>ENA-ORSK01000035-ORSK01000035.1-human-gut-metagenome-genome-assembly--contig:-NODE-35-length-124486-cov-15.130394_pt1 | contig 124486 bp, 130 predicted proteins | sample MGYA00242192_ERZ509159 | MGnify/ENA primary metagenome ERZ509159 (study PRJEB26280, sample SAMEA2338663) | human gut metagenome | biome: human gut; feature: human-associated habitat; material...
ATACCAGTCGTTTCCGTACTCTATGCGAGTGGGTACCCATTCGTCATTTATCAAGGCCTCCATTGCAGTTCCGCAGTGCAGGCCGCCATAACTGTTTCCTTCCTCATACAAAACGTCAAAGCGATTTGTGGAGGAGTAATATATAAGCATCCCTTTTTTCATGTGGGCTTACCTCCTGACAAAGAATTTAAAATCATTTTCCCATAGTCATATTTTATGAAATTAGTACAAACCGCATCAGCGTCAATGCAGTTCATTTTTACTTAGGGGTGTTAATGAAAAAACTCCGCAAATTCACCTTGTGTTGACCCTTCAGTTAACCCATTTACTCACCCATTTACTCACCCATTTGTCCCGGTTAACCCATTTTTAGCCCTTACAAAATGGGTTAACCGAGGCCACATACGGTCAAAAACAGCGAAAAGCTTCAAAGGCTATCAGACGAAAAAGGTATAAGAAAACCCCGGAAAACCTTGATTTTCCGGGGTTTTTGAGCTTTTGAGTTGTAAATTTGCGTCCGATCAGCGCTTGCTGAACTGAGGAGCGCGACGGGCTGCTTTGAGGCCGTACTTTTTCCTTTCCTTCATTCTGGGGTCACGGGTCAGGAAGCCTGCCTTCTTGAGAGCGCCGCGGAGTTCGGGATCCGCAGTGATCAAAGCGCGTGAAATGCCGTGACGAATAGCACCGGCCTGGCCGGTATAGCCGCCGCCGTAAACGTTGACCTTTACGTCGAACTTGCCAAGGGTATCGGTCAGCGCCAGAGGAGCGCGAACGATCATCTTGAGGGTCTCATAGCCGAAGTAATCCTCTACATCGCGGCCATTGATGGTGATAACGCCGGTTCCGGGAATAAGGCGAACGCGGGCAATGGACTTCTTACGCCTGCCGGTACCAAGATACTGAGTAGTGGCTGCCATTTCTTAGTTCCTCCTTATTACTTGAGCACCAGAGTCTCGGGCTTCTGGGCTGCATTCTTGTGCTCAGAGCCCGCATAGATGCGAACCTTCTTGAGCATCTGACGGCCAAGGGGACCCTTGGGCATCATAAGACGAATGGCTTCATATACGGCAAACTCGGGCTTCTTTGCCATGAGCTGACGATAGGTGAGCTCCTTAAGTCCTCCGGGATAACCGGTATGATGATAGTACTTTTTCTTATCCAGCTTGTTTCCTGTAAGAACGACCTTGTCCGCGTTGACGATGATCACGTGATCGCCGGTATCAACGTGGGGGGTATATATGGGCTTATTCTTACCGCGAAGTATAGCGGCTACCTGAGATGCAAGACGGCCGAGCACCATGCCTTCCGCGTCCACAACGTACCACTTGCGTTCTACGGTTTCGCCTTTTGCCATATAGGTATTCATGGCTAAACCTCCTGAGTAGTAATAAAAAAGATTATTTGCCGCGTAAGATGCGGACTAATGCACAGCGTGCCGGGGCTGTGGCCGCAGAAACACCTATCCTATCAAACGCACATTTGCTATTTTAACCAAATTATGCTCGCCTGTCAAGGGAAAAATACCTTATAACCGGGATATTTTATATAATTTGCAAAGTTTTTTGGCTTTACATCTCCGACGGCCCATCACACCGCTACTCAAGGCCCTGAAAACCCGTCTGCCGCAGGGCTTCATAGAGGACTATGGCAGCGGAATTTGAGAGGTTCAGCGACCGCTGGTCGTGCCGCATGGGTATGCGTATGGCGTCCTTTGCCCTTCTTGTAAGCAGCTCGGGGCCCAGCCCCGCCGTCTCCCTGCCGAATACCAGAAAATCCCCATCCCTATACTCAACGTCGGCATAGCTCCTGACAGCGTGGGTAGACGTCAAAAAGAACCTCCCGTCCGAATATTTCGCTTCCAGCTCCTCGAAGGAATCGTAATAGCTCACGTCCAGATCCTTCCAGTAATCCAGCCCCGCCCGCTTTAGGGTTTTGTCGTTTATCTCAAAGCCGAGGGGGCGTATGAGATGGAGCCTTGTGCCAGTAACGGCGCAGGTGCGGGAAATATTTCCGGTGTTTGGGGGTATTTCGGGGTTTACGAGCACTATATTGAACATATCGGTTATCTCCGTTTCTTTTTCCGTTCACATTCTACCACCGAAGGCCGTTTTTGCACAATAGCAAAAGGCCCCCGCAAGGAGGTCCTTTTGTCGTTTACCCTTCTTTGTCCTCGGCTATCGCCCTTAGCTTGCCGGCGTATACGTCCGTAAGCTCCTTCGAGTACTCCGCGTCAAAGCTGCCAGCAATGACCCGGTACGCCGTGAAACCGCTGTCCGGCCGCACCAGCACCCAGCCCTTATCCACATTTACCTTTACGCCATCCACGAGCTGTATCTGCTCATTGCGCTCACCTTCCGTAAAGCTTCTGAGCACCCTGCCCATATCCCGCCATGAACACGGCACCTTTTTTTCATTTATCGTGACCTTTGGCAAGCCGTCGAGGTATTCCTTCAGCTTTCCCGCAAGATACAGCTCTGCCGCCCGTATTATCTTTGCTTCCGGCTCAAAAAGCTCCGGCAGATAAGCGCCCGCCTCTATCGCTGCCCTCGCCCAGCGGCTCCGCTTCGCCGGGCATACGGATATCTCCGCGCCCTCGTCCGCGATCTGCTTTACATATTCGCCCGGTATATCGGCTGGCAGCACCAGCTTGTTTGCCCGCCCGTCTTTCACCGCTGCCATTGCCAGCACTGCGTTGAGCTCGTGACGGGTTATATGCTTACCGTATGCTATAGCGCACATAACGCCTTCCATGCCGTCCGCCATGAATGCAAGATCTGTATTTTCCTCCTTGGCGGTTTCAAAGAGCTTGTCGCTGTCCAGCCCGGTGTAGTACCTGACTGAATACCCGCAGGGCAGCAGCACACGCGCAACGGCATCATATGTCTCCGGGTTGCCGCCTATGAGCACCGTCACGCCATTTGGACCGCTGCGCACCGATTGAGCAAGTCGGTTCAGATGCGCATCATATGACTTTGCCGCGCCGCTTACCCTTTGTACTATGCCGAGGCGCTCCGTGGTGATGGGCCGCACCGCGCCCGCCTTAAGCTCCTGCTGAAAAGCCCGAAAGCCGCTGCCGGTAAGCTCTGTTCCCGTGCCGTCGCAAAGCACAATCTCCCCTGAGTGGGCGTCATCGCCCATGCGTATATACATGCCGCCCCGGTAGCCGAAGGCCCGTATGCCGTGTTCGAATGCGGAATAGCCGCAAAAGCCCATATCTGCCGCATCCGCGCCCTGTGATACCAGCCCCGCTATAACGGCGTGCTTGAGCATCACGCCCTGCTGGCTGCCGTCGGTGGATACGGCTATCTCCAGGTGCAGCCTGCCGCTGCTTCGGGCGAAGGCAGCGCCTATTCGCACAGCGCGTTCCGGGGTCATAGTCCTGTCGCAATAGCCTCGTATTCGGCTCATTATTCCGGGCTTCGGGGTATCCTCATCCCATTGGAGATTCTCTGTACAGTCCTCGTCCTCCCGGAGCTCTTTTTCCGGCCAAAGGGACGCGCCGTTGCATACCGTGCAGTTTTTGCCTACCCGGCTGCCGCTGCCTATCACCGTGCCGCTATATATTGAAGCTCCGCTTTCAACCTCCGCCCCTTCGCACAGTATGGCTCCGCGCAGCTCCACATTTTCCCGTACGCGGGTGTTTTCCATAAGTACCGTACGCTTTAGGCTGCTTCCCCGGCCTATCCTGGCCCCGCTGCCTACCACAGAGTAATCCGATACTACAGCCTCGCTAACCTCCGCCCCGCTGCCTATATAGCAGGGGCCAAGCAGCTCCGCGCTCTCGGATATTACTGCACCGTCCTCTATCCACGCTCCGTCTTTCTGTTTTGCAGCAGTAGTAAACGCGCACCTTCCGTCCAGCATATCACGCTGCGCGGCCTTATACTGAGCTATATCGCCTATATCGCACCAATACCTGTCCGTAACATAGCCATACACCGGCATTTTCTCCTTCAGGAGCGCCGGAAACAGATCCTTGCTGAAGTCGTATTTTTCGCCTTCCGGTATACGCTCTATGACCTCGGGCTCCAGTATGTATATACCGGTGTTTGCCAGGTCGCTGAACACCTCTGACAGCATGGGCTTTTCGAGAAACCTGTATATCTTGCCCTTGGAGTCCGTCATGGCGACTCCGTATTCAGTAGGCACGCTCACTCTTTTGAGCACAATTGTCACCGCTGCTCCCCGCGCCTTATGGAAGCACATCGCTTCGGTCAGATCTGCGTCCGTCATGGCGTCGCCGCTTATGACTATGGTCCGCCGCGCATCGGCGCCCACAGCCTTACGCACGCTGCCCGCTGTGCCAAGAGGCGCGTCTTCGATAGAGTAGCTTAGCTTTACGCCATACTTATCGCCGTCGCCGCAGTGCCGCATTATGACGTTTGGCAGGTAATGCAGCGTGGCCGTTATGTCCTCTACACTGTGCTTTTTAAGCAGCTCTATGCAGTAGTCTATCACCGGCTTGTTCAGCAGGGGTACCATTGGCTTGGGAAGGGTACAGGTTATGGGACGGAGGCGTTTTCCCTCTCCTCCCGCCATTATTACAGCTTTACACATAAAAATACCGCCTTTTCTATTGGAAATTGCGGTATTAGTTTTTCCCGTAAAGAGCCTTTTTATTTAGTTTTAAGCCTTAATAGTAAAAATAGTTGCCGCCTATCTTGGCATACAGCTCATGATCCCAGCTGCCGCTGTTTCTGAAGAACAGCACATCGGAGGGAAGTACGGTATTGCCGTTGATAAATACCGATGTCACCGCAGCCTCGGCCGCGGCATTTGGCGCTTTTAGGCTGGAGGTGGAAAACTGCCCCTTCTGGTATATCACGCCGTTTACAGTACTTGGAAACCTGCTGCTGTGCAGGCGGTTGTATATTACGTTCGCAACGGCGGTATAGCTTTCGCTGTCCCCCTCCTTACGCACCACCTGCGCGATAAGGTACAGCTCCTCGCCGGTATAGCCTCCGCCGCCGTTCATGCTGCCCTGCCCGCCCGACGGCGTTTCAACGGGTGTTATCACCTCGATCTCCTCCGCCTTGGGCGTGGCCTTGGGCTTGCTTGTGGCCTTGGGCTTTTCTGTGGGCTTGGGGGTGCTTTCCGGCGGGTCCCCCAGCTTTATGTATTCCATAAGCATAAAGCCCTTCCTCTTGCCGACCCTTACCCTGTACCAGTCGCCCGACTTGCCCGTGATCGTCACCTTGCGGTTCTGCTGGTATTCCCGGACGATCTTGTAATCCTCTCCCGGGCCGGAGCGCAGGTTTACGCTCTTTGCGTAGACATAGCCTGCGGTATCATCCATATCCTCCACGGTATACTCAGGCTTGTCCGAAGAATCCGGGGTGTTCGCAGGCACGGGAGACGCGGCAGGGCTTGCGGCGTCCTCGGAGGCGTTCCCGTCCACCGTATATGGGTTTTCCGCAGGGGGCGTCGGCAGCGGGGACTGGCTTATTTTGATTTTGACCGGGGCTATGGTAGGCCGTGGAGTTGGCAGGTCAAAGAGAGATTTGCCATCTTCCCGGGAACTTTGCTCCGCTGCAACAAGCACCCCCTCCGTCTCTGTTTTGAAGACGGTATTGGCGGTGGTGGCGGCCTCCACGCAGCCGGTGCCGGTCAACAGCACTGCCATGGAGATGATACCTATTGCAGTAAGCTTGCCTGTCATTTGCCTTTTGTATTGTATGGGATCAGAGAATGAACCTTTGCAGGTCTTCGCCCTCGTATTCCCTCGAAACGTGCTCCTTTACGTATTTCTCGTCGACCTCCACCTTTGTGAGCGGGTGATCGCCGCCCGCGTTGAAGGATATGTCGTCCAGCAGGTTTTCAACTATGGTATGCAGCCTGCGCGCGCCTATGTTCTCCTCTCGCTCGTTTGCTGTGAAGGCGTACTTGGCTATGGCGCCCAAGGCGTCGTCGGTAAAGCTGAGCAGTATATTATCAGTCTTCAGCAGCGCTTCGTACTGCTTGGTTATGGCGTGCTGTGGCTGGGTGAGTATGCGCTTATAGTCATCTACAGTCAGCGCCTCAAGCTTTACCCTTATTGGGAAGCGGCCCTGCAGCTCGGGTATCAGGTCTGATACCTTGGATACATGGAATGCGCCTGCGGCTATGAAAAGTATGAAGTCTGTCTTCACCGGGCCGTACTTTGTGGTAACCGTGCTGCCCTCGACTATCGGCAGTATGTCACGCTGCACGCCTTCGCGGGATACGTCTGCACCGCTGGTATTGCCGCTGGCGGCTATCTTGTCTATCTCGTCTATGAATATTATACCGTCCTGCTCCGCCCGCTCTATGGCCTCCTGAGTGATCTCGTCCATGTCTATGAGCTTCTCGCTCTCGTCCTGTACGAGGAGCTTCCGGGCCTCGGATACCTTTACCCGGCGGGTCTTCTTCTTGGGCGGCAGTATACCTCCCATCATTTCGTTGAGGTTCACATCTATGCCCATGGCTATCATGGCGTTGGAGCCGTTGTTGGGCATCTCTATCTGTACTTCTACTATCTCGTCCTCAAGCCTGCCTGCGCGAAGATCCCTGGTGACTTCCTCGCGCTTGGTGAGCCGCTCCCGTTTCTCGTCCTCGGTAAGCTCAGGCTCCTTGCTAGTTCCGCCGCCAAGCAGAAATTGAAGCGGGTTTTCCGGCGCATGCCATTTATCCTTGTGCATTGGCACCAGTATGTCTATCAGGCGCTGCTCGGCATTGGCCTCTGCAACCGTCCTAACGGCGTTCATCTTCTGCTCCTTGCAGATGCGGATTGCCGCTTCCACAAGGTCGCGTACCATAGAGTCCACATCCCTGCCCACATAGCCCACTTCGGTGAACTTTGTAGCCTCGACCTTCACAAAGGGCGCGTCCACCAGTTTTGCAAGGCGCCGCGCTATCTCGGTCTTGCCCACGCCGGTAGGCCCCATCATTATGATGTTCTTCGGGGTTATCTCGTCCCTGAGTTCATGGGGCAGCCTGCTTCTTCTGTAGCGGTTGCGGAGTGCGATCGCCACCGCGCGTTTTGCTTCGTCCTGCCCGACGATATATTTATCGAGAGCTTCGACTGTCTCTCTCGGGGTCATTGCTTCGCTCATACTTCCTCCAGTGTTATATTGCCATTGGTAAATATGCATATCTCCGACGCTATGCGTATGGCCTTTTCCGCGATTTCCTTTGCATCCAGGTCAGTATTCTCCTTGAGGGCCTTGGCGGCCGCAAGGGCATACATGCCGCCTGAGCCTATTGCCGCTATGCCGTCGTCCGGGTCTATGACCTCTCCCGTGCCGGAGATGACCAATAGGTCCTCGTCGTTTGCGGCGATGAGCATGGCCTCAAGCTGCCTCAACGCCTTGTCGCTGCGCCACTCCTGAGCAAGAGACACCGCCGCCCTCCTGAGGCTGCCGCTGTACTGGGTAAGCTTTGCCTCAAACCTTTCGCAAAGAGAAAAAGCGTCTGCCACAGATCCGGCGAAGCCTACCACTACCTTGTCGTTATAGAGCCTTCGCACCTTCTTTGCGGTGCCCTTCATTACTACCTTTTCTCCCAGCGTTACCTGGCCGTCGCCTGCTATGGCGCATTTGCCGTTGCGCTTGACTGCAACTATAGTGGTTCCTTTAAGGGACATATTTATTCTGCCTTTCGGTTGTGTTGATTTGAATATTTTATTTATAATATCACACAAACGCCGTTTATGCGGCGCTTGCGGCGTTAGTTTACATCTTGTTTTCGATTATGTCATCAATTGTCTCAATTGCGCGCTGTGAAATGAGGGTGTATCTGTCCTCTTTCTTCCTCGGGGCGTTCTCCATGCCGTCCATTATGCCGAAGTTTATGTTCATGGGCTGAAAGTCTTTACCGCAGTACTCGGAAACATAATGGCCCATTGCGCCGAGGGCGGTCTGTCGGGTAAAGTCTATCGGTTCAAGCCCCGTCAGTTCCCGCGCCAGGGCTATGCCCGCAACAAGGCCGCTGCCCGCACTCTCCACATACCCCTCCACACCCGTCATCTGCCCCGCAAAGAACAGTCCGGGACGGCTCAGCACTTCATAATTGAAGCTGAGCTTGCCGGGAGAATTTATGAATGTGTTGCGGTGCATCACGCCATAGCGCTCGTACTCCGCATGCTCAAGGCCGGGTATGAGCCCGAACACCCTGCGCTGCTCACCGAACTTAAGGTTGGTTTGGAAGCCTACGATATTGTACAGCGTGCCGTCGGAATCGTCCTGACGGAGCTGCACCACGGCAAATGGCTTTACGCCGGTGCGCTCATCTCTAAGTCCCACGGGCTTGAGCGGGCCGAATGCCAGCGTCATATCCCCCCGCTTTGCCATTATCTCAATTGGCATACAGCCCTCGAATACTCTGGGCGTCTCGAATTCCTTCAGCGGCGCAGTCTCGGCGTTCACCAGCTCATGCACGAAGGTAAAATACTCTTCCCTCGTCATAGGGCAGTTCAGATAGTCGCTGCCGCGCTCGTAGCGGGAAGCCCTGAACACCTTGCCCATATCCAGCGAATCGGCCCGGACTATGGGAGCCGCGGCATCGTAAAAGTGCAGTCCCTCGCCGAAAAAGTTCTCTATCGCCTTATACAGCGCACCGTCGGTAAGCGGCCCGGTAGCAACTATGGCCGGGGCCTTTGGCAGCGCTGTTATTTCCTCACATATAAGATTTATATTTGGGTTTGACTTTATTCTGTCCGTAACGCACCGGGTAAAGGTATCCCTATCAACTGCCAGTGCGCCGCCGGCGGGAACCCGGCAGGAATCCGCACAGCTCATTATCAGCGAATCCAGATGGCGCATTTCTTCCTTCATGAGACCGGCGCCGTTTTGCAGCCTGTCTGAACGGAGCGAATTGGAGCACACCAGTTCTGCGAGTGTATCCGCGTTGTGGGCAGGGGATCTACGTTTGGGCTTCATCTCATAGAGGTCCACCTCTATGCCCCTTTTGGCAAGCTGATATGCCGCCTCGCAGCCCGCAAGGCCAGCGCCTATTACAGAAGCCTTCATTCCTCGCTCCCCTTTTTATCCTGCTTGTTCTGCTTTGTAGTATATCCGCAGCCCTCGGCTATGCAGGCGCCGAATCCGCCTCCGTGGCCCATTTTGTGTACCATCAGGCCGCCGCATTTTGGGCATTTCTCCTTTACCGGCTTATCCCAGGATACAAAGCTGCACTCCGGGTACTTTTCGCAGCCGTAGAATACCTTGCCCTTCTTTGACTTGCGCTTTATTATTTCGCCGCCGCACAAGGGGCATTTTACGTCGGTCTTTTCGACTATGGCCTTGGTGTTGCGGCAGTTGGGGAAGTTGGGACAGGCGAGAAACTTGCCGAAGCGTCCCATCTTGTATACCATCATGGAGCCGCACTTTTCGCACTTTACATCGGATACTTCGTCGGGTATGACCACCTTTTCTATGCTCTCGGAGGCCTTCTCAAGTGTCTTTTCAAATGGGCCGTAGAATTCCCTTATAACCTCTTTCCATGGTTCCTCTCCGTCCTTTATGAGGTCAAGCTTGCTTTCCATATCGGCGGTAAACTTTATGTCAACTATGTCGCTGAAGTTTTCCTTCATTATCTTTGTGACCACAAAGCCCAGCTCGGTGGGTACAAGCTGCTTTTTTTCCCTGCGTACATAGCCCCGCTCGATTATTGTGGAGATCGTGGGGGCATAGGTGCTGGGGCGGCCTATGCCCTTCTCCTCGAGCAGCTTTACCAGCGACGCCTCGGTATACCTGGCGGGCGGCTGGGAAAACTTCTGCTCCTTCTCCACCTTTTCCGCCCTGAATATATCCTTTGGGTTGACCGTGGGTATGGCGGCCTCCTCTTCAGCGCCGTCGTCGCGCCCCTCGGTATATATTGCGGTATAGCCGGGGAACAGCACCTTTGTGCCGGTAACCCGGTAGGTGCAGCCGTTGGCGTCAAAGGAGACGGAGGTCGTCTCAAGCCTTGCTTCTGCCATCTGGCTCGCTATGAAGCGCTCGTATATCAGTTTATAAAGCTTATACTGGCTGGCGTTGAGAGAAGCCTTGGCTTCCTGCGGGGTAAGGCGTATGTCCGCGGGACGTATGGCCTCGTGGGCGTCCTGTGCGCCTTTGCGGCCCTTGTATATGTTGGGCTTCTTTGGAACGTAATCCTTACCGTAGGTATCGGATATGAATTCGAGGGCCGCCTTCTGGGCCTCGTCGGCTATGCGCACGGAATCGGTACGGATATAGGTTATAAGGCCGGTAGTGCCCTTGCCGTGTATTTCGACGCCTTCGTAGAGCTGCTGGGCGATCAGCATGGTGAGCTTGGTAGTAAAGCCCAGCTTGCGCGCGGCTTCCTGCTGCATGCTGCTGGTGGTAAAGGGCGCGGGGGCATGACGGCTCTTTTCGGAGGTCTTTACGTCGCTTACGGTAAACTCATTTCCGCTGCGGGCGATTATATCATTTGCGGTTTTCTCGTCGTGAACGTCCAGCTTTTTGCCGTCCATTCCGTAAAATTTGGCTTCAAGCGGCTTGCGGTTGCCCTGTACCTTGAGCTTGGCGGTGATATTCCAGTATTCCTCCGGAACGAAGTCGTTTATTTCCTGTTCCCTGTCGCAAATGATGCTTACAGCCACCGACTGCACGCGGCCTGCGGAAAGGCCTCTGCGCACCTTTGCCCAGAGTATCGGACTTATCTTGTAGCCCACCAGCCTGTCAAGCACCCGCCTTGCCTGCTGAGCGTCCACAAGGTCCATATTTATGGCTCGGGGTTCCTTGACTGATTTCTTGACTGTATTGGAGGTTATCTCGTTGAACACTATCCTGCATGGAGAATTCGCGTCCATCTTCAGTATATGTGCAAGATGCCAGGATATGGCCTCGCCCTCCATATCAGGGTCGGTTGCGAGATATATCTTTTTCGCGGCCTTGGCCTCCCTGCGGATATTATCCAGCACCTCTCCCCTTCCTCTCAGGGTTATATACTTAGGCTCGAAATCGTGCTCCACGTCCACACCCAGCTGACTCTTTGGCAGGTCCCTTACGTGGCCGTTGGAAGCCACTACTTTATATTTGCTGCCGAGAAATTTCCCTATCGTCTTTGCCTTGGCCGGCGACTCCACGATAACAAGCATTTCTGACATTTTTCTGCTTACCTCCGTTTTTGCCTTTATGGACAGGCTATTTTACTGTTTTTCGCCCATTCCATCAAATCCCGTAAATTCTTCCGGGCGATTGCTTAATTATTCCCGATATTTCCATCTCTGTCAAGGCGGAATTTAATTTGCCCGGTTCAAATTGCGTCATTTCGCACAATTCATCTATTGTTTTCTCTCCCGCTTTAAGCAATCTTACTATCAATGTCTGCTCAAAGCTCAGGCCGCTCTCGTCTATTTCCGTCATGCGTATCGCCTTATCTGAGCGCATTCCGTATTCCTCCAGTATGTCGTCCACGCAAAACACCGGCTTGGCCGCGCCCTGCTGTATCATCTGGTTGGTACCCTGGCAGAAGGGGTCGGTTATGCGGCCGGGTATGGCGAACACGTCGCGCCCCTGCTCAAGGGCAAAGTCTGCGGTTATCCTCGTGCCGCTCTTTATGGCGGCCTCGGCCACCACCACGCCCCTTGATATGCCGCTTATTATCCTGTTTCGCCGAGGAAAATGCTTTGAATCCGGCACTGTGCCCGGCAGGAATTCGGATACCACTGCGCCCTTGTCGCATATCTCGTCGTAAAGCTTCCGGTTTTCTTCGGGATATACCACGTCTACGCCGCTGCCCAATACCGCTATTGTAGATATTTCCGCTTTTGACCTTTCCAGAGCCGCGATGGCCGCCACCTTGTCTATGCCGTATGCCATGCCGGATACTATGCATGCGCCACATTCCGCCAACTGTCCGGCTATCATCTCGGCGGCCTTTCTACCGTAGTCCGAGCACCTTCTGGAGCCGATGACGGCTATGGGCAGCCTTATCTTATCCGGCAGGCGGCCTTTTACGAAAAGGGCCGCCGGCGCCGAATGTATCTCCCGCAAAAGCGCCGGGTAGTTCTTATCCTTAAACAGCACGACGGATATGTTCTGGTTATGGAGATACTCGAGGCACCTGTCGATGTAGCCTTCCTCTGCCTTCGCCTTCATGAGCGCGAGCATGCGTCCGTCCGCAGCCGTTTTTGAGGGTATATCTCCCCTTGCCGCCGCAAGGAACACATCATATGCGCTGCCGTATTCTTCGATTAACTCATTGTGCCGCATGGGCCTCAGCCCTGCGGTGAAGGCCAACCACAGATTGTACCGCCTCATATCCTCCTTCACGCATTATTCCCCCCAGTATTTTTTATCCACCGTACGGTACTGTATAGCCTCGGCGATATGCTCGTATGTTATGTCGCCGCCGCCTGAAAGATCCGCTATTGTTCGCGCCACCTTCATTACTCTGTTATATGCTCTGGCGCTGAGGTTCAGCCGCTCGTAGGCCTGCCGCATGAGCCGCTGGCCGTTTTCATCCGGTACGCAGTATTTTTTCACCAGCCGGGCGGAAAGCTGAGCGTTGCATATTATGCCGTCCTTTTTGTATCTTTCCCTCTGTATGCGCCTTGCCTCATCAACCCGTTCCCGAATAGCCGCAGAGCTTTCTCCCGGCTTATTTGAGGTGATGTCCGAATACCCCACCTCAGCCATCTCAACGTGCATATCCAGCCGGTCGAGCAGCGGCCCGGATATTCTGTTGCGGTATTTTGCTATTTCATAGGGCTTGCATCTGCACTCCTGCATACGGGAGCCATAATAGCCGCAGGGGCATGGGTTCATCGCGGCGATAAGCATAAAGTCCGCCGGATATGTTGCCTTGGCGCTGGCGCGGGTTATGGTAACGACGCCGTCCTCAAGGGGCTGGCGCAGCGACTCCAGCACGTCCTTGCTGAACTCCGGAAACTCATCTAAGAAAAGCACGCCGTAATGGGCCAGGCTTATTTCTCCCGGCATCGCCTTCTGCCCGCCGCCCACAAGAGCTGCGGTGGACGCCGAATGGTGCGGCGACCTGAAGGGCCGCTCCGAGGCTATTCCCTCCCCTGCCTCCATAATGCCGGTTATAGATTGTATCTTTGTTATCTCAAGAGCTTCATTGAATGTAAGCTCCGGCAGTATGGAGGGCATGCTCTTTGCGAGCATGGTCTTGCCTGAACCCGGCGTGCCCACCAGCAGCATATTGTGTCCGCCGGCTGCGGCTATTTCGGCCGCCCGCTTTGCGCCGTACTGGCCCTTTATGTCCTCAAAGTCGTTATGGTAGCTTATGCGTTTAGGGCTCCACTGCTTCTTTTCCCATGGTACGGCCCTTCCTCCGGAGTTGATTATATCGACTGCTTCTTTGAGGCTTGCCGCTCCGTAGGCGGTAACGGAGGAAATATAGCTCGTCTCCGGCGCATTGGCGGCAGGCACCACGAAGGTATCATAGCCCTGGGCGCTGGCGCTTATCACCATGGGCAGAAGGCCGTGTATACCCCGTATGCTGCCATCCAGGGCCAGCTCGCCCAGATAGATGTAGTCCGGCATCGGCCCTTTCAGCTGCCCCGTTGCGGATATGATACCCAAGGCTATGGGCAGGTCGTATATCGAGCCCTCTTTTTTCATATCTGCCGGGGCAAGGTTTACGGTTATCCTGCCCACCGGGTAATCAAAGCCGCTGTTTTTTATGGCGGAGCGCACCCGCTCCTTAGATTCGCGCACGGCAGCGTCCGGCAGGCCCACTATCTCGCAGGCCGGCAGCGATGCCGAAACGTCTACCTCCACCGTAACCATAAAACCCTCAAGACCGGACAGGCCGAAGCTTTTTACCTTTGACAGCATGGCTTTTCCCCCTCGGATAGATTATTTTATCTGAAGCGTCATTTTTTGAATACGAAAAGCTTGGAACCGAAAAAGTTGACCAGCATCACTATGGGCGTAACAATTGCCTTGCTTATGAGGTTGCTATTGATATTGAGAATCTCATAGCACACCTTCAGCAGCAGCACGGAAAGGCCCATGGACAACAGATTTACCGCCACAAAGTATATGAATTCTTTTTTTCTGCGGCCGCCGTCTCTTTTAAACGTCCAGCGGCTGTTGAAAAAATAGCTGTTGAGTATGCCGCAGCTGTAGGATATGCACTGGGCTATGGCGTATTTCATGCCAAGATACGTCAACAGCTGGTAGACCAAAAAGTCCACCAGCGTGTTGATTACGCCGACTATATTGTATTTTACAAGCTGGACGATACCGTCCTTTAATTCTTTTTTTCTCTTTTCTCCGTTCATTGTCAATACCCCATAAATGTCCAGCCGGGCAGCCACTCAAAGGCCCTTACGTATCCGATGCTCGCAGGCGCGCCGGATATCACCGGGTAGAACAGCGCGAACAGCAGCACCACAAGGCCCAGATACGCCCACTTCATCCGACGCAGTTTAGGGTGCCGCTCGTCAAATTCACGTATCAGCCATACGGTTATGAATACGATAAACGGAACGCTGGCAAAAAAGTGATAGGCGAAGGTGCAGCGAGTTACCAGCACCCAGGGCAGGTAATTCGCCCCCAAACCGATCAGCAGCACAAATATGCCCTTGTCCGGCCTGGACCTGCCCGCGATCAGCCGCGCGCAGAGTATTCCGGTGCAGGCTGAGCACACCCACCATACCGCCGGGTTGCCAAAGGCGGATATGGTAGAAGTCATACCCTCCGGAACCCTGTAGCTTATGTAATACCACACCGGCCTGAGGTCAAGGGGCCACTGCCACCATGGGGATTCGTATGGATGGGTAGCGGTAAGACCGCTGTGATAGTTGAACATGAATTTCTGGAAGTCCCATATACCGCTGAGCCCGTAATGATTCTCACAGAGCACATAGGGTATGTAGGACAGCAGATATATCACCACAGGCACCGCGATATAGAATACACAGCACCAAAGCAGCGTCATTAGGGTATTCCGCCAGAAGCCCTGCACCCTGCGGCGCTCCGCCTTGCCGGGGGCGTTTTTGAAGCGCCTGTACTCGGCGTATCTCTGACCCAGCGAGGTAAACAGTATCACCGCGAGGCCGCCGCCTGCGTATATGCATATCCACTTGCTTGCGGCGCCCAAGCCAAAGAACAGGCCGGCTATGGCAAGGGGCTTCAATGTGGCCTTCAGGCCGTCGTCAAAGAAGTTCATGCAGTAATAGTCGTACATGAAGTAGTACATGAGTATTATGAAAAATACCCCGTATACGTCAATGGTGGCTATGCGGGTCTGGGTAAAGTGCATGAAGTCGAAGGTGAACAGGCCGGCGGAAAGCAGCGCATAGTCGCTGCGGCGGAACAGCTTTTTGCCGAAGGCGTACATTATCGGTACCATGGCTATTCCGAACAGCGTTCCTATTATTCGCCAGCCGAAGGCGTTCATGCCGAATATGGCAATTCCCAGCATGATGAATATCTTGCCGAGCGGCGGATGAGAGTTCTCGTATGGCGCTATGCCATGCAGGTGTTCGTATGCCGTGCGGCCGTGGTACAGCTCGTCAAAGTACATTCCGTTCAGGTAAGAAGGAGTTGCCGGTATCTCCTCCGGCTCGTCCACAAGAGCCTCCGCCCCCTCGGACGCAGTAGATTTGATTATATTGCCGTCGCCGTCGAACAGGGCCATCTCATTTATCCATACCCTGCCCTCCGTTACCTCTATGCCTATCTTATCGGTATAAACCGCGTCATCGCCACTCACGGTTATCCAGCGGAACATATCGTCGTTCTCCTGAACGTATTCTATGCTCTGCCCGTCGCTGAAGGAAAGAGTTGCCCTTCCCTCATATATTCCGCCGAATATCCTTATCTCGCTTACCTCCTGGGGGCTTTCGAGGGTTATGGCCGCCGTATCACCAACGCTGCCTATCCAGTAATTCTCAGGCGCCTGCGTTGTGCCGAGGTTCGTCAGGGCGATTATGGCGTACACCAGCGTCAGGGCAAAGCAGTACAGCCTGTCCCTCAAGGTAACAACAGGCGTATCTCCCTGTATTTCATATACGGTCCCGTCCGTCTTTTCCATTCTTTCCTCACAATATGCGGGATATATCTCCCGCCTTACAGTCATGCTCCAATAGGCAGTAATCATGCTTGCAAAGGCCATCAGGTTTATCACAGAGCCTATCAGAGTTATCACATTATACTCAGCGCCCCTGAGCGCTGCGCTTTTCACCACCACAAAGGCGGCAAGGACATTTAGCAGCAGAGCGCAGGTATATATCACATACGTCTTTATCAGCCGCCTGTCCCCGCTCAGCAGGAAAGCCGCAATGAGCAGCGGCAGCACCGGGAAAATATATCTCTCATGCATATACTGGCCGAAGGTGAATATACCGGAGAGCAGCAGCGCCCCAGACAGAGTGAGGCTGTATTTTTTATCCCGTGACCTTATGTATCCTGCGGCTGCGGCTATGCATGAGAGCACTATCATAATGCTCCCCCATTTGCCATAGGTCAGGCCCAGCAGCGGTGCGTTCACATCTTTCCAGTTGCCCCCCAGCAGCGCCGGCATGTTGAAGGCTTCCACGCTTGCATAGGGGTAGGACGTTGCAGTGCCCAGCAGCTTGTCCATGAACCACAGCGGCTGCTGCGCCCCCTTGAACGGCCATGCCAGGGCAAATATGACTATTACAGCCAACGCTACCGCCGCCAATGTACGAAGGGCATACCTCCAGCCCTTATCGTACACCTTCGCGAAGTATGCCACCGCAAACAGCGGCCCTATCATGAGAGACTGTGGCTTGGTTATGATAGCCGCTCCGTAAAGAAGGCCCGCAAGCTCCAGTTTGCCGCTATCAAAGAGATATATCACGCCCAGCAGCATTATGGCAGGTATCATGTCCACCTGCCCCCAGGCGCCGGATATGAACGCCATAGCCGGGTTGAACGCCACTATGCAGCACAAAAGCGTCGACTGGCTCCCTGTCAGCTTATTCCTCGCCAGCTTATAGGTCATATACGCAGCGAATATATCTGCCAGTATGCCCGGCATCTTGGTTATCAGCACATATCCCGCGCCGCCGTATTCGAGGCCGAGCGCTCTGGCTATGCTGCCCGTGATCCAAAGTATGTACATATACCCAGGCGGATAATCCGCGAACATGCCGCTGTTATAGAAGTTCGCCAATCCGTCCCCGGCAAGGTGGTAGCTCCATGCCATAAAACAGTTTATGTCCGTGCTGTGGCCGTAAAATACCAGCGACAGCAGGCAGCGCATAAGAAACGCCAGCACAAGCAGCGTGCAGACATTGACGCCTTCCCCATCGGGCTCGGGCTTTTTGAGTATGCCCTTCCTGTAGCATATGGCGCCAATCACGCCACTTAGCAGCACGGCAAGGAGCATAGCGCCGCCGTGCAGCTCATTCACGTTGTGGCTGCCGCTTTCATTGTTTGCGTTTGCATTATTGTAATAATAAAAGTCCTGTACTTCACCTGTGGGAGCGCCGTCCAGCTTTGTCACGGAGAAATCCTTGAACCACGCCTCTCCCGAGGACAGGCTGCTGTAGCCACCCAGGCGCATACATACCGTCATGGTGTGCTGATCCTGCCCGGTTTTACCCACAAGCTCTGTCCGCTGCCAGTCCGCGTCTCCCGTTATGGGCTCTGAAGCCGCCATAGTGCCCGCAACAGAGACGTTCGCGCCGCCTCCGTCTGATACGCCGTGGGCCTTTATATCGCAGCTTATGCGGTAATATGAATCCGGCTCCACGTCTATATCCTGGCAAAGCCTTACGTCGTTTTGAACCGGATTGGTCATATGCAGGCAGGTATTCCCGTCAGCTTCGTCCAGCTCAACGAAAAAATCCCCGTCGCCGGTATACCAGGCGTCAATATACCAGCCCGAGGGCATAGATTCCGCATCCATATATTGAAAGTCGGGATTCTCGATATATACCTGTTCCTCGGCATATGCCCCGCACAACGGAAACAGCGCCATGAGAAAAGCAGAAATTATAAGAACAAATCTTCGCATACTACCTCAGCGTGTAATTTATATGTATTATTTTACCACAAATCGCCCGTATCCACACCCATATAAAGAAAAATCACGCCTGAAAGGCATTTTTGATATATTCTACCCTGCACTCCACAAGATCCACCTCCGCCACGTCAAAGCGAACCGTGGTATCCCAAAGCCCGTTCTCGGTAAGATAGGCCGAGGCGGCCTTTATTATGTTCCGCTGCTTTGCGTATGTTACCGCCTCCCTGCCAAGGCCCATATTCCGGCTGCTTCTGGCCTTGACTTCTATAAATACAGTTGTGCCGCCGTCCATTGCGATTATATCCACCTCACAGCCCAGCCGTCTGTAGTTGCGTTCCAGCAGTACAAAGCCCTGCCGCACAAGATACTCCGCGGCAATATTCTCTCCGCGCCTTCCCTTGCTTATCCTGCTGGTATCCGGCATAGGCCTATTCTCCCATGAAATTTTTTATGAAGCTGCGCCTGTGTATTGGACAGGGGCCGTATTTTTTAAGCGCCGCTATGTGCTCCGCCGTGCCGTAGCCCTTGTTTTTGGCAAAGCCGTATTCCGGGTACAACACGTCCATCTCTATCATGTAATTGTCCCTTTGCACCTTTGCCACGATTGACGCTGCGGCGATGAGGTAGCTGAGCGCGTCTCCGTGTATGAGCGGGTGCTGCTCGGCGGATATATCGAGGCCGGATATGGCGTCAATGAGTACCACATCAGGCTTTTTGTCCAGCTTATCAAAGGCCTCCTTGAAAGCTCGCTTGGTAGCGTTGAGTATGTTTATTTCATCTATCTCCGCAGGCTCTCGCCAGCCCGCAGCTACGGACACCGCACTGTCAATAAGCTGGGGATACAGCTTCTCCCTACGTCCGGGAGAAAGCTTTTTGGAATCGTTGACGTATTTTATCAGCGGCTCGGGGGGCAGCACTATACAGGCAGCCACCACCGGTCCCGCCAAAGGCCCCCTGCCCACCTCGTCCATGCCGCCGGGTAGTATACCTTTATTCCAGTATTCACGCTCTATTCTGCAAAGCTCTTTGAGCCTTTCGTCTTCATTTTTCCGGGGCATTTTTCTCCTCCCGCGGGTCGTCCAGAGTCACGCGGGCTATCTTGCCAGCCCTGAATTCGTCCAGCACTATATGTGCCGCCCGTTCAGTATCCAATATGCCGCCGCCCAGCACGAAGCCGCGGCTCTTACATACGCCCTCAAGGAGTTCTTCCGGAGCCATATCCTTTTCCAGCTTCTTATACCGCGCCGCAAGCTCCTCCGGGCATATCCTCATCAGGTCGAAAAGCAGGCTGGCCGCCAGCTCCTCTGTGTCCATTATGTCGTCCTTTATGGAGCCTATATACGCCACATGCCTGGCAAGCTGAGGGTCCTCAAGCTTGGGCCAGAGCAGGCCGGGGGTATCCATCAGTTCAAGATAAGGCGTTATCTTTACCCACTGCTGCCCCTTTGTTACGCCGGGCTTATCCCCCACCTGCGCCCTGTTCGTTCCGGCGATGCGGTTTATGAAGGTGGATTTGCCCACGTTGGGTATGCCCACTATCATGGCGCGGACGGTCTTTTTTACGCCCTTGGCGAGGGATTTTTCCACCTTTTCCTTTGCAGCGTTTTCCATCAGCTCCAGTGCGGCCTTTTTCTTTGCGGAGTTTGTGGCCACGAATTCAATTGACTCTATGCCATTCTTTTTATATTCTGTTATCCATGCCTTAGTAAGCGCGGGAGAAGCCAGATCGCTCTTGTTCAGCAGCACCACACGCTTTTTATCTTTAAAAAGACCGTCAAAGTCAGGGTTGCGGGTAGCCCGTGGCGCTCTTGCGTCAACTATTTCAACTACCACATCTATAAGCTTCAGGCTTTCCGTAAGCTGCCTGCGGGCCTTTGCCATATGACCCGGGTACCATTGTATAAGCATATTTTCCTCCGTGAGGTCAAAATTGATAAAATCAGTATATCAGCAAAGCAATACAAAAACCAGAGCAAAGTAAAAGCCCCCGGCGTAAGCGCCGGAGGCCTTTGTGGTTTTTGTTACTTGGTGACGATGCGCTCCACGATCTTGGCAGCTTTACCAACGCGGTTGCGGAGGTAATACAGCTTAGCCCTGCGAACCTGGCCGTGACGCACTACTTCGATGCGGCCGATACGGGGGCTATGATAGGGGAAAGTGCGCTCTACGCCTACGCCGTAGGATACGCGGCGAACGGTGAAGGTCTCGCGGATACCGCCGCCCTGCATTTTAATCACGATGCCTTCGAAGTTCTGAAGACGTTCGCGGTTGCCTTCCACGACCTTAACGAATACGCGGACGGTGTCACCGACTTCCAGCTTGGGCAGGTCGGTACGGAGCTGTTCTTTTTCCAGTTCTTTAATGATGTTGGACATTTTATTCTCCTTCCTACGGGTGTTCTTACACGACTTTCCGCCGCCATTGGACCAACCGTTGTCACAAACGAAAGTATTATAACACGGCATCTGCCCTTTTGCAAGGTATTTATGCCTGTTCGTCTTGATTTTTTAAGGATTGCAGGAATATTATCTCCTTTTTGGAAAGGCTTTTTTCGTCTATAAGCTCCGGCCTTGTCTTATATGTAGCCTCTATGCTGCGCTCCCGCCGCCATTTGGCTATCAGCGCATGGTTGCCGTTTAGCAGCACCTCGGGTACCGCCATGTCCCTGAACACCGCGGGTCGGGTATACTGGGGGTATTCGAGCAGCCCGTCCGAGAAGGATTCGTCCTCCGCCGACTCCGCGCTGCCCAGCACGCCGGGAATAAACCTGCTGACGCAATCTATTATAACCATCGCAGGCAGCTCGCCGCCGGTGAGCACATAATCGCCTATGGACAGCTCCATGTCCATCTGCTCCATTGCCCGCTCGTCAATACCCTCGTAATGGCCGCAGAGGAACAGCAGCCTGTCCTTTGCGGCAAGCTCACGGGCTACGGGCACGCTCAGCGTCTTTCCCCGAGGCGCCATGGCGATCCTCAGTGCCTCGTGGTCAGGGTCAACGTCCTCAAGGCAGGAGAATATTGGCTGGGCCATCATAACCATGCCTGCGCCGCCGCCGAATGGGTAGTCATCGGTGTTCTTGTGCTTGGATTCGGAATAGTCGCGGATATTGTGAAGGCGTATGTCCAGTATGCCCTTATCCTTTGCACGGCCCAATATGCTTGTATCCATAGGCCCCGCAAACATCTCGGGAAATACCGTAAGTATATCAATCCTCAAACAGCCCCACCTCCGCAAGTACATCTGCGTAAAGCTCAATGCGCTTATTCGCCACATCGACTTCTTTCAGCAGCTTCCTGAGCGCCGGTACCATAAGCTGCTTTTCGCCCTGAATTACGTAAACGTCGTTTGCGCCAGTTTCAAGCACATCGGTAAGCTTGCCGTAATATGCGCCGTTTGTATCGTATACATCGCAGCCTATCATATCTGCAACGAAATATCTGCCCTCCGGCAGCTTTACGGCGTGTTCCCGGTCCACGGAGATGTAGTGGTTGCGCAGCGTCTCCGCCGTGTTCCGGTCACGGCATACGGAGATAGTCATATATACCGCGTCTGGCTGCACGCTGACGTCTGATACCTCCACCTTCTCATAAGCGCCGCCGCGCTCAAGGTAGGCCTCTCTGAGACCTTTGTATCGGGTAAGATCCTCGGACAAGGGCTGCACCTTAAGGGCGCCGTGTACGCCGTGTGGGCGGGTTATGAGGCCTATGCGCAAATACTCCATTGAGTTTCTCCTGCAAAAAAAATTTCCAATTACGCAAAAAAGTGGTTTTGCCCACTTTTCTGCATATCGCCTTAGACTATCTCTACGACGTACTTTTTGTTTTCCTTTACGGACGCGGCCTTGACTACGGTCCTTATAGCCTTCGCTATGCGGCCCTGCTTGCCTATTACCTTGCCCATATCGTCAGGAGCTACGGTGAGCTCGATTATTGTTGAGTTTTCGCCCTCTTTTACCTCGACCTTGACCTCTTCGGGCTTATCCACGAGGTTCATGGCGATGTATTTTACCAATTCACCCATAGCGTTACTCAAATTATCCGTGGTTATTACTGGATAGCGCCGGACTTTTTAAGCAAACCGCGTACAGTATCGGTGGGCTGTGCGCCGTTCTTTATCCACTGGGCAGCCTTTTCGTTATCTACCTTCAGCTCCGCAGGGTCAGTGGTGGGATTGTAATAGCCGATTTCCTCGACGAAAGCGCCATCGCGGGGAGAGCGGGAATCTGCAACAACGATGCGGTAGAAAGGAGCCTTCTTGGCGCCCATGCGGCGAAGCCTGATCTTTAACATGACTAAATTTCCTCCAAATATTGTTTATAGTTATTTAATATTGAAAGCGGTAACCTGTGGCTTAAAAGCCGAAGGGAAAACGCATCTTTCCTTTTTTGCCGAACTTGCCCGAGCTTAGCTGCTTCATGAGCTTGCGCGAGGACTCGAACTGGTTCAAAAGGCGGTTTACCTCCTGAACCGAGTTGCCGCTGCCCGCTGCGATTCTTCTCCGTCTGCTGGCATTAAGGAGCTCCGGCTTCGCCCTCTCTTTGGGCGTCATGGACTTTATTATGGCCAAAGTCTTTTTTAGCTGCTTTTCGTCTATCTGTACGTTGCCCAGCTTGCCCGCGTCCATGCCCGGAACCATGGATAGCATGCTTCCCATATCCATGTTCTGCATCTGCTCCATCTGCTGCATGAAATCTTCCAGCGTGAACTCGTTGGTCTTTATCTTTTTGGCAAGCTCCTCCGCCTTTTTCGCATCGAAGCTCTCCTGAGCCTTCTCTATGAGGGTCATAACATCCCCCATGCCCAGTATGCGGCTTGCCATCCTGTCAGGATAGAAGGGCTCGATATCGGTGAGCTTTTCGCCGTTGCCGCAGAACTTTATGGGCTTTCCGGTAACCTCCCTTACAGACAGCGCAGCGCCGCCTCTTGTGTCGCCGTCCAGCTTGGTGATTATGACGCCGGTAAGTTCCAAGGCGTCGTTGAATGCCTTTGCGGCATTCACGGCGTCCTGACCCGTCATGGCATCGATGACCAGAAGTATCTCGGCGGGGTTCACCGCGTCGCGCACCTTCTCTATCTCAGCCATCATGTCGGAGTCTATATGCAGGCGTCCGGCGGTATCCACTATCACCATGTCCCGCATATTGCGCTTTGCGTACTCTACGGCCTCCTGCGCTGTAATGACAGGATCCTGCGTGCCCTTTTCAAAGACCGGCAGGTTGAGCTTTTCGCCCACTACCTGCAGCTGCTTTATGGCGGCAGGCCTGTAAACGTCGCAGGCTACCAGCAGCGGCGACTTTCCGAAGTGCTTCTGGCAGTACGCCCCCAGCTTGCCCGCCATGGTGGTCTTGCCCGCGCCCTGAAGGCCGGCGAGCAGTATCACCGAAGGATTCTTCGAGCCGAACTCCAGCTTGGCGTTTGAGCCGCCCATGAGCTTCACAAGCTCGTCGTTTACTATCTTTATCACCTGCTGGCCGGGTGTGAGGCTTTCCAGTACCTCCGCGCCCACCGCGCGCTCGGTGACGGAATTTATGAATTTTTTTACCACAGTAAAGTTTACGTCCGCCTCGAGCAGAGCCAACTTTACCTCCCGCATAGCTTCCTTTACTTCCTTTTCGGAAAGCTTGCCGCGGCCGGAAAGTTTTTTGAATACGTTTTGAAGTTTTGATGAAAGGCCTTCAAATGCCATCTTCACATATCTCCGTCAATGCCCTGATCTTTGCCTTTACGGCGGGATCGTGGCAGATATTTTGCAGCTCCTTAAGCCCGTTCATCAGCGCCATGCGCCTCTCCATGAGCTTCAGCTTGGCCTCGTATCCCTCGAGGTTGTCCGCCGCCTTCATTATGGCGTCCCGTACAGCCTGGCGGGAAACTCCCTCCCTCTCGGCTATTTCAGCCAGTGAGCAGTCCTCGTTTACCGACTGGAAAAGTATGGACCGCTGCCGCTCTGTGAGCAGCTCGCCGTATATATCCAGAAGCAGCCCCAGACGCACGTGCTTTTCCAAGGTAAGACCGCCTTTCCTCGCAAGCTGTAAAGCATAAGTGTTTTACACTCATACTATTATACGGATATTTCTTCTCCTGTCAAGCTTTTTTAGCCGCCTATCATTATGCTTATATTGCCGTGGAGCAGCAGCCGTATTATGCCGCATGCGATAAGGTGGGCGGGATAGTAGATATAAAAGAGCCATTTCATTCCCTTCCAGCTTCCCCGTTCGCCGTTATAGCTTTTAAGAAGCGGTATGGAAAGGGCGGCAAAGAGCTGTACCGCGGCGTATATTTTATCTATAAAAAAGAAATAGACTGCGGCGTATACGGCCACCCATACCATCATCCAGGTCATCTGCTTCTTAAAGCTGCCCCGATAGGCGCCGATGTAGAGTATCGCTACGGTCGCTATGCAGCTCCAGTCAGAGCAGAAGGATATAAGGCAAACGAGCACTACTATTACGGCTTTCTGCCAGCCCTTGAATTTGTCGCTGTCGTTCAGCTTGAGCAGCATGAGCCCCCAGAACAGCGACCATATCACGCTGGTCTGGTTAAAGGCGGTCGTAGTAAAGGGAATAAAGGGTATGCCGAAGGCGAAGGTATAGGCAAAATGCGATATCACCGCGAACAGCAGCAGCCGCAGGGCGTATTTTTTAAAGCTGTGAGTATAGTGATACCCCTCGGCTATGAAAAACCACATTATCGGGGCGGTTATGCGTCCGAGGCAGTGCAGAGCAAGCTGCGGCCACCCCGTCTGGTACCCCGGCCATATCACCCATGTCAGGTGATCGGCGGTCATGGCGATTATTGCGATAAGCTTCAGCTGGTTTGAGTTCAGCCCTTTTTTAGCGATAGCTTCCATAAGCATAAATCCTCATATAAGTTTTCATGGACAGAATTATAAACCATTTGCGCGCAATTAAAAAGGGGGCAGTTTCGCCCCCGCGTGTTGAACAGCTTATTTTATCACTATGTCGCAGCCCTCCAGCGCGACGCTCCTTTCCCCATTTTCGGTATCGCTCCAGCCATACACCGGTCTCAGCACTATGCTGCTTGCCTTCTGCTGCTGGTCTGAGGTCAGGGGTATTTCGAAGTTGAACAATCCCTGTCTGCCATTCGGTTCTTTTCCGTCCTTTCCCAGACTCTCCCCATCTACCATTACTTCGTAGTGAAGTCCGTTATATCTGCCCGCATATCCGTATATGAAGGCGCTCTTTTCCGCCTCGCTCCAGCCCTCCGGGAATTCATAGGATACGCTCACAGCTATACTTGTGGCATTAAAAGCCGCCTCGGGCTTAATCGTTATCCCGCTTAGCTCCTTTTCGATATTGTATATCCTGTCATTTTCATGATCGAGCATCGTAAGGGGATACTTCCCGCTGAGCTGTACGCTGCCCCTTTCCTTCTTAGAGGTGTTCCTGCCGTCTATATCCAGCTCGAACCGCTGTTCTATTTTGGCGATCGTTGCGAACTGCGCCATAACGTCCACCTTACAGTCCAGTATCCTCGACGTGAATACCGCGCTGTAATGGCCCTCCGGCACGTTGGTTTCCTTCAGGTCATACTCGGTATAGAGTATTATGCCCTTGTCCTTCTTTACCCTTTCGGCGTCCATTTTTTCTTTCTCTGAATCATAGTACCCGTCCTGAGGGTATATGCCGGTAGATCTAAATTCCAATTTGTAAGTATCCGCGCCGCTGCTCAGATACAGATTGTCCCCGTACCAGTCCAGCGCCATGCCGCCGTCGCAATACCAGAACGGGCTTGGGTCGGTTTCAAGATAGGACATTACGGTGAGCTTGTCGCTTTCCACGAGAACGTCGGTTATCTTGGGCTTTGCCTCCTTGAGCCATTGCCAGTCCTTTGGGTCATACGGGTCAAAGCCGAGGTTTGCCCTCGCCGCGGCGAATTCCGCGGCCTCATCCGTTTCGTCAAGGGTGTATATGGTATAATCCTGCTCGTTATCCTTCGGGATCTGTATCGCCGCCTCCACATCCGGCATGCTCGCCCGGTTCTCCGGCAGCGTGCCGAGGTATTTGTTCCTGTCGAAAAGCCTGCCGAACCAGCCGCTCACCGCCTCGCCCACGCTGGGGACCAGCAGAACCGCGCCGATTATAAGCACTACCGCAAATATGGGCGCCAGTGCACGCCAGGGGCTCGCGCCCCTCCTACCGCTTCTTCTTGATTTTTTCATATACTTCTGCTCCCTTTCTTCGGCCTCTGCCCTGAGAAGTATTTCGCCGAGCAGCTCCTCGCGCCGGGAGTCCCGTATGTTAAGCCTGTCCAGAGCCTCAATAAAACGCTTATCCTTCATACCCTTCCTCCTTCAGCGCTTCACGCAAAAGCTTCCGCCCGCTGTGCAGGTACCCCCACACGCTCGCCCTGCTCTTGCCCATTGCCTCGGCTATCTCCCCAGAGGTATAGCCCTCGTAATAGTACATATATACCGCCGTCTTGCATTTGTCAGGAAGCTCCATTACCTGCCGCAGCAGGTCTCCCGAGCTTTCCTCCGCCGGTATGCCCTGCAGCGACTCCTCATCTAACTGCACACGCGTTTTCCAGCCCGACCTCAGGGAATCCCTGCATATATTGGACGCGACGACTATGAGCCACGACTTTTCATGCGCCGCGTTTTCAAACCTGACGGGGCTTTTCATAAGCTTCAAGAAGGTGCTTTGGGCCGCGTCCTCGGCGTCCGCCCTGCTGCCCTTAAAGAACAGCATGCACACCCGGTACACGGCGTCTATGTTGCGCCTGTATATATCCTCCGTCTCTTCCCTTTTCCTCAGGGCTTGATTCAAGGTATCAATCCTCCAGCCAAATGCTTTTTTCTTTCGAAGGCCTTCACCTATAATACGTTTCGCAAAAGCGAATCCTTAAAATAAAAACGGGCTGCATATCACAGCCCATTGCACATTTTGCTTTCATTCTTCGCTAAGCAGCGCTCTTGCGTAATCATCGGGATCAAAGGCCTGCATGTCGTCTATGCCCTCGCCAACGCCGACAAAGCGGACAGGTATTTTCAGCTCTTCCTTTACGGCCACGGCTACGCCGCCCTTCGCGGTGCCGTCAAGCTTGGTAAGTATTATGCCGGTAAGCCCTGCGGACTCTCCGAAGGCTCGCGCCTGAGCTATTGCGTTCTGGCCGGTGGTAGCGTCAAGCACCATCAGCGCCTCCACAGGCACGCCGGGCAGCTCCCGGTCCAGCACGCGGCGCATCTTCTCCAGCTCGTTCATGAGGTTTTTCTTATTGTGCAGCCTGCCCGCCGTGTCGCAAAGCAGCATATCCCGGTTTCGCGCCTTGAATGAGGCCGCCGCGTCGAACACTACCGCCGCGGGGTCCGCGCCTTCGCCGTGCTTTATTATTGGCACGCCGGCACGCTCGGCCCATACGGTGAGCTGCTCGGCAGCGGCTGCGCGGAAGGTATCCGCCGCCGCAAGGACTACGTCCCTGCCCTGATTTTTATAATACGCAGCTATCTTGCCCAACGAGGTAGTCTTCCCCACGCCGTTCACGCCGACCACCATTATCACGGCCCTGTTCGTCCCGTCGAGAAATGGCTTTTCGGGCCGCATGAGATCCGCCAGCAGGCTTATAAGCTCCTTGCGCGCCTCGGAACGCTCCTTGATCTTCTTTTCGGCCACCGCATCCCTAAGGCCGCTGAGCAGCTTATCGGTGGTCGCCATGCCTACGTCTGCCATTATGAGGGCTTCTTCCAGCTCCTCGTAGAATTCGTCGTCTATGCCGGAGCCTGTGAATATGGCCGCTATGCCGCTGCCTGTCCTGGAAAGCCCCTGCCTGAGCTTATCAAAAAAGCCCGCCATTTGTATTTCCTCCTTTTTGGGTATTATGCGGATTCGGTAAATTTTGCAGATACCACCTTGGATACGCCCCGCTCCTCCATTGCCACGCCGTAAAGCGAGTCACACACCGCCATGCTGCCCTTTCTGTGTGTTATTAATATGAACTGGGTGTCATCGGAATAGTTGCGCACATACTCCGCAAAATTCGTAACGTTAGCATCGTCCAGCGCAGACTCTATCTCGTCCAGTATGCAGAAAGCCGTGGGCTTCAGCTTGAGTATGGCGAACAACAGCGCTATTGCGGTAAGCGCCCGCTCGCCGCCGGAGAGCAGCGACAGCAGCTGCAGCTTCTTGCCCGGGGGCTGTGCGATTATGTCTATATCGCAGTTGAGTATGTCGTCCTTGTCGGAAAGTATCAGCTCTGCCCTGCCGCCGCCGAACAGCTCCACAAATACCTGCGAAAAGTTTTGCTGTATAAGCGCGAACTGTCTGCGGAACTCCTCCTCCATGGTGGAGACAAGGTCGGTTATAAGCACCTGCAGGTCAGCCTCCGCCTTGGTGAGATCCTCATACTGGGCATTCAGCTCATCGTAGCGCTCCTTGACGTTCTTATAGTCCTCTATGGAACCTACGTTCACGTCGCCCAGGGCGCGTATTGCCGTTTTCAGCTCGTCCACCCTGATGTGAGATGCGGTTATGGCTATCTGCCGCCGCATTGGCTGGGCGTTCTCATAGGTGAGCTCATAATCCGACCAGATCCTGTCCTGCATATTCTGCAGCTCCAGCTGCGCCTTGTTCAGGTTCAGCTCCGCCCTATGGCTGCGCTCCCTTATGTCGTTGAGCTCTGAGGAAATATTGTCCCGCCGCTCACGCAGCTCGTCTATGGAGTTAAGGCGCTTTGCCCGCTCCTCCTCCATGGTATGCAGCTGATCCGTGAGCCTGTCCACGTCCATGCGCTCGGAGGATATGCTGTCATCCAGCGTGGCAACCTGTGCTTGCAGCTGAAGGAAGCTTCTGCTGCCCTGCTCTATCTCATCCTTGCTGCGCTTTATGGCAGCCATAAGGCCACTGGCCTCGCGTTCCATGCGCTTTGCCTCGTTTTCAGCGGCGTTTGCCTCTTTTTCGAGGGCCATCAGGGCTACCTTCTGCTCGGTAGCCTTGTCGTTCACATTTGCGGCTTCCGCCCGGAGCTTATTCAGCTCCTCCTGAAGCTTCTTTATGTCGTCCTGGCTTGCCACATTGCCCTGCTCCCACTGAGAGCGGTCCTCGTTGGCCTCACGGTACTGCTCGTCTATATTTTCTATGCTGTCGTTTATCTGGGCCAGCTCAAGCCTGGCCTGCTCCATCTCGTCCCTGTTTTCCTCTACGTACTTCTGCACCACGTCCACCTTTTCGCGGTGCGTGGCAAGCTCTACGTCTGCCGCGTGCAGCGCCTCGGACGCTCTCTCCACGGCCTCGCCGGCACGGGCTATATCCCGCTCCAGCCCTTCACGCTCGGATTTGGACGCTTCGAGCTGCTCCCGCTGCTTTTTCAGCGCCGCCGTTATGGTCTCTATCTCCCTCTCGCGGCCTATCAGGCTGAACTCCCGCTTTTGGGTGCTTCCGCCGGTCATGCTGCCGCCGGGGTTTATTATATCGCCCTTTAAGGTCGCTATCCTGAACGAGGATCGCGCGCGCCTGTTTATGGCGATGCCTGCGTCAAGATCCTTCACCACTATCGTGCGGCCAAGAAGGTTTTCAAATATGCCCCTGTATCTCTCATCAAAGGATACGAGGTCGGAGGCTACGCCTATAAAGCCCTCCACGTTGCACATTGACCTTTCGTCATTGCTCAGCAGCCTCGGGCGCATGCTGGAGACCGGCAGCATGGTCGCCCTTCCGTACTGCCTTGAGCGCAGGTATCCTATCACCTGCTTTGCGTCCTGCTCGGTAGGGGTAACTATGTTCTGTAAGGCGGAGCCAAGCGTCATCTCTATTGCGCTCTCGTACTCGCAGGGGACTCGTATAAGCTCCGCCACCACGCCCTCTATACACTTGCCAAGGAGGGGATCCCTTGCTGCGTCCCTGAGAACGTTCCGGACGCTTGAGTAATATCCCTCGTAGGCACGCTTCATCTCCTGAAGCACCTTTATCCTTGAGCTTTCCGCCTCTATCTGCTGCTCAAGGGCGCGGATATTTTCACTATCCTGCTTTAGCTGTGCGTTCAGCTCGTTAAGGTGGGCTATCGCCGCCATGCGTTCCGCGTTTTTGCCGTCGTAGCCCTGCTTTATCTCGCTGTAGCTGCCGAACACCTGATCATATTCGTGGGAGAGCTTCTCGCCCTCCTCGGCTATAGCCGCCATCTTCTGATTTATGGAGTCTATGCGGCCAAGCAGCGTTGTTTTTATGGCCTCTAATCTCGAAAGCCTGCTCTTTGCGTCGGACAGGCGGTTCATGGCCTCTATCATGCTGTTCTTCTGGCTTTCCAGAAGCTGTTCTTTGTCCGATATTTCCGCCTGTATGCCGGCAAGCTGCTTTTCTATCCCGGCAAGCTTTGCTCTCTCGCGCTGCTTCGTCTCCTCCGTGTCGCTGCTCCGGGCGGAAACCTCCGCCATGGATTTCTTCAGTTCCTCCAGCCTGACTCTGTCCTCTCTGGCGGCATTCTCAAGGCGCTCCCTTTCCCTGGCAAGGTTAGCCATTCGCTCCCGGGCCACCTTTGCCTCGCCTGTGCGGTTCTCCACGCCAGTCGTTGCAGTCAGCAGCTTTGACTGTATCTCGCCTATGGCAGCATTGAGGCTGCGCTCCTTTTCCTCCTCGGCGCTGCAGTCTGCGGCAAGCGCGGCCTCAATGCCTGTGGACTGCCGTATAGCCTCGGCGTACTGCGCCATGCTGTCGTTCAAAGTAGTTATTCGCTCATTGAGCTTATCGTACTGATAGAGGAACACGTTCACCTCTATCTCCTTCAGCTCGTCCCTAAGCTTCAGATACTGTCTCGCCGCGGCGCTCTGTTCCTCGAGAGGGCCTATCTGGCGGCTCAGTTCCTCAAGTATGTCGTTGAGGCGAACTAGGTTTTTTCTCGTGTTTTCCAGCTTACGTTCGGCCTCTTCCTTGCGTACCCTGTATTTCATCACGCCCGCAGCCTCCTCAAAGGCGTTTCTGCGGTCGTTTGATTTGTTGGAAAGTATCTCCTCTACCTTGCCCTGGCCTATTATGGAATAGCCTTCCTTGCCTATGCCGGTATCCCGGAAAAGCTCGCCTATGTCCTTCAGCCTGCACTGTGTATTGTTGATAAGGTATTCGCTTTCGCCGCTCCTGTAAACTCGCCGGGTAACGCTGACCTCAGCGAAATCCGTAGGCAGCCCGCCGTCCGAGTTGTCGAATACCAGCGTCACCTCGCAGAAGGACTGGGGCTTCCGCTGCTCGGTGCCGTTAAATATGACGTCCTCCATCTTGTTGCCGCGGAGCACCTTTGCGCTCTGCTCGCCCAAAACCCAGCGGACGGCATCGGCTATGTTGCTCTTGCCGCTGCCGTTTGGACCTATGATAGCCGTTATTCCTTTTTCGACCTGAATCTCGGTCTTTTTAGCGAATGATTTAAATCCGTTGATCTCTATTTTTGTTAACCGCAATATTCCAACCTCTGCGCCAATGTCGGCTTATTATTTACAGCAGTCCGAGGCCCTCCAGCGTAGCCTTGGCCGCCTTCTGACCTGCCTCCTGCTTGCTTCCGCCGCTGCCTACTCCCTTCGGCTCCCCGGCTATGACCGCCTGAAGGGTGAATACCCTTTGATGATCCGGGCCGGAGGTGTCTATAAGGTCATACGTTACGTTGCCCTGATGCTGCTTCTGCACATGCTCCTGCAGCAGCGTCTTATAATCCTTGGTGTTCACGTTACGCACCGCGCGCTCTATATGGCCCTCCACCGCATGCAGCACCAGCCTTTTTGCCTCTCCCATACCGCCATCCAGAAATACGGCGCCTATCACCGCCTCCATCGCGTCCGCCAGTATAGACGGCTTGCTCCTGCCGCCCGAGTGCTCCTCGCCATGGCTAAGCAGCAGATACTTACCCAGGCCGAAGCCTACGGCCGATTTATGCAGCGCGCCCTCGCATACCGAAAGGGAGCGCACTCTCGTCATCACGCCCTCGTTCAGCTCAGGGTATTCCCTGTAGAGCTTTTCGCTCACGCAGAGCTCCAGCACTGCGTCACCCAAAAACTCCAGCCTTTCATTGTGTACGCTGCCGTTGCCGTCACCCTTCACATAAGACGTATGTGTGAGGGCCGTATTCAAAAGCTCTGTGTCTTTAAATTTATAGCCAATTGCCGCTTGCAGCTCATTGAGCTTTTGCAGCCTCGCAAATTCCAGCTCCATTTGCTTCCTCCATACCAAAGTACCCGCATCCACCATAAGATGCGGGTACTGTTTGAAGTATAGTTATTTGTTCATTACCCTTAATATATCGCCTACAGTATGTACGTTTGGCAGCTCCTCCTCGGGAACCTGAATTCCATACTCCTGCTCAATATCCATTATAAGCTCCACAACGTCAAGTGAATCGGCCTTGAGGTCTTCCACAAGCCTGGAATCCATGGTTATGGACTCCTGGGGGATATCCATCTGCCTGGAGAGCATTTCGCGAATCTTTTCAAAAGTCATATATAATACCGCCTTTCTGATTATACCAATAAGCAACTATAGTTTAGCCGCATATTATTTTGATGTCAATCCTCTATTCAGTCCGCTACCTCGGGCAGCGACTTTACGGCGCGGCGTATGGTTTCGTTGGTGCCGCTGGAAGCAAAGCTCCTCGCCTGACCCAGCGCCGCCGCAAATGCCTTGGCATTTGAGCTGCCGTGTGCCTTTATCACACCCCCGTCAATACCCAAAAGGGGCGCCCCGCCGTACTCGGTATAATCCATTACCTTTTTGAAGCGCCTGAAGGCGGGCTTCGCCATTGCGGCGCCCAGCTTGCTGCGCGTATCTGCCATGAGCTCTTTTTTGAGCATACCCATTAACGTGGCGGCAAGGCCCTCTGTATATTTAAGGACGATGTTTCCCGCGAAGCCATCACAGACTATGGCGTCAAAGTCGCCTGAGAGTATCTCCCTCGCCTCGCAGTTTCCGGCAAAGTTCACGGGCGTCTGCTCAAGCAACTTATAGGCAGCCTTGGTAAGCTCGTTTCCCTTTTCGGCCTCCGCGCCGTTGTTGAGGAGGCCCACTCTGGGGTTATCCACACCCATTATATCGTGCATGTACGCAGACGCCATCACGGCAAACTGCTGAAGGTACGAGGGCTTGCAGTCAACGTTTGCGCCGCAGTCCATTATAAGCACACAGCCCTTTTCCGCCGGGAACACCACTCCTATGGCCGGACGCTTTACTCCTTCGATGCGCTTTATTATGAACGTGGCTCCCGCAAGCACCGCGCCGGTGCTGCCTGCCGATACCACGCAGTCAGCCTTCTTGTCGCGCACAAGCTCCATGGCTTTTACGAGGGAGGAGTCCTTCTTTTTGCGTATGGCGAAGGTCGGCTGCTCATCGCAGGATATTATTTCGGGTGCGTGAAGAATATCCACCCGCGCAACGTCATACCGATACTTTTCAAGCTCCGCCTTTATTCGCTCCTCGTCGCCGCATAGGGTAACGGACATATCGGGATACTTTTTCAGGGCATCTATGCAGCCTTCTACTACCGCCGCCGGGGCATTGTCGCCGCCGAAAGCATCAACAGCTATTCTCATCTGTCGTCTCCTAATATAATACTAATACTAAGGAATATTATACAATATTTTTAACTAAAACAAAAGAGGCCCTTTTATCGGGAGCCCCTTGAGTTTTAAAATTTTCAGGCGATATTAGTCCTTATCCACTGCAACTGCCTGCTTGCCGTCGTAATAGCCGCACTTTTTGCATACACGATGAGCCAGCTTGGGCTCATGGCACTGCGGACATTCCACGATACCGGGAACGGTCAACTTCCAATGGGCTCTGCGCTGGTCGCGCCTTGCCTTAGACGTTTTTCTCTTAGGGACTGCCATGGTTACACCTCCTTATCGTGATACAACAGCTGCTCCAGAGCGGAGAAAGGGTTTTCCTTTTCTTTCTCTCTAACACAGGAACACTGAACTGTGTTCAAATCGCACCCGCAAACCGGGCAAAGCCCCTTACAATCCTCGCTGCACTTGCTGAAAGCAGGCAGATTGAGGAATAAGTCGTCAAGGAGCATCTGGCTGACATCCAATTCCTCGCCGATGTAGCCGTAGCATTCGCTGTCCAGCTCCGGCGAACGTGGAAGCCGCTCGTCAAAGCCGAAGATAAGCTCCTCAATGAAGGGCTTGCCGCAAAGAGCGCACTCGGAATCAAGCTTTGTGGTAGCCGTATCCTTGAAGATGAAGCCCTCGCCGTCAAAGAAGTACTCGCCATCCACCGTAAGCGGAGCAACGAATCTAATTTCGTTGCCCAGATATTCCTGCCTGTCGAGAACTACTTCCTCATGGCATCTGCCTATCCGGCCTGGCTGCTTGAGTTCCTGTGCAACGTTCAGCTTCATACTCTTTCTTTCAAGAGTATGCCTTACATATTTTATCTATAAGGCGTTAATGTGTCAACTGGTTATTTTGTGACAAATAAATCCGCCGCAAGCCCACTCCGTAAGGGGTGGGTTAGGTGGGCTCTTCAATCTGAGGGTTGATAGTGTTTCATAAATATGATGTAATTGAAATATGAAAAACAAGTACAAACGTACCGGCACAACAGTTTCTATCCAGCAGCATAATGAGCTGGCGAACCGCCTGCTTTCTTTTGGCAGCGAGCATTACATCGAAGAGATGCGGTTCCGTGCTTTGGCAGAACAGGCGAAGGAGACAAAATTCAACAGCAAGGGGAAGCCCGTCAGAAAGAAACGGTTCGGAAAATCCATCTTCAATAAAGCGCCTGCGTTGTTTGTTAAAACCATCAAGCGAAAGGTACTTAATGCGGGAGGTTCGTTCCAAAAAGTCGATACCTTCTCCGTAAAGGCAAGCCAGTTTAACCATCTGACGGAAACCTATACAAAGAAAAGTCTCGGCAAACGCTGGAACACGATGCCGGATGGCACGAAAGTCCAGAGGGACCTCTATTCCGCATTCCTGATTCAAAACGTAGATGATTCTCTCAAGCAGGTCGATGTGGAGCGATGCAATCAATCTTATGACAGCTTCCTTGCCCTGCACGATAGAGAAATCAGAAGACTCTCTTACTTGCTTACGCCCAACAGCATGGGCGCTCAACACAGCGCATAACACGAAAGCAATCAGAGGCAGAGGCTCCCGCCTATTGTGGCGCTAATGCGTGGGTCGCCACCATTGCCGCGCTAAGATTCTGAGGGATTTTCGGTCCCCAGAGGTCGTCTACTCTTAGACACCTTATGGCACCTTCCGCGTACCTCGGAATCCCGCTGCGTAAGCGGTGGGAGGAGTCAATACTGGCCATGGTGATGCGGGTAAACAAATCAACAAAGAAAAGGAGGACGGGCAATTCCTCACCCACCTATAGAGGCTGGGTGTACCATTGCCTGATTTTAGATGGAACAGAATAGAAGAATACCTGCTTCTGCTGACGATTGGCGTGGAACGCTGGTGGAGGAAACGCTTAAGAGTTGGTTTATGTATGGCCTCAACCTTAAAGTTCAAACGCGGGAGGACGATTTCGATGATGCGATAGACGCCGCAATCACAGCGCTTCCAAATCGGCAGCGGGATGCGATTCTAAAATACTACTGCGATGGTCTTACGAAGAAGCAAATCGCGGACACATGGAATACAACTACCGGAGCTGTGACACATTTCCTCGAAGAAGGCGAACGCTTGCTCGTATATCCTATATACGCCCTGTTTCGGCCAAAACAAAAACGGCCAGAGCCCATCTCATTCAAGGATGTGAATGCAAAGACCTTAAAGACAGTTCTGAAGACAAAGGACCCGGAAAAGATATTGGAGGCGTGCAAATTCGTTTCGGTAGCGTACCTGGCCGTTCAGCCCTACCCTCGAATTGCCCCATCCTCATTTTACCGAGTGAGGATGTTCGGAGCGAACACTCTTTCAGATGTTATTCACCTCATAGAAAGTGGTGAAATCGAAATAGTGGACGAGGATTGTAAGAACGACCCGGAAAAATTGTGTTTAAAACTGCGAGAAAGACGCACTGAAGTGTGTGATATTATCCGCGCATTAGAAGAATTCCTTCCGTTCCGCATTGCTGTAGGAATGCCGCCGAAATATCAGCCAAAGAACAACGAGAAAATCACCTTTACACCAGAAGACTGGCGAAAGGCTGCGGTCGCGGATGGTTCCCCGTTCGCCATTAACGAATATCAGCAGGACATCAACGAACTTGTAGACGCTGCTCTCGCCACCTTTCCGGAACGCAACAGGGACATTATTCAAAAATACTACCGCGATGGTTACACTCTGAAACAAATTGCAGACATATACGGGGTCAGCCCCGCTGCGATTCGTCAGGCTCGCGTCAAAGCCATAATTAGGCTGCGGAAGGTTTTGCAAATCACGAAGAGAAATTTCGGCAGCTTCGCCCCGGGCGAACAACCTTGTCCCGTTGCCAAGCTGGCCGCAGCGGAAGACCGTAGGTGGCGGGATTGGTTGTATCCAACAAACGATAGCCCTGTGGGGAAGATAATAAAAAATGCCGTGAGCTCTGGCGTCCCAGAGCAGATATTGACCGAATGCCGTAGTGTACCTTTTCCAAATAGTTACATCAGCGTGCAAGCGGCTGATTACTTGCGCCGAGCCAATGCATACAGCATTGGGGACGTTATCAGGCTTATAACAAGCGGTGATATCGAAAAAATCTGGCACTGTGACGAAGCAGGCGTTAACGAAATCATCTGCGCCTTGAGAGAAATTCTGCCATTGTTCAGCTTTACGGTAGGGCGGCCCCCGAGATGCCTATTGAAGAGGGAAGGGGATACCAAGGTATGACATTCATCACGGCGGCATTCTCCTCCACCTCTATAGGTGGGGGAGGATGCCGCAGCCTGTCGAAAAAGTCCAGCTTAAGCTGGACTCTTTCGACAGGCTGAAGCCCGCCATTTTCATGGCGGGCTTTGTTTGTGCCTTTTTTTATCTCTTATCTAATCCCAAGGAAGTGCAGTATGCTCTGCCAGATTGTCATATCGCCCGTCTTGGGGGGTATTACCATCACGGGTACGGGGGTGGCGCTGGGGTGATAGTGGCCATGTCCGCCGCTGTCGCCTGACTTCTTAACGTTCTCAAAAGTGATATTTACGGTCTTAGCGTCAGTAAAGACGTTGGATATTGAGTTGCCCGCGCTGCCGTTCACTTTCACGGTATATCCGCTGGGAGCAATCTCCTCGACCTCGTATTTAAAGTCGCTCGGTATGCCCGTTATCGTAAAGCTCTCGCCGTCTTTGAGCTTAAAGGTCGTCTCGCCGTTTGTGAACGTAACGCCGCCAAATGTGTGGATGCCGCCGAGTTTGTACCAACCGAATGGTGTTTCCATGTCACCATTATGGTATTTAAGAAGGGTCACCTTGAAGTCGAAATACTTTTCTTTTTCCGCCCCTTCGCCTGAAACATTCTTGGTTACCTTGATCTCCCTTGTCTTCTCCGTGGGTACGTTGTGGATCTGGAAGGCCAGTAGGTTATTCCAGGGTCCGACGGTGTAATAATACGGCGTCCAGCCGCTGACATCTTCCTCCTTTACGGTGTAGTTAATGGGCTTGCCGTTGTCGTTGGCAGGCTTAACACCGAACGAATGAGACCACGCGCCATTTACATACTTTATGTTAGCCTTACCGTCCTCTTTGCCGTCCGCCAAAAGTAGTACGGTGATTTCATCCGGCTTTTCGACAGTACCGCTGTCATCATGCCACGTCTTGGAAACCTCGATGGTGATGGTTTGGATTTGGGTGGTTTTGTCCTCTGCCGCAACTTCCGCGCTGGCCTCAAGGCTGCTTGCGGCAGCGGTCGCCTTTGCCGTGTTTTTGAGCATTCCTCCATTTATATCGCCGCTGCTGAATTCCTTATAGCCGTATAAGGTAAGCTCGGCTTGGTTTTCGCCCTGTTCGGCGGCGGGCAGAGTGACGGTTACGGGGCTATCTACCCAGTTGCCCATGTAAAAGAGCTTCGCGCCGTCATCCTTTATTCCCACTTCCGCGCGGGGGGTACCCTTTACGGTGAAGCTGTAAAGCAGGTTTGCCTTGGGCGCATTATCGGTAAAGATAACCTTATCCTCAAAATTGAACGCCATATTATTGGGCGCATCAAAGCCGCCCTGCGTCGGCGTTGCTGTAAGGCGCGCCTTTGTAAATTCGGTGACGGTCGGCGCATCGCCTATGGTCACTTGCTTCAGCTCGCTTGCGTAGTCGGTCTTTTTATAGCCGTTATACTGCTCGTTGAAGGCATACAGCGTTCTGCCCTCCTGCATAGCTGTCATACCCTCAATGGTTGCCACGCCATTCTCGTCCGTAAGGATGCTCGCGCTGCGCCCATAGTGGGTGATGCTTCCGTTATTATCCATGACTACGACGGAAATGTATTCGTTTGTTCCTGTCTTTGCACCGTTATATGAAATTTTAAGGGAATCACCCACCATGTATGCGCTTAAAACGCTAAAGCCCGCCCTGTTGTTGTCCTTCAGCGTCAGCTTCCATTCGTTTCCCATGTATTCGGGGACTTCGTTCAAGCCGCCACCGGGCTTTCCGCCCATGGCGGCGGAGGAGAAGATAACCATAGTTGAAGCCATCCTTAATGCGGGACGGACGGGCATATTCACATTTATCTTCTCGCCATTAACATTCCAAGAGCCGTAAACATCAGCATAAGCGGCATAATCATCGCCGGATTTACCCTTGTCGCGTAACCACCATCTATCTATTGCACCTTCTGCTTGCATTCCGCTGGCGCTGATGCTGCCGCCTGCCGCAACGTATGCCGTGTTTGTTGCTTTTCTGGTGTCAGGGCTGGGGAAAAAGCCACCATTACCAACCTCGCCATTTGACAGTGCAAATATTTTATCCTTCGCTGCATCATTAAGTGCGTTCACCATTGCGCTCTGTTCCTCTATAGAGAAGGCGGCAGTTTTAAAGTCGCCATTCATCCATTTGCAAAGGTCAGAGTCCTTCCATGCTACGGGGTTCGCGGCATCCTTATGAAACGGCTGAACGTCAAGGTTCTGGTCGGAAACAAGAAGCACATCATCTCTGCCTTGGATATAATTCTTGTATATTGTAAGTGCCCGCCACTTTATGGGTTCTTTATTAAAGCCGTCAGGCCCGTCGCTGCTCTGCTCGTAATTGCCGAACCAGATGCTGCTTTTCTGTCCTCCCTCGATGGGCTTAATGCTGGACTGTATTGCCCGACCATCGCCGGCTGCAAAGGCCACAGACGGCAAAAGCCCAAGCACCATTATGAACGTAAGGATCAGTGCAAGTAATTTTTTCATCGGTTCTTCCCCTTTCAAACTTTTATATACAAAAATACCGTTCCGGCGCGCTGCGCCGTAACGGTATTCAATGTATCCCTATATATTTTTGAGCACCCAAAAAAGGCGGGATTAGTCTCCTGCCTGCCTGCCTGCCTGCCTGCCTGCCTGCCTGCCTGCCTGCCTGCCTGCCTGCCAAAATTATCATCGCGGCGGTCATGGCGCTGTCAAGTCCTTTCTGTAAAATATGCCTGCAAGCCTTAAACGGCTCCATACATATTTATATTATACAGACAGGATATAAAATTTGTGTTAAGTCTGGGAGGGAGGCTGCGCGGCAAGGGCCGGGAAAAAGCAAAGAAGCGGCTTTTATCGCTTCTTTTCAGTGATGTTTTTTGAGTTTAGGAGGAAGAAAATACTACCAAGAAGAGGCGCCATTATTTCCAGAATGTCTGATTTCGTATATCGCTCGGAGATGGTACTTTTTCTACTCCTTGGATTTTTTTTGTATCTTCAATATCTATAGGGTGGAGCCGAAGCTGCTTTCGAATCTTGCGCTCGGGGAGTGACCCTGTTTCTTTCTGCTCTGTACAGCGGCAGATATAATGACCAGGCTCCAGCCCATACAAAAACAGTGGAGTATCACATTGGAGAAGCTGAATCCCCGCATCGCAGACCACATACCGATTTTTTCCGATAGGGATAAATGTTATGGGCTCTGGCTCTGGTGCTCGTAAAATCTCCCAACGGAATTGCGTCCCAACTACTGGAGGTAAAATTAACTGTACGTCGCAACCAAAAACCGCGCCGTCGATTTCAGCCACAAGCTGCTGTGTCTGAGAGGATATGGAGAACTCAAAGACGTCGTTTTTTATGGCAGTTATGACCGGTGGTTCAGCATTCTCAGAGGATGAAGATGTTTTTCCAGTTATTGCGTCTTCACCAGTGGTTATTTCAGATGATGAAGAGGGGTGGGGTAAGAGGTCTTCTGCAGCGACGGAGATTTTTTGCCCCGGCGGCTCTTCTTCTTGAGTATCGACAGACACCGCTGGGGGAGGACCCGCCTCTGCCCAACGCGCCTCGCTCCCTATTGCTGCTGAGATAGCAAAGCTGACGCAGGTGTCAAACCAGAGAGAGAAGTTCTCTCCGGGCACAAAACCGCTGTCCAACATGCGCTTGATAAAAGTATTTACCGTCTGCATGATGTCACGGGCTTTGGAAATAGCCACATTCTTTTCAGAGATGGCGTAAAAGAGGCGCTCGCGGTTTTCGTGGACTATAACGCTCGCCTGTAGTGTAGCGGACGCATCGTAATCTCTGTGGCCGAAGCAGGCGGCAACAGGACGCTGCCCTTCGGTGTAAATGCAGGTCTCTCTTGGACAATATGCGCAGAATGGCAGTCGATTCATATAAATGACACGTCCTTTTTTTGATTGGGTTCATTATACCATATCCTTGGCTTTCTGACGGGTTAATCTCAAAAAACTTTAGAATATGTGTCGATATCTGTTGACATGCTCATAACGTCTTTTATATAATGGACGTACAAGAATTGGCACGCCCGTTCTCCGGGGCGAGGTTGTTTCAATTGAAACAACCCGTTGAACATGTAAAAGACGTTGCAATGAAAGGGGGATAGTTCGGCTTCTGGGTAAGTTGTATAATGCAGCGACCTGACTGTTGGATGAAAATAACGGGCTGCATGCCGGAGAGCACATTCTCTTTGTTCTCACATCAACCGCCGTGAAAGACTGAAGAGCCTCACGAGCAGCGCATGATGCGCTGGAGCTTTCCCTGCGAATAAGCGCTTATCTCGAAGTTGTCTGATAACAGAAATGCGACTTCAAAGCTCCCTTTGACCGCTTCGGCGACGCGCTCAAGTTCGGCAACAGATAGTGTTGCATTGGTATCATCGGGAGATATATAGGCGCGTTCTTTGCCTATAGTCATGATGGGTATGGCTTCAGAATTAAGGGATTTTGCTATTTTAGATATTTGTCCAAGAGACAATGTCCCCTTGTCGAGCTTATAATAGCAGTTCTGTTCCGCAAAGCCGATGACTTGTGATATGTACTTGCGTGGTTTGTTCCTAAGGGTAAGAAGAGTTATTATATTTACTCGCGTCTGCCCCATGGGAGTTCTCTCCTTGCTAATGAATATTATTATTTATATGATACCACAAAGCAAGGAAGTAAACAAGAATTTAGCATATAGATAGTAATGCTATCCGGTTTACAAACCACATAAAAAAATATCAAATAGTTTATAAGGCAGGCGCCACTTCGGATAGTTTTCTCAAATCAAAACAGGAGGGAAATATGAAATCGAAAAGCACAAATAAGACCAACAGTCCCGACGTTGAAGCAATACGTGATATTCCTTTCATATCTACAGACAGCGCTGAGGCCAAAGAATGGCTGCGGTACGCAATCGCTCAGAAGCGCGGTAACAGCGACAAGGACCTGACCCTATCCCAGATATGTGACATCGTGACCGAGAGTGGGCGCGCCGATATCTATTGCGACGATATAATCAATGCTCCCGTTACTGTTTGGAATGATATGGAAATCATAGAGTGGAGCAAAATATTGCCGCTGTTTACAGAGGATGAAGAAGGCTACCCCAACTATGAGGTTATGGAAGACGGCGTCTTTCTGCCCGGTGTAACAGAACGGCAGATACTGCAAGTCGCTCAGGTTCTAACCGAGGCATTTTACCGTGCGGAAAAATGTATCCCTTCAGCGCGACAGGATTAACTGCTGAATAAAAATGGTAGCCCGAGGTGGCGTTTGTGCCAAGTCTCGTAGTTAGAACAACTGGCTTGTAATGGCTATTTTGCACTAAAGGGTTTTAGTGGTAAGTCTTTGCGGCTGCCTCTTATGCAGTCCTCACAATAGTTTAGACTGCTCCAAATTACTTAATCGAAAGGAGGACGGCTGTTTCCGCCCGTGGCTGAAGGCGCGGGTCTCCACAGTCTAATTCTTAATGAGCAGAATTTTAAACAAGGATACGGCGAAATCTGTTGCTGTAGTCACTTTCGGCATCAAGCCTGAGTTGGAGGGAAGCGAACTCTTGTTTTCGTACCAAAGGGGCGAGTATTACCTCTTGAAGTTCGCGGAGTCCGAACGCCGAATGTACTATGCAGGCCGGCAGCCCCCGTTGCGGGCGCAGGACTCTGTCCCAATGCGGAAAGGGTTCTTCTTCACTTTGAATTTCAAGGACTATATTACAATAGACGGTGGTCTCATAAGAGAAGTCAAGTAGCCCTTCAGTGCGGGTCTTCGGAGAGAGAAAGGTTTTGTAAGGTGGATTTTGAACACTTTTGCAATCGGTTTAATGTAATACTCAACGAGCAGCAGGCGCAGGCTGTGCGTTGCGTGAGCGGACCGAGTCTGATACTGGCCGTGCCGGGCAGCGGCAAGACTACCGCAATAGTTGCTCGCGTTGGGTATATGATGTACTGCTGCAATATCTCGTCATCGAACATCCTGACTCTTACCTACACAAGGGCGGCGGCAAAGGAAATGCTTACGCGTTTCTGCGATAAATTTGAGTTTTCACAGAAAAAGATGAACAGGCAGGGCCTTAAAGCCCCAGCCTTCAGTACGATACACAGTTTGTGCTACGCTTTTATCCGCGATGTGGCGAAGAGGAAAGGTATTTCGTTGCCGACATTAAGGCCGAATAGCGAGATGTTCCTCCGTAAGGCATATATTGAAGTCCTTGGCGGGAATCCGTCTGAAATGGAGCTGCGAACCGTTGCACAGCGTCTGACGCAGCTCAAGAACAGTATGGATGGCACAGCCTCCGGAGTCGAAGAGATGAGCGAAATCGGGTTCCGTATTGATATGGGGGCCCTGGACCACAAGTACGAGGAGATTAAGCGGCGCGAAAACATAATGGACTTCGACGACCTCCTGATTACTGCGGCGCGTTACATGGACGAATATGCGGATATGCTGACGTTGCTGCAGCAGCAATACAAGTATATAAACGTAGATGAGGCTCAGGATACTTCGCGTCTGCAGCACAGTATTATTCAGAAGATTGCTACCCGATATGGGAACATATGCATGGTGGGTGATGAAGACCAGAGTATATACGGGTTCCGTGCGGCGTATCCAGAGTCGCTGTTATCCTTTGATGCTACCTACCCCGGAGCGCGTGTTTTTTATATGGAGGATAACTACCGCTCAACTCCTGAAATAGTGAATCTGGCCGATGCGTTCATCCAACAGAACACCGAACGACACGAAAAACACATGAAGCCTGTGCGTAAATCCATCGGCATACCCCCGGTACGGCGGTATGAGGACTCTATGGAGGGGCAGTATGAGCATCTCGTAAGTCGGATAGCTCGTACTGTTTCGGAGCAGGCTTCGACTTCTATTGCCGTATTGTTTAGAAACAACGAGTCGGCAATACCGCTCATAGACCTGTGTCTTAGAAAGAATGTGAATATCAATTCCAGATGTTCTGCCGACCTGTACTTTTCGCATCCTCTTATTATGGACGTCATGTCCATTCTGCAGCTGTCCCTGGACTTCCGGAACGTGGAGGCGTTCTCACAGCTTTACTATAAGCTGGTCAGCTATACTTCGAGGTCGGTTTTTGTAGCGGTAGAACAAATGCTGAGCAAGAACCCCCGTATGGATATATTTGAGGCGCTGAATGTGTTGTGGCAGCAGTGTTCGAGTGCGGCGCAAAAGAGGCGGTTGGAAGCTTTTTATCACGTTAAAAACGCGTTGCAGGCTATGGCCGATTTGTCGCCGCTGCAGGCTCTTGCTGCCATATGGACGAGCACCTCGCTGGGATACGCTGCGTACATGGAGCGGACAAAAAAGGAGGGCATCTTCCCCGACGGAAGTATCGAGCAAAAGAAGTATACCCTGCAGGTCCTGGCGTCCAGGTGCGATACGATACCCGAGTACCTTAACCGGATTAACATACTGAAAAGCAAATCCCAACAGCTGGAACGCAATCCGAAGGAAAGCAATGCGACGTTGTCCACGCTGCATTCAGCCAAAGGCATGGAGTTCGATGAGGTAATAATCATCGATGCGACGGAGGACGTCATCCCGGCGTCTGCACCGAAGAACGCAACGGTAGAAGAGGAGCGTGCCTTATATGAAGAAGAGGTGAGGTTGTGGTATGTAGGCGTCACCAGGGCGAGAACGAAGTTGGATGTATATACCTATGGGCGCAAACAGGGTTCGCCCATAAAAGCCTCCCTCTTTGTGTCGCAGTTTTTTGATGGCTGCAACGCCCGAAATGCGTTTTACAGTAAGGTAATCAATGCGGACGATGCGGAATCGAGGCTACTAAAAGGCTCTCAGAACACACCTCCGCATGCCCGTGCTGCTTTGAGGAGAAGGAGCAGTTCAATTCCCAACGGATATGAATTGATAGGAGCCTTGTCCGACATACGGAATGGGCAGCTGGTTTATCATGTAGCACATGGGTATGGGGTGGTCGCCGGCATGACGGATACGGGTTTTTTGTGCATCTGTTACGCAGACGGCCAAAAGATTTATCAACCGGAATATCTTGTATCTTCGCTTGTGTTATACGGCAAAAAAACAAAGTAGAAAAGAGGAAGCGTTATGATTGACAGAGATTGTTTAAGAGTGCTCGTTCAAGGGCGATTAGCGTGCTTTACGCGCCCTGAACTGTCATCTGAAAGGACCACATACCCATGCCTGACCCCGTCGGCCGCCGAGGGCGTCCTTAAGAGCATATATTGGAAGCCCGAGTTCATGTATGAGATAGAAGGCATTACCGTTTTAAACGAAATAAAGCCCTTCAATATGCGGAGAAATGAGATTTCAGAGGTCACTAACCTCAGGGTGGTCGAGAGTAAGCTGCGGCAGGGAAGGCCGTACGAAGTGTTTCTCAATGCCAAGAACTGTGCTATGCAGAGGACGACTACTTATCTGATGAATGTCGCATATGTAATCCATGCCAGGATATATGTGCCTGATGAATGGGTGGAAACGCGAGATGCGGCGCAGCGGGAGGTTTCAAAGCACAAAGAGATTCTTATTCGCCGACTTACTCGCGGCGCGCATTTCAGAACCCCTTGTTTGGGCTTACGCGAGTGTGCTGCTACCGTTAGATATTTGGAAGAAGGTACGCCGTCACCCAAGTCGTTCTATGAGGGGACCTCATGTGACCTCGGACGGATTCAGCACCACATCAATTATAGGGACAATCCGCGTTTCGACCCGGCTCTGCCCGCAGACTCGCCGGTGTTCTTCAATGCGGTCATGGTTGACGGATTTATCTCGTCTCGTATATAGGAAGGGAAGCGATATGCTATTCAATCCAATAGGAGAATTATATAACCTGTATAACCGTTTGCTGGAGCGCGGCTGGCTGCCTGCCGATTACGGTACAAAGCCATATGAGGAAATGGATGCCTGCAAACAGAGCCTCATCGACAGCTTTCAGCCCCGCGAGGAGTACGATGAAGTTGTCGCAAATCCTGACAAATATATCGTTAAGAACTTCAATGTGGAGAAGCTTTTCGGCTTTTCCTCAGCTTTTTAAAAATCATATAAAAAAGGAGGAGGGAAGGAAGCCCAGTCGTATACTGGGCTTCCAACCAAAGACTATGTGCAAAGAAAGGAACAGCAGCACCATGCTCAAGTGGGATGAGGTAAAGGATTGCAACGGCACTAACCTTCACCTGTTCGATGCCGTACAGGTCATCACCTCTGATAACAGACGCAAGAACCAGACAGGCAGAATCCTTTCCCTCCTAAAAACCAAGCCGCACCTCCACATGGTAGAAGTACTGTTTGAAGATGGGGAGCGTGTAAACTTCCTCACGTCTTCTCTTCGCTTTAGTGAAGGTTTGGAGGACGAGAAGGGAAAGGCGCTGTCGAAAATTGACTATCCGAAGCTCATGGGAGCGGAAATCACCGACTCTGATTTCTGCGTTGACCGCTATAACAACGACGCCTTCCAGTTCGATGCCGAAAAGCAGTCGTGGAACGTCATGTTGGAAGACCTTTCTGATGTAGACCGGCTGTTCGGGACCTTCTTCGAAACGGAGCAGAACGATTCCTACTGTAACATCTATGCGGATGTAAACAAGCACTGCACCCAACTCACGAAGCCGTACCTCACGGTATCCTTATGGTTCGGCGACTACTGTGTAGAAGCGGTGCGTCACTTATCCAGGGACGAGCAGGAAGCGGTGCTTCGTATCATCCGACCGGCCTACGAGAAATCGGAATGCGAGAAGTTCCTGAAAGAGTGGGCTGCGGCCGGTATCATTGAAGCCGCCAAGGATAGCTTCGAAGTATTCCCAACATAAAGAAAGCTCAAGCAACGTCTCTCGCAGACGCTGGACGCTCAATCAAAAAATTATTGAAAAAGGAGAAAAATATGAGAATATCGAACATTATATGGGACGTCGACATGGACGATGTTTATGAAAACCTGGATGAAATGACTGCCGAAAAAGCAGCGGAAGCTCTCGGCATATCCCAAAAACGGTATGCGAACATGAGCACCGCTGAACGACATGACTATGCATATGAGGTTTTTCATGGGCATGACGCTGCAATCGGAGAGTTTATGGGTCTTCCTACAGAGATGGATGTGCCAGATGACATAGGCATTGATGAGGACTCGGTCGGAGATTATCTGTCGGATAAATACGGATACTGCCACAGAGGATTCGTTGTTGATTCAAACAAGCAGGACAATGACTCTGCGACATATGAGGAACTGGCTACGGCTTACAGAAAATCCGGTCACGCCGTGTTCGTTATGGCGCTTAATACGCTTATCTCTCTGGGGCGTGACACTGTCGCGAATATGAAGCACCCTGCAGCTATCTCCGCGACCATCCAAGGAAATATCTTTTCCGAAGATTTCAAGGTGGAAGTGGCCCGCCTCGTCCTGAGGATGGCAAGCGCCGATGTCGACGTCTTACTGGCCGTCATTCAGCGCGTGGTCACCTTCTTTACTGACCTCCATGGTCGGCGTATTCCGTTTCTGTGTCCTAATGGAGATGAAGATGGGGTTTGCCCTGTGTGCGGTTCCACTTTAATCGAGTATTTGGGCGACCGTGACCTTGATGACGTAGGCACGACGGTAAGTTGGGCGTGCCCTGATTGTAAGGCCATAGGCAGGTCATTGTATCGAGACACTTTTGTCCAGCATGATGAGGTTCGGGATAGAAACGGCAGCAAGGTGTCGCCCCGCGTTTGATATGTAGGTTCGCGTTAATTCCAGCATTAAATTCTTAGTTTGTTTATATAAAATCGTTATTTCTATTGACTTTATATAAACGCAATGCTATAATATAGACATAACAAGAGAGGAGATAAAGACGATGATAGCAGTAAACAAAATGGAGGATATTGAAATGAAACAGCATGACGTGAACGTATTGACAGCACGGGAAATAGGCACCGAACTGGGGCGCATGTTCCGGGCGACGAACTGTAACGGCGATTTAGACAACGGCGAAACCCGTCTCAGCGGGGTTGCCCAGGCCTGCCTGTTGGCGATTTGCACGAGACCCGCCAGCATAGCGACGGCACTCTCGACAACAACGCCGATAATCCGGGACGCTATCGCGGAGCGCGTACAAAGGTCCAACGTAGATACAGCGCGTTTTACCGCACTACTGACCAGCGCCAACGAGATATTGAATACTGGCCTCTATGAGGACATACAGGATTACGGCGCCGGGGTAATGCTCGGATATGACAATGCTATATACGAGGAGGGAGCGAAAAAATGAAAAAAATAATTAGAGGCAAAAAATATGACACCGACACTGCTACCGCCATAGGGGGGAACGATAACAATCTCAGCCCCAGAGATTTTGGTTACTGCTATGAAGAACTTTACCGCAAACGTACTGGCGAATATTTTTTATACGGCGAGGGCGGCCCCGCGTCTAAATATCGCGAGCGGTGTGGCAATGCGTGGAGCGGCGGCACGGACATAATACCGCTCACCTATGAAGAGGCCCGACAGTGGGCCGAGGATAATTTTGATGCGGATGACTATGAGGACGTTTTTGGCGAGGTTGTCGAGGATGACAGCCGGATATGCGTATCGCTCAGCCTGTCAGCGACAGGGGTAGAGCGGGCACGGCGGGAGGCATCGGCCCGCGGCGTGTCGCTGTCTGCCCTGGTTGACGAGTATTTTGCCACATTGTAAGCAGGACATCCGACGCATCTATTTAACCAATTAAGAGACCGGCCTCCGGTCTCTTTTGTCAGTTATAATCGGTATAACCCCCTATGATAATCTGGTAGAACATTCCGCAGCCTTCTGCCCGCTATGCAACGTCCTCTTGAAAAACACCTTTTCCTCTATAACGGAAACAGCATAATGTACCACCATACCGAAACCGAACATCAAAATTATCGTGTTCATTGTAAATGTTATGGTGTGCGTGAGGTACAGGACATAGAAAACACCGTAATATCCAAGGTTGATAATCAGGGAGTTTACCGCATTGTAACCGGTCTTGCCGAGACCTACAAAGATATTGTCGATGATGACACACCCGGCGTATGCGATATAAAACGGAACGAGCCTTATGACGATAGCGAAAATCTCGCCAGCATTTTCAAGTCCCTGTGCAACGCGAAAGAACGGCGTCCATGTGGGAACCGTGATCGCCCAAAGAACCGCGCTTGCGGCGGCGATAAAGTAATAATTGAACTGCTTAAGTTCCCGGTATCCGTCTTTGCAGTCCGAGCGGATGACCTCGGCAAGGGCGGTGAGCGGAATGAGCAGCCACCCCCAGATAAAATTATTCGCATTCCAATAGTTACCCTGTTCGGCGACCATATTCACCATTTTGCAAACCATAACGGCGTAGATAAAGTTGTCGACAAACTGCTGGAATCCGGAAAACACACCAGTTCTGAGCCAATCGTGGAACATTATTCTATCAGACCTTCCGAACCGACAAAAGCGGATGTATCCCTGCGTATACAGCAGCAGAATACACGCGGAGGAGAGCAATATGTTTGTAACAATGTTTGATATCGCTATTCCGTAAACTCCAAGAACAGGCATCAGCAGAAGGTCTGCGAGCAACGAAAGCGCCATGCGGACGGCAAGAAAGATATACATATTTTTGTCCTTGCCGATTACGACGAAAACTGCATTCGCAAAGCTGGTGACAATGCCCGGCATGAACGCAATCGTTTCAAGACGGAGATATGTAGATGTGGCCGCTATGTCTATTTCTCCCGGACTCATCGCACCGATAAGCACATTACCGTAAAGAAGGACTCCGATAGAAAAAAGCGTGTACAGCAGAAGGGTGCAAAGCCCTGTCTTGAATGCTGCTCCTGCAAATTCGTTGCGGTGGTTCTTGAAAATACGATTCAGCACCGAGTACAGTGGAATTATCAAAAATGCTTGAAGAGTTTCGTCTATCAGGTCGAACCATTCCATGTGTCCGATGATATCAAACGCACCGCTCTGCACAGTTTCGGATATCAGCAAGGTTTTGACAGTTTGGTATACCGCAGGGATGAGCGCAAGCGCGCAAAGAGATAACCACAGTCGCCAATGAAAGTTTTTCAGTCCCCATACCCTTTTTCTCATTTAAAGTTGGGCAAGGATACACCCAGCCTCTATAGGTGGGTGAGAAATTGCCCATCCTCCTTTCTTTGCTGATGCGTTGCCTTTTTTTACGCTTTGCCTCCATTTCATAGAGCCAGTCCTTTCGTGTAGGCTACGGTCAGCGAGCCGAGAATTCCCAGGCTTTAGCCGTGGGGAGTGTCAAGATTCAGACATTTCCTTTATTTTCGCAATAAGCTGTTGCGAATTGGTAGCGACAGAGTGTTTGCTCAAGTAGTGTACCGGAATATTATAGCTGCGAGCCGTATCGAGCGCTCGCCAGAACGCTTTGTGCGAGATAAAGGCGGGCTGGAACCATACGGCCTTTGCGTTTCTAAACAAGCGAATATCGTGCGTCACACTTGTGGATAAGAACCGTATGGTAGGGAAGCGTTCCTGCATTTCGTTCCTCCATCCATCATATCCTCCTATACAAATAATTCCATCGGGAACGTTAAGGTATGGGTATACTGTCTTGTTATCCTTTTCCTCATTGACCGGCTCTGCTTCCGCTGTAGTCCCCCTGTTCATTTCATATACATATGTACGTAGCTCTGCCAGTTCCGCACGGTCGTTTATATAGGAGTCTATGTTATCCTTCTGCCTCGCAATCTGTTTATCCGCCGCGTCCAAAGAATCGAGCAGCGCATCGCGCTGTTCTTCCAGCCGGCTTATTGCTGACCGCGCTTGTGCCAACTGCCTTTCCAACTCTTCCTTTTCGGGAAGTTGATTTTCTGCTGTTTGTATTTCTTTGGCGGCTGCCCGGAGTGGCTTCTCTGCAGCTTGCTTTGCCAGGCTCAGTGCTTTATCTGTCGCTTTCCTCTGTTCATTAAAAGCCTTAGAAAGTCCCTGGAAAAGAAGAAGGAATGTGAGCGTTTCGCATTGATTCATCTCACACGAAACGTCGCTTGACGACAAATCGGAAAGGAGCATGGCGTCGCGGATGGTTTCCTTGCTGATTTCGCTTTGCTCAAGGATGGAATGTATGCCAATGGGGAAATTGGTAGCAGCAGCGACAGAAGACAAAAAAACCATCAATTTGCTGGATAAAAGCGCGTTTTCTCCGAAGAGCTCGTTTACTGGTGTCAATGCTTGTTTCCGCTGTTTTTTTGCCTGCTCCATTGCCTGGCGCACATCTTTTGAGTACTGTCCTCCGATTTGAGATATATCAGTTTTAAGCACTTCATGACCAGGACCTTCAAGCCATATTCCTAAGTACTTGCCAATACGGTACTGGAAGAACACGTCGGCATCAGTAAACCTGGGTGAAATGAGCTTTGATGTAAACACTATTATAAGCAAGAGTACGAACTTTTCAGAAGACATTACGTCAACCTCCGCACAAGCCTCTGCGAAATCCTGAAGATTAAGTATGTCGCATGCCACTGCGAAGACCACGGGGACCGGGGCGCCGCTGATAGAGTACTTTTTACACAGTCCGCATATTGATGGAAAAGCAGCGCTGATGATTTCAAGCGTCTTTGAAAATCCAGACAGAGCCTTCTCGGTATACTCTTGTGGCGACATGCGGCAAGCATCGTCAGCTGCACTCTCGTTTGGGAATTCGCTCTTGATTTTTTCGAACTCAGCGCTTTCATGCCGATATATGGCCACGGCCTTAAGGATATCTTCATCCTCGTCCGGCAGCCCGCGACTGTACCCTCTGTGTTCCGGAGGAGCATCCACGAGCTCCAGCGGCGCGGATAGTGCATCCCAAGTGCTTTTTATTCGGCGCCTTGCCTTATTATTGGCTCTTACACAATAGGCGAACACATAGTACTCCAGAGGGACGCTACTGCTGAGCGCTTCCTTCATTTCTTTCCATTCAACCATGTGCTTTTTCGATTCAATGGAGGTAGGGACGCAGTTGTCGGAAAATGCGGACTTCCCGTCCATTCCGACAACGTCCTTAAATACCGTAAAGGCATCAGGCGACATCACCGACGTATTTTTGTCTATATAAAGCTCGGGTCCATTTTTATTCAACTACTTTCCCTCCTTTGATTCGGGCGGGCCCTTTATACGAATATATAACATCTCCCGTATCATCATCAGTGAACTCAATTCGCACCTCGTATCCGAATATATCTGCAACGTGAAGCAGCACACTTATTTTGGGATGGTTCAGGGCTTTATCCAGAACATCACCAGGAATCTCACCCCGCCCTCCTTCTGCATAATAGAGTACAAATACGAATGTGCAATTCAATACTTGCATCATTCCAACAACTGTTTCCAGCTTTAGATTTCCACTGTCCGATAACATGCGATGCAGATATTGCCGCGTCAAGTTCATCATGCTGCTTAGTTTGGGAATGGAGATACCTCGCCTTAGCATGGCAAGCCTGATTCCGCGTTCAATAGCTGCCAAACAATCTGGATTTTCCCTACGCAAAGCGAATCCTCCCTCCTGCGCAGTTATGATTTTTTTCGGGCCTGATATCTCTCTACGGCTATAGTCGGGGAAACTTTGGCTCAACGGCCGTTGCGCTGTCTGCGGTTTGCGCAGTCTCCACGAGCATAATGTTAAGAGGCATTCTGCCCAGCTATCATTTATCAAGTTCATTATATACTCTGCATCTTTGGTATGTCAACCAAAACACGCGACATAATATAAATAGAATTATATAATTACTCTGGAGACTGTTGAATTGCCGCAGTACATACGGTATAATATCAGTAACGTCTCTTACGTTGAATACGTTGCGGAGTGTTCTAAAGGTGGCGCCACCAAATCGGAGGTTTTTCATGAAACAATATCTTATCAAAACTACCCTGTTCCTCTCTGTTTCTCTTCTTGTTTTTGCTTCTGCCTGCAGGCAGGACGGAGGCGTTGTCCCAAACTCGTGGGCACACGGGCAAAGCATATACTCCAATGGAAAGGAGGACGACAGTGGGGGAGAGGCAGAAAAAATAACCTATTGCGATACCGTTACCTTTGACAACCTCGAATTCACATTTAACGAAAAGCTTTCGTGGACATATTGCCCTGCCCAGTACAGCGCGGCCGAGGGGGAAACAGTTATTTGTTTCCCCGTAACAGTGAGGAATGTCGGAGCATCACCGCGCAGCATTAACATGTTCCTTCTCAAGTTCTATGCACCAGATGGAGCCGTTGCCGAGGACGTCAGTCCGTATTTTACTGCAGATGATATTTTATACATGGGAGACATCCCTGCAGGAGGACAGATAGAGGGATATATGCATGTGCTGTACGCCGGGGACGGCGACTATGTCGCAGCAATAGAAAAGTGGGAACTGCCTTTAAGAATCACATTAAATGTGAAAAAGCCCAAAGATATAGAGGCGAGAATAGAGGAACATGACACCGAACCTGCTCCTCCCGCATCCGATTCCGATGGCACAGTGGTAATAGTGGAAGATGCTTCGGGAGGTATGCTTACACCTGGCGAACTACCCGGCAATTCATAGTCAAGAACCTGCCATTTAAACTCCGAGAGGATAATGGGCAGCGTCGCGCATACAAACCCCGGGATAACATTGGGGACGGATACCTGACAGCCGAAAGGCTGGGCGGCTTATCATTAGCCGCACAAAAAAGCAAAAGGACCTGACAAACAAATCAACGAAGAAAGGAGGAATTGCCTAACTATGGATGTACTGTTAAGCGTCCGTCCAGAATGGTTGCAAAAAATCCTGGCAGGACAGAAGACCGTAGAGCTTCGTCTGTCCAGACCGGACCTCATGCCGCCGTTCAAGGTTTTTCTCTACTGCTCCGGGAAGGGAACAAAGAATCCTCACAAAACCCTTGAGATTCACAGCAGTGGCAAAATCTACAGGGCGAACGGTTTGGTGGCCGGAGAATTCACCTGTACAGCTATCGACCGCGTGGTGAGAGTCGGCAACATGGAAAACAACATACCGCTCCAATATTGTGTTGAGGACCATCACGGCGGCTACACTGCAGCGGAGATTCTGTTTGACGATGCTTGCCTCACGACAGAACAGGCCGAGAGCTATCTCTGTGGGAGAGACGGCTACGGTTGGCATATTTCTGATATAAAGACATACGACCTACCCAAAACTGTGGCAGCATTTGGAGTGCTTAAGGCGCCGCAAAGCTGGTGCTACGCCTACAATTTTTTTGAGTGAGACGACCTTCAAGAAAGTGATATCCGTACCTACCTATAGGGGTGGGGGCGGATGTCACCTATTTTCCGAATTGTGCCATTCATTCAAAACAGCTTCTACCTGTGCGATTAGCTGTTCCTTATTTGGAATATAAGAAACATAGCGCGAAGCAAAGATATTGTTGGACAGACCACCGAGAGCATATTCAGCAGCTATACTGTCTTTATCTGTACAAAGGATAATACCGATTGGTGGATTATCATGTTCGTCATTCACTTCTGCGGCGTAGTAGTTCAGATACATATTGAGCTGTCCGGCAGCTTCCGGCGTGAGTTTGGTTGTTTTTAATTCAATCAGCACATACGCCCGGAGAATTTTGTTGTAGAAAACCACATCCACATAGTAGTGGGTATTGTTCAATGTGATGCGCTGTTGCGTTCCTACGAACATAAAACCGCGCCCTAATTCCAACAGGAATTTTTCTATTTGTGCGACCAGTGCTTTTTCAAGGTCACTTTCAAGCATGGGTTTATTTTCCGGCACGCCCAGAAATTCAAATACATAGGGGTCTTTGATAATATCTAAAGGAGTAGACATTTCAATTCCCTTTTCTGCGAGAGCAAGAACGGTTTCTTTATTCGTTTTTCCCTCTGACAGTAACAAACGTTCATAGAGAGAAGTGGAAATTTGCCGTTTTAATTCGCGTATCGACCAACCGGAGTTGATAGTTTCCTTTTCATAGAAGCTGCGTTTATCCGGGTCTGAAATCGTCAACAGCTCACAGTAATGCGACCATGACAATTTAACAGACACTGTCTGTTGAATTTGATAGCTCTGATAGAAGCGTCGCATAAATTGGAGATTAGAAACAGAAAACCCTTTCCCAAATTCTTTTGTCAGCTCCTTAGAAAGCTCCTTTAGAGTCTGCTTTCCATAATCTGCCCGGTCTTTATTTTCCTGTTCATGCTCAACAATAATCTTTCCTACATTCCAGTAGGTAGATAACAATTCAGTATTTACTTGTACTGCCACGCGCTGACGTGCATTTAATAGCAATTCTCTGATTTCATTCATCATAGAATTAGTATGTGTCAAATCACTCAATTTTAACGCCCCTTTCAAGGTAGAGTACAATCAGTATAACACATATTTACTCCCGCGTCGTTTCTCTTTTCTACCTTCTCTCCCTCTTGAATAGTGTTATTGCAAATAGTATAATAATAACGTATTTAACATAAAAGACGTTACGAGCGAGAGAGGGGCGTGCGACCGGATTGTTGCTGCCGCAAACGGCAGCGGTTTTTCCCATAGCTAATGCAAAATGAAGGGAACGACTTCCCGCCGTCTGTCATGGAAGCAAGGATGTAAGGGTGTGTATACAACTACAATTATCAAAAAGTTAGTTGGCCGCGCCTGCAGTTGTGAGTCTGCTTGCCGCAGGAGCCAATAGGATAAAGCCATCTATAATGGCAATAAAGAGGCTGTACGGGCTTTGTAAGTATAAAGGCGCAAATATAAGGAGATAACGTGTAACGTGGGCTCTATAAGATTATCGGAAAAACAGCGGCTGAAATATTGCTATTCGGGGGTATATGCGATTATCGAGAAGTATCAGAATAAATACCCGGATGCAATTGTCCAGGAGAGGAGCGGCTGGAAAGTTACCGGCCGCCGCAGGCGAAATCAAAACCCATTATACGATGTTTGGCCATTGCACCTTACGTTGTGCAGTACTCGACAGGGAATGATGCTCTGGATAATCAAGGAGCTGTACGAAAAACTTACTGTTACCACCTGTTACCTGCATCCGATATCCGGGTTACTGAAAACTCGTCGGGAATATAAATTTTCTACGCAGGGCGATTGCTGCACCTTTCTGAAGGATACGTTGTGGCTCAATCCTGAGAACACCGATGTGACTCTTTATAGATTTATTATCAACGGTATGCTTGACCTTGCCAATCGGCGGAATGTTTGTGAAGTGGAGGGCGGAAAAATCATCACATCTCCGGCATGCCTGGCACGTTTTGAGAACGGAAGCTGCACGGAAGCTACTCGAATTATGGCGAGTCTTTCATTGCAGCCGGGAAGGGGAGAAGATGAGTACGCCATATTGGCGCAGGTGACAACAGATAAAACTCAATTCCATCCCGGAACAGCGAAGACATTCTTCCCGGGATACCAAGAGGAACCCGAAAAGGAATTATTGTTGCTTATGGAGAACGTGTATGGCAATTTGAAAACGCAGGCTCTACGGAAAATTTCAGGAAAGTGACACTTCCCACAGCTAAAGCAAGAGACTTTACCCCACAATTTGGCAAGCCGGAGCCTCTGGTAATTCGATTGCCGAGTAGTTAACCCGTTGTTCCGTGTTGTAAGAGGGATTGCGCAAACATTGTCTTCGTGCTATAATTATCATATTAAATAATGTGCTTCAGCCATCTATTCTTTTTTGAATCTATTACAGGATTATTATATCCTCCGCTCCTGGAGGAACAATCATAAGTCAACAACGAGAGACATTCTTCGGCTTTTTGTGAAGATGTCTTTTTTGTTTATTCTTATAGATATGTACCACACAAAAGAAAAGCGAAGGGAGATGAGCGAGTACCTTCAAGACACTCAATAGCGCTATGAGGACGGCTTTTGCCATCTGTCGTAGAGGAAGAAAGAGCAAGCACATATCGCAAAGACAAAAAAATAAAAAGGAGAAAAAGCTATGAACATCTGTACGTTTACCGGACGACTTACAAAAGACCCCGAGCTCAAGTCAACGCCTTCCGGCGTATCGTATGTTCGATTCACTTTGGCGGTCGAGCGTGGGTACGGGAAGGATAATACCGATTTCCTGAGATTCGTCATTTGGGGCGAACCCGCAAAAAGGGCTGTAGATTGGCTTTCTAAGGGAGACCTAATAGGAGTGAAAAACTCCAGGGCTCAGGTTTCCGAGTTCAGGGACCAGAAGACTGGCAACACAGTTCGGGTCACGGAATTTCACACCAACGAATTTTTAGAATTCCTGAACATCAAAAAAAAGAAAGAAAAGACGACGGCTGCGGCATGTGACCAGGAACCTGATACCACACAGGCGCCTACGGCTACCCCTCAGTCCGCTGTGGAAAGCCAGAATAACAACATGGTGCATGAAGATATTTCGAACACACCGCAGAACTGCGATGACTACGAAGATTTTCTCGTAGACTGCTACGGGGGTGAATTCCCCTTTGCATAGCCTTCCCGATACGGGGTCCGATAACATCAGCCGCATCAAAAATCAAAAGAACCGGATAAACAAATCAACAAAGAAAGGAGACTGGCAAGTCCTCACCCACCTATAGGGGCTGGGTGTATCCTTGCCCAACTTTAGATGAACAGAGACAACAGAAAAGAAAAAAAGAAGGAGAGAGAAGAGCGCGAATACAACCTCAAGCTCAAACAGCTGCAGACGCTGTATAACAATTGGCTCGACACCTATGTGTATGGACCCAGCGACGGATTCAATGCTGATGAAAAATTGAATTGGCTGAGAAAGCAAATAATAGAGACAAAGAGCCGGTTAACTGAGCTGTATACGAAACGAAAGGAGCAAGTGAGTTTCCTTCCTGAAGGACAGGAAATCAAACCCCCGGAGGTCATGTGCCGGGCAATCCCGCCCGAAATTGAACCTGGATTCCAGGCATACGCTGAACGGATGCGATATATCGCACAGGAAATGCTGACAGCCTTCGAGCAGAGTTCCGCTTATCGTACATTCCTCACGGAGTTGATGAACCTGCCTTTAGTAGAACGGCTACAGTTAGATGCAGATATATGCGACATTATCAGCGTTATCAAGCGAGCTATAGAAGAAAAAGACTGGATTGTGATAGGCGGCATAGTACTTGACGCAGCGGGTAAGACGTTCCAGGAATTTGCTGATTTTCTGGGAGAGAAATCCGTTGCGCGGCTCCATGCCGCAGCTGAACACTTCATAACTAACACATAAACAAAAAAGGAGGGCAAAAAATGTTTAAAATCATACGAGAAGACGACGTAGTGTATTTCTGTAACGCAGTGGGGGAGGTGTTCTGCTGGGATTTCCATACAAAAGACGGGAAGCCGGACTTGAGCTTGGAGAACCCTTACTCATCGGCAGGGCTGGTCACCGTGGATATCGACAGTGAACGAATACCGGAAGCTTTGCGCAGGGCATATGAAGCCGCGTGGTCTGCAGGCTATGGATTTCCCTGCTACATTGCTCTGGTCGATGGTGTGCCGTGTCTGTTGCTTATAGCAGAGTTCGGCGACCTGCCTGACGACGGAAAAAGAAGCACCGAGCTAAGGGAAGAGAGCGTAGCTTTTGCGAGGCGTTTGGAACAAGACTTGCGCGAGAGCAAAGAAGTAGTGCGTACGGTCGATGTGTTATTCCCTGAGGACGTACGCTCTCCCTTTTGTCAGTGGGAAGTGATAATTGCTGTCCCTGTTGAAGCTGGCAAGGTCACGGTAAAAGAGATGTGTGCTATAAGCAAAGTAGCATTGCACTGCCTCGATGGGTGCGATACACCCAATGCCAACGTAAAACCTGCCGGGTGCTGTCCGACATGTGATAAGGAGGTTCCCGATATAGTGAAAAGAACAATTTGGATAAAACCATCCTCCTTTTTCCCGGAGTTTGAGATGATTATTCCCATACCGACAGACCGAGACGATGAGGAATACATCGACGAACTTTTAGATGGGATTCTGAGTGCCGAGTTCCGCTACAATGCTGAGTGGAATTTTGTCGATGGGCTGTCCTGATGATGGGAGATAAGCCTAATAAGGAGCGAGTTTTATAAAATCGTAAGCGGGAAAACTCGGCAATTTATTGCCGAGTAGTTCCCTAAGCATAAAGCAACAACCGATTAAGAAATTCTAACAGGAGGATTGAAAAATGAAACGAACCGGGATAGATAAAATATGTACGTACTTGGAAGAAAAGAAGCTTTCCGTTGAAGAAGTCATCCGAATCGCTTTTTACGCAGGCAACCTTGAAGGAAATAAAGAAATCATCGTAGCCGATGAGGAGGCCGAAATGAGTTTAGTCGCAGACGTAAGCGAGGATGTTATACGTGCGTCGCATAATCAACATAACCTTTTCGATTGGTGGGATGTAGTGGAAAAGTCCATATTTCGTCACGCATCAATTGTACGCGATACGCAGACAGAGATTGCTGAAAGAGAGCGCTGTGCTCAGTCAAGCGAGCTTGATGAACTACATGCGGGAAGCTCTCTGAAAGTCGAGCATTGGGTATACTGTGGCGGAGATACAAACACGCCGGCATGCATGGGGTTGACTTTGGAAGAACTAAAAACCCTGAGACGGCGCAGTGCTGCTGCAGAGGACAGGGTTTTCAAGCGGATAAAGGCATTGGCATACTGTTGGGAGTCACAGGCGAGGGAAACCATGTATTATGATATGGCGATAGAAAATGGCGTCGTTATTGATATCAAAAATCAGTCGTTGCCGAGCAACGCCCAGGCGCCGGAGCCTTCCCATACAGGGCAGGAGGTGTGAGCGATGTTATTGTCTTCTAATCTGAGGAAGCGCCTTTCCGTTCAGGCCAAACGGCACGGGATGGAAATTTCAGTAAAATTGAAAGATATATCTGTCAACGGACAGAAACGCGGATGCTCCGGTTTCGTGACCTGCGGCGAGAGCTGCGTCTATGTAAGCACAGAGCATTCCTGCCTTGGACCGATTTCCGACAAATCCATGTGCCGCTATGCTAATAACACAAAAGATTTCTCCAGCAATAGGCTGAAGAACGGTTCCAACCAGTTTGTATCCGATGACACTCTGGCTGTGAAAGTTATTTCTATGCTGAAAAGCGGCAAAGCAATCCCATATTCGCGAACTTTGGCCCAGTGAATACTAAATCCACAAGGAAATGAGAATTATTTCGGAAAGGAACGAACTATGTTTGAAAATTATCGTTGCATCAATGGTAAGAAAACGGAATTGACTGACGAACAGATGCGGCAGTTGGGTATTACACCTGTTGAGAGCGAAATAGCGAGAATGTCCCGTATTTCTAAGGCAGGAGAAGCAAAAGATTATTACAATGTACACGACACTATTGTAGTGGATGGCATTACATTTGAGATTGTGGGCATAGGTCACGATATAGACGTCTATACTGAGCGCCGTAACACTATAACGCTTAGACAGGTAGACCATCTAAAAAAGAGGTGTATAAATTCCGGTTCTTATCCCATTGATGGTTACACAGCATCAGAATTAGACCAATCTCTCATAGAGTCGCCCCAAAGTTGGATTCCTGACTCAATATTGCCTTATGTGCGTGAAGTGTCGAAAGCATATGTAACGTATGCTGGTAGTATTAAGGTTATGTATCGCAAGCTGTGGGTGTTTTCCGAAAGCGAAATGTTTGGCAGTGCCATTTATTCGCCTGCCGAGGACGGTAGGCGGTATGAGGCATTTGCAACACGCAAGGACAGAGTTGCATATGATAAAAATGGTTCCGCTTGTCGTGTTTGGCTACGCTCCGCGAGTGTCGACAGCTCCATCTCCTTCTGTATGGTCAACGCGTCTGGGAGCGCGAGCATTGACATTGCCTATGCCTCGCTTGGCGTGGCGCTGGGCTTCTGTATTTAATCGCTAATCCCCCGCCCCTTGTGGGCGGGGTAAATTAAAAAGAGGTACCACCATTGCTCAGACCTATATATTTTTTGGATGCCAACAACAGCACAGATTGTCAACAGATGGTATAAGGAGCACGGCCTCAACAGGGCATCATTTTATGAAGAATGGTTAGGTTATGAGGCGAAAAAGCCTGATTGCGGCTTGATTGACACACGTATATATACGTGTTATAATGTAATCGAATAGTGAGGTAAGCACATTAAGCGAAGCGAATTGCTAAGGCTATTCAACAAAAATAACATCATACTTTTGGAACATGGTAAACGGCACGATATCTATTATAGCCCGATAACAGGGAAGAAAATCCCCGTTCCGCGACACGCAAAAGAGATTGCGGAAGGAACGCTGAAGAGTATCAAGAAGGACGCAGGACTTGAATAAAGCCATATATTAACTCATATAATAATTCAGTAGACGGAGGTTTTAAAAGTGGCAAAATATATCTATCCAGCGATTTTCGCAAAAGAAGGCGCGTTCTATAACGTCCGTTTTCCGGATTTGGAAAGGTGCTACACGCAAGGGGAAAGCTTGCAAGATGCATACGAAATGGCTTCCGATGTTTTGTGCTTGACGCTGTATCGCCTCGAAGAGGAAGGGGCAAGCATTCCCCCCGCTTCGGAACTGTCTGCATTCAGAACGGGTAAGGACGAGTTCGTTTCACTTGTCGCTTGCGACACGATGGAGTATAGGCAATACTACGACAACAGGGCGGTAAAGAAAACCCTTACAATCCCAGCCTGGTTGAATACCATGTCGGAGCGCGAAGGACTCAATTTTTCTGCCATTCTGCAAGCGGCGTTAAAGAATGCTTTGAATATTATAGAGCGATAACAAAGGAAAAAGAGGGGTGAGGGCGACATTTCTGTCGCCCTTTGCTATTTTTGAAGGGAGAGATAAGCTAACGTCCTGGTGCTGACCAATGGTTCCATCGGCTCGCATTTCACGGATTTCGCAGCTGGACTGTTGCGCCATCTTTTCCCAAAAGGGCGCGGGGCAGAAAGATATTGCATCAGCGGCACTTCTCGCGTATAATATCAATATATAAAGATGTTTTTTCAGCCGCTTTCAATCTTCTGCTTTCCATGCTCCATACCGGAGTTTTCCCTTTTCCGACACAGTTCGGAGTAACAAAACAATAATGGCAAAAATTAGACACGCCGAATGGGGTGCCTTTTTTGTCTTTATATAAATAAAACAAACAAAAAAGAAAGGAGCTTTTTATGGATGAGAAAAACTGTGTAAGGCTTTATATTTATTCCCCATTAAGAGCAGAAACAAAAAACCAAGTGGCGAAAAACAGGAGGTTAGCGCTCGAATATGAACTGGCGGTTCGAAAGTGCATCCAGAATCATTTGCAGCGAGAAGAGACGGAGTCCGCTATCGTACGCACATATGCTCCACACGGACATATGAGCGTGCTTCTGGACGACGTTTTTCCTGACGAGCGTGAAATCGCCCTAAATACCGGCAAACAAATTCTAAATTTGTGTGATGGTATCGTAGTTTGCGGCGGCAGAATGTCGTCCGGGATGAAAGAAGAGGTAGTGTACGCAGCAAAGAAAGGGCTTCCCATATACATGTATAGTGTCGGAGTTACTGGTGTCCAGGCAATGGCTGTGGTAAGCGAGATTAAGGAGTGTCTTTACGCCGCACGCACTGTAGACGGAAACGGAAGCGTTACTTCTCCCTTGGTAGAAATGTTTTCTCTTACAAAGGATGCGCTGCTGCAGATACCTATAACTAATAAAAAGGAGGACTAAAAAATGAAAAAAAGATGGACAATCAAAGAATTGGCAGCCGTCAATGATGCGCAGTTCACTATGGAAATCCTTAGGGAGCGCCGCAGCGAGCTGAGCAATCTCTATTCCCCTCTCGCACAGCGCCTTGTCAGCGTTATAAATACGCTGGAGGAGATGGCTGCAGCCGGTGGGCTGACGGAAGAAGAAAGGAGCAAAAACAATGGCCACTGAGATGCGACTCTACCGCGTAACGGTTATCGGCAGCAATGCCGCGAGACAGCACGGGGAAGTGGTTAATGAGGTCACGGTCAAAGTCGGAACCAAGTGGCTGACGGACGATAGAGGCCGCCGCTACTACAGGACTCCGTCTGAGGACGCAAACCGAAACCCCTACTTTCAGCTCAACACCATGTACTGCATGGACTACCGGCTGTATCAGACAGAGCAGGCTGCCAAGGACTATCTTCGGCAAGCGGAACTACGCAAGAAACTTCGCAGAGCGATGAGCAACTTTGACTTCAACGTTCCCCTGCCCGTGTTGGAGAAGGTCATGGATACGCTGAAGGAAAGCGGGTGTCTCGAATGAGCACGAAAATCTTTGACGCTTGGCGCATCAACTCTACCGACATCGGGGAGTTGGTTAAGCTTGGCAACGAGATTCGTGAGGTTCAGAAAAGAGCTATCAACAGAGAGCAGGACAACTACCGCTTTGTCACGAGCGTGGAGAGCGAGCTTCTGCAGGAAGTTCAGGAGATGGAGCAGAACAGCCGCTGGCTGCCCGGTGTTCCGTCCAAGAGCATCCACGTAGTTCCGCTGGAGCCCATTGAGGTTCCCATTGTGGTGCAGAAAATCGCTGACGACCCTATGCTGACCCGCAAGGTAACGCTGGATACTGGGACGACAGGGCGGTTCAAATTGCCTGAGCTGCTGCCAATGAAAGGAGAAAAAAATGAAAGTAAGCGAGCTTATCGCCGCATTTGAAGAGAAGTTTGCAGCTACTAAAGCCGAACGCAGTCAACTTATTGCAGAGGGGCGCAAGAAGGATGCGGATAACATCAAGAGTCCTTTTTGGCTCGATGAGGTTATCGTCCCCTTAGCAGAGTCTATCTCCAACAGAAAGGGCAAGAAGCCTTATATCTTGGGCCCTTGCGGTCTTGGTTCTAAGGTGAGCATTACCCTTCACAGCCCCTTCGACGAGGATGGCTGCCGACTGGCAGACTTCACCGACGCGGAATCACTCACGGTCGAGCCGTGCTTCGAGACCACTGAGGGCGGCTCCATCGCGCTGCATTTCCGCTATGAAACCGGGTAGGTGGACACCACCTACCCGGAAGGCTCTCTCGGTGCTTATAACGGGCTGAACCGTGTTACAGAACCCTTGCCCGACGAACCGGACGAGATTTCTAAACTGTTCGTGCCCCTGAACTTCAAGACAAAATAAAGAAAGGAGAAAAATTATGAGAAACAATCAGACCGTTAAGAAAGCTAAAACCCACTGCTGCCCTATGTGCGGCAGCACGGAGTTCTCTGCTCATCAGGTCATTCATGTAGATGTGATGGTGGACATTGAGACAGGGTTCTTCAATGGAAATATCAGCGGTGACATTGGCGCAAACATCTGCGAGGTGGGAGACCCTTACGGGCCTTATACCTGTATGACCTGCGGGTTCCAGTGCGATGAGCTGTCCGAGTTGGAGGGCTCAAAACAGTACGATAGCAATGTGCGAGCCTCTGTATAATCCTTTTTTCCGCTTAGGGCAACACCAAAACAACAATAAAATAGGTTGAATTTATCCTACCAACAGGGTATTCTTTAAGTGAAGGGCTACTCGCGATGTCAACTGCCCATCACCTGAAGCAAGGTTGTGTGGAAAAAACACATCAATCTTTATATGCACTGGAGGTGGCATCATTGAATATCAACACAAACAATATCGTTTCCATTACGGAAGCGAATCAAAACTTTTCCAAGGTTGCACGGCTCGTAGACGAGAATGGGGCTGTCATCATTTTAAAAAACAATGTCCCGCGCTATCTCATTATTGAGTTCGGGCAAGCGGAAAAAGAGCAAATAGCAGCAGACGAAGATGTCATGCCGATTTCCAAACGGCTGATTTCAAAAAATAGGCAGGCATATGAGGTGCTTGCCAAATGAAGAAACTAACAAAAGAACAGGTTCTCATGATTCACAGCGAATTGATTCGTGAGACCGGCGGTTCTGATGGCCTGCGCGACGATGGGTTGTTGGACTCGGCATTGAATGCACCGTTTCAAGGGTTTGGAGATGTCAACATTTTTCCATCACTGCAGCAAAGGGCGCTCGCCTTGGGCATGGTTTGATTTGCAATCATGCCTTTGTTGATGGGAATAAGCGTATCGGCGCACACATTATGCTCCTGTTTTCACCACTGAATGGGATTGAACTCACGTATACACAGGAGGAATTGTCGGACATGGTGCTGGATGTTGCTGCCAGCAAATTGCGATTTTAAGACGTTGCCGAATGGATAATTAAACACCAAGATTGAAGGAGAGGCGTAGCCTCTCCTCTGCTTTTAAACTTAAAAAGAAAGGAAATATATATGAATACTTATATTAGAGCCGCCGCATCCTTCTGCGATAAGAACACACTGGTCAAGGTCTGCCGCGTCTGCCGCGTCTGGTCCGACCCCGAACCTGACGGATTAGGTTTAGGTTTGCCATATCGGCGCCGGCGTAAGACCATGTTTGTACCATTTAAAAACATTCACGAAGGCGACAAGCTCAGCGTTTTTGACGGCGATAGTGAGTTCCACTATACTGCAGACGAGGATGCTGCTGAAGAGAGAGATGCGCTGCGCAAGAACGACTCCAACTGGTCTGTGAACGTTACAGACGACAACGGACGCACGAAAAAGATCTTTCCCTCCGATTTTGCGCCCTATATCATCTACCTTTCCGTAGTCAAGAAAGGAGACTGGCGCGGAAGCAATCTTGTTTTTGAAAGTGTTTTCAATAGTAGCGAAGACATCATCAGAGGGATTCGCTCCATTTTTGAGAGACACGTTAAGGACGAGAGTTGCAGACGACTCTCTGGGTCTGAGCGAATATCTGACATGGCAAAGAAATATCTCACCCCTGAACACACGGAGAAGTTCGGTTTCCGCTTTATTGCGGAGGGCATGAATTTCGTCAGGTCCGACATCAACGATATTACTCCTAATGACTGTCTTGGTGTCGAACTGACATTTTACAGTTACGAGCATGATGAGTACTCCTCATCACCTTTATTCTTTGCCAAGCTCCCGCACCTGGGCGAACACTGCAAGCAGCCCGAGGGGCGTACCACCGTCGCAGACATCCTTCAGAAGCTGGATGAATTGTACGGCGACCTGCCCGTGGAAACGTCGCGCTGGGCTCTGGAGTATCAGCTCTGGGCTCGGATGCTGCTGGCGGAAGGCGCGGTCATGCTTAATCCCAAATATCTCGACCCTTCTGCGTGTGAATTTCTGGTGTCCATCGACACACTGGAAAGAACCGGCGACGCCGCGATATTGAGAAGGATTTTCAATATCCCTATAAGCGAAATCAAGGCTGCGTGGGAAGAGCTGTCTGATGATGGTGCTGCCCCATTCAGTTTCGTCTTAAAGTAAAAACGAGAGTATATGCATCGAAAAGAAGGGTTGAACAATATACGGCAATGCCGTATAATAATATTAGAATGGAGGATGTTTTATGAATGTGAAGGAGATAAGACTACAAACCAACATGAGCCAACGCGCCTTTGCTGATATGTTTGGCATCCCTATAAACACCTTGCAGGACTGGGAGCAGGGCCGGCGCGTGCCGCCTTCTTATGTCAGTGGAATGATTCGCCAAATTTTGGAGATGCAGGGATTTATAATGGATGAAAACTATATCGATGCGTGCGAACGAAGAAGGAAAAGCGTCGAGAGAGCTTTGGCTATTATGCTAACGGCTACCAACGGTCCGGATGAAGCGTTCATGGGTGTCTTGGACTCTTATGTCGCAGGAAAAATTACGCTGAAGGAGATAGAAGCGAGAGTAGAAAGGTTGGAATATCTATGAGGGGAGGAAAACATTGCTACCCTAATAGCGACGTGCTCGTTAATAAATATGATATCCACGATAAGAAACTGCTTGAGAAGCTGGAAGTTCAAAAGACCACTATAAAGCTGCTCGGATTAGATGTAAGGCCGGAGCGCATTCACGCAACGTTGGATATCGCTCATTTAAAGGCCATTCACGAATATCTATTTAGCGATATCTATGAATGGGCGGGCGAATTCCGTAGTGAGAATTTGTATAAAAGCGAAAGGGTTTTGTCTGGTGGCACTGCGGCGTATGCTGATTATACTCAAATTGAAAATGAGTTAAAGCAGCTCTTTGAGCGATTTGATGATATTCAATGGGAACAGAGAGATACCCTTGTCACAGAGTTTTTATTAGGCTTGTGGAGCATCCATCCGTTTCGAGAGGGCAATACCCGAACGTGCGTAACATTTCTGTGGCACTATTTAAGAACTATAGGAATCGAATTTCATGTTGAGCTCCTGCGAAACAACCCCCTGTACGTTAGAGATGCTTTGGTCATGGCCAATTATGGTCAAGCGAAGTATTTGGAACGTATTATTGCAGATGCTTTGAAGTCTGTTGACAGCGATAGGACATATCGCAGCCGAGATGAAACACAAGAAAACTATCAAATTGAAAAGGAAGATTATGAGGCATTTAAGCGACGTTATTCTGTGAAAAGCGAGTGAAAGTTCCCTCATAATAGAAACTGAGAAATAAAACAGTCGATTATTGAAGATTAAAAAATTTAAGAGGGTTCGTATTTCCTGTGCGAACCCTCTTTTTTACTCCGCTTGAAAAAAACGGCAAGGTAGTATATACTATATTCATAAAGAGATTTTTTCAGCCATTATATCACTATACATCTCTATTTTGAACGCTATGGGCGTTCTTTTGTTTTATCCCTGCGAGTCATTAAAATCATCAAAGAGTGAGTCGGCATGTATGAGTTTTGTCGTGCTCTCTTTTTGTTTATATACACATCTTTATACTAAGAAGGAGGTAAATATGACAGAAAAGTGTAATGTTGCGTGCAGCATTGGAATCGCAGCAGAGGAATTGCGACCTCGCTTAAGAAAGAGGTATACGAAGGAGGCTTTTGAGGAATATTTACGTCAAGCCGTATTCGAGCAAAACAGCTACGAAAAAAAAGACATGGCAGAAAAAGGCGGGAGAATATTCACCGAACCGAAAATGCATTGCGCCTATTTTATCTGTGAGCCATACGATACAGAAGCGAAGTTTTTCGTTTACATCGATTCCCCACAGATGCCATGGGATGAACCGACGTGCTGCACCGAAAAGGTCGCCAGGGCATTTCTTTCCCGCTGGGTAATGCAGCTGGGATTGAATGATTCTACCACGATAGACGAAATTAGGGGCATGGTCGTCCTTGTTTCAGGGTTTATCGCAGATGAAATCCTGTCTCCAACTAAAAGTCATTAAATCAACAAACCGTGCTTAGAACTGCAGACTCGTGGTTAATAAATGTAAGCCCTGTTTAACTACATCAGAAAGGAAAAAACTATGAAAACGAATTATATCAGAGAACGCTTTATCACAAATGACTTACAGTCCTTGCATTTGTATTCCTGTGGTGAAGAGCAAAGAAGGCAGCAGTGGTGGACGCCTCTCAAAAGAGGTGCTTACTTCCTGGATATAATAGCTAATGGGCGCGGCAATTTTGCCATAATAATGCGGCACGCTTCCGTTGTCTCGTGCAAGATGATAGAGGCTGCAATACAGTGCCGATACAATACGGGAGCCGTGTATGTAAAGGTTGGGAGAATAAATGCCCCTTTACGGTATCAAAAAACAGCAGAGCTTCCCATTGAGGGAGGGGTCTCACTATCTGCATCAGCCAGACTCAACGCCGGAGCCAGTTCATTCCGCACGCGACATGGTATTCGTATCACGACATATGGCAGCAATAAGGACGAACGCTACGGACAAATACAGTTCCGCGCCGGAACATACGCTATAGTAATCGAGGGGTCTTTTGACACGCGCTGCTGTGACGAGGGAACGTTTGTAGAAGGGATAAAGGAACAAATTCCTGTAGACATTCCTGTCGATTTCGTAAAAGCGCTTGTAGATGAGTCTCGTCCCGGTAAGGAACGAATTAGGAATGGGTTGGCATCTTAAAAAACTCACAGAAAAAAGAAAAAGGTGCTCTATCAGAAAAACGAATGCAAGGAGCACCAACTATCTGATTGGGTAAACAAATCAACAACGAAAGGAGGATGGGCAATCCCGCACCCACCTATAGAGTGGGGAGCGTACCCTTGCCTAATTTTATATGGGAAAGAGACGAACGGACATGCCTTCCTATCCACTGTCACAGAAGGCGGAAGCAGTACTTCGCCTGAAGATGCTGCGGGTAAACCCCTCATTAGTAAGCGCTTTTGAACAGATGGATGAAAAATTCATGTCGATGAGCGAATCTATGTGTCGATGTGATTCGACCACACGTAATATAGTCTCCCAATGGGAGGCAGCCACCGGTAATATCGTATACATGGTCTTTCAGAGTGTTTACTCTGTCTGCAACGATACGCGATTTGCGTTTCTGTATGTGAGCCCAGAAAAGGGCTCCTGGTTGCAAAGTAGGGATGACCTTTTGTGCGGCAAGCCGGAGGCATATATATGGGTAACATCGAATCCAGAACTATGTGATTATATGCAGATACAAATTGCTCACCGAGGAGACGTTGTAATAAGACTTAAGTAGGTTATGTAAATAGCATTGATACGGTAAACCACTATAAAGAGCACCTATCTTCGGATAGGTGCTTTTTTGTGCCGCAACGGGCGCCGCCATTGCGCGGCGGGAAGGATGCAGATGAGGGAGGCTTTGCTGTGCAGCAAGAATACAGATTGAAACTGCAATATAAATATTGCTTTTTATTGTAGTTGAGTGTATATTAAAACCAACAAATTACCGGAACGTGCCGTAAAGCCCCTGCCTTTAGAGAGGAGTGAGTCATAATGCCAAGACAAAAAAAGGACAGCGTTCCTATCTGTTATCGCATTGAAAAAAGCGTATATGAACGCCTTCAAGCATACGCGGAAGATAAGGGACAAACAATGACCATGGCCGTGGAGAGGCTTCTAACAAAGGCTCTTGATGCCGAGGAGAAGAAAGAAGATGCTAAAAAACTGGTTTGAATCAACAATCCTCCGGTTTCAGCCGTGGGGAGATGGAGGAATTCTTGAATGAGCTACATTAGTCCCTTAATCTATCAATCCGACGACCTGGCAGTTGCACGGAAAACGTACCCTATGCAAATCGCGTCTATAATCCACAAGTCAAAGAGAGAGGCTGGGGAAACTATAACGGTGCTGGGCGTTGACGCACACCTGAGTCTCCCGCCTTTGACAGATGGAGCAGGTCGCTTGCAGCCAAAATATTCGTACCTTGACGACTCGCCGTTTTCGAGATTCGTTTTCACGCTTATAGAGAAAAAGAACGGTATAACGAGGTCGGTTTTTTGTAATGTTCCGATAGATGCTCTGGCGCCGGCAACGGGGAAGACGCATCGCATCCTGTTGGCCGAGACCATTTCGGCCATAAATAATGCATCAGGAGAAAGCCTGAATCGTTCGGCAGTACGTACCGTCCGCTTTGAGATGGGTCCTTTAAAAGGGAAGTCCCCCGGCGAGGTGCTGAAAGAGGGCGCCAGCGGTCGGGCGGCACTGGAAAAACAGAGGGAGTATCTTGTTCGGAATTCAGTGGCATATCCGCGCAATCATGTTCTCATAGACGCCATAGACGCAGCGTTTGAGCACGCCCGGACCGGTAGTGATGAAACGGCGCCGACTGACGAATCCGGCAGCGCGTTGCCGCAGCTCACGATATTGGGAGGGCAGGAATACAAGCCGCTGACCAGCAGGCCGACCAACAAGAACGGATTAACGTTCGTGTACAACGTTCTGCTCACATTTGACTCTGTGTTTAGGGCTCCGTTCGTGCTATCAATAACCAATGGGTATGCTCCCGTGGAAAACGTGGGAGGTGGACAGATTAACGTACGAAGCAGTGCGGTAGAAGAGAAGTCACAGATAAGTATGAACTTGATGAGAGACGAGTGGGAAACGCTGGTATTTAAATTGTCAGACACGGTATCTGCGTTCAACATCAGCACCTTTAGAGAAAGGTATGAGGCCGCATGTAGGGACCGATTCAGGCAAGCGGAACAAAATCGGTAATAGCTACCTTTTTTTGTTAGTATGGGGATGCTATAATTTAATATATAATGCGTGGGATGTCTGAGACGCTACACCCCTATTGAAAGGAGATTTACGACATGGAATCCAATGACGACACTTACGAAAGCGAAAAAGAATACGAGAAAAATATGTATGCTTCCGGCAACGCGGAGGATTACATGAATGAAGTAGAAGATGAAGAAGAATGGAACAGAGTTCAGGCCGACAGTTCTGTTAAGGTCGATGAGGCCGGAGAAAGAACTGGCGGGAAAAAGTTCGGTCTCAGAGACCGTTATCGTGTGGCTTGCGCATGTGCGTACATCATCTTCTTTATACCCCTGATTTTTGACAAGGAGGACGATGCCTGCCGGTTTCATGCGAGCCAAGGTGCGTTGGTTCACATTATCGAGGTCCTGGCATGGCTTGCAGGGTCATTATTATCCTCTGTGGGCATAGCGCTGCGCTCCGTACTTATCGTTTGGGTTGCTGGGGCTGTTTCATTAGTACTGACAGCAGCGGTTATCATATTCATAGTTCTGGGCATTTTATCCGCACTAAGCGAAAAGAACACGCCGCTTCCTCTTATTGGGCACCTGATAAGCTACAGATATTTGTGATACTGGAGGTTATTGTTATGAGCATAAGGACTCACAGGTATATTACCATTATTCTTATAATATCCACTATTCTTACTCTTGCCTCCGGATGTGCCGCACCTGCATTTGAGCAGGAAGACACGTCCGTGGAGGCGCTAAAGGTCCATGACTCTCCCGTAGTAGACGACGAAGCGGGGGTAAGGGAGGAATCCGTTGCCGTACCAGAAGTTACCGAATCAGATAATAAAGATATAGCCGATGGATATTTCCGCTGCAGGGATATGTATTATAAAGACGTGCCAACGGAGTGGATTGACAATGGCAGCGTATCTGCACAATTCTGGGCGCCGTTCCCCACTGACCACAGTAAGTTGGAGTATGCCGATTCTGTAGAATACATGGCTGAGCCCAGGGAGGCAACGCTCTCGTATCCCCTGTATATAGGCGCCGAAAAAACACCAGGACGGGTTTTAAATCTTTTTGAAATGCAGAAAGAGTTTGGAGAGCTGTTGTTTCCCTGGACTATGCTTGATGCGGCTATACAGGGGTATGTAACAATGACAAATACCGCCTTGTATGATGACAGCCGCTATACAAGCGGTAAGAACTATGTATGCCGGCTTTACACAACCGATGAGTATACCAGGTTCGTACAGGATACCGTAAGAGAGTATGATGCGGTAATGAAAGGAGCTTTTTCGACGGGCTGGAACTGTGTGTATGCCACGGAAGAAGGGCGCGAGAACGCCGTTTCCCGCGTGAGAGGAAGAGGCTACCTGTTTGTGGATAAGGCAGATGCGGACTTTTGCACCAAGCTTGGAGTTGAAACGGGTGCTTGGTACTATTGCGACATGGAAATAACAGTAGAGGGTTACTCTTTGGAAGAAAAGGGTGATATGACAATAACGCAGGCACTTTTCTTTGGCGAATGGGCAAAAGCAGATGAAGATGAGGCCGAACTGGCTGAACATCTCAAGCTCTTGCAATGTGATAATTGGGAAGAACAATTCTCCACATAGTGAACCTTCGCTGCAGAAAAAGAGCCGCACTGCGCCCGATGCCCGTATCATATACCATGTATACTATAAGCTTCTGGGAAAGGGGCCTGCTCGGCAGCTGTTGTCGAGCGGCTCTTTTCGCTCAGCTCTTGCTTTATATGGCTTTTTTTAGTATAATCTATATATAAAGTTATTTTTCAGCCGTCTCGCTTTATTACCTTGCTCTTTCCAAGAGCTTATTATCTCGAACTTCGAGGGATAACCGAAAATACGATAACGAAAAAGACACCAGTAAAAGGGTGTCTTTTTCTTGTCTTTACATAAATAACAAATTTAAAGAGAAAGAAGGGATTGAAAATGATTTACATTGTTTGCTCTTGTGACATCTGGAAGATGCGCAATTCAATGCGCATAATTACAGCAACGACTTCTGTTGCAAAATTAAAACAGCTTATCGCTCAGTTAATTGAGGACGGTACATTTGGTTATGGTGTCGCGCAAAACCCGTATGGTAATGATGCGGCAAGTCGTTTTCGTGAAGATTACAACAACCGCAAGCTTGATGTAGGTGTGCTGAATGATATCTTGATATATGGATATGTCGAAGCTGTCGCTGATGGTGAATTTTAGGATTATGGGAAATGTGTGAAACGCTCGACTGAATTTGGTGCTTTTGCATTTAATAGAAAGGAGGGACTCGTCATGAAAATCGAAAACAAAACCTTAATGGAAACATTGATAGATGCCGGCTATCCACGCGAGGAGATGTACCACCATTGCTCAGACTTGTATATTTTTTTGACGCCAAAAACAGCACGGATTGTCGACAGATGGTACAAGGAGCACGGCCTCAACAGGAGATTACTTGTTAAACCATTCAAAGACCAGATTACGGGCCGGCTAATGTTGGATTGTGCTTTCCAGTACGATGCGTACTGGGATGAGGTCGCAAAAAGAAAGGAGAAATAAGAGGATGCCATATCAGAGAAAAACTCGTGACGTATGGAAGCTGATGGTAAATTATGGCTATGGACACGGCTGGGAACACGAATTGACAGAGTTCACCAGAGCTGAAGCGCAGCAACGGTTGAAGGAGTATAGAGAAAACTGCCCGCAGTACCCTGCCAGAATTGTTATGGCCAGAGAAAAAATTGAAAAGGATAAAAACTGATATCAGAACAAAAGAAAGGAGAAACCCATGAGTGCAAATGCTTGTTCTCCGAAAAAAGGGAAGGAGTATCAAAATGGGCTATATAAACGAAGATTTATATTCATGTGATAGTTGCGGTTTCGAGGAGGCGTGGGACGCTACTGATGACATACACGGAGATTTGTGGGAATGCGAGGTGTGCGGCTATACATACTGCTCACTCTGCTTCTTTCGGGAATTAGGCGAGGCCACGTTTTATAAAATGTGTAGGGAAGAGGATTATGTCTTGTGCCCCGCGTGTTATAAAAAAGAGCATCCCTGCCCTGACACACAGTGCTCTCCTATCGCGCTATTATTTAAGAAAAAATACCGCTGTCAAACAAAACAATAGAAAGGAGAAACTCATGAGAACAAAAACAAAAGATTTATACGACCAGTATGACGCAACCGAACTGCAGGAATGGAACCGCAAAGTGTACGGTGACGGGCTTAAAGGGTCCATCGACGACTACCGGACCGTTTATCGTGACTATATGCGCAACGACGGTGACTACACCAAGAGTAAGTCCACAAACCTCTATCGTCTGCACGGCGGAGAATACTGCTGCCTTCTTGAATTGCTCAACGAACACTTCAAGAACAAGCGGCAGGCACAATATACCGCCCAGGAAGCGGAGGACGTGATAGACTTCAGCGGTTTCTTGCAACCGGAAGCACACTGTATTCAAGTGGGACGACGGGGCATAACCGGTTGGAAAATGCCCCTTGACAATGTACGGCAGCTACTTACTTCGGCATGGCTCATTGTGGAGACGAGCAATGACGTTGCGGCGTCCCTGGGTCATCACATCACTGTTGTCGTTCAAGAAGCCACGGAAAAACGAGAATATTTTTATTTCAAAACAAAAAAGCATCAAATGCATGGAAAGGAGCCTTTATTTTTATGTAACGTGTGACGGTAGTATTAAAGTTATGTATCGCAAGCTGTGGGTTTTTTCCGAAAGCGAAATGTTTGGTAGCGCTATTTATTCGCCTGCCGAGGACGGTAGGCGGTATGAGGCGTTTGCAACAAACAAGGACAGGGTTGCCGATGACGAGGACGGCTCCGCTTGTTGTGTTTGGCTGCGCTCCGCGCGTGTCGGCGGCTCCCGCGTCTTCTGTATGGTCAACACGTCTGGGAGCGCGAGCATTGACATTGCCGATTACTCGCTTGGCGTGGCGCTGGGCTTCTGTATTTAATCTTTAATCGCTAATCCCCCGCCCCGCAAGGGGCAGGGGTAAATCAAATCGGCAAAGAAAGGAGAAAGCGGAATGCTGCGTGCAGTTCAAGACTTAACTCGCGACGAGTTAGATGAGCTCAAGCAAAACTATGTTTGTGAAGTCAACGAAGGCGCGGGAACCCTCACATATTGGAGTGATTCGGCAGAAGCGGCGGATACTATCCCGGATGAGGTGTTGTTTGAGTATTATGCTGGAACAAATTTTTCCGAAGATGACTTCTGGTGTAATATTAAAACCATCCAATCAAGGACGTAAAACATAGGGTATAAGAGCGCACCGATGGTGCGCTCTTTTTAGGTGGTAATAAGTTAAGAAAACAGTTGTCTTATGCGACTCGAATTCTTGTAATACAAAAATGTATGTGCTATCATATATTTGTAAGTGTTTTTGAAAAGCCTAAATCCCAGCAAGAGGGGAGTTATATATCCGTGAAAAAAACAATAAAATCAAAGCGCTACAACACGGCAACCGCTAAAACATTGTACCGCTGGACAAACGGAGCGAACCCGGATGAGCATTCGTATCGTGAAGAGTCTTTGTGCGTAGGAACGCGAAACAAAGTCATTTTTCTTTATACGAGTACGGGAGTAAAGGGACAGTCAGAAGAGCAACGCATTATACCGCTCACAAGAGAATCCGCCATCGAGTGGTTACGAATCCATGTTCCCTCTGCGGGTGTTATCCCCAACACGATAGATGAGGTTTTACTTGAATTGGATTCCTTTATATTGTCTATCGATAGCAGGAAAAGAACATTTTCTATCGCACCTGCCGCATGGGAACTGCTTGAAAAAGAGAGCGAGGCGGCGAACTGCTCTATGTCGTCGCTTGTCAATTTCGCCGTACTCAAGACATACGGAAAGGATGAATAGCTCATATGTTGCGAAAAAGCGTTACCACCCACATTATTATTGCACTCCTTCTTCTGGGGCTTGGCGCGACAGCGGTCGGCTGTAGAAAGAAGCCCGCTTCTGATTCCTCGTTAGGCTTTGTAACTCTGTCTACTCCTGCTCCGGCAGCAGAAGTCCTTCAGGATTCTGGAACAGGAGGGTTAGAGTCTCAGCCCGATATGCTGATTCCGGGCGGGGAAGCGGAGCTGCCTTCGACGCCCCTTTCATCCACTAACCCCGAGGAGGTTTCCTCTGTTGCAACGGAGCCGCCGAAAGACGGCAAACCCGAGGGAATCGACGAACGGACCGACAAACTGCACTTCGATATATTCAAGCTGTACGAGAAGGATGGGTACACATACATAAATGTTGGAATCCTCAATGAGTATTACGAGGCTACTGAGGCAATAAATGCTTTCGGGACTCCATACACTAAGTATGTGTTCAAAGTGGGGGAGGGATACAAAGAAAATCTAACCTTTGTGCTGGATAAAAACTGCCGCATGCCGTATTATGACCCCGATACACCCCAGCAGCTTTACAACCAGCCCAATATGACCATGGAAGAACTGATGGGATACATAGACAACACATACCAAAAAGACGGCCGCCCTTATTTCTTCGAGGGGCGCGTTTCCACTGGATATGTTCTGTCGCTCTCATTATGGGAAAGCTATTATGATATGTTGCGGTCTAACTATGCCGCTAATCTGTACGCACAGGATGCACCCACTTTGGTTGGCGACAACGGCTATCTGCAGCCCATACAGTCGGAGCCTCAATCGGAGGGAGACGCATCTTCAAACGGGGGAGTAACCTCGCTGTACGGGGATTGATGTAACCCCTCTTTTTGAAATCAGGCTGCCGCGCTCCCACCGTCTAAGGCCGATTGGATTGCGGCAGCCTGAAGCAGAAAATTGTTATATTCTTGTGGTGTGGGAATGTGGAAAAGCAAAAAACAGACATAAATATCCATGCGCGGCCGGAAGTTATTGCTCTGTCGACAAAAATGTGGTAATATATATGTGTTAAATATCATTTTTTCAGCCGCATCATCTACCTTTGTTCATCCCGTTATATAACGGGGACGAACCTTGCGCCTTTGAAACGACTATGAGGGCATAACCGAATATATAAAACAACGCAGGACACGGTCTTCGGACGGTGCCTTTTTTGCGTTCACATAGATAAATCACCAAAAACAAAAAAGAAAGGAAGAAAAAAACATGCCAAATTGGTGTATGAACAAACTGACAGTATCAGGACCTGCTCAAGAACTTAAGCGATTTGTAGAAGCCAGTATAGGATTTCCCGCGTGCTATCCGCCGCAGGAATGGGAAAAAAAGGCGGACCCAATTCCGGATACGCCGTATTTTTGCTTCAACGCGCTTATCCCGACCCCTCCAGAAGTTTTGGCAACAGGTTATTCTGCTCGACAAAATCAACCGGAGAATGCTTTTTTGCGCGCAATGGCCGGCGAAAGCGTACCTGGTATGGACGGATATCACTGGAATCTCGCCAACTGGGGGGTCAAATGGGACATTTATGTAGACAAAATCGACCGTGAAACGCTCGGCTGGACAGAAGGCTGTGACCGTATTGAAGTAGGTTTTGATACAGCGTGGTCGATGCCGGAGCGTTGGTTTGCAACGGCGTCAGAACTATTCCCGCAGCTTTCTTTTAAGCTTCATTTTGAGGAGCCTGGCTGCTATTTTGCCGGCGATATGCTCGGCGAAAATGGCGTTGTCAGTACCGAGTATTATAACGATGAAAAACTACGCGAAATATTTGCGTGGACAGAGGCGTAATTAAAAACAAGACAAATTTGAAAAGGAGGATTCAACGATGGGTTATCGTAGCGAAGTGGCTTTGACATTGAAAAAAGAAGACGGGCTGGAGCTTATAAGACAAGCAAAAGAAAACGAGCCGGTACGCAATTTGATGTCCTGCGCGAACATCATTGATCAGAATGAGTTTATCACGTTCCATTGGAAGTGGGTGAAGTGGTATGGCTCGTTTGAGGAAGTCCGGTTTATAACTTGTTTCTATCAGAATTTGGATAAATATAGCTTCAAGCGGATAGGCGAGGACTACAACGATATTGAAGAAGAGTGGGACGGCGATTACGATTCTATTAGTTCCAAAACTCAGATAGAGTCAGATAGAGATAGAACTTTCCATAGCCCCTCCTGGCGTGTTGTTAAGCACATCGGAGCTCTTGGGGAACTGATAAGGTCAAAAAAAGTGGTTAAGCGGCCGCCTCTCTTGCAGTCCTCAGAATCGCTGAGGCTGCCCCCAAATTACTTAATCGAAAGGAGGACGGCTGTTTTCGCCCGTGGCCAAGTACACGGGTATCAACAGCCATTTATTTCATGAAAAGTGACATTCGATATCCTTTCCCGCGGGGGATAGAAAAATGGAGGGAAAGCAGGTATGCGCTGTTCAACTCCAAAATCAATTTTTTTAAGGAACACCCTAAGTACGGATGGCTCAGAAAATATGCGGATGATGCCATATACTACAACGAAGGTTCCGGCTACCTGATGATAAAAGCAGAAGACTTCATTAAGCGCATCGAGGAGATGCCACTCGACTATATCCGCGACTGGCTTGATGGAAAAAACCAATTAGAATGGGAGGGCGTTGCAAAAACCACATAATTTTACAAACAGAAAAACGCAAGCTACGGCATGCATACAAGAAAGATTCCCGCTGCTGTTACTTATCCGCCTCGTTGCGGGAGAGGAACGCATAACGGCGGGAATGTGTTTATCCAAAAAACGGAGAAAAAATGTCCAAATTTATTGTAATAGGAGAAAAGAATAATGGAGTACGACGTATGCGTAAGAGAAGTTAGCTACTACAACGTTTTTGTTGAGGCGAACAGCAAGAAAGAGGCCGCTGCGTTAGCAAAAGCAATGGTTGACCACAGGGAAGTCACAGCACCTTATAGCATCACAATCGAAGCAGAAGAAGGAGATGCAGAGAAGGTTTTTTCTCCCAAGACCACAGAAGCGGAAACCAAGACGGAAGCTGCTTCGTGTGAAGCGCAGGAGAGACTGATGGCGCAGGCCAAGGAACGAAGGCTTGAACCTAAGCCCTGCCGTACTTTCGGACCAATGGATGGATTGCGGACCGAGCTTTCCGGACAAGCCTCTGTCATTCCCACACTGGAAGAGCGGGATAAGGCTCTGGAGGTGCTGTGGGACGAATTCGGAGATATCCCTATGGACCCCGAGACGGAAGAAATGGAAGACATCTTTCTCTCTTTTCCTGCAGGAACGCCCAGAATGGATATTTGGCGGTGGTTCGATGAACGATACAGTAAGGGCGTGGGCGCACTCCTGTACGGCGATGGTACAGACCGAACGGCAGAACTGGCCGCTTTGGTATATCGTAAACAGCTCTGCACAGAATGCGATGCGGAATTTTGCGTGTTTAACCCCGAAGGCATTTGTATGTTGCCTTTCGTAACCGGAAAAGCTCCGAGACTGGGCGACGACGGCTGCGAGGACTACACCGCGCAGGAGGACGTCTGATATGCAGAAAAACTGTGCCAGTTGCGCTCATGTGGGCGTGTGCTCCAAGCGGATGCGGTTCATCGTGAACAACTATCTCGCGAAGGGGCGCTACGAAGAAATTGAAAACGTCAGCAAAACACTCGATATTTCAGTGAACTGCAACGACTATAATGAAAAGGACTTATTCTCGTTCCTCTGTGAGCGGGTCCGCGACTATTCTGATGGCGAGGTCTGGAGCGACGGAGACCAGATTCTGTGCAAGACAGAATCGGCCGCAAACGCGCTGTGCGACCTCCTGTGGCAGCTTTACAACGCGCAGGGTGAGACTACCTTTGACCTACATACCGGATACTACGACCCCAAGGAGGACGAGAGAAACCACGAGGAGGACAGATACACCGGCTGGTGGTATGTGTCCACCGATTAGTGAGTTTCGCTATGAAAATCCACAATATTTATTGGGATACCGACGGCGACGGGGAGGCTCTTGCCTCCCTGCCGAAGGAGGTCGAACTGCCGAGCAGATTCGACCAGCTCCGCTTCATAAAACCGACTTATAAAAAAGGAGACATAAAAATGGGAAAAGGCAATGTTTGTGTAAGCGGCCCGTATGAGGGCCTGTTCTATATCGACAACGACTATACCACCGTGCTTCGCCGCGAGGATGACTGTGAGGATACCATCCTCCAGAAAAACCTCAGCGCCAAAGAGGTGTCCAGCGGCGACTGGCTCTTCGATGACGAAGGCAGCTCGAACGAGACGGAGGATGTGCTGGAGTGCTTCATGGAGAACTTTACGCGCCGCTATCCGAGCTTTGAGCGTGTCGAGAAGGACAATTGGCTTGGCCGCAACATATGGGTCATTCTTGAAAGCAAGCTGTTCTACATCGGCGTCGAAGACAATGACTGGTCCATGGCCGTAGAGCTGCTGCAGAAAGACGACTCCAATAAGGCGGGTCTTCAGAAGATGCACTACAGCGCGTACCTCGATGGCATGAAAGCGGCTCTGCTGGAGCGTCTGCCAAGCATCGGCACCTACGCGGGACCGTGGACGCATGGCACCATCCGAAGGGAGCCTATGAAGGATGACGACCTCCTCACCGAGGCCGGCGACCGCATCGATAACGCTGTATTCGACTTCATCTGTGCGGTTGTCACAGGTCACAGCATAAATGGGGAGGAGCCGAAAGAGGCTCTTCTCGCAGCTGTGAATGAACTTTCCGTGGAGCACATCAACGTGCTTCCGGCGGGCCTTCTGTCTGACGCCACGAAAGAAGCGAGGGAAGCCGTTGGCGAACACTCCTTACAGGAGGATGCCGACGATGGGCTTCCGCTTCGCTGGGATATGGCCGCCATCGGCGACATCAGCAGCTACCTGGAAGGCACAATGGCCTCACGATTCAACATCAACAGCTGCCACCCCTGGCAGGACGATACCGAGTGCATATGTTATGCAACGGACGAGCGTTGCCACTACTGCGGGCATACGGTGTAAACTGTGCGTTTGACAACTAAATCCGCCTAACCCACTCCGTAAGGGGTGGGTTAGGCGGGCTCTTCAATTTGAGGGTTGATAGTGTTTCATAAATATGATGTAATTGAAATATAAAAAATGCCATAGGCGGTTAACCTATGGCATATAAAAGAATATAAAGTTTTGATGTAGCATAAGTATAAAATAAAAATGCTGGAGGAAAATATGAATTCTTTTAAAACGCTCTGTCAATACGGATATTCATTATTAGGTGAAAAACCACCTCTAATAGATAATTCCATGGAATATGTTATTGTTGGAGAGTCAATATACTTTCCTCATTGTGTTATTATAAGCCCAAAAGATTCGTGCCTATCTAATGAAAAAAAACGATGGATAGTGCCAAAAAGTAGTTTATATTAGTTCATATCTAATTCGCTAATCAAATCGCTTAGAGTCGATAGACCTTTGTTTTGAAATATAAAAAACAAGTACAAACGTACCGGCACAACAGTTTCTATGCTGAACTATCACTTCGTATTTTGCCCGCGCTATCGACGGAAAATATTCCTCATCGATGGTCTGGGATACCGCTTCAAAGAAGCGGTATCCCAAATCTGCAGGCAAAATCAGATAGAGATTTTGACGCTGGAATGCCATATAGACCATGTGCATCTGTTTTTGAGTGCCATGCCAGAGTATTGTACTCTATCGTCTATACAAAAAAGGCGACCGAGGACGTTCCACGATTAAAGTCAGCGAATTTGCATGAAAAGGTGAAGTCTCTAATTGAAATTATAAAAACCAATCCGTACCAAAACCCTCCTCCGTATGAGAAGCTGGTTGGAAATCTTAAAGGTGCTTATTCCCGGCGAATAAACATCAAGCACCGCGTGGTGTACGAAGTTTGCGAAGCCGAAAAGGTCGTCAAAATTATCAGTTTGTGGAATCACAATTAGCAATCGTTAAAGAAACTCCCTCAGGAGTTTCTTTTTTTTTGATGTTTGCGCGAGAACAATTCGTGTTATGCGCTGTGTTGAATGCCCATGCTGTTATGCGTAAGTAAGTATGTGGAATTATGTTGATAAAACGCACAAGATGCGTTATAATAAAAAATATAGAGGGCCACATAAAGAGGGAGGGCACTCTTCGCTCGAAAGGAGCACCAGCTATCTGATTGCATAGACAAATCAACAAAGAAAGGCGGATGGGCAACTCCTCACCCACCTATAGAGGCTGGGTGTATCCTTGCCTAACTTTAGATGAAAAAAGACAAGTGTGAAATAAGCATCGTCCGTTCCTCCGCTGCGGAATACCTTACCTTTGCTGCCTCAACGGGAGACGATAAGGACAGCATTGAAATGCGTTACGAGGACGAGAATATCTGGCTGACGCAAAAAATGATGGCCGCCTTGTATGACGTAGATGTACGAACCATCAATGACCATATCAAAAAAATATATTCTGATTCTGAATTGGAACAATCGGCAACTATCCGAAAATATCGGATAGTTCAGCCGGAAGGCTCCCGTCAGGTTGCCCGTGAAGTAAACCATTATAATCTGCAAATGATTATCTCAGTTGGCTTCAAGGTGAATAACGAGCGAGCTGTGCAGTTTAGAAAATGGGCCAATCATATTGTAAAAGATTACACCATTCAGGGCTGGGTCATGGATGACGAGCGGCTGAAGAATGACGGCTCCGTACTGACAAAGGAGTATTTTGAAAAGCAACTCGAAAAGATTCGAGAAATACGCCTGTCGGAAAGGAAATTCTACCAGAAAATCACGGATATCTATGCAACCGCATTGGACTACGATTCCTCTGCAAAGGCAACGCAGCGTTTCTTTGCAGCAGTGCAGAACAAGCTTCACTACAGCGTTCACGGGCAAACGGCTGCGGAGGTCATATACAGCCGTGCGAACGCAGAGAGAGAGGCCATGGGGCTGACAAGCTGGGACGGCTCTCCCAAGAGCAAAATTCACCGCTACGATGTTACTGTTGCGAAAAATTATCTGACGGACAACGAATTACTCCAGCTTGAGCGAATCGTTTCCGCCTATCTCGATATGGCTGAGATGCAGGCGGAGCGCCACATCCCCATGACGATGGCGGATTGGGAGAAGCGGCTCAACGGCTTTCTCGCCGCGTGGGACAGAGAGGTTTTGCAGGATGCCGGAAAGGTATCCGCAGAGCTTGCCAAAGCTCACGCTTTGAGCGAGTTCGAGAAATACCGCATTGTGCAGGACAGGCTGTACCAAAGCGACTTTGACCGGATACTGCTTGAGGAAGCAGCGCCGAGTTTGCCGGAAGCTATCGAAACGGAAAAGGAGAAGAAAGGCGAGGGTAATTAGCGAGGGCAGAGTCTTCTTGCTGCAAGAGGATAAAAAACTTTGCGCGAATCTGCCTGACGACAGGCAGGAGGCGGCTACGTCAAGAACAATTTTGAAGTCGATATCAAAGTAAAGTGCATCGAAGCTGATATGACACAGGCGAAAATCGGAGAAGAAGTCGGCACAACGGGTCAGCATGTGAATCGGCTCATCAAGAAAGGCGATTCCATCGTGAATAAGACCTTTGTGCAGATGCTCGAAGTTCACGGCTACGATATTCAGCTTACCTATGTAAAACGCGAGGAGGAATGACGCAATGGTGAATTTGAGCAGACTTGAAGAAATAAAAGACTTGCGGACGGTGTGGCCGCATGAAGCCCTGGACTTTACCCCGTGGCTCTCGCAGGACGATAACATCTCCCTCCTTGCTGATGCGATAGGTCTTGATATTGCCGTGGATGAAACAGAATCATCCGTGGGCGATTTCAATGTCGATATCTTTGCGTCCGAGACGGGTACGGACAGAAAAATCATCATCGAGAATCAGCTGGAGGATACCAACCATGACCACCTCGGCAAGCTGATAACTTATGCGTCCGGCAAGTCGGCGGATGTTATCGTTTGGGTAGTGAAACACGCTCGTGAGGAACACAAGGCCGCTATCGAATGGCTGAACAACCATACCGATGAGAAAATCGGATTCTTCCTCTGCGAGATAAAACTATACCGCATCGGCACTTCTGAGCCTGCTGTAAAGTTCGAGGTCATCGAAAAGCCGAACGATTGGACCAAAGAAGTAAAAAAGAGTGAGTCCGCAAGCGAAACTCAGCAGCGGAAATATGACTATTGGGTGGTGTTTCAGGATTATGCTTTCCAGAATGCACAGTTTGCAAAGAACTTCAATCGCCGAAAGCCGTCTATGGCTCATTGGATGAACTTCAGCGTGGGTTCTTCTGCCTGCCACATCGTCGTATCTCAAATTCAAAAACGGAACGAACTGGATGTGGAACTGTATATCAGCGAGGATAAAGACCTGTTCCACTCCCTCTTTGATAATAAGGATGTCATCGAATCCGATGCCGGTTTGTCCTTTGACTGGCGAGAAATGCCGGAGCGCAAGGCAAGTCGCATTGTTATCGAAAAGAACGTACCCCTCAGAAACAAGAGCGAATGGAATGTACAGTTTGACTGGATAATCGAAGTCATGCTCAAAATGAATAAGGCTTTCAAGAAATACATATAGCGACAGGGGCAATCTTATGCAGCACGGACAGATTTGAGTAGCTCCAGATTTTTATCAATGCTTTCCGGATATTGAGATTGTGAACTCATGCGTTCACAATCTGACCTGGACACATTAGACTGTGCCGAGGATACCAAATACCCAAGCGGATAAGCTGAGGGTCAAGGCAAAAACCCAAATTATAATGGCGAGGGTTACAATACGACCTTCATCGAAAGTTCCTCCTTTCATCTGGCTATATTCTACAGTAAAACGGGACAAACGGCAAGGATGCCGAAGTCAGTCGATGGCGGCGAGCTTTTCGAGGACTTTGTTGGTCACTTCCCAAGTCTTATCAATCATCAATTTCATTTTATCTTCCAGGAATAAGGAGGCTACCATGCCAAGGCAAAAGAAAGATGGCCGCCATATCAATTACTATATTGACCGTCAGGTCTTTGCGGAGCTGGAAGCGTACGCCCAAGAAAAGGGGCAGACCATAACGATGGCACTGGAACGCATCCTGTCTCAATTTTTTGAGCAGAGTAGGAAAGAAAAGGATACAGAAGAAGAGTGATTGAAGTCGATACTGGAACGAAGCAGGTCATCGTATGGAACATTGCCATGCGATGGCCTGCTTCGTTGTTTGCTAACGAATAGGAATGCACCAGGCAGCACCCATTGACAACCCTATTTATGCGGTTTATAATAAATGTATATTATTTATCCCTTTTCAGCCGTATGGCCGCACGGTCATTTCTCCATCCATTGTTCTTTTTGTTGTGCAAACAAAAAGAATACCTCAACACCGTTTAGGGTGCTTATATAGATTTCAGAAACATAAATCATGACGGAGCAGCAATGCTCGGCCATTTTTTTGTGTTTCCAAACCCTGCAACGACCGTATAGGTCGATGACATAAAAAAAGAAACTACAGAAGCAATTCACCCATTAAAAGGAGGACAAAATGAAAAGCGAAATCACAAGCGGTTTGGCATGCCACCTCATCTCAATGGCCGTTGGCAGTTCACTCACTGCAGGTTCCTTTATACTTGCCTTTAGCGTAATGTCAAAAGGGCCCATAACAGCGGAAGCGAGCTATGAGCCCGAGGCCAACACAAAAAAACAGGGCATTATTGCTGAGGATGAAGAGTCTTCTTTATCGGGAGACGAAATCGCACCGAATTTCTCTATTGCTTCCGACACGGCTTCTACCGCTGATGCTGCAGCTTCTGAAAGCGTTTCTATCGCTGAAGAAAGCGACAAGGGCACAAAGAAGTCAGGCGAAGCAAAGAACCCGGTCAAAAAGCAACAAAAAGTCGACGACTGCCCCGATGGGTCTTGCGCTGTACAAGCACCAGTATCCAGCGGCGGTTGGCGTCTTCAGGTGCAGGAGTCGCCCGATAATTGGGTCACTCAAGCCTCAAGCACTCCTGTGGAGATAGAGCCGATGACTGTGATTGCCGTCGCAGAAACTCCCGCCCCCGAAGGGGCTGTCGTGGTAGTTAACGACGGTTCTGCAAATACTCGGCCCGAACCCACCCCTACACCGGTTGCAGAAACCAACGAAAACGGCTATGTGCTGTTATCAGAGGAGGAAATGAACGACATACTCAATAGCTTGGGATGGTAGCAACGTGCGACTTGTTCCGCTGCAAATCTGAAAAGATAGAAAGTGGCACTTTGAGCACGCATAATTCAAAAAAATGGAAGGAGATGTGTTTTGATGATAATAGACGCCGATAGAAGCCGCGGGTGCTCAATTTGAAGCATTCCCAAAGGCTGCTGCCGGTTTGTCTTATATCTGCATAGCGCAGATTCACGAAACAAAAAACGGAGAAATAGAAGGAGCTGCGTTGCAAAACTCAGCTCTTTCCCGTTTTCATTAGAAAAAACAAAGTTGATTAAGGGAGAAAAAATCATGAATACCTGCAAAACTTTCCGTATAAAAAACAGACGGCGCTTTTCCGCGTTCGTAACCATAGTCAGTAGCATCTTTACAGTCTTTGGCATATGCCTTATTCTACTGTTCTTTGGCTGGTATCAGCGGCTGTCAGCAGAAGCGGTCTGCGCCATTTTTTCAGGGCTGCTTGTATGCCTGTGCATAGCTCTCTATGCCGTCAGAGGCATCGCGGTGGCCTTAACAAAGAATAGGCGGCGTCCCGCAATAATCCTGGAATACGACAGGCAGGACGACGAGTGACGTTAGAGTCCGCAATGCTCAAAGGCTCTCCCGACAAGAGGAGAGCCTTTTTGTTGTTTTTGGAGAGTGGGGAAATATTCAAAGACGGGAAAATGGGGACTTCACATGCGATTGCGCAAATGATATAATCTTTGTAAAACATCAACGTCTTTTACGTCAAAGACGATAGTGCCGCGAGGGGAAGAAAGAATCAATATGATAAAGAAAGCTACAGCATGGACTTTGCTCATATCCATATGCGCCATCATTCTTGTGGGATGCCAGCCTGCTGTTCCGGACGAGATAGTTCAGATTGAACTGCCCGGGGCGGGAGAAGCGCCGACGGAAAGCGAGAGCGGGTTGATTGATGAGAATAACGATTCCTATCTGACGGTGATTGGATTTTCTGAGCCGGTTCCCGTAATAACCCCCGAACCACAGGTATCCACAGAGCCTATTGTTGCGTCTATCTCTGATGGCAGCGGGGAAGCCACGGAACCCGTTCCGACCTCTACGCCAAAGCCAACTAAAAAGCCCGCCGCAACGGAATCACCGACCCCGGTGCAGGCAGCCTCACCGTCACCCACGCCATCGCCCACACCACTTCCGTCGAATTCCCAGGCGGCGAATACCCCCGTTCCTACCGCAGCTTCAACTGTTGAACCCACCATAGAACCAACGACCGCTCCACAGTACAGAAAAACAATAAAGGGCTCCGGCAATCAGCACAGTTTCACTGCACAAACTTTAAGCGGCGCGACGATAAACAGCAGCAGCCTGTTTGCAAGTGCTGATATAACCATGATAAATGTCTGGACGACCTACTGTAATCCCTGCATACGGGAAATGCCGGAGCTGGGCGCGCTGGCGAGTAAATACTCTGACAATGGAGTGCAAATTCTGGGTATAGTCTGCGACGTCAATGACGCAAACGACGCACTGGGTGAAACGGCACGCGCCATAGTAAGCCAGTGTAACGCCAATTATCCGCACATGATTTTGTCAGAAAGCCTGAAGGGAGATATCCTTAGGGGCATATCCTCCGTTCCTACCACCATGTTCTTTGACAATGAGGGCCGCTACCTCTGCTCAAACATCGTCGGAGCAAAGAGCTATGACGGATGGGCAAAAGTATTGGACGATTTGCTGGGAAAGGCCGAGGCATACGCCGAGTTGCCGACGCCAACTCCTACGCCGTGCTTCGGACCTGTCTGATAGCTGTTATTGTGCGGCAGGCATTGCTGCAGGGCGTATAAATGTGTAAACATAAACATTACTAAAAAGAGAGAGGCGTAATCTGCACCGGCAGAGGTGCGAGGGTTTGAATATGCTGGACGATAATACTGTCGCTACGTAATGGACGCAGCGACAGTCGTTATTGTCAAATACAAAATCATCGTTGCTACTGGTTGTCCGTATGCGGCCTCGATGGTATAATATTCCTATTAACGAAAGAGTGGGAGGAGGGCCGTGTGGAGAGACTCTATACCGCCAAGTACTGCGTATCCAGGGCAGTTAGGAAGTACGGCGTTCGCCCCGAATGGGTTTGGGAAGCGATGGACCGATGTTTTGGCGTGGCCAAAGGGGATGGGGGAAAGCTATGGAAGAGCGAGAGGGATTCGCTTGACAGGTATATAGAGATGTGTCTGCAGGACAAAGGCGCGAGCCTGCCGCCGCGATAGTCTGCTCTTTTCCCGGTTCGGCGTCTTTACACGTCACGCTTTTTGTTATATAATCATTGCATAATAATCGATTCAGCCATCTATCGTGATTTAAAAACGCCCTTTATTTGAGGGTCTATCTGCAGAGTCGCAGAGAAAAAATAACACAGAAACAAAGACAGAGAACAGCTTATTCTCATGTCTTTTTTTGTGCTTGAAAAAGAAAGGGGGGTATCTATTTATCTTTCACGACGGCTGGAGGATAAACGCTCAAAAAACAAAAAGGAGGATTATACCCATTGACAAATGCAAGAAAGAACGACCCCAAAATGCTAAGTACCAATTATTTTTGGGAGCTTTACCAAAAGTGGGATGACGCCGGGAAAAACACGATATGGGGAGTCGCCCAATCAAATTATGTCATGCCGGAAAGAGGAGTTATCGCCGTATCGACAGCATCGCACGGCGGGATAATGATGGAACAAGCATATGCGAGGCGCCTGCTGTCGCCTCGCGGATACGCTCTTGGCGCACAATCCTGCGAAATGGGCTGCAAAGGCTGGCTTTTTTATGAGGAAGATATCGACGAGTGCATCGTCCTGTACGAACTGCTGGAGCGTGGAGAACCCGAGTTTTCTATCTGCGCTGCTCTTCGATACGATTATCACGGCGCAGGAGAACTAAGACGCTCACTGGAAACATCCCTGGCACGCCACTATGAACCTTATATAAAGTACATGGAAGCCCGGCGAAAGAGGCTTCAGAACAATCGAAGAAAGGCTCTGGAAAAAGATGTATATTGTGCGTTTTCCGAGAACAAATGCATTACTACCGGCGAAACAGAGGAGAGGCTCATACTCGGGGTGTACGAGACCGCAGACCAGGTAATAGCCGCCATCGAATACGAAGCCGCTTTGCAAAAAAAAGAGATGGGATATAGCGTAAAGCTGGACATATCCAGCTCCCGAGATATCGATTATCGAGTTATCGTCTCTCACACCAATTCCATCAGCGGGCTGTGTTATGAGGACACGCTCTGGTACGAGCAGACAACGTATTTTTCGGCCGAAGCACCACTGGGAAAATACTTCTAAAGCAAAAAAAATGCGATTTGTTCCGCGTAGAGAAAGGAGATTTTATTATAATGGATTGCAGAAGAGTATTATACTTTATAAAACTACCACAGTACACCGAAGGTAAAGGCTGGACTACTGAGGCCGCAAAGGAAGCCTTTGATAAGGATATCTGTTCACTGTTTGCTAAGGATGGCTGGACGATTGCCGCTCCCGGCAGCAGCGGCGCCTGCTACACAGCAACGACCAGCGATGGGGACGGCGAGCTTTACCTGCATCCCATAATGATAGCCGGATATGTCAAAAAGGGTTCGATTCTTCACATAGAAGAGGTACTCCGCAACGGCGCTACCTTCAGGTATGAAGGGAAGCGCGTCACCGGCATAGTGTACGACAAGAACGACGAGGAGTACCTGGCATACCTGGATTCCAAGAGGGAGGAGATAAGGCAATTCCTCGTCGAGAGGCTGTTCCCGGGCGCAAGAAAACGAAAAGGCGCCACCGCAGATATGCTGGAGGGCAAGCTGATAGTAACCGTCAGGAAATTCCGGCTGGAGCGCAAGTGCAGCTATGGCGGCGTGATTTCTTCTTCCGATATGGATTGGGTTTACATAGAGGGAATACTGCATCAGATGGTAAGCGACGGTGAAATAGTAAAACGAAACGACAAATACTATCTTGCTGCAAAGAAGCGCCGCACCGCTCCACAGAAACCGGCTCGCAGCGATGCCCGAGACGTTGAGGAAGCGGAAAAGCCCAAGGATGAGGAACGCAAGTCGAAGTTCAACATAGTGACCAAGGCCGGCGTATTCGACGTCAGAGAAGCGGAGAGCGCGGAGGATGCGCTGTGCGACTTTGCGGCGACGATGGATTTGGACATGCACCAATATTTCGAGGCGATGCCCGTGACCGAAGAAAGCACCGGCGAGGAGAGAGCGGCATCCAAGTATGCGGACGCTGACCGGCATGGCGCCGAAACCAGGCAAGAAACAGAATAAAGGGGAAAGGAGACGATTATATGGGACATACCATTATCGACTGCCGCATGTTTATAAAGACTACTCGCGGCATCATTCCCCTCGTTCTGGGAGGTAGCAACAACTGCTACGACATTGTGCGCGGAAAAGATTTCAAGCTGCGGGAATTACGCGAACGCTATTGGTCCGTGCTGCTGGACTTGGTGGAGCTGCCGGAAGAGGAAATTTTGGCGAAATTCGAAAACCTCATTCCCGACAACAGCATCGAGTGCTGGGTATATAACGGCAAGTGGCTCAACGGCGCCCAGGCGCAGAAGTGGTTTGCACGCGGCGTAAAGGACGCTGCCCCGCTGGAGGACATTCTTTCCAGCAACCCCGGCGTCGGCCATCTCTTGCTTGCTCTTATGTCATATGCGTCCAGCGAGCGGCTGCTGGAGCGGCGCGTGAAGACCACGGACGAGCTGGAAGGCTGGCTGGATGAAGCCCGTGAAACGGTAAAGGAGCACGAGGGCTATCATATCTTCATGTCCTTTAGCGACCTGCGGCGCGGAGAGCGCCTTCGTCCTGTCAGAAAGACAGAGGTGAGGGGACCGCTGGTGGTGCAAAAGCGCGGCTATGGCTACGTTGCGGTTTTCAATAAAACGGATGGACACATGACCGTTCAGTATGTCAAGGACGCCAGAGCAGCCATAATATATCCCTCCACAGAGGCAGCCGCCGAAGCGATGGGCGACCTTATAGGCCGGTTTGGGCTTGAGTTAAAGAGCGTAACTCACAAAATGATGGCTCCGCGCCCTTATGCCGTTCAATGTACGAGCGGCGCATATGCGGGCAAGTACCTGCAAAAAACCGTACGAAACGGCCTGATGTATACGTCTTTCGCGAATCAGGCTCAAAAGTTCGTCAGCGAAAAGGACGCCGCAGTAAAGATTGCCGCCTTGCAGGGAAGATTCGGCAGCGCACAGTATCTCGCGCCGATTTATATTGAAGGATAATTCTATAAACAGCTCGCGGTTCAGGGGCAATAAATAGTAATAGCTGAACCAGCGCCGGCATCGCCCATAAACCAGGGTCTGCCGGCTTTTTCATGCAAAAAAAACGGCTGAAAAGACCGCGCCAGACCTCCTGAGCGCCCGCAGGAGAGGATTGCCGGCGCACAGCAGTAGGGAAGTGGGGCAAAGGCAAAAAGAACGGACAGCAGGCGTCTGGCGGCAAATACGCCCATTGCGAGCTGGGCAAGGAAACGCCCGCAGGCAAATTGAAAGGCAGTGCCGCCTTCAAGGAAAGGCACCTCCCGCTCATATCCGAAGCACAGGAGGCAGCAAGGAACCCCATTATTTCTTCCGAAAATCAACATTTAACGAAGTTATTCCCGCCTTCCGCCATCCACTGCTAATGCTTCGCTTGCTCACGCTGCGCTCGCATACGGCCGCTTCCCAGCTTCTTTATCAGCACCATCCAACTTCCGTTCCTTACGCCTGACGCATTTCCATCCTCGCAGCTCCTAAATCCACTGTGTCCATTGTCCTTTTTGTCCTGGCAAACCACCCCATATGTAAATCAAACACCCGCCGCGCCATATAAAACCCGGAAAAATAAAAAGAAAAAGGTAAAGAAAAAAAGAAAAGTGAAAAGGGAGGAAAAACCGCGGTGTAAATAATAGAACATAATTATAATATATAGATAAAAATAAAAGAAAAATAAGAGAAAAAAAGGAGCTGCCAGCGAGGGATACAGCGGTAAAACCAGGGGCAGATGGAAGAAAAAAACGACTGCAGAACCTCGGAATTACCGCCCGGAAACGGGTTGTGGAGCGCATAAACATATTAAACCGCAGCAAAAACCACCGATAGCAATAATCCAGCCGGTCGAAAGGCGGACGCACCAGCCGGGGAAGACCCCCGCAGGGGGTCGAGCCGGCGTTATTGATGGGAGATTTAGGGGCGGGAATAACTTCGTTAAATGCAGGTTTAGCGAAATTATATATGGGCTCCAAGGTTGATGTTTCTCTGCCGGACCGCTTCGCCGTTCTTTAAGCTCGCTTCGCGGCCCCCTGCGTTTTTTGACGCCATGCCCCGCTCCTGTGCCTCAACTTTTTTGCTGCAGAATGTGCTCTTTCGGCAAGCCCGAAGACACGCGCAACAAAAGTCGGGAAGGTCGCCGCATCATCGCGGCATGCGTTCTTCTACTTCACTGCGAAGAAACAACCGGTTCTTGGCTGACTGTTTTATCGGATGCAGCTTTTCCCTCCGTACAAGGTCATCTATGTTCTGCCTGGTACAGTTGAGCAGATTCATCACCTCGGCCGTGTTTATCACCCTATGCTCCACGAAACTTATAAAGTCGTCCGCGCTCAGAGGGACCGCCTCTCCTTTTGCGTACAGTGTTTCATATGGTATGTTGAGCGATTCACCCCAACACGCACCGTGTCCCCCCGGCTGCAGCCTGACCCTGTTGAATTGGTCGTCGCTGTTGAGTATGGGCGCAAAGGTCCTATCCTCTCCGAGCATTTCGTACAAAGAACATTTTTTCACGCTGCCATCCCTGAAAAAAACCAGAAGGTTCTTCCCTGCCAACGGTATGACGTCCTCTACCTTCCTGCCGAACCGCATTACAAACTCTGCCGGCAGCTCCGCCTCCGATACCGGAGCTATGTAGCAGTTATCCTGTGGGCACCGCCCCTCTGACAGCTCCAGCAGCCTGCATTCATCGTATTCCTTCAGCCCGTTATCCCTCAGTATCTGGCCGATATTCTGTCTATCAGCCGGTACTATCCGCTGCTGCACCCATACCCGGCTCCAATAGGAGTTGACGGTCCTCTCCCCCCTCTTCAGAAACGACGACAGTATCAGCGGGGTCTCCCATGGGTCGGCGTCCGCCGGCAGCTCAACATAGAAGCGGCCCCCTTTTTCATAATAAAAAAGATAAGCTATATCTCTGTTGTCCTTATCCCCCGCGTCTCGTATTGCGAAAATCTTCATATACCTTCCACCGCCTCCATATCATGTCCCATATTTTGTCCAGCCACAATCTGGGCATAACCCCATCCAGGTCCTCTAAGAGTATGTCCCTATGTTCCTCGGTAAGCCGGTTGAACGCCGGGAACGCGTCCGCCGGTATGAGTTCGAGGTTCCTTCTGGTTGACCTTGAACCTACAAAGCACTGCACCGGCTTATCCTCCATCGGGTCAAATTTTTGCACCTGCTCCTCCGTGTGGCAGTTGAACAGCAGCGATAGCCCGTTGTCGAATATGGGCGCCAGCCTTACCGTCTTTTCCTTGCTGTTACGAAGAACCTCCATATTAGCCCCGTGCCGGTCCCTGTTGAGAATCAGGAAATCCACTGCGAGGAACTGGTATACATACTCTCCCCACCCGTTTCTCAAACAAAAGTCCATCGGCGTCTCGTCAGGCCGCTTTTCAACGCCATAGTACACGTCCAGCGCGACTTTTGTTTCGCCCCGCTTCTTGAAATCCTCTGATGCGCACAGGTAGGTTTCGACCTTCCTGCCTTCTACTATGATATCCGCATGTATAAGGCTGTAATTCAGATGCTCCACACCCAGTATGCTCAGCAGCCTGTCTGCAATTATCTCATTGACGCATTCGTGTCCCGTTACGCCTCTCTGGTTATCGTAATTGGAAAGCTTATAATACACCTTAGGCTCTCTCAGGTCATCGGTCGCTTTCAAAAAAGAGCCCGCCGTTCCAGAAGAAGAACGGATGTGCGTCCATGACAAATGGGTCATGTCCTGCTTATCTTTTATTACCTGTGCCATCTTACCATCTCCTTTTAAGATTATTGTAATTAACTACTTGGTATATGTCAAGTAGTTGTCATTATAATAATTTGTATAATATCACAGAATAATTATAGAATGTAAATCATTTTTGTTGACACGCTTTTTCAGACATGTTATTATAAGCATGAGGTATAATATGCCCTCCTGCAAGGGCCTCTCGAATTCTTATAAGGAGGAATCACTCGTGCCTAAGAGGTTTTTCGCTGCCACGGACTTAAGCCCTTGCCTTCTTTGCGTCGGGGTTGCTCATCCTTGCTGCACTACGTATTCCCGTACTGCAGCAGGTCTTTATGCCAACGGGCGAAAATGATTGATATATCCGATTCCTCCTCCGTATCGAGCTGGCCTGCAGAGCTGCGCGACATCGTAAAGCTCTTTGCGGCCGATGCGGGATATGGCAGCAGGCCGCAGGCGAGCATATTGGGCGGGCGTCTTACTATATCCAGCCCGCAGAATGAAGTCGTCATTTTGCTTACGGAACCCGACAGATACCTGACGGTACTCAGAGCCAGGTTCGCCCACCATGAGCAGCGCCTTATATCCCAATTTGAGTCATTGCTGTTAGCGGTGGTCAGGGCCTACTCCTACCGTGGGTACGAAATATCCGCGCTTATAACGCCGGATATGCAGACCTACAAAAGCCGTGTAGTGGAAGTCTTTCCCCCGCTCGTGGAGCCGGGCGAAGCCTCAAAAGCCATGACGCCGCTCCCCTACCCTTCCCCTGCGGCTTTGGGACCCGCGTCGCTTCCCTCGGCTCCGATTTCCTTCATCGATGGGGACAGTGCTGATTTCCCATTTTCAAAGACGCTCATATTGCTGCAGGATATAGACTGCTTGATTCCCGCTTATGAGGTCTTTACTCAGGCGGGAGCCGGCTCCGGGAAAAGCCGCATGATTGGCTGGAAGAAAAACGCCCGTTACTATCGCTGCGTTTCCAGGTCTGGCGGCAAATACGAGGATAAGGCGTGCAGGGTCCCTCCGTCGTGGCTGGAACGGCCGGTCGTGGAAATAGTTGCCGGCGACAGGCAGCCCGTGCGCATAGTGGTTGGGAATATCGGCAGAAAGGCGAAGGCGTTATTGGATGTGTGATTGTATTCACCCCATATTGGGTTTACAATTACAGGTAAATAACCGAAAGGAAGGAGACTTAAATAGTCAAGAACCCGCCACTTAAACTCCGAAGAGTTTTGAAGTGGGGGCTTGTGGAAAACAACAAACCTGCTTGACTGCCCTAAGTGCTTCGGGCACTGCGTTACCCGGGAATAGATAGGCGCCGGCGGACGCGCATCCGAATCTGCCGCTCTGCGGTGTGTGGTTAAACGACTCTGAGGGTAAGGAGCGGTGCCGCGCATACAAAACCCTGGGATAACATTGGGGGCGGATACCTGACAGCCGAAAGGCTGTGCGGCTTATCATTAGCCGCACAAAAAATCAAAAGGACCTGACAAACAAATCAAAAAAGAAAGGAGGACGGGCAGTTCCACACCCACCTACAGAAGTTGAGTGTACACTTGCCTAACTTTAGATGAAAATGAACGATGAAAAAGGATGCAGAGAGGCAAAGGCGCTTTCCCAGCGGCTGGCCGAGCTCAACAATGCGGCCTTGGAAAACGACTGTAATCCCGAATGGCTCATTCGCGCCATGTATGAGATGCAGTCTTATCTGGAATCCTGCGAAAAAGACGCCCTCACGCCTTCCTTCGAAAGCTATATAAGCATTCTGGAAGATGTATACAGGGCTGTAGGAAGCGACGACTATCAGGACGGCTGCGAAGCCTATTCTCGATTCCTAAAGGAAATATCCGCCTTTTCCTCCCAGAACAACAGCTTCGTCCGCTCGGCTGACAACGAAACGCCGCGTGTAGAGGCTATCCTGTTCCATAACAGGGAGTCTATAGTCTCTGTTATCCAAACCATAGGCGAATATTTCAATGAATGCCGCGCAGCAGGTACTGCTCCCGCTTATACGGACATGCTGGAATATCTTGAAGACAGAGCGGCGGAAGACCTCGAAAATAAAGCGATTGACGACTTTTACAAAAAAGACTGAAGGCATTTCGTTATGCTTGGCAGAAAAGGAGGTGAACGGCCATGCCGGATTCATACGATAACCAGCAATACCGATATTATACGGTCCTGCTTCGCGATATCATCAAGGAGCTCCCCCCTTATGCAGGCGAGTTCTTCCAGGGCGCGGAAATCACCACATTGGTGCGTACCCGCTACGCCTATGCAATTGACATCCGGACATTTCTCAGGTATCTGGTCAAGGAGACGCCCCTTGGCGAGCAGGTGAGCGATATACGGGAAATCTCTCTTGCACAGTTGGATTCTCTTTCCACTACCGATATAGAGGCTTACGCGTCTTACCTCTCCTCATATGTGGACGAGGACGGCGCCGCTGTTACCAACAAGGCGTCCGCAAAGGGGCGCAAGCTGGCGTCCATTCGCGCCTTTTATCGGTACTTTGCCAAGCGCGGCAGCATAATCAACAACGCCCCCTCCCTTATAGATATGCCAAAGCTGCGGGACAGGGCGATAATAAGGTTGGAGCCCAATGAGATAGCGCTGCTGCTCGACGTGGTACAGTCCGGAGAGGGCCTGTCTGACCGGCAGAAGCAGTTTCATAAGATGACGGAAAAGCGCGACTTGGCCATATTGACTCTTTTTCTCGGTACAGGTATCCGCATTTCGGAACTCGTCGGTATAGACATAGACGACGTGAATTTCATATCCGATGAATTCACCGTCATGCGCAAAGGCGGGAAGCAGGATATACTCTCCTTCGGGACCGAAGTCCGCAAGGCACTCCTGGACTATATGCTCGACCGCGAGAAGATGACCGCTATACCCCGCGACATCAATGCCCTTTTCCTCTCCCTTCATCACAAGCGTATTACCACCAGGTCCGTCGAGAATCTGGTTCGCAAATATGCCGCCATCGCTGCGCCCAACAAACGCATATCACCTCATAAGCTCCGCAGCACATATGGCACCCAACTGTATAATGAGACCGGCGACATCTACCTCGTTGCAGACGTTCTGGGACACAAGGACGTAAACACAACCAAGAAGCACTATGCTGCCATCTCTCAGGACCGCCGCAGGCTCGCCGCCCGCATAGTAAAACTCAGAGACGACGAACCCGAAGACGGCAAAATAAACGACGTTTTCGGCGATGTCTCAAACAACCATACCGCAGGATAACGCCTCCCGTTGCTATCCTATACGAAAGCGCCTTCTCTCAATGCCGGGAGAGGCGTTTTCCTTTCAGAGAGCAGCCATTCCCCGATGGTTTTGCGTTCTTTTTTATGATTTTTTTGTGTGCCATAAAACCATTGTGTCATGTGGCATTTTCTTATTTATGTGCCACAAAACATTTTCACACCATGTTCTAATAACCATAAAACAAAGCCTTAAATTTTTTTGAATTTAACTTAAAAAACCCTTGTATCTGCGATTTTTATTGTGATACCATGAGGGTAACAACAACGTCTTTATCGTTGATTACGTTTTTTATTTTTCGAAGAAGGGAGATGCACCGGAAGGTCAAGAACCCGCCACTTTAACTCCGAAGAATTTTGAAGCGGGGGCTTGTGGAAAACAACAAACCTGCTTGACTGCCCTAAGTGCTTCGGGCACTGCGTTACCCAGGAATAGATGGGCGCCGGCGGACGTGCATCCGAATCTGCCGCTCTGCAGTGTGTTGTTAAACAGCTCTGAGGGTAAGGGGCTGTGCCGCGCATATAAAACCCCGGGATAACATTGGAGAAGGATACCTGACAGCCGAACGGCTGGGCGGCTTATCATTAGCCGCACAAAAATCAAAAGAACCTGACAAACAAATCAAAAAAGAAAGGAGGATGGGCGGTTCCACACCCACCTACAGAAGTTGAGTGTACACTTGCCTAACTTTAGATGAGACTGCAAAGAATCCAGGCCGGTTTTTTCACAACGATATTGCTTTTTTGTCTTATCGCTACACCGGCCTTCGCATCAGCGCAAGTCATAACGACAACCACTATTAACATGCGGAATGGCCCTGGTATGAGCTATTCGATAGTAGGCGTCATACCCAACGATACGATGCTTCAGGTCTTAAATCAGGTAGGAAGCTGGTACGAGGTGCGTTACAACGACGCCTCTGGCTATATAAGTAAGAACTATGTTCGAAGTGCAGTGAGTCAGGGTACTGCATCGTCCAACGTTCTTATAACTGCCATGATAAACATGCGTTCCGGCCCTGGCTCCTCTTATCCTAAGGTCACTACTGTCCCCAAAGGGGTAATTGTCCCCTTGTTGGAACAGGATGGAGCCTGGTGCAAAATCCTCTATAACACGAGCGAGGGATATGTGAGTTCCGTTTACGCTTCGCCCACCTCCGAAGAGCCAACGGATACCAGCGTTTCCGGCATGAATGTAAAAGCCCTCGCCATGGTAAACGTGAGAACCTCCTCTTCCTCGACTTCGCCGAGGTGTGGTGTGATGTATCCTGGCGATATAGCGGAGCGCAAAAGCGAGATTAACGGATGGACAGAAATAAACTACAATGGCGTTTCCGGGTTTGTTCCGTCAAGTTATTTAACTACCACTAATGATTCCCCCACTCTGGGGGTCAGTGGCTCGGATATAACTATTATAGTCAATCCAAACACTCCCCCTCCCTCTTCACAACCAGGTGAAGAGCCAACGCCTGTCATCACCCCTATAATTACCCCTATCCCCACGCCGGCATCTACTCCAAAGGCAACGCCTAAGCCCACGGCTAAACCTACCGTTGCCCCAACGCCGCTTCCTGTGGCAACGCCTACGCCTAAGGTAATTACTCCAAAGCCCACCGCAGTAATCACGCCAAAGCCGACTCAAAGACCTACGCCGACACCGACGGTGCGCCCCACTCCGACGCCGACGGCAAAGCCTTCGCCGGTCGCAACGCCTGTTCCTGCTTATAAAGTTCAAGAGTGGCACTGTGATGTTGACACCGGGGAGCGAATCAGCGATATTATTACTCACTATGTCACGAGCGGAAGCTACCTTTCCCTTCACGCCTCCTCCATTTCCGGATATACGCACGTAAAGACCTCTATAAACGGAAGGGATACCACGGCCGCATATGTAAAGGTGGAAGGCAATATCAATATCTGCTATTCACACAAGAAAGCCAGTATTGTGTATTCGAATGGCACTTATGATGCTAATTACGCTCAGGAAGTAATAGCTCTGCTCAATAAGGAGAGGAAAAATGCCGGACTTGGAACGCTTAAGATAGATTACGCTCTGACCGAAGCTGCAAAAATAAGAGCTGACGAAGCAACGGTTTCCTTCTCTCACACCCGTCCCGACGGCAATCCTTTCTGGACCGTTGACGCATCCTGCGTATACGGCGAAAATCTGGCCTATGGCACAAGGCTGAGCCCTCAGAATGCACATGCCGGCTGGATGGCGTCAAAAACCCATAAAGATAATCTGCTTAAGCCTGGCTATAAGACCATAGGAGTCTCTGCCTACAAGATTGGTAATCTCATATACTATTGTGAGCTATTCGGTTATTAAATAACTGCTTTTTTAGGGAAGCTGCACCGGTTGCGGCTTCTCTTTCTATTACCTCATATCACATTATATGACGTATTTTATATTTCTTTTATACGTCTTTTATATTTACGGTGCAACTTCTAATTCACCCTCCTAACGTCTTTTTCACGTCTTTTATATTTCCCCGTTTATGCTTATTTTGTTTTACAACGTCTTTTCCACGTTTTTTACATATCCCATCTATAAATTGTCTGTATTACTTGGAAATACTTGCAAAAAAAGAGGACGATGTGTTATAATCGTCCTCGTAAAGGCTATTGTCCCGCGTTGGTAGCACGGGACGATATGAAGGGACATCTTATCGTCCCAGACCCGCATCCGGGTATTCCACCACCCGATACGGCGTGACAGCAACTCCACTGACTGCCATCACGGATATAGATATTATATCCCGAATTGCGCACATCGTCAACTTGCTTTGTGGACTAAAGGTGGAGAAATCCACCTTTTTTTGTGTTATTTTGCGGCTATCCAAGGCTTCAAAAGGTGTTTCAATCCTATAGAAAGGGTTATTTTCTGCAAATGTCGGAACAAGGTACAGACTTCGCTTTGATGAATCACCTGGACAACCAAGGTGCTTCTTCTGCTGCGGAAATACGTAGCGGCAATTTTCTGTCCCTTGACCAGATATATTCCAAAGGCTTCGGCGTTATTCCAAAATTTGTTATGGAGGATTCTTCCCTCCCACTTAAATCAAAAGCGCTTTATGCTTATATATGTGCCCTTGCCGGCAGAGGAAACTCCGCATTCCCGCTTCGGGAAACCATATGCGGTCATCTCTGTTTTTCCGAAAGCACCTACAAGAAGCATTGCTCTATTCTCACAAATGCAGGCTATATACGCATACATCAGCGCACCAAGCTCAACAAGAACAACCACTTCTGTTACGGCAGCAATACCTATGAGCTGGTATCCTCTCCCCCCTCCTATATACGCTACTGCGAGGGAAAGGTGGACGAATACGGGCAGAGCTTCGTATCCGGTGAAGGAATAGAGGGCGCCGGTTACGGCACTATTCCCTATTATGTCATGTGCATGAAGAACCTTTCTGCCGATGCAAAGGCTGTGTACGCTTACCTTTGCTCTCTGTGCGGCGCTGGCGAACTCGCATACCTGTCATATGCCGGAATTTCCAACATTCTCAATATATCCCGCAACAGTACGGACAAGTACATGAAAGCCCTCATTTCGAGCGGTCTCATAACTATAACCCAAATGCGCAAGCCGGATGGAACCTACGGCCTCGGCCGCTGCGTGATAAAGAAGAAAATAGCTACTGCCAGCGAGCGTGTTTCCTCTATGGAAACATACCAAAACCCAGCCGAACCCCAAAAACTATACCGCGCAGAAAATGCTTACGAACCATCTCCCTCGCGGGGTATAAATGGTTCTTATATTACCGAACCCCAAAATTTAACCCACGCAGAAAATTCAGGTGTTTCCTGTGTTAATTCTAAAAACGACTTCGGTGAATGTGAAAAATCGGCGGTTTTGACCGGACCCCAAAAAACCGCCCACTCAAAAAACCGCCCACTCAAAATCCATACCACATACCATAAACCGTCTTATACCATAAACCAAGATAATTCTTCTATCAATCTATCAGATAAGAATCTTACATTGCCTTCTCATAAGGATAGATGGATTGAAGGAGCTACCGAATCCCTGTATTTAAGAAACGGAAATTCCGTAGCCATGCTTCCTCTGTGGAAGAGGGTAATAGAAGCATATAAGATGCCTTCATATACCATTGATGAGCTCCTTTCAGATGTGGTAGATGAATACAAGGCCAGAGCACTTCAAGCGTGCTGGTCTGCCGCCGCTGCAACCATGAGAGCTGCTAACGTAGGACAAGACCAAATTCTTGGCATGGCAAAATGTGGCGCCCCTTCCCTCCCTACCGTTCTTATGACATGGGCAAATGCGGCTAACGAAGCCATGTCGGCAAACAGGAATAACGATTTTGACGCCGCCCTATACCTCTTAACCGGCAACAGTGATTATCCAATAGAATCTCTTCCGGAGTCTGTGGTAGAGGTAATACGTGTTTTCGCTGATATAATGGAAACCGACATCTCCGGCAGCTTCCGCATAAACGGTCACAGCATACCAGCTTCTAAGGTCAGGGCTGAAGTATCAAAGCTCAAGCTGGATGATATAGAGGAAGTGGCCGACAGATATCTTTCCCAGGAGGGAGAAGTAAAGAAGTTTAGGGAATATATAACGGCCATGCTCTTTAACCAGAGCTTTGGAAGGTTGCTTAATGTTCAAAAACAAGTAAAATCCCACGTCTGCGGGAGCAAAAATAGCGGCTGTACGGCAAAGAAAAACAATTTTGTAGATTATCCTCAGAGACAATATTCAGATAGCGAACTGGCTCAAATAGGGATTAAGCTGATAGACGATAATGATTCTTAACACTCCCACCCCCGGCTAAAGACGGAGGGATTAAAGTGAAAGAAGGAAAAATTTTTTAATATAACGTTGTTGATATAAAAGACGTTATTGTGGTAATATGTATGTGTCTATAAAGTCAGACAGAGTGCCACCTTCAAGAGGATACCACTTACCGGAACGTGCCGTAAAGCCCCTGCTCCTGCTGCGGCGCACAGTGGTCAGGCACGAAAGACCTATCCGTGCGCGGCTGGGCTTGCCCGGAGTGCGGCGCACAGCACGATAGGGATATAAACGCCGCGAAGAACATTTTGCATGAGGGCTTGCGCCTGCTGGCGTAGCTAATACATACGGTAGGGCGGGACACGCCCGAACCTATACGCTCGGGGACACCGTGTAAGACCTCGCAGATGCAGGCGGTGATGGTTGAACCGAGAATCCCCCGGCTTTAGCCGTGGGGAGTGTCAAGGGAGTGGTAGTTCATAAGGATTGTGGAACGGAAACCCATTACCTTTAAGTGATGGGTAGTTGACGAAAATAGAGGAGTATACAAAGCGGCAGCTCAATGATTAAAGCCGTAAAAAAACAGAGCTGTTTGATTGCATAGTACAAAAGGAGGAAGGGGTAGTTTCTCTCACCAATATGGAGGTTGAGGATATCCATGCCTGAACAGTAATGAAGTATTTGATATATTGGACAAAGAAAAATAAGCTCTTTTTGTCTTTACTTGCGGAGATAATGGTGCTTATCATAGTCATAGCTGCGGCTTTTCAGTCGCGGGAAAGAGATAATATAGTGGAGGCATCGAGCAACAAGAATGGTTCAGATTCTTCCTCCTTTGCTCCGATTTTCGTTTCAGATACCAATGCGAACATTGTGAGGTCGTTCGATTCATCAGAGATGAACAACACCTACACCATAGTAGACCTTACCTGTGATGTACTTAACTCGAATCCCAAAGCAGTAAAGACCAATGATTCGTTTATATTTGCGCCTGTCGATATTATTAAAAACTCTGGCATATACTTCTACCCTCTCTCTCTCGACAGTAATGTAGTGGTGCAGGATTCGGAAGTCGGATTTTTTATGGCCATAAAAGAAGCGGAAATGATGACAGGAATAATAAAAATGAACGGTGAAGAGAGAAATGCAGTAAAGTATAAAATCAAGGGAGACGTGCTCGATGGGGTAGGAGAAAACCCGGAAAAAGGATACTCCGAGGAAAGCTCGTCATATCCATCTGACGATAGTCCTACAACTGACAAGGTGGGAATACGGTTAGTCATATGCGGTGACGAAAAGGCGGCTGTCGCCCTTATAGAGCAGATAAGTCTTGTGATAGAAGTGGAAGCATACGGGATAACAGATGACAGCACGAAGTATATAGTGGCGAATAGAGGAAAAATAAACCCCTTATCCTGACGATAAGGGGTTTATCATATTGAGCGCCTAAGTCATGCGATATATTCCGTGGGTATTAAAAACGAGAAGTACTTTACCTATAATTGTGCTTACCGGCACATAAGGGTTCTTCCATACTCTTGCATCCGAAGAATGTTCCCTATTATCTCCCATGCATAAGACACATCCTTTAGGGACATAGAATACGCTGCCGTTTTCATACGGCTCGGTGAAGCCATATGCGTATTCTTCGGTAAGAGGTTCGCCATTGAGATAGACTTTTCCGCTTTTTATTTCTATGGTATCTCCCTCTATCCCGATAACCCTCTTGCAAAAATATTTATCCGGTTCATCCGGGGCAATGAAGGATATAACATCACCTCTCTTTGGATAATAAGCTATGCGGCTGCCAATGAAATATGAACCGGCCTCGATGGATGGGTACATACTTTCCGACGGAATCTCACCATATGAAAAAACAAGGCTTATGACCAGGGCAAGCAAAGCCGCAAGCGCCATGCTTATCACTGTGGATATGGCGAAAGACCGTATTTCTTTCTTTCCTGCAGCAACAGCCTGTGCGCCGGTATCAGTAGTAGGTTCATCAGCGACGGAGGGTACACATTCAACATCTATCCGTCTTATATCATTCTTAATCAATCTTTGCCCTCCTCTCCCTTCTTTAGGCTGCATATATTGTACCATATATTAAAGTATGATACAATATATAAAAGTGGTAGTAAATGTAAAAACAAAGCATCTTAGTGGTATAAAACAACAATATAGAAAAGGAGATAATGTTTATGGAAGGATTGAAATATGAGCAGATAACGAAGGAAATGCTTTACTCTATTAACGAAATCAAAGAAATATTCAGGGTTGGTGCTGTATTCACCACAATCAAAAAAACTCCTCTGAAGGGAACGGAGAATATATTCTTAAAAGATGTGTCCGTACTGTTCCCCTTCCCTTTAAAGCAGAAGATAGGGACAGTAATATACGGGCTGCTGCTCCCGGTGAAGGAAGGAATAGTATCAGCTCCTATCTTCATCGGAAAAGGATTGGTTCCTTATGTGTCCGCAAATGAGATAAACCTTTGCAGCGACCTGCAGTTAAGACAGATGAGAGAGCACTTTATGCGTAGATGCGGCGAATTCGGGCAGATGATAGATGATTGGAAGGTTATATTAAATGGGGATAGAAATATATCCCGTAATATGATGGGTAGGCTGTGTGCCAGAGGGAATAAGATTTGTGTTACTGCATCCGGCAACAGGTATTGTATAGGGACCGTGGATGCACATGGAAATAAGCGATGCAGACTGTCTGCGGAGACTTGGGCCAATGAAGATGACGCTGCGGCTGCCTGCATATCCGGGAAATTCGAAATAAGGGATTCCGGCGAAACCGAGTTCTGTAACGATGGGAAGGGTTGTATATAAGCTGAAAGAGCAAAAGAGATTGTAAAAATAACCTGAATAAAAGCCCAAAAGCGGGAGTTTGATGGGGGGTGCTCTTGCTTTTAAGGGATGAAGATTGTATAATTAAAAATAACGTATTTGATATAAAAGACGTTATATAATATAATTGTTATGACAGAAGGAGTAAGAGACACATGCATTCTCCAAGGAATAGCGTATATAAAATATGTTGCTTGGTGATTTCTCTGTTTTTTGTTGTTTCACTATCCGGCTGTAAAAAAAAGCCGGAGACTCAGCTTGGAGCAGTGGCTACTCCCATTCCGGACTCCATGCTGGCTGCAGTATCTACCCCTCCCCCCTACTCTATCAATGAGGCGAAGGGTGTATATGGTGGATTTACGACAGAAAAATACAGGTTTACATTTCTCGGCTTCAGTGATTACCTGCCGGTGCCGCAGGAGGCGGAGTACGTTAAGAGCGGAGAAAAACCGGTGGTGTTCGGATACTCCATAGAGCCGCTTACCGATGGATATATCGAGTTCTCTACAGATTCCATTCGTGCCGTTGACATGAATACCATGACGCCATATCGTCCAAAATGGAAAAAAGATAATGAAATAGAACAGTGGGTAAAAGAAAAGACCAATTCTGTTATGTGCGGCAGGTTGGTTTATATACTTCCGGATACTGTGGAAATAAGCGATGTGATGGCGGTTATTGAGGATGGAGACAACGTTTACAAATTCAGCTCGAACGTGCCTGACGAGGAGATAAGCGGCGCCACCATAGATTACACTAATATGTGCGAGCTGTGTTCCAAGCAGGAATATGATTTTGAGACGTTAGTCATAGATACATGTGAAATATGCGGGAAGAAGTTCACCAGCGGGCATGAGCCACGGCAAAGGATATGTTTTTCTTGCTCGGTATTGAATGGTTATTGTACTCAATGCACGAGATTTATATCGAAGAACGCAACGATTATCAAAGAAAAATAATAAGGAGGTAGTGGTGTGGAATACGTTGAAGTAAATGTATCTGCAATCAAATATTGCTCTTATTGCGGCACACGGCTTCGAGCCAAGGCTGCATTCTGCACGAAGTGCGGAACGAAGTGCGATAATGAAGAAGAATTGGATGCCATGCCTTTGGATGAAGCAAGCAAAGACAAAGAAGACACTGTAGAGAAGAAAAAAGGAAATAGAGACGAGGAGTTTGTAGAGGAGGCTAATATCGAGACCGTCGAGGATTATAGTGAGGCTCCGAAAGAAAGTGTCTGTGAAATTATAGTCCCGGAGTTTGATGAAGATGGAAATAGGCTGAACCCCAAGCAGAGGCGAGCCATTCGACGCAAAATGGAAAGGCAGCGCAGAAGTCAAGAGACAAGCGAATTCGATGCGGCATACGAGGTTCGTTTCTCGGGAAAAGCCATGCAGGAGCCGCCTTTAGCAGAGAAGAAAGAAGTCCTCGATGCAGATGATGCTGTCAGTCTTAATTCGGAGGATAAAGACGAGTCTTCGGAGCAGAAACCGATAGTAATAGAGGACAATATAACAGAAGAGCCTCTCCCCTACGCTGAAAAAGTGATACGGTCATTAAAGCAAAACGGCGCTATGCCAAATATGCACGGGCAGTTCTTTTTTGCTCCCGTTGTGATAAACAACAATCCTGCTCTTATTGGGCTTATACGACGCAGCAAAGTAATAACCTCTTCTCCTCAAGATACGGAGCTTCTGCGAGTCATAAAGGAGACCCCGATAGAGCTGCTGCTCGGTCCCAGCACCGATGACCGGGAGAGTGCTAAGTTCCCTGTTGGCAGCATAAGCGAAACGGCAGTCCCCGATACTGATTATAACCCTTCTGCTTCTCACTGCCAAGATACCGCTTCTACGATGGGGAACGCTGTAGAAAAGTGGGCCGCCGGGGAGGAAGAAGAGAATGACGGAGAAGAGTTGGTAAGGGTTACACCTATCCCCCGCCCCCAGGAGGATGGATTAAAAGAGAATGTGGACACTACGTCCGTCAAGACGGCGGTCAATTCCGTTGAAGCAGCGTCACAGTCTACCGCAGCAAAAGAGGCAAACGGAAGAAATACGTCCGATGAGAGTTCTTTTTCTCCGGCTGCCTATGCTGTAAGAATGGAATCCCGCAGGTCGGAAGAAGGAAACAAAAAAGCTGTCGCAAATGGTGCGGCGGTTAACCAGTCGGATTTACAGCGGACGGCTGTAGTGAGCCATGGAACCAACAGAGGTGCTTCCCCTGCCTCACGCAGAACGGCGCCTGAGAGGGAGTATAACGAACCGCAGCGGGGACGCGAAGCAAGGAGGTCATATAGCGAAGAAGCAAACATAAACACCAGATACGGCACTGCTTCGGCCGCAAAGGGGAATATGAGTCGGCGCGAAGAGGAAAACAGGAGACAAGAGGAAGAAAGGCGCGAGCAGCGGGCTCGACAGAGGGCCGCCGGAGCGAGAAGCCGGAAAAATGTGGAGCCGCAGAAGAACCCAAATGAGGATTCGTACTATGATGACATAATACCCATAGACGGCGGTGCGCCTAAGAAGGAGATGAATAAGGAGCTGCTTCTGAAGGCAGGAGCTATTGTAATAGGAGCGGGCATTGTAATATTCGTAGTGCTCGTACTCCTGCCGAAGATAATGTAGCTCTCCCCCTTCCCCTCCCCCGCCACTGATAAGGAAAGGAATGGAAATGGAAGAGAGAAAGACAAAAAAAAGAAAAAAAAGAAGGGCACACAGGAGAGCGAGAAATATAAGGATATTCGCTTGTTATTTCCTCATTACTGTTTGTGTTGTCACTGCTGCAACTTCCGGATATCAGGTTGTCAAGTTTTATGCACAGACCAGTCAGGAACAGAGGGAATATAAGGATTTGACCGAGGACGTGCAGGAAAGGGAAACAAGCCTTGAATCAGAGCTGTACCGGGAAAGTCGTTTTATAGAAGGGACGCCGGCGCCGGAAGGCTCTTCTGGCGACGAGGATGATTCATGGTGGCTTTTGACGCCTATTACCGATGACGATTACGATGCCGGAGACCCAACGGTGCCATACGTGCAGATGGTCTTGAAACCGCTTGGCGAAGGAGATGCGACCGGAGATATTACAATAGATGATTTGGTCAACAACGCTGATAATGGGACGTTTCGGCAAGCCGCAGACAGCCAGGGAGGGGCTTCCTCCGGCGGCAGAAAGAATAATACGGATAATTCGGAATCAGCAACGTCGCCAAAGAAGAGTCCTACGATAAGCAATTATAGCGGCGGGATGGGTATAGATTTTCAAAATCTATATAACAAGAATTCCGATATAGTCGGATGGATTCGCATCTCTGGTACAGTAGTAGATTATCCAGTCGTGCAGGCGTCAAACAATGAATATTACCTTAAGAGGTCTTTCAGCAAGGCATCCTCTTCCTCCGGCTGCTTATTTGTAGACTTCACGAACAAGGTGCCGAGTGATAAAAACATAGTTATCTACGGTCACAATATGGGTAGTGGAAAGACAACTATGTTTTCTACTCTCTTGAAATACTACGACGAAAACTACTTTAAAAAGCATCCGAGCATACAGCTTGATATGTTGGATGGAGCGGGAACCTGGCAGATATTTGCCGCATTTATGTTCAACGTTGCCGATATAGAGAAGTTCAACTATTCACAGCATAACTTTGGCAGTGAGGCCGAGTTCAACGACTTCATCAGCAAGGCAAAGTCGTACACGGGATACAATACGGGGGTGAACGTTTCCTACGGGGACCATATAATAACCCTTTCTACATGCGATCGGCAGATGTACGGTAAACAGGGGCGCTGCGTTGTGATGGCAAAGTATGTCGGAGGCGGACTTTATTAGAGTTGAAGGAGTATATACCGTTACCGAATAAAAGGAGAAAACCATGATAAAAATGTTTGAAACATGGATATATGGAAAAGATGGAAAACGGGCAATAGAAAAAGACCCTTATCTTGAGAGCTGCATGAGGAATCACGTCTTCATTGCGGCGGGGACGTTTGTAGGCTTTATGTTCGCTGCCTTTATCTTTAAAATGTGGACATTTGCGTTGATAGGACTGTTTTGTGCATTGTACTTTCTGTGGTTGTATTTATCGACCATGAGAATAGTAAGACAAGGTCTTTATGAATGTAGGGAAGGACGCCTTGTTACCGTTGAAAAGGGCGGATATAGACGACAGTTGTGCTTTTGCGTCATTCTGTGTGACAACGGGACAAAATACGAAGTGTCACAACCCAGTCAGAAGATTAAAAAGTGGATAGGTGCGAAAGAAACAGGAGCTCGGGTAAGGCTTTATTACCCGTCAAGCGCTCTTGTGCGCGAAAAAGATGGGAATATGGTGCTTTATAACATACTTTGTTTGGCGCTCCTCACGCCTAAAGCCGAGGGTTCTCGGTTCGCTGACCGCAGCCTGCAAGATGCGTAGTAAGTGTGACGTCTGCCGCCACCTATAGAGGTGGTGGCAGACGTCACAGACTAAACACAAAAGTTGGAATAGCCGCAAGATTTGACATGTTGTTTTTTGCGGCGGTGAATGATATAATATTTACACATAAACTATTCTTCAGCCATTTTGTAACTCTATCAGTTTTTGTATTGCGTCATCATACATGACGTATTCAATCCATATACCGCAACAAGAAGACGCTGCTGCAGTCGGTGTCTTTTTTTGCGTTCACATAGATAAAAATATATGCAAGGAGAAAATCAAATGGAAGAACTGAGAAAGACTACAACAAAGAGCCCTTTGCCGTTATACCCCGTAGAAGACATCTCGCAGTACGCACGCAGCGTACCACAAAGGTATGGGAATCCTGGCGATATGATGGTCTTTATGCCAATCAACGTCAAAAGGATAAAGCTATTGGAAATATTCCCAAAGGCAAAGATTATTGAGAGGCTTATTAACCTTGACAAAGACAGCTGTGCTTTTGAGGTCACGTTCTACGAAAATATCAGTGATGATGAGCAGCACTTTAGACAAAACTGTATCGGCTATTCCACTCGCAACATAGCGGATAACTTCGTAGAGGCTGCTCGAACCGCAGCATATCGCAATCTGTTTAGGGCGTTGGGAGTCACCACCATAGCGGAAGCACTCAACGACATAAGCGAAGACTCCGAGTTCATGGAGCCGCTTGGATACGAGGGGCAGGCAACCGTTGACGGGATAACCGTCGATGGCACATCAACCGTAGGTTTGGATGCATTAGAAAAAAAGCTGCTCGCTTCGTATGAAAAGAAAAAGGCTGAGAGCGAACCAAAGCCTAAGCTGGAAGCCCATCCCTCTCCTCTGCCTGTTGCAAAAGCAACAGGCGATGCATTCCCCTCGTTGCACGAGGTAAGTGCGGGCAACGAGATGCCGACGCCCGCTACATCAGAGATGTCTGCGGGGAAACCCGACAGTGGAGAACCTGTCGAGCCGGTCCAACAGGAATTTGCAAGAGGAAAGGCGGAAGCGGCTGTTGTTGATGCGGGCGGAAGCTTTTGTTTCACAACGGGAGACGCCGAGCTCGATAAGGCGCTCAATATGGTTGCGTCCGTTGGGAAAGAAGAAGGAACCATTGGCGAACTTTTGCGAAATGATATACAGCTTATGACGTATGTCCTGATGAAGAAGGATACTTCATCACCGCAAAAAGAACGTATCCTGCAAGCTTTTACTGTCGTGAGTGAAAAACTAAAAAAGGACCCGTCGCTATATGAAAAATTTATAGCGCAATAGAAGGAGGGTCTGTCAAGAACCCGCCACTAAAACTCCGAAAAATATTGAAGTGGGGGCTTGTGGAAGACAACAAGCCTGCTTGACTACCCTAAGTGCTTCGGGCACTACTTGCATAGACAAATAAACAAAGAAAGGAGGCGGGCAATTCCTCACCCCTCATCTATAGGTGGGTAAGGAATTGCCTAACTTTAGATGGCAAATACGGAACAACAAGTCTTGGACAGGCTGCCGTCGGTAGAAGATGTTTTGTCCGCTTGCAATATCTCGTTTGCGCCCCCAAAAGGCAATAATGAAATAAACATAGATTGTCCGTTTTGCGATGATACCAGAAGAAGGTTCTTCTTTGACACCAGGATAAAGAGGTATTATTGCCACAACTGTGGCGCAACGGGCGGCGTACTGCAGTTTTATTCCGAGATAATGGGCTGTGACACCAAGGAAGCATGGCGAAGCTTTCGTGGTGAAGCTTTTAATGGAGAGCGCAGCCCCATTCTCCATAGGAAGGAGGAGTCTCCCGAAAAGGAACTCACAAAATTGGCGCCAATAGGCATTCGGGATTTGGTATACAGAGACCTTTTGAACAGACTCACTCTTCCAAAACAGGAATATGAAAATCTGACGGCGCGAGGATTGAGCAATAAAGCCATATCAGAGAATGGGTATAAAGGAATGCCGAACAGAAAGCAGGCTGACCAGATATGCGCCGACTTGGCACTGAAGCATAAGCTGGAGGGCGTGCCTGGCTTCTATAATAAAGACGGAGCATGGCATATGACCACCCCGGCATTCTATCACCTGATGGTGCCCGTTAGAGACATAAACGGGCGGATACAGGGGTTTCAGCTGCGGTTAGGCAATGAGGTCAAGGCAGTAAAAACGTCTCTCGGTAAGCTTATTGGATACAACGTTTTTATACCCAAACATAATTTCTTTGTCTCGTGCAATGGCGTCGAAATCCCTTTTGGCAGCATGTGCCGGCCTGTATATGTAAATGGCAAGCTGCAAAGCTATCTGGTCGAAGTTAACGGTAAACAGACACCCATAAGTGTAGACGCCTTTAGTCGGTGGCTAAAAACTGTTATAGCCCCCTGTTTTGATGAGAATGACGCCTCTTCCTGTATTGGATATAATCTTTCTTTGTATGGGGAAAAGAAGTTTTTTCCTTCAAAGAGAATAGTGTATCCAAAGTACAAATGGTTGTCGTCTGCCAAAATGGAAGGCGGGGTCGGGCCTCAGAATGGAGTTCACTTCTGCTTTGGAGAAAGGCACAAGTCCTCTTTTATATGGACAGAAGGCGTTCTTAAACCGGACGTGATTAGGGAGCTGACGAACATGACGGTATTGGGCTTTATTGGCACCAATTCGCAGGCGATGGCTCCGGAAGCCATACGCCAGATGCTGGAGCTGGGGTATACGCGTGCAATAATCGCTTATGATTCTGATATGTGGACCAATCCACATGTCAAGAAAGCACATGATAAGCTGTATAAGACTTGTATCGACAGTGGCCTCAACGTATCTTCCCTCGTCTGGGATAAGAAGGACAAGGACGGGAATATCCTGAAAGGTCTCGACGATTATCTTTGTGCGTGGAAAACCGGCAAAGTACTGTCAAACGACACGGAAGAAATAACAAGAAACATAGGGAAACCATGGTAAAAATAACAGAAAGGCAGGTTGTCAGCGGCTTATCCCCTGGGTATGCCCGGGGAAAGCCGCCGAAAGTTTTATGAAAAAGAATATTTTGACCACGCTCCGCGAATATGCGAAAAGCAAAGGTTTCGAGGTCGTTGGCAAATTGAGAAGACTTCCCGATGTCCATTACGGTATGGGCGATAGAAAATATCCTGTATGGATTGATGAGGCCGGCAACGAGTATTGCGGCAGCTACAGCACTGATGGCTGCTTTTGCATTATCACCGCTGATGGCCGTGTCATCTAAAAAAAGAGGAGCGCAATCTCCTCTTTTTTGTTGATTTAGATGATGAAGTGGGCGACGGGAACGACAGCGCAAGGACTCGCTCGTGCCGGCATATTTGCGTTTCCAGCGAATATGTATTGGCGGTTGGTTTTGTATTTAATTGCAGCTTTCGCAACACCATATTTTTCAGCGTATTTAATTAGGGATAGACGAAACTTCATATCTTGTGATATATTAGTCATGCGAGGAAGCCCCTTTCGTTTTTTTGTTTGTGGTGATTCAAATATAACATAGAAGAGTGCATCCTCGCATTTTAACTTGGTTGTAACATATCTATTGTAAACCTACAAAAGTTGGAATATCCCTGTTTTTTGAATGGGTTGATAAGCTGTTAAGCATGTGCTATAATAACAATATATTGAAACCTATTCAGCCAACCTCATCACAAAGAAGCCGCGCTATCACCACACGCGTGATAGATTCAGGGACTGTTTATTAAGTCCGTACAAATAAGCATTAAAACTCAGCACAGGTATTCCCCTGTGCTTTTTATATACGAAAAAATAACATAGTTAAGGAGGAGAATGATGTCAACAGCACCAAATATCAATAATGTTGTGTTAGGAGGAAATGTTGTCGCTGACCCGATATTCATTGCATCACAAGGAAAGATAGCACGGTTGACGTTCAGCCTTGCGGTCGATACGTATAAAAGGAATTCGGAAGGCGGATATATAACCGATTTTTTTCAGGTCGTGATATTTGGGAATATGGCTCAGTTTTATAACGGCAAGATAAAAAAAGGACAGTATGTATCCGTGACCGGCAAGCTTCAATCGCGCCGCAACGAAAGCCAAAAGGACGGGATAATCACGCGCTACGAGACCGTTGAGATTAAAGCAACGGAAATAAGCTATATTCCCGTCAGCGTCAATAAGCAGAAAACAGAAGACGCGACAACAACCGCGAACAAAGAAAAGGAAGCGAAACAGACGGACGACGAGATATTCAAAGATGGATTCATTGAAATCCCCCCGGAAATTCTATTCGAGGAGTAAATCTTAATCACACAACATGACCAAAGAAAAAACAAACAGGAGGTTTTTTCCTCCTGTTTCGTGTTGAAAGAAGGGAGAAAATTCATTATGTATAACCCAAACAATCGGCTGCAGAAAGCCAAAGCATTTTTTCTTAAAAACAAGGTCCTTTGCCTTGTGGCAGGCGGTATTCTGCTTCTCACAAACACAAACTTCCTCGGGCTGTCTGCGATTGCCAGTCTAATCTATGTGGCAGTAGGGCTCATAAAAGGCACTATTCCCGCCCCTGTAAAGGGGCAGGCTTCTGCTGAAAAGGTCATCCATTATGCCAATGGACAGCGAAATAACACTTGGAACTCCACAGCGCAGAGAGTCGATGCCGATACAGGCGACAAGGATGTACCGGAAGAAGAAAATGAAGAGGAAATGGACCTGACGAATGAGCCTTCGCCTGAAGATAATAGAAGCGAGCCGGAAGACATTTTTGCTCCGTTCCTTAGCGAGAGCATAGTGGCTCCTTGGGAATGGCTGCAAACAGAACACGGCTATGCAGTGTTAAAAGACGCAAGCGGAATGCAGTATACGCTTTACTATGACCCCGATACAATGGAAGTTCTGTCAATCGAGCCAGTGGTAGACAAACCGGTGGCGGCAACTATCAATGTTGACCAACCTTCCGAACCTGCAGAAAAAATTGCTATAGCATGGATAAAAGAAAATGAAGACGCACTGGAGGCAATATTCCTCAGCGGTGAAGAGGACATAAACTCTTCCCTTGACGAAGCCTCCCTTCCCGAAGACCCAAGCGTGTGGCCGTATATTTGCAGCACCCTTGAAAAAATGTACGAAGGACGCAAGGTGATAAAATCCGGCAATAGTCTAATTATTAGCGAAAGATAGAAAGGAGAAATAAGATGACAAAAAAAGGAGCACAGATATTGATAACAATACAGGAGATGATATACCCCGCAAAAAACGTAGAACTCCTGTCGGCCCTCTTTCCGGTAGATGCGCTGCGCAGAAATGCGCGGTCAAAATATGCAGATGAAAGCGCCCAGGCGATTATCAATAGCATGGCAACACACAGCGTTGGTTATAAAACCACTATAAGCGGCCCCATCGCTATGGCAATCTATCGGTATGCCAATGCAACTTACCGAAAACAGCTTGAAAAAATAAAGGATGTTTCCCCACAGCTGATAACCATGCTGCGGAGAAGAGGACAAATGGGTCGATTTACATTCGCGAGGCGGCGCCGCCGCATCTACGGAGCTGAAATCGAACCCTATCCCCGTGCTATTGACGATGGAAATCCCGAAACCCTTACGGTGGTAAGCATAACCAACGAAAGCGAGCAAGAGCATTCCTGTGAAGCCGGTTGCTTCTATACTGATTCCAGTAGTAAAGGAAACATTGATGCAAAGGGAACTGCCGCAACACTGGAGACCGCACAGAGCAATGGAAGTTTGGCGGAAGCCTTTTTCCTTGCGCTTATGCCGGCAATGCTCGAAGATACGGAATTTGCACAGGTATACGAGGACATATACAGTCAGCTTGAGGTGAGGTGGAAATCCTATAAGGCCCGAATTGACAACGACACGGAAGATGACGGAAAGCTCCTGGACCTCTTTGCGGTAGCAACGGACAACGTTAAAAAGCGCTTGCTTTTAAACACGCTTTTCTCTCGCGGAGATGCAGGCAAGAAGGATGATTCGATACTCATACAAGCGCTGGATTTGTCGCGGCAGAATATGGAAAAGAACTATACCTGCGGCGAATATTTTGGAAGCTCTCCCCTGGCTTTCCCCATTGATGAGACATTGGGACCTGACAGAAGACTGGAGAACTCTGAATTTTCCGGTCGCTATGCGCTCGACCCCGACAGGCGGTTTTCTGCGGAAGAGGAGAAATATCTTTGGCAGATACCCGAGTGGTATATATTGCCGGAATTCGTAATTGAAGACTGCGCTATAGTAAAAGCGACGAGCGGCGATGTGGACCCGGTAAAAAACATAATGCTTACCGGCCCTGCTGGAACCGGAAAGAGCGAAGCGGCAAATGCGTTTGCCGCCGGTTTGCGCTTGCCGGCAGTAAAGCAGTTATGCTCTGCGGGAACCACCGAGGAAGACATCCTCGGACAGTGGACGCCGAACGTCGATGGCATCGATAGGAGCAGAACTTCTGCCGAAGTGTTGGCTCGCTACGACCGGCTTATGGAAATGGGCGGTATGACCAGAGATAACATCGCAACGGTTCTTGGACTCCCCGACATCTGGAGCGTATGCTACGACCCTAAAGCCGCATATAAAGCGATGACGGGCTCTGACATGGACAAAGAAAGCGGATATGCACCGGGGGTGCATTCGGCTCTTAACGAATGGAGCAATCGCATAATAGACGAATACGGGGCGCTCATAAAGGCGACCAGTACTACGTCTGATGGCACTCCCCCGTTGGTGTATGTTGAATCGCCGCTGATACGTGCAGTGCGAAACGGTTGGCTGGTAGAATTGCAGGAGATAACGCAGGTCGTTCATCCGGGAGTTCTTACCTGTCTCAACGGACTGCTCGATACATACGGTAAAGTTGTCCTCTCTACGGGCGAGATTGTACGAAGGCATAAGGATTGCGTCATTGTGGCTACTACAAACTTCGGCTATCAGGGTTGCCGTGATATAAATGAGGCAATAAACGACAGATTCAAGATAGTAGAGTATGTACAGATGCCTAACAAGGAGCAGATTTTGGAACGAGTCGTAAAGATTTCCGGACTTGACGATGCGACGGCAACGCTAAGGCTAATGCTGCAAACGATAGAGGTCATGCGAGCAGAGGCAGAGAAGTACTCCATTACCGCCGAAATCGGAATGAGGTCCCTCATTGCGTGGGCCCAGGCATATAAAGTGCTGCGAATCGGCGGGAACAAGGGCTCTGCCTACAAGGCGGGATTGAAGACCGTTGTGAATAAGGCCGGCCACGACAATGAAAGTCGGGATGTGCTTCGCGCAGCCCTGGACACCCGTTTTTCAGAGGATACGTAAAGGAGGGGAAAATGGATGCCGCTTTTGTAGAAAAAAAAGAAAGAATCAAATCCAGCATAACAGACGCGGAGTTTTTTGCGTCGCAGACGCTTTATCGCAAGTTTTTGTTTTATATATCGTCGGTTACCCATTCGGTCAATGAGAAGAGGGCCGGGAAATATGCCTTGCGGCTTATTCAGTCAGCATCAGAAGATTCGGCTCCTGCATGGACGGATGGGACGACGATAACCATAAACTACGACTGCGATTACGTAAAATATGTGGGAGGAAATCCGGAAAAAGGCGAACGCACGCGAGAGAATAAACTTCAGTTGTACGAAGCCCTCTTGGCGCATGAGCTGAGTCATGTGCTCTATACCTCCCCCCGCATCCAAGTTCTTTACTTTAAAATGCTGCTCGAAGGGAAGTGGTTTCCTTACCACCCCTCCTCCCCCGCCCAAGCCGAGATTATACAGTTTCTGAGCGAAAACAGATGTCGGGCTGAAAAGCAGACCTTTGTTGGCTTGATAAAAGAATTGTACAATCGGCTTGAAGACGGATATGTAGATGAGCGGTTCGCTAAGAATTTTCCCGGAACGTTGGCAAGGCGTGTACGGCAGCTTCGTCCTGAACGTGTTGACGCCGGGTACATAGACCACGCCATTGAGAAGATAAAATCCGCAGCCGGCATTATGGACGATGCGAGCATAGCGTCTATGGAGCTTAGTCTCTTCTATAGGGTATATTTCGCTTATGTTATCAGGAAAATTTTCCCAATAGAAGATGTGGATGCTACAATCAAAGAACCTCTGTTTATTGATATAGCGAAGGGTCTTATATTTGTGGATAAATACATGAGCGAACAAAATCTGGCAGACCGTATTTACAACATGAACGAGCTGTTGTGTCACATGTGGCCTTACTTCAAGCGGCTTTTCAGAGCCGATTGCGATGATGATGAAAACGGCTCGTGGGAAGACGATGGCGAGTCTGCAGAAGGCGGCGAAAGGACGCCGGACAATAACGGAACCGGGGATTTGGGTGGCAACGAAGGTGATAAGCTGCTCGACGACCTGATGGAACAGAGGCGCAATTCAGGAGGCGATTACAAGGGGGACGCGAATGTGGATGAACTGGCTCTCACGCCGGACTCGAACAGCTCTCCGGAAAATACTGATATTGATAATCGCGAGGCGATTTCTTCTGCAATCTTTCAGATTGTCAAAAGGGATAAGGAAGAGCTCTTAGAAGAAGACGAACCCGAAGAGTCGGGTTGTCTCCCCTTCCCTTTGCACCACCCCCATTCAGAAGAAGACGCCCCCGAGACCGATGCCTCAAAAATGGTGGAAGTCGTGGAAACAGAAAATCCCGACAAGAGAAAAATCGCTGCACTCGGGTATGACCCGGCGGTTTTTGAGCTTCCGACAGAGGACCTGGACTGCAAAGTCTCTGAAGACGGCGTGAAAAACGTGAATCGCCTCCTGGAGGAAATGGCCCAAGAAAGGATGTTTGAGCGTGAGGCGCAGTTGCAGCAAGACCAAATGACAAAAGACGCAGTGCGTGAGTTGCAAAACAACAACTTGCATGCACGTTGCCCAATCTACGTGCGCAGGCCGCAGGAAATACCGCCATGCATAGAATATGACCTCCAGCACTCTCCCTACATCGCGAAGCTGAGGGAAACGTCAAGGCTTCTTCAACGATTAGTCCGGCAACAGCTGAAGGACGAGGAAGCGGGAAGAAAGTCCTATGGTTTCTATAGTGGGAAGAGCATTGAAATGTCGCGGGTAATATCCGACAAGAAAGGCAGGTTTTTCTATCGGCGCACGCTTCCTTTTGAAAGACCGCAGATTGCGGTGATGCTGCTCATAGACCAGTCCGGGTCTATGCGGGATAATGATAGACTAACGACGGCGCAGGCAATCGCTTGGGTGATATTCGACTTTTGCCGGTCGTTGAACATCCCGGTTTCGATATTCGGGCACAACGAGGAGCGCTACACAAAGGGCTCAGAAAAAAGGGCAACGGTGTGCGTAACGAGTTATGTACCATTCGATTCAATGGACAGAGCCGATGAGTATCGTATTTTTACTATAGACCCCAGTGGGTGCAACCGCGACGGGGCAGCGCTGCAGTATGTGTATTCTATTTTTGCCAAAAGAAAAGAAGAACACAAGCTCCTGTTTGTTCTTAGTGACGGACAGCCGAACTCGTTGGCGTACTCTGGCAATGTGGCCAAAGAAGATATCCAGCATCAGGTTGCAAAAGCACAGCGCAAAGGAGTATCGACGATAGCAGCAAGTATAAGCAGCGACTACGAGGCCATCAGGAAAATATATGGCAGATGCATTGATGTCAGCGACCTCGCGGAAGCTCCCAGAAAGCTGACGGCTCTTATTGTAAAAGCCATTGCCGAAAGAAAAAAATAATAAAACCGAGACGCCCGCCCGGCCTCTTATAGAGAGAGCCGGGCGGTTTTTTAGTTGAAAAGGAGCGGAGTATTAGGGCAGCGCTTGATAATTCAATATAATCATGGTATACTTCCAATATATAAGAGTTTATTCAGCCATTGCCATTTTGTATCATGCGTTCAATTCCTGCTACCGTTAGGTATTGCACTATATTTTAATTCTGTAAAAAACACGGCGATTATGCGGTGTTTTTTATGTTTACATAAAAATAATAACTCAGAAAGGAGAAATTTAATGGACGAAAGACAAAAAGCGCCAAGACAAACAAAAAAGAGTGTCGTTGACATGTATTTACAGCTGTTCGACAAATACATACTTAAATGCAAAAACGGGGTTATACTTCGACAGTACATTATTGATATGCAGGTGCTGGATATGCCGTATAGCTGTGAAGGACCCATGTCAAAGGCAAAGACCAATGCTTTTGTCGCAATACAATCGCTATCGTTTGCCTTGAAGCTCTACGATGAAAGTGAGAAAGACAGACGGGCCCTTGCGGCAGCCGGATATGCGACAAGAGCGGACTTTGAAAAATCCGCAGCACTGTGCTGTCTGCTTTCTGTGCTGCGCACGACAAAGGCAATGGTAAAGGATGACGCCGGAGAATGGCAGTATGTGTCCGACCTCGGCAATCCCTTAGGCAGGTTTAATGCGTTATATCACGCACATCGCTTCCTTACTCTAAGCGAAGATGAGGCACTGGTGTTGACGAGATTGGAAAACGAATCGGAGGGGCTCATATATGTCAAAAAAGCACAAGAGAAAGGGCAAGCTTTTGCCTTGATGGGTGTGCTTTTGCTGGCACACATGCTTGCCCTAATGAGCACTGAAGACGCGTGCAAAAAGAAAGAAGAAAAAATAAAAGAAAAGGAGAGATAAAAGATGACAGCCTTATATGAAGACAACGCCTTTATTTCGTGGGAAAACCCTGCGGAAATGACAAAATTCTATGAAGATTTGACAGAGAGTGACGTCTGGATAAGCGGCGATAGCGCCGATGAGGACGGCATCTCTATGGCCGAGGTAACGCTGTTGCCATTGGAAATGGGGTCGGAACAGGTCAGTGTGTTCTCCGAGGATAATGCCGAGGCTCCTAATTTTCCTGAGTTCGTGACTTCAGGAATTGTTTACGACACCATGAACAATAGTGCTCTGGTAATCAAAATACGCGATGAGTGCTATCCCCTACGGAATATTGCTGTACAACAGGTCGAAGAACGTGCGCAGTTCAGGAACCGAGGCGGGAACACAAACCTGAAAAAAACATCTATAAAGACCTACTGCAAAGTAGCAAACGAATACCTGCGAGTCTGTAATTCAAGGGCATCGTTTCTGCTCCGCTTCGGCAAAATAACCGGTGTTCAAGGTCGGCAGTCAGGCAACCGCTATGGAGCTCTTCCTATCTCGACGCTCTTGAGGACGCTGTATACCGTTTTGGATTCGCAATTCCCGGGACATAAGTTTGTGTCCGGTACATATTGCCATGAGTTCTCAACGGCAACGTGGTTGGTTCCTGAGCAAAGCGATAAAATTCTGGGGACCTATCTGGAATACCTCAAAAACGCGGGAACGTTTCTTTCTAATGAAGAACTCACGCCCGTTTTAAAGTTTACAACTTCGGATGTTGGTGCGTGTGCAGCAACGATAAGAGCCGGTATTCAATCCGCAACTGGAAAATATATCGAAATAGGTGACGCAAGCAAACTTGAGCACAGGGCGGTCAATATTGTGGACGACTTTTCGCAGAACTGTGAGGAAATGTTCGCACAGATAGCCGAGAACATGGAAAAGCTCGTGGCTTTAATGGATGTCAGAATAAGGTATCCCCTCCCCTGCATGCTGCATCTTGCCCGCAGATATAATCTGCCGGTATTCATGGCGGCTGAAGCGGCTAAAAATCTGATTGCTGAAATGGGTGGCGAACAGATAACTGCGCATGACGTGTTTTGGGCCATGAACGATATCGTTCGCCTTATGGACGCTCGTGACGCGAAGGGTAATCGATTCAAGACCCGCGAAAAGATATGTAGAATTCTCGCGATTTCACCCACGAGGTGGAAGGAATACGATTACGACGATGGGAATACCGGCGGTACATACTAAAGGCGGTGGCTTATGAATACCAATATATCGTTCAAACCTAACTACTTCGGAAAAAGCGGAGACGGCAGCCCCGAATGGCACAGGTGGCGTCTTCATGGAAAGAATGGAGAGGTTCCCGTTACAATCGGCGGTTCGGATGTCGGCGTCCTCCTGGGCTTATCCCCGTTTAAGACGAGGCAAGAGCTCTGGAATGAAAAGCGCGTCGAGTATCTCAACTGGCGGGAAAATCGGAAATTAGGTCTGTTGCGGCAGCGCAAACCGGACACCCCGGCTCTTCGTGCGGGGCATCTCTGGGAAAAATACGTTGTGGACGTGTACCTTTCAGAGAACCCTGAAAGCCGCATTGCGTACCAACCCGGAACCTTTCAGCATGGCAACCCGGCGTACCCATTCTGTATCGTTAACCCGGACGGATTGTTCGTAGATTCAAACGGCGAGCACCTGGGGATTTTTGAAGCAAAAACATGCAGTTGGGAACGCGGCCCGGTCGAGGATTGGTTGAATGGCATTGTTCCGCCGGCGTATGTCGCTCAGGTGAGATATAATATGGCGTGCTGCAACTTGCCATATGCTATCATATCTTGTGTGTGGGGCACGCAGCCGCCTAACAATAAAGCCGACAAAACCATATATCGTGACCAGAGCGCCGAGGCAGAAATGATGGCGGCTGTAAAAAGCTTCGTTGAAAGTGTAATAGCCGGCGAAAATCCCCCCCTCCTCTTTGACGTCGATGAGATGCGGCGCAAGTGCGCACTCGATGTTATGATAAAGGAGAAAACGGGCGGGATGCTGCAAGGGACCGTGGAGCTATATTCGCAGCGTTTTGCTCCTCGCATACAGAAAATCGAACAACTGCGAGCGGAGGAGCGCCAGCTCTCAAGCAAAATAGACATGGTTCGAAAGCGGAGATATGCTCAGGAGTTGATGGTTATAGAGGCCATGCTCAGCAAGAATATCAATGAGGGCTTTTGTCGTGTAGGAGCCAAGAAGTACCGGATAAAATACTGGTCACAAACAAAAACGTCAGTAGACGACGCGCTCCTGAAACGAGAATTGCCCGAAATATATGCTAAGTACGCTTACGAATCACAACCGCATCTCAGGGTGTCGATAACAGAAAAATCAAAATAAAAAATACTTAGGACAACGGGAGAGTGCGGAGCGAGTCCACCCTCTCCCCCGTCCTTGCGAAAGGAGATACAAAAAAGTGACATGCGACCAGCGATGGAAAGGAAAGATTACAGGCGTGTATGAGCGCACTTCTTTTGTAAGCGCGGACGGGCGCGTCATAGCTGTTTTAAGGTATGTAGACACCGAGTTCATAGCCCCGGACGAAAGCCTGCACCCCATGATTTCCGTACTCGGATATGGGCTTCCGGAGCGCGCAAATAATGTTTTGTATGAATTGGAAGGCTCATGGGTTTCCCACAGCCGGTACGGATGGCAATTCGAGTTTACGAGTTTTCGTGAGGTTGTGGAGAAAACAGAAGCCGGTATTACTACATACCTGAGTCGATGCTTAAAGGGTATCGGCGAAAAAACTGCAAAAGACATATATGCAAGGTTCGGACTGCAGACCCTCGATGTGCTCGACAATGAACCTGGAAAACTAATCGAAATCAAAGGGATTGGTCCCAAAAAGTTGCCACGCATTCTCGAAAGCATCGCAGCGAGCCGAGGCGCGAGAGACCTGATAGCACTTTTATCGCCTGAACCTTACAAGGTCAGTCAGAAAAAATGTGTGGAAATTTATAAGCAATATAAGGAAAATGCGATGGACACGGTGCTCAAGCATCCCTACCAACTCATTGCGATAAAAGGCATAGGGTTTAAGCTTTGTGATAAAATCGCCATGGCAAACGGCCTTGACAAGACTTCTGATGAACGGATAAAAGCCGGGTTGCTGCAGGTGCTTGAAGAGGCCGAGAACGGAGGGTCCTCCCTGTTCGGGTTTGGCAACTCGGGACATCTTTATATAGACGCAGAAACTGAATGGCTTCCGTTGACAGCGACATTGCTGGACACACCGGAAATCACAATGGAGAAAATACGCAAAAATGCGAAAGAGCTCCAGAAAATGAGGAAGGTTAAAATATCCCATGCTGCTTCAACCTGTGTTTATAAGTACTCGACGGCAGTAACGGAACATCAGACTGCGGTTGACATAGTCAGACTCTTCACGGCAGAGTGTTCTTACAATGTAGCGGATATCGACCGCCGGATTCGCAGCGCTGAGCTGATAGGCCGGATAAAATTGGCGGAAGAACAGTTCGAGGCCGTTAAAATGTGCCTTACCAATCCTTTTTCCGTAATTACAGGCGGCCCCGGCACAGGAAAGACCACCATACTTAAGATTGCTCTGGACGTGTTCCAGAACGCCAACCCAAAGGCTGCAATCCAACTTGCGGCGCCAACCGGAAAGGCCGCACGAAGGATGCGGGAAACGACAGGATACCCTGCCAGCACAATCCATTCTTTGCTTGGGCTGAAAGGGGACGAGGCTTCATCAGAGGCAATGACCGTTGATGCAGACTTTCTGGTCGTAGATGAGGCGTCTATGGTCGATATCTTTCTTGCAGAAAAGCTGTTCTCGGCTATAAAAAGCGGAACAAGAGTGCTTTTGGTGGGCGACGTTAACCAATTGCCGTCGGTCAGACCAGGAGCTGTGCTATCTGAAGTAATCGCATCCAAGTGCATTCCCACGACTGAACTCAAACGAGTATTCAGACAAAGCAACGCCTCAAATATATGCATCAATGCCAATGCGATGACAAATGGAGTGTGCCGCATGGAATACGGTGATGATTTCATATTCGTGCCCGCAGACAGCGAGGAAGCGGCCGCAAACGTTGTGATGCAGCAGTACATGAAAGAAGTGAAAGAGAACGGCGTCGAGAATGTGATTATACTTTCCCCTTTTAGAGAAAGCAGGGAAACAAGTGCAGATAAGCTTGCTTTGGCAGCACGGGAGGTACTCAATCCTTATTCTTCGAAAAAAAGCGAGATAAAGAATAATGGGCGCATCTTTCGGCAAGGCGACCGCGTAATGCAGATAAAAAACACGGAAACCGTGGTCAATGGCGACGTCGGAGAAATAACCTTTCTTGCGCATCAGGCCAATATGAATGTTGGGCATATAATGTTCGAAACCGGCGATGGTGTGATGGATGTACCGTATGAAGATGATGACTTTGACTTCCTAAAGCTTGCGTACGCCTGTACTATTCATAAGAGTCAAGGCAGTGAGTATGCAACGGTAATCATGGTACTACTCCCCTCCCACCGTATAATGCTGCAGCGAAATCTTGTTTATACCGGCATAACCCGAGCAAAAAAGAAACTCATACTTGTCGGAAGCGAGAAAGCATTAGCTGAGGCGATACGTAATAATAAAGCGCTGGCAAGAAAAACCTTGCTGGCTTACCGTATCAGTAGACTACTGTTGGACGAATAAGACTCGGCATATAGATGGCACATCAGCGGGATACTGAAGTATCCCGCTGATGTCTGCAATAAAAGCATAGTATTAGCCAGAATGATTTGATAGCGTTGCGACTGATGAAAAGTCAGCCGCAACGTTTTTTTGTGCCTGAATTACGTCTTGGGTATAAGCTCGGATACGTATTCAAGACGGATATACTCCCAATCC
>ENA-ORSK01000055-ORSK01000055.1-human-gut-metagenome-genome-assembly--contig:-NODE-55-length-107108-cov-5.000897_pt1 | contig 107108 bp, 87 predicted proteins | sample MGYA00242192_ERZ509159 | MGnify/ENA primary metagenome ERZ509159 (study PRJEB26280, sample SAMEA2338663) | human gut metagenome | biome: human gut; feature: human-associated habitat; material: faeces...
AGCGGTGTAGGTCAGGCCGTCTTTTATGGCAAAGGTGTAGGTGCGGCCATCCGGAGAGACGGTCCAGCTTTCGCACAGGTTGGGTACGATCTCGCCGTCGGCGTTTTTGCGCACAAGGCCGCCGTAAAGATTCTCGCAGGCAATGACGTCTGGCGCGGCAGACACGACCTGTGGGTCAAGATTTGCGGGGATGGTATCCACAAACCATGTAAAGCTGGCTGCACCGGAGCCGCCGCTGCAGCCGGTAAGGGCAAACAGGAACGCAGCGGCAAGCACCGCTGCGGTGATACGCAGGAACTGTTTCAAGGGAATGACCTCATTCTATGGTATTTGCTGGGAGTGTGTATAGATACAAAAAGCACTCTGCTTCGACAAGTGTAGCAGAAATGAAGGCAAAATACAATTGAGGAATTGTGAATTTCCCTTGCTTTTTGGGGCAAAAGGGCGTTTTTCCGTTGCCAATTGCGGCCAAATGGACTATAATGGTACAGCGAATGTTTCAGCGCCCCTTTGCGGCGCGTTCGATACGATATTACTTATGGTACAGCGAAGTGATCCCCGCGCTGCCCGTGCGGCGCGGTGTTATACCATGATCCTATTAGAGGAGGAACTGTTTTTATGCAGAAGGATCAGCAGAAACTGGCCGAGCTCATCAAGGGCAAAAAAGTTGCCTTCATCGGCGCAGGCGTCAGCCATAAGACGCTCATCAAGGAGTTCGTGGAGCTGGGGGCGCACGTCACCCTGTGTGACCAGAAGAAGAGCGTAGAGGACTTTGGCGATTATGCCGCCACCATCCGGGAGCTGGGCATTGACCTGAGCCTGGGCGAACACTATCTGGACGGCTTCAAGGGACAGGACATCATCATGCGCACCCCGGGCTTCGTGGGCTATTTTGAGAAGCCGCTGCAGGACGCGATGACTGCGGGCACGATGGTCACGAGCGAGGTGGAGCTGTTCTTCCAGTTCTGCCCCTGCGAGATCGTGGCCGTGACCGGCTCTGACGGCAAGACCACCACCACAACCCTTATCTCCAAATTCTACGAGGCCGCAGGCCGCAAGGTGCATTTGGGCGGCAATATCGGCGCAGCACTGCTGCCCATGCTGCCGGAGGTGTCCCCGGAGGATGTGGCTGTGGGCGAGACTATAGAAGTGAAACCCGGTGAGCGCGTGCCTCTCGACGGCGAGCTGCTCACTGCCGACGCGGCATTCGACACATCGGCCCTGACGGGCGAGTCGCTGCCCCGCGCGATAGCCACCGGCAGTGAGGTGTCGGCAGGAATGATAGCCACCGGCAGCGTTGTGCGCCTGCGTGTATTGCGCCCGGCGGGCGAGTCGGCAGTGTCGCGCATACTGCATCTTGTGGAAGAAGCGTCGGCCCGCAAGGCTCCTACCGAGCTGTTCATCCGCTGTTTCGCACGTGTATATACCCCTGCGGTGTTCGGCCTGGCAGTGCTCGTGGTGCTCGTGCCGTGGCTGCTCAGCGCCGTAGGACTGACATCCTCGTACGACTTCGGCCAGTGGTTTGGCCGCGCACTCATATTCCTTGTCATAGCATGTCCTTGCGCGTTGGTGATAAGTGTGCCGTTAGGCTATTTCGCAGGCATAGGCGCCGCGTCGCGCCTCGGCATACTGTTCAAGGGCGGAGGCAGTCTGGACGCCATCTCAGGCGTGGATACCGTGGCGTTCGACAAGACGGGTACGCTCACCGCGGGAACCTTCGAGGTGCGCCGTGTTGAGGGACTATCAAACGCAGACCTCGCCATGGTGGCTGCCATGGAACGTTCAACGTCGCACCCGGTGGCACGTGCCATCGTGGAATATGCCGGTCATTTCGCGCCGCCTGCCACGATGCCCGACGTGAAGACCGTTGCAGGCTACGGACTGGAAGCCGGCGACGGGCTTGCCGGAACGCCGCGCCTGCTGAAGATGCACGACGTAAGCGTGCCCGAGCTTCTCGACGACGAGCAGGGCACAATAGTCGCCGTGGCTGCCGGCGGAGAGTATAAGGGATGTATAATACTGGGCGACGTGGTGCGCCAGGATGCCCGTGAGGCCGTCAGCCGGCTGGGTCTGCACACCGTGATATTGTCGGGCGACCGCCAGCCTATAGTAGATGCGGTGGCCGAGGAGATAGGTGCCGACAGAGGATATGGCGACCTGCTGCCTGGCGACAAGGCCGAATACATAGCGTCGATGCAGAGCGACGGTCACAAGGTGGCATTCGTGGGCGACGGCATAAACGACGCTCCTGTGCTTGCCACGAGCGATGTGGGCATAGCCTTCGGAGCAGGCAGCGCCGACATGGCTGTCGAGACGGCCGACGCAGTGATACATTCGGGAAAGCTCGTGAAGATAGCCGAGGCAGTGGAAGCAGGCCGCCGTACGCGCCGCATAGTGAAACAGAACATCGTGCTGGCGATAGGATTCAAGGTGCTTGTGATGATTCTCGGACTCTTCGGAGTGGCAAACATCTGGATGGCCGTATTTGCCGATACGGGCGTGGCACTGCTCGCGGTTCTCAACTCGATGCGTATTTTTTCGATGTCTCGCGGTCATAAGGAGTGAAAACATTTTGAAATGTGCGTTTATTTGGCTAACTTCGCAGCGTGACACATTGAAAACACGACAACGAACATACAGCCTATCATGTACGACGAACAATTCTATCTTGACAAACTGAAGCACAGAGGCATACGCCCGACGGCCACACGACTGCTCATTCTGCGCAATATGATGCGTGGCGATGAGGCGGTGTCGCTGCCCGACATGGAGCGTTATCTGCCCACGGTAGATAAATCCACCATATCGCGCACGCTGTCGCTATTTCTGCTCAACCGTCTTGTGCACGTCATAGACGACGGCTCCGGCTCGCTAAAGTATGCCGTTTGCTCCGACGACTGCGACTGCTCGGTGGAAGATGAGCACACACATTTCTACTGCACCTCGTGCCACCGCACGTTCTGTCTGAAGCACATCGCCGTGCCGGTGGTCGATTTGCCGCCGGGATTCACACTGTCGAGCATCAATTATGTGCTCAAAGGCCTGTGTCCGGAGTGTGCTGAGGCTGAGCACGAGAGCGGGCGTTGAAACCGCGTTACGCGCTTTGAAATCGCGTGGCTGCGCGATGAGGAGAGTAAGAATAAGGACAGAATTCATGGATAAATGGAAAATAACGGCTGCGTGAGGCAGCTTTGCAGAAATTAATAGAGTATAAACTCAAAAAGTAACGACGCTGTTTCGGAATTGAAACAGCGTCGTTTTTTTATGATGAGATGAAAGCAATATGTACAGCTTTCAAATTATAACCGGATTCTGATTTTTCACTCCGAGTTTTCTGATATACCCCGAAAAATAAGCGCGTATTTGCGAGCAGAGCCGTCTTCGGGCGCAAATACGCGAAAAATAAGAGGTTTTTATAAGATGTTGAATATCAATAACTTATGTTTAAGGGGTATTTTGTCGCCTTGCAAAAAGCACCATATCGTCTTGCGAAATGGCCTATTTCAGGGTGCGAAATGGTGCTTTCCAGCTCCTGATATGGGCTTAATCGCACCGCGAAATGGGCATTATCGGAAAGCAAAATGTATCATTCCGGACTATGATGTGGGGTATATCGGAAGACTGTATGGAGCGAAACAGGCTTCATGACGCCCGATTTAACATTCCTTTACATCTCTTTTGCGAAAATATTTTGTCAAAATTTAGTCAAGAAAAATTGTAAGTTAGTCTTTAAGTTTTTTCATGAAAACGACGTAATCAGCCATGAGAAAAGGTGCAGGAAAAGTGTAACGGTAATGAATTTAAAAGAATAAGACAAGCCCAAAAACCGGACTCGTATCCCGGACAAGCGCCGGAATCAGAACGTCCGCAAGCATTTGCCACCCGCAATTTTCCACATCTCATCATTCCGCGACAACCGGGTCGAAATTGCATACATACATTATCGCACATCGTAAGGATTTTCTCAAACTTGTATATTTATGCATAAATAGCACGCAAAACTGCATAAATTTTCATTTTTATGCATATTTATTTGGTTATATATGCAAAAAACTGTATATTTGCCATCAAAAGTTGAATAAATATACAAGTATGAAGATAAAGACAAACCGAATAGAAGCCCTGAAGATGTTGATTTCGAGCAAAGAGCTCACCTGCCAGGAAGATGTCCTCAAAGCACTTCAGAAAGAAGGTTTCAAACTGACTCAGGCCACCCTCAGCCGCGACATGAAACAACTGAAAATCGCCAAGGCCGCCAGCATGAACGGTAAGTATGTGTATGTACTGCCCAACGAGACGATGTACCGACGCATACCTAATCCGCCCTCTCCTCTTGAAATGCTCAGGACTCCGGGTTGTCTGTCAATAAATTTCTCCGGCAACATGATTGTCATAAAAACCCGTCCTGGCTATGCCAGCTCGATTGCCTACAACATAGACAACAGCGACGTGGAAGAGATATTGGGCACGATAGCCGGCGACGACACCATATTCGTAGTAGCGAAAGAGGGCTCGTCGCGCGAGCAGATAGTAGAGAGCCTCAACGAAATAATAGAAAACATCTGAAAAATATAAAACAAAACAGCAATAAAAATCCGACATAAGACAATGGAAGAAATTAAGGTGATGGTAGCCGATGCCACCCACGAGAAATACATCGACACTATCCTTGAAACAATAGAAAGCGCAGCCAAGGTGCGCGGCACAGGTATCGCGAAACGTACACACGAGTACATTCTGACCAAAATGAAAGAAGCCAAGGCTGTCATCGCTCTTGCCGGCGACCGTTTCGCCGGGTTCAGCTACATAGAGACATGGGGCAACAAACAGTATGTCACAACCTCAGGACTCATCGTGCATCCTGACTTCCGCGGACAGGGACTCGCAAAACGAATAAAGAACCTCACGTTCACCCTTGCACGTACACGCTGGCCACACGCCAAGATATTCAGTCTTACGAGCGGCGCTGCGGTAATGGCCATGAACACTCAGCTGGGCTATCACCCCGTGACATTCGCCGAACTCACCGACGACGAGGCGTTCTGGCGCGGATGCGAAGGCTGCATCAATGTTGACGTGCTCAAGCGTACAGGCCGCAAATACTGCATCTGCACCGGCATGCTCTACGATCCGGAGGAGCACCTGCCCGCCAAACTGTCTGACGAGGTGCTCGAAAGAATAAAGAAACTCGGCAACTGACGCCACGGCCGGAGCCGCCATGCCCGGCGTAAAAAAGCCACGCCGTGCCAAGAGGCAACCCAAGAGCGTCAGCCATATAAACAAACAAGAAACATAACACAAAACTTTAGGAATAATGAAAAAGGTAGTTGTTGCATTTTCAGGAGGTCTCGATACCTCATACACAGTTATGAAACTCGCCCAGGACGGATACGAAGTACATGCCGCCTGCGCCAACACCGGCGGCTTCAGCGACGAACAACTGAAGACCAACGAGGAGAACGCCTACAAGCTGGGCGCGAAGAAATATGTCACACTCGACGTGACCCACGAATACTACGATAAGTCGCTCAAATACATGATCTACGGTAACGTGCTGCGCAACAACTGCTACCCTATTTCTGTTTCGTCCGAGCGTATATTCCAGGCCATCGCCATCGCACGCTATGCCAAGGAGATTGGTGCCGACGCAATAGCCCACGGATCTACCGGAGCAGGCAACGACCAGATACGTTTCGACATGACATTCCTCGTCATGGCGCCGGGTGTGGAGATAATAACGCTCACTCGCGACCAGGCCCTATCGCGTCTTGAGGAGGTGGACTACCTCAACTCACACGGCTTCAACGCCGACTTCACCAAGCTGAAATATTCATACAACGTGGGCATCTGGGGTACAAGCATCTGCGGCGGCGAGCTGCTCGACTCCGCACAGGGACTGCCCGAGGAGGCATATCTCAAACACGTGACCCAGACCGAGGAGCAGCTGCTCAAGATAACATTCGAGAAGGGTGAGATAACCGCGGTCAACGGTGAGAAGTTCGACGACAAGGTGAAGGCCATACAGAAGATTGAGGAGATAGGCGCTGCCTACGGCATAGGACGCGACTGCAACGTGGGCGACACCATCATCGGCATCAAGGGCCGTGTAGGTTTCGAGGCCGCCGCTCCGAAACTCATCATCGAAGCCCACCGTCTGCTCGAGAAATACACACTCAGCAAGTGGCAGCAGTACTGGAAAGACCAGGTTGCCAACTGGTATGGAATGTTCCTTCACGAGAGTCAGTATCTTGAACCGGTAATGCCCGACATCGAGGCAATGCTCACATCCTCACAGCGCAACGTCAGCGGAACGGCCATACTCAAGCTGCGTCCGCTCAGCTTCGAGACCGTGGGAGTGGATTCGGTGAACGATCTGCTCAAGTCGAAGCTCGGCGAATACGGCGAGATGCAGCACGGCTGGACAGCCGAGGAAGCTAAAGGCTTCATCAAAGTGCTCAGCACTCCTCTGAGAGTTTATTACGGCATTCACCCCGACGAAGAAAGATAAAAAAGATATTCATGGCCAGCAAAAGACTGTATTTGTCAGACACTGACAAGAAGATAGCAGGCGTATGCGGCGGACTTGCCGACTACTTCGACATCGACGTCACCATAATACGCATCGTCTGGTTCGTCGCCGCGTTCTTCTACGGCACGGGCTTCATCCTTTATCTTGCCTTCTGGCTTATTGTTCCACGCGAAAGAAACATACACCCATGAAAATAGGAATATTAGGTGCCGCCGGCTACACAGCCGGCGAACTTCTGCGGTTGCTCATCAATCATCCGCAGGCAGAGATAGTGTTTGCCAACAGCGAGAGCAACGCCGGCAACCTCGTAACCGACGTTCACGGCGGCCTCATGGGCGAGACCGACATGCGCTTCACCTCAGACATGCCTTTCGACGATGTCGATGTGGTGTTCTTCTGCTTCGGTCACGGCAAGAGCGAGGCGTTCCTCAAGGAGCACACCATACCTTCATGCGTGAAGATAATAGACCTTGCGCAGGACTTCCGACTCAAGGCGCCGGGCAACGACTACGTTTACGGTCTGCCCGAAATAAACAAGAGTCTCATAGCCAAGGCCATGCACGTGGCCAATCCGGGATGTTTCGCCACATGCATACAGCTCGCTCTGCTGCCCGCGGCATCAATGGGACTGCTCAAATCAGACGTCTCGGTGAATGCCATAACCGGCAGCACAGGAGCAGGACAGAAGCCATCGGCCACCACACACTTCTCGTGGCGCGTCGACAACATGAGCATTTACAAGCCCTTCCAGCATCAGCACGTGCCCGAGATAAGACAGAGTCTGACACAGCTTCAGGGCTCGCTGCCGTGCGAAATCGACTTCATACCCTATCGCGGCAACTTCGCCCGCGGCATATTCGCCACCTCAGTCGTGAAGACCGACGCGCCTATCGACGACATCGTGGCTGCATACAAGGAGTTCTACAAGGACGCTCCGTTCACCCACTATTGCGACAAGGCCATCGACATGAAGCAGGTTGTCAACACCAACAAGTGTCTCGTGCACTGCGACAAGTTCGGCAACAAACTGCTCATAACGTCCTGCATAGACAATCTTCTGAAGGGTGCCGTGGGACAGGCTGTACAGAATATGAACATCATGTTCGGACTCGACGAGCGTTGCGGTCTGACGCTCAAAGCATCGGCATTCTAAAACACCACGACATGGCAAAGTTCGATAAAGACCTTTTCGTAAATTCATTCATCGTAGGCGCACTCATCGCGGGTGTGCTCTACATCATTATCACAACATTAAACAAATAAGATGAAACTGTTCGACGTATATCCATTATTCGACATAAACATAGTAAAAGGCCGCGGATGCACCGTCTGGGACGACAAAGGTCAGGACTATCTCGACCTCTACGGCGGTCACGCGGTGATAAGCATCGGCCACTGCCATCCTCATTACGTCGAGGCTCTCAAGAGTCAGCTCGACCGTCTGGGCTTCTACTCCAACTCTGTTGTCAACACCTTGCAGCAGCAGCTCGCCGCACGTCTGGGCAAAGCCTGCGGTTACGACGACTATCAGCTGTTCCTGATCAACAGCGGAGCCGAGGCCAACGAGAACGCCATGAAGCTGGCTTCGTTCCACACCGGACGCAAACGCATACTTTCGGCGCAGAAAGCATTCCACGGCCGTACGTCGCTGGCAGTGGAAGCCACCGACAATCCTAAAATCATCGCTCCCGTAAATGCCAACGGGCACGTGACTTATCTGCCGCTCAACGACCTTGAGCCGTGGGAGGCTGAGCTGGCAAAGGGCGATGTGGCGGCAGTCATACTGGAGTGCATACAGGGTGTGGGCGGCATACGTCTCGCCACGGCCGAGTTTGCTCAGGGGCTGCAGGCAGCGTGCCGCAAATACGGAACGGTGCTCATCTGCGACGAGATACAGTGCGGCTACGGACGCAGCGGTAAGTTCTTCGCCCATCAGTGGCTCGGCATACGCCCCGACCTCATCACCGTAGCCAAAGGCATTGCCAACGGTTTCCCGATGGGTGCGGTGCTCATATCGCCTGAGTTTGTACCTACCTACGGACAGCTCGGCACCACCTTCGGAGGCAACCACCTGGCATGCGCCGCAGCACTGGCCGTGCTCGACGTAATGGAGAACGAACATCTCGTGGATAATGCCTGCAAAGTGGGCGATTATCTTCTCGAGAAACTCAACAGTCTGAAAGCCACACAGCCACACATAACCGACGTGCGCGGACGCGGACTCATGATAGGCATCGAGCTCGACATTCCGCACAAGGACGTGCGCTCACGGCTCATCTACGACGAGCACTGCTTCACCGGCTGTGCCTCGACCAACATTCTGCGTCTGCTTCCGCCGCTTTGTCTCACCACGGCAGAGGCTGACTCATTCATCGAAAAACTGAAACGCTCATTATGAAGATTGCCATAATAGGAGTCGGCGCAATGGGAGGCGCCATAGCCGAGGGACTGATCCGCAGCGGAAAAGTAAATCCGGGTGACATCATAGCCGCCAATCCTCACACCGACAAGCTGCGCCATCTGGCTGACGCCGGAGCCGTGGTTACGTCCGACAACAAGGCTGCTGCGGCAGCGTCCGATGTAGTTATAGTGGCGGTGAAGCCGTGGCTTGCCGAAGAAGTGATGAAAGACATAAAGACAGTCATGGACTACCGCCGTCAGATGCTTGTCTCGGTGGTGGCAGGTGTGTCGGCTGAGCAGACCGGAGAATGGCTGGAGAAAGACGGCGTGCGCCCCAGACTCTTCCTCGTAATACCCAACACCGCGGCTTCTGTGTGCGAGTCGATGACATTCGTCGCGCCTTTCAATGCCTCGGATGAGGACACGACCATCATAAAAGAACTGTTCGACACCATCGGCTCCACCATCATAACCGACGAGCAACACCTCGCAGCGGGCATGATACTCGCTTCATGCGGCACTGCCTTCGCCATGCGCTACATACGTGCTTCGGTGGAAGGCGGCGTGGAACTTGGCTTCCGTGCGGCTGAAGCGACACAAATCGTGGCGCAGACTGTGAAAGGCGCCGCCCGGCTGCTTATGACGGACGGCGGACACCCGGAGGCTGAGATAGACAAGGTGACTACCGCCGGAGGAATAACAATAAAAGGACTCAACGCCATGGAGCAGGCAGGATTCACCGGAGCTGTAATACAAGGGCTGAAAGTGGCGGCAGGAAAATGAAATCATACATAAACTGCACAAAAACAACGTAATATCATCACATCGGAGCATTGGCGATGTGATGATATTACGTTATTCATATATACAAAAATCCATACGGCATTTTGGATAAAACAAGAATCTAACCACCGGTTATTGCAAAAGATATTAATTCATCATGATAATCAGAATTCACACCATTATAGCATTGCTGTTCATCATGAATGTCAGCATCTTCGGTCAGGCCGTACTACTTGACAAGACAACAGGACAGCGCATTTCATACGCACAGATTCTTAATAAGAAAGGAGCTGTTGTTGGGATGACAGACATTGATGGTAATCTACCTCAGGATTTAATCGATGAGAAAATCACTATCCAACATATTGCATATAATCCGGAAACAGTCGAGTCATCTCTATTCAAAAACGTCAAATATGTTTTTCTTTCTCCTATTGATTATAAGCTGGATGAAGTGACTGTCACGACAAAGAACACGGAGTACATTCATCTCAGAACATATTTCCGGAGCTATCAGCTGAATGATTCATGCCTGAAGTATTTTAAAGACGGAATCTTGGATTTCTTTATTGACACTAAACACCGAAAAACGGAAAGGATCGTTTCAAAGATCCGTACTTTCCAAAATGATTCACTAATTGACAAGGATAAGAAAAGGGCAAACGCTGTGGTGGATAAATACATTTACACCCCTTATCTGGAAGGCCTCACTTTGATTGAGACCCTGAAAAAAGATGGGTGGCGATACAATACGGACAGTGTTGACAGCCGGTTATGTTTAAATGGAACAGTTGGAGGCGCGGTAAAGTCTGATACTTTGCAAAAACTCTTTCGGGTTGAATATGACGCACTCTCCACCAAGGAAAAGAAGCCCCGAACCCTTTTCGGTTATACAACACGTCTTGAGAACTACTATCAGACAGAATGTTATAAATACACATCCGATTATCAGTCATATATCGATTTGATTAACAGAAAAGACTATCGGAAACTTTTCTACAGTCATAAGAAAGACACGAAAGAACAGATGATCGAAGTTTTTGATGAGCTGTTTGTTTTAGAACATGAGTATGTTTCAAAAGATAAAATGAAACTATACAAAAAAGAACTGAAGGCTGGACAAGAAAATATTCCTGACAACCCGGACATAAACACGACCATTGTCACTCCGTTAGCTCCGCAGTTGGAACATATACTGAAAAGCAAAATGACGCAGGTTGAATGACAACCACTCACATATATATAATATAACGCCATGGAGCTGGCAAAATTCACCGGAGCTATGATACAATAGCTGAAAGTCGTGTCAGGAAAATAAGATTCTGAACAACCGCAGAAACATCAAAACCTTTAAAACACTATATTATTTATTTGCAAATACATTAATATTTTAGTATATTTGCCACACACATAAAGCAAAAAGCTTTTTCTCGAAAAACACGCAAGCGATAAATGCAATCGTATAACCTTTAAACAACTATAAATATATGAGAACAACAAGAAATTACAACGCCATTATACACATGGCAATGCTGCTTGCAGTATGCTTCGTGGCATATTCATGCAGCAGCGACGATGATGAAAACGAACCGGAATATCCGGTAGTGACTGATTCCAAATATTATGTTGCCCCGGATTGGGACGAAAGCATTGTTTATGTTCCCGGACTTATCTTTCATGATGAATTTATCCCAGGTGTGAGAGTCGTTGAAAAACTCGTTGACTATCCGGCATATGTCACATATAGGAGCACCATGGGAGAAAGAGGAATGGACATCTGCTTTGTAAAAGACGTTGACGATAAGTTAGGACCAGACCCAAGAACTATCTTTTACGACGGAGAAAGACCAATGGCCACCGTCCTCGACTGGGACAATATTGATGAGATAAGACGATATAGAATGACTGTAGATTACGATACCTTTCTGAAATATAATCTCAAGAATCCATGTAAAGTATATGTCACAGCTTTTGTAACCAACGCCGGAACATTCAACTTCAGAAATCTTGACACTTACTATCCTGGCATCATGCCATGGTCTGATGAATACAAAATCCAACATAATCCGGAAGGAACTGTTTTTCCAAAAAGCGAATGGATTAAATATCCGATAGAGAGAAAAGCATATCTGATAGATCTGAAGATGAGAAAATAAAGATATAAGACGATGAAAAAATTATCCTGACTTTATTGACTGTTGCAGATCTGTCACCGGGTATGTATGCACAAAAAAAGGATTATCTGAACGGCAACAGTGAATTAATACATCCTTAAAATAAGGGGACAATTCTTAATTACACCATAAATGAAAATACATTAAAACATTTATCAACCATTATAAGCAACTGTCCAGAGACGCGAAATATTACACATCACAAAAAAAATAAAAACACAAGACATCCACAATTACCGCGATTTATATATTGTGTATATTTATAAATGCATAATTGTCATATCATTATAAATACATGATTTAATATTTATAATTGTGTAATATTCCGCCTCTCCATTTTTATTTGTCCACATAAATTACCTTCCTCCACCTCACCCCTCTTTACCATTTTACCTCTCTGCCTTTTTACCTTTCCCATTTTTACCCTTTCCCGTTTTACCCTTTTACCTCTTTACCTTTTTACTTTTCCTTCTGCACATTCCCCTTCATCTGTGCAATCCATTTCTTTACGATTAATAAATAAAACCGTCCGTAATGTAATAAAACATTATATTAAAGCATATGAAAAATGTGTGTTTGAAAAATAATTATTAATTTTGAGGCATTAAACTCTAAACAATAACGATATGGAAGACGCAATAAAACAAATAGGACAACGACTGAAAGGACTGCGCGAAGTGCTCGACATTCCCGCCGAAGAAGTTGCCCAGCTGTGCGAGGTCTCGCTCGAACACTATTTGAAGATAGAAGCAGGCGAAGCCGACCCGTCGGTATATCGCCTCTCCAAGATCTCCAAGCGCTACGGAATAGCGCTCGACGTGCTGCTCTTCGGTGAGGAGCCACGCATGAGCACCTATTTCCTCACACGCAAGGGACAGGGCATGAGCGTGGAGCGCCGCAAGGACTACAAATATCAGAGTCTTGCAGCTGGATTCAGAGGAAGGAAAACCGACCCGTTCCTCGTACAGGTTGACCCCAAGCCCGACGGCACAACACACAACAAAAATTCGCACGAAGGTCAGGAGTTCGACGTGGTTCTGGAAGGCGTGCTCGAGATAACCATCGGCAACAAGACCATGATCCTCAACGAGGGCGACAGCATTTACTTCGACGCCTCACAGATGCATTGCATGCGCGCTGTGGGCAACGAACCCGTGAAATTCATCTGCGTGGTGATCTGACCGCGGCACAAGCGCCCGTCACTGCGACGCTACTGCCACAAAACAACCCAGAAAATGTCAATACCTCATACTAATAACAAATGATAGAAAGATTTTTAACACAGACTCATTTCTCATCAGAGGAAGACTATCGAAAGAACCTTCACTTCAAGATACCGGAGAACTTCAACTTCGCCTACGACGTCATGGACGTGTGGGCCGAGGAGAAACCCGACAAGATAGCAATGATATGGACCGACGACGAAGGCCACGAGAAATTCTTCACATACAAAGACCTCAAGCTGCAGAGCGACCAGACGGCATCCTACTTCGCATCGCTCGGCATAGGTCACGGCGACATGGTGATGCTCATCCTGAAGCGCCGCTACGAGTGGTGGCTCGCCATGCTTGCCCTCCACAAACTCGGAGCAGTGGCCATACCTGCCACCCACATGCTGACAAAGCACGACATAATCTACCGCAACAACCGCGCCAGCGTAAAGGCAATAGTATGCGTGGGCGACAGCTACGTGCTCACGCAGATAGAGGAGGCCATGCCCGAGAGCCCGACAGTGGAGACTCTCATCAGCATAGGCCCCGAAGTGCCCGACGGTTTCCACGACTGGCACAAGGAATGGGAGCACGCGCCGACATTCGTAAGGCCCGAACATCCCAACAGCAACGAGGACACCATGCTGATGTATTTCACCAGCGGCACAAGCGGCGAGCCCAAGATGGTTGCCCACGACTTCCTCTACGCCCTGGGCCATCTCGTCACCGGAGCCTTCTGGCACAACCTGTCTGAGGACAGCATCCACCTCACCGTGGCCGACACCGGATGGGGAAAGGCCGTGTGGGGCAAGTTCTACGGTCAGTGGTTTGCCGGAGCCACGGTGTTCGTCTTCGAGCACGAGAAGTTCACCGCCGACAAGATTCTGCGCAAGATTGAGCAGTATCACATCACGTCGTTCTGCGCGCCGCCTACGGTTTACCGCTTCATGATACGCGAGGACTTCTCCAAGTACGACCTCTCTTCGCTGCGTTACTGCTGCACGGCGGGCGAAGCACTCAATCCGGCTGTGTACAACAAGTTCTTCGAACTCACCGGCATAAAGATGAAGGAGGGCTTCGGACAGACCGAAACCACCATGACGCTCGGCACGATGCCGTGGACCGAGCCGAAGCCGGGAAGCATGGGACTGCCCAATCCGCAGTATGACATCGACCTGCTCAAGCCCGACGGCACACCGTGTGAGGACGGCGAGAAGGGTCAGATAGTAATACGCGTAGGCGACCGCAAGCCCATCGGACTCTTCAAGGAGTACTACCGCGACGAGGCTCTCACCCGTCAGGTATGGCACGACGGCATATATTACACTGGCGATATGGCGTGGCGCGATGAGGACGGATACTATTGGTTTGTCGGAAGAATAGACGATGTGATAAAGAGCAGCGGCTACCGCATCGGCCCGTTCGAGGTTGAGAGCGCGCTGATGACCCATCCCGCAGTGGTCGAGTGTGCCATAACCGGAGTGCCCGATCCTATCCGCGGCATGGTGGTGAAGGCCACTGTAGTACTGGGCAAGGAGTGGAAAGACAAGGCGGGCGACGCGCTCATAAAGGAGCTTCAGAACCACGTGAAGCACGAGACAGCGCCCTACAAGTATCCGCGCATCATAGAGTTCGTTGACGAACTGCCCAAGACCATCAGCGGAAAGATACGCCGCGTGGAGATACGCGAGCGTGACGAGAAGGAATCGAAAGAAAAATAAAAACGTAAGAAGACTGACATTCACGATGAGACTGGTCATAAAAGCCGGAAGCAACGTGCTCACACGCTCCGACGGCAAACTCGACATAACGCGCATATCGGCCCTCACCGACCAGATAGCGTGGCTGCGGCAGCAGGGACACGAGGTGATTCTCGTGTCGAGCGGTGCCGTGGCATGCGGCCGTGGCGAGCTGAGACACACCAAGCGCATGGACAGCGTGGAGCAGCGGCAGCTGTTCTCCGCGCTCGGACAGGCCAGACTCATAAACCTGTACTACGACCTCTTCCGCGAGTATGGCATACACGTGGGACAGGTACTCACGATGAAGGAGAACTTCGCCTCGCGCCGCGAGTATCTCAACCAGCGCTCATGCATGAGCGTGATGCTCGACAACGGCGTCATACCGATAGTGAACGAGAACGACACCGTGAGCGTCACCGAGCTGATGTTCACCGACAACGACGAGCTGTCGGGGCTCATCGCCTCGATGATGAACGCCGACATGCTGATAATACTCAGCAATGTTGACGGCATATATACAGGCGAACCGGGAAGCGATCGCGCCTCGGTCATAGCGACGGTAGGTCCCGGCGACGACGTGACTCAGTACATCCGCACGGCCCGAAGCAGTGCCGGACGCGGAGGAATGACCACAAAATGCGGAATAGCACGCAAGATTGCAGACGAAGGAATAAGCGTGATTATTGCCAACGGCAAACGCGAAGACATACTGAAAAAACTGATCACGCAACCCGAACTCGTTCCGCACACGACATTCACACCCGACCCGGAGGGCGTGTCGGGAGTGAAAAAATGGCTCGCCCACAGCGACAGCTTCGCAAAGGGAGTCATACACATCAACGACAAGGCACGCGACGCTCTCACAGGCGACGCGGCCGCAAGCCTGCTCATGGTTGGGGTGACCGCCGTGGAAGGTGAGTTTGAGGAGGGTGATATTGTGAACATCGTCGGCAGCGACGGACAAAGGCTGGCCGTCGGACGATGCGCATACAGCAGCGACGACGCGCGCCGGCTCATTGGAAAGCACGACATAAGACCCATCGTGCACTACGATTATTTGTATTTAGAATAACACTTAAAAACTCACTACAATGGCTTTAACAGAAATTTTCTGCAACGTCAAGAAAGCAAGCCGGCAACTGGCCAGCGCCGGCGAAGAACTTAAAAACAATGTTCTCAACAATCTGGCTGACGCCATAATGCGCAATAAGGACACGCTGCTCAAAGCCAACGCTTACGACCTTGAGCTGGCCGACAGCAACAGTCCTATGTACGACAGGCTGATGCTCACCGACAAACGCCTGGACGAGATTGCCGAAGGCATACGCAACGTAGCGTCACTGCCGTCGCCGCTCGACCGTGTGATGCTCGAGAGACGCCTGCCCAACGGACTGCGCCTGCGCAAGATAAGCGTGCCGTTCGGTGTCATCGGAGCGGTGTATGAGGCAAGACCAAACGTCAGCTTCGACGTCTTCTCGCTCTGCCTCAAGAGCGGCAACGCCTGCGTACTGAAAGGAGGAAAGGATGCCGACTGGTCCAACAGGGCCATCGTCGCGCTCATCCACAACGTACTGGAGCAGAGCGGAATGGACCCTTCGGTGGTCGAACTGCTACCATCCACCCACGAAGCCACAACCGACATGCTGCGCGCCACCGAATACATCGACGTGTGCATACCGCGCGGAGGACGCAAGCTCATCGACTTTGTGCGCCGCACGGCGTTAGTACCGGTCATTGAGACCGGAGCGGGAGTGGTGCATGCCTACTTCGACAAGGACGGCGACACGCAGATGGGAAGCCGCATCATCAACAATGCCAAGACAAGACGTGTGAGCGTATGCAACGCGCTCGACTGTCTCATCATCCACAGCGACCGACTCGCCGACCTGCCCGAGCTCGTGGCGCCACTCAAGGAGCACAACGTCACCATACATGCCGACGCACGGGCGGCCGGACATCTGAAGGGGCACTATCCCGACCGGCTACTCAAGACCGTCAATCCTGAGTGCGAGGAAGATGCCTACGGCACCGAGTTCATGGACTATGTCATGGCCATAAAGACTGTCGATTCAGAGGACGAGGCGCTCAACCACATCGCGCGCTACGGATCGGGACACAGCGAGTGCATCATCACCTCCAACGAGAAGGCGGCACGCTACTTCCAGCGCAGCGCCGACGCAGCCTGCGTCTATTGGAACGCACCTACCAGCTTCACCGACGGAGCGCAGTTCGGACTGGGCGCAGAGATAGGCATCAGCACGCAGAAGCTCGGACCGAGAGGACCTATGGGACTCGAGGAGATGACCACCTACAAATGGGTGATCGACGGCGACGGACAGACACGTGAGCCTTGAGAAAACAAATCATGTGCCGCCGGACAGGCAGTCTATGCATCCGGCGGCACCATAAAACAAAAACTTTAAAAAGGGAATACTACATGCGGACATTTTTCAACGTGGAAGACCTCGGCAGCCTCGACAAGGCTTTGGACGAGGCACGGGAGATAAAACAAGACAGATTCGGATATCAGTCGCTCGGCAAGAACAAGACCCTGCTGATGATATTCTTCAACAACAGCCTGCGCACAAGGCTCAGCACACAGAAGGCGGCCATGAACCTAGGCATGAATGTCATCGTGCTCGACGTGAACGCGGGAGCATGGAAGCTCGAGACCGAGCGAGGAGTGATAATGGACGGCGACAAGTCGGAACACCTGCTCGAGGCCATTCCGGTGATGGGATGCTACTGCGACCTCATCGGCATACGCTCGTTCGCGGGACTTACCGACCGCGAATACGACTACGCCGAGACCATAGTGCAGCAGTTTGTCAAGTACAGCGGACGCCCGGTGTTCGCCATGGAGACTGCCACGGTGCACCCTCTACAGGCATTCGCCGACCTCATCACCATCGAGGAGCACAAGACCAAGGCGCGCCCAAAGGTGGTACTGACATGGGCGCCCCACTGCCGCGCGCTGCCGCAGGCCGTGCCAAACTCGTTCGCGCAGTGGATGAATGCTGACGACGTTGATTTTGTCATCACTCAACCCGAAGGCTACGAGCTCGATCCTAAGTTCGTGGGCGACGCAAAGGTTACCTACAACCAGATGGAAGCTCTCGAAGGCGCCGACTTCGTTTACGCCAAAAACTGGAGCTGTCCGGGCGTGACTCGCCCCGAAGACTACGGAAAGATTCTGAGCAAGGACATGAGCTGGACCATCGACAGCCGACACATGGCCGTCACCGACAACGGAAAGTTCATGCACTGTCTGCCCGTGCGCCGCGGTCTCATCGTCACCGACGACGTCATAGAGAGCCCCAACTCGCTCGTAATACCCGAGGCTGCCAACCGCGAGATTTCAGCAGAGGTAGTGATAAAACGCATGCTTGAGTCACTCTAAAGAATAAAACAAAGGCGTCGGACAATCATTCCCGACGCCTTTTTTATATCCAAATAAAAGACAACGGAATATTTTTCATAGACAGAAAAATATTCTTCTGATAAAAGGAATGGTGCATTACGCCAGATGAAAAGGAATATTCTGATAAACGAATAATACATTTTCAACGGACAATAAATAACATCCCTATAAACAAAAGAATCTTTCCCAATATACCGAAAAGAAAATAATAGCACCTGATAATCCTCTCTCCGCCAAACATAAAAGCCCTTATAAACGCCCCGCAACGCTTTTATCCACACACGTCAAAGATATTTTCGCCGCGCCCTCTCATATTCACCATAAATCCATTCCGCATTATTCACCATCCCCTCAACCTCCCAAGCCTTAAAACTGCGTTATTATGTTCTGATTAAACAAATAAAACACGCCCCACTTTCAAATCGTAACCTGATTTTCATTTTTCCGCCTCATTTTCCCACTCTACCCCGAAAAATAAGCGCGTATTTGCGGACTGACTTTCCTTCGGGCGCAAATATGCGAATTATGAGAGGATATCATAAACCACTGAATACCAACAACTTATATTTAAAGACCATTTCCCTGCATTACGATATGCCCCATTTCGCCATGCAATAAAGCCCATTTCGGAGGCTGAAATGGCCCATTTCGCACCCTGAAATAGGCTTTATCGCACCGTGAAATGGGCTTTATCAGAAGACGAAACAAATGATTTCAGACTATGATATAGGGTATAGCATAAGACGGTCCGGACTGAAACAGCCTTTATTACATTGGTTTTAATATTCATTCACATCTCTTTTGCGAAAATATTTTGTCAAAATTTAGTCAAGAAAAATTGTAAGTCCGTCACCCGCAATCCTGCCTTCCTGTCACTCCCTTCCCTCTCCTCCCATCAATCATCAGCAAAAAACAAAGGTGGAACGCAGGCCAACGGAGTGTCTCCGCCTGTGTTCCACCTTTACCATATTCATCATCCGCACGCCGGCGCAGCACTCACTACGCCGTGCGTACAGCCTTTACATATATCCGAGCCAGCGCAATATGTCGTTCATGTTGGCGACAATCATCAGCAACATCAGTATGATGATGCCCACATACTCGGCGCGTATCATGAACGTCTCGCTCGGTTTGCGGCGCGTAATCATCTCATACAAGAGGAAAAGCACGTGTCCACCGTCCAGCGCAGGGATTGGAAGAATGTTCATGAAAGCAAGTATGATGCTCAGGAACGCCGTCATTAACCAGAACGCATGCCAGTCCCATACAGGCGGGAAGAGGCTTCCTATGGCGCCGAAACCGCCGAGCGACTTCGCTCCGTCGGCCGAGAACACATACTTCATGTCGCCCACATAGCCCGCGAGCACGTTCCATCCGTACTTCACTCCTGCCGGGAAACTTTCGAAGAATCCGTAAGACACGTGTGTCGGTGTGTAATAACCATACATCGACTTCACGAAGAATCCGAGCTCCATTTCATCGCCAAGCGTTGCGCCGGCCTTTATTGTCACCGGACGTCCGCCCGCCATGCGCACGAAGGCAAGGTTCACCGTGCGTGCGGCAAGGCTGTCAACATGGTTCTGCGCGGCGGCAAGCATGTCGCGGTGGCGGCCCATCTCATACTGGAAATCGTTGTATGAGTCTATCTTCTTGCCGTCTATCTCTACTATCTGGTCGCCCGCGCGCAGTCCTATGCGGTGCGCTATCGAGTTGTCCATTACTGAGTCTATGCGTGCCGGGATGAACGGACGCGCGAACATCGGCTCCGCCTTCAGCATGCCGAGCAGGTTGATGTCGCCGTTGAGGGCTATCGACATCTTCTTGCCGTCGCGTATGATGTCGGCGCGATGAGCCTCAGACAGGTCTCTGAACATGTCGGCGCCGAACTCCTTGAACTCGCCTTTCTCCGTGCCCACGAGTCTGTCGCCGTCGCGGAAACCGAGTGCCTTGGCCTCGTTGTTGAACTTCATGCCCATCGTCATGTCCTTAGGACGCACGAAGTCCTCGCCCCAGTAGAACAGGCACATGGAGTAGATGAACAGCGCCAGGACGAAATTCACCAGCACGCCGCCCACCATTATGAGCAGCCGTTGCCACGCCGGTTTGGACCGGAACTCCCACGGCTGTACGGGTTGTTTCATCTGTTCGCTGTCGAACGACTCGTCTATCATTCCGGCTATCTTGCAATATCCGCCAAGAGGCAGCCATCCCACGCCGTATGTAGTCTCGCTCTTCTTGGGCTTGAACTCGAACAGGTGGAACCAAGGATCAAAGAATAAGTAAAACTTCTCCACACGAACGCCGAAGAGCTTTGAGAAAAAGAAATGGCCGCCTTCGTGCAGAAGAACAAGAATAGAGATTGCCAGCATGAACTGCAGCAGTCTTATCAAAAAAACTTCCATTATATTTATTAATATGATTTTAGTTGTTCATTAACTCTCTTGCCACACGACGTGCCTCGGCATCGGTCTGCACGTATGTGTCGTAACTCGGCGAGGCGTCGAACGCCACGCGCTCCATTGTGCGCTCTATGATGTCGGCCATAGCGGGGAAAGAGCACTCGCCGCGGCGGAAACCCTCGTTCACTATCTCGTTGGCAGCGTTCACTATGCACGGCATGTTGCCGCCGCGGTGTATCGCCTCGAACGCTATGGCCAGACAGCGGAACTTCTCCAGGTCGGGCTCGAAGAACTCGAGCGGATGGCGGAACAGGTCGAGACGGTCGCCGGACAGAGGCAGACGGTCGGGATAGGAGAACGCATACTGTATGGGCAGGCGCATGTCGGGCACGCCGAGCTGCGCCTTCACCGCGCCGTCGCAGAACTGCACGGCACTGTGTACTATCGACTGCGGATGGACGAGCACCTGTATCTTCTCGGCGGGAACGCCGAAGAGCCATTTGGCCTCTATCACCTCGAAACCCTTGTTCATCATCGTGGCCGAGTCGATGGTTATCTTCGCGCCCATATCCCATGTGGGATGCTTCAGCGCGTCGGCGGCTGTCATCGTGGCCATCTGCTCCTTTGTAAAGAGGCGGAACGGGCCGCCCGACGCCGTGAGCAGTATCTTCTCCACCTCGTTGTCGCCCTCGCCCACTATGCTCTGGAATATTGCCGAGTGCTCGCTGTCCACAGGCAGTATCTGCACACGGTTCTCCAGCGCCAGTCGGCATATCAGTTCGCCGGCAACGACAAGCGTCTCCTTGTTGGCAAGACATATCTTCTTGTGAGCCTTTATGGCGCGTATCGTAGGCGACAGACCGGCAAAGCCCACCATGGCGGTGAGCACCATGTCGATGGGCGATGCCTCCACTATCTGGTCGAGAGCGTCGCGGCCTGCATACACTTTTATTTCGGGAAGGTCCGAAAGCAATTCTTTCAGTCTGTCGTAATGTTCTTCGTTGGCGATGACCACCGCCGCCGGACGGAACTCGCGGGCCTGCTGTGCCAGCTGTTCCACTCTGTTGTTGGCCGTCAGGCAATAGGCTTCAAAAAGATCTTTGTGCTCTCTTATAACGTCGAGAGCCTGAGTGCCTATCGAGCCTGTAGAGCCGAGAATACATATCTGTTTCTTCATAATCTATGCAAATCGAGTAATCCTTCGGGCAGCCGCATTCTCAGCTCGCGGCGGTCGGCGTCGAAGGAATCTATCAAATCCTCATTGGCGGGTATCAGCATCTGCTCACCCTCCGGTGAGTCAACCTCAAACAGCAGGTTTGCGGTGCTGTCGTCCACCGAGCGTATTGTGCCCACCGTGCTGCCGCTGTTCTCGTCGATGAGCGTGAAACCCACTATCTCTGCCCACGACAGCTCGTCGTCGGTGGAGTCTGAAAGTTTCCTTGGGAAAAAGACGGCACACCCCGTGAGGTCGCGTGCACGCTCCTGCGAGTCGATGCCGCAGAACTTGACGAGCGCCGACGAACTGCCGTTGAAACGGTAGCTCTCCATGAAGAACGGCACCAGAATGCCGTCGATGTCGAGCACCAGATACTCGGCGTCGCAGCGGTCGAACACGTCGTCGTCGAACGCGAACGTCAGTTCGCCTCCCACGCCGTGCGGCTTGCCTATGCGCCCTATTCTGTAAACATCCTCCTGTCTTATCATATCAGCATCCCGTTCGGGTTATCTTTGCTCCGAGAGCGTTCAGACGCGCCTCTATGTCTTCATATCCGCGGTCTATCTGCGCTATGTTCTCAATGCGGCTCGTGCCCTTGGCGCTCATGGCGGCAATAAGCAACGCGATGCCCGCACGTATGTCGGGACTGGTCATTCGGCCTGCCCTGAGCTGTTTGCGTCGGTCGTGGCCTATCACCACGGCGCGGTGCGGATCGCACAGTATTATCTGCGCGCCCATGTCTATGAGCTTATCTACGAAGAACAGACGGCTCTCGAACATCTTCTGATGGAACAGCACACTGCCGCGAGCCTGCGTGGCAACCACGATGAGCACCGGCAGAAGGTCAGGCGTAAGGCCCGGCCACGGAGCGTCGGCAAGCGTCATGATGGTGCCGTCGATGAACGAATCCACCTCGTAGTGCTCCTGTTTCGGCACGAAGATGTCGTCGCCGTCTATGTCCACTCTCACGCCCAGACGGCGGAAAGCGTCGGGAATGATGCCCAGGTTGCGCATCGACACGTTCTTTATTCTCACGCCCTCGCCCACCATCGCGGCCATTCCTATGAACGAGCCAACCTCAATCATGTCGGGCAGTATGGTGTGGCTGACGCCGTGAAGCGACTTCACTCCTATTATGGTTATGTAGTTCGAACCTATGCCGCTTATGTTTGCGCCCATGCCGTTGAGCATGTGGCAGAGCTGCTGTATGTATGGTTCGCACGCCGCATTATATATAGTGGTGGTGCCTTCGGCCAGCACGGCGGCCATGATAATGTTCGCCGTACCCGTTATCGATGCCTCGTCGAGCAGCATGTAGCAGCCCTTCAGATGTTCGGCTTCGATGTTATAGACGTTGCGGTCGGTATCAACCACCAGTTCGGCGCCGAGATACTTGAATCCCAGAAAGTGGGTGTCGAGCCTGCGACGCCCTATCTTGTCGCCCCCCGGCTCGGCTATAGTGGCCTTGCCGAAACGTCCGAGCAGCGGACCCATGAGCAGCACGCTGCCCCTGAGTGCCGAACACTTCTTCACATACTCGTCGCTGCCGAGATAGCTGAAGTCCAGCTCGTCGGCCTTGAACGTGTAGTCATTCCTCGAGTTGCGCGTCACCTTCACACCCATGTTCTGCAACAGCAGTATGAGGTTGTTCACGTCGAGAATGTCCGGTATGTTCTTTATTCTCACCTCTTCAGAAGTGAGCAGCACTGCGCTTATCACCTCGAGCGCCTCGTTTTTTGCCCCCTGCGGGGATATAGAGCCTTTAAGCGGGTGACCGCCTTCGATGACAAACGATTCCATAATTATCTTCTTTTACGTTTGCGTTCAGTTTCCTTAACCTCCATTTTATCAAACTCGAACGTATCCAGATCCAACTGCACCCGGCCGCCTGTGTATGCAGCCAGGTCTGAAGCCACCTTCTCGTCGTCGGCCGAACCGTTGCTCCACTGACGCAGATTGCGCTTCATCTGGTTGGCGGTGATGCGTATCAGCTCGTCGCGCTCCGGTCCGTCCTCCATGGTCTTGAGCTTGTCGAACAGCTCGAACATCATGTAGCCGTAGTGCTTCACCGGTATCTTCTTCATGGGATACTCCACCGGTGCCGGCTTCTCGGCTATCTTGCCCGCCTGACTGATGTCGCACGGATAGTCGATGTCGAGCCTGAAACCGCTCATTATGGCAAGATGGTCCCACAGCTTGTGCTCGAAGTCGGGCGTACCGGCTGCCTGCGGAAACATGCGTTCCATTATGGCGACAATGGCATTGGCGCAGCGCTGGCGCTCGTCTCTGTCTTCCAGCGTCACCGCATAGTCTATCATGCTCTGCACCTCACGTCCGTATTCGGGCATGATGAGCTTCTCGCGCTGTGTGTTATAGTCTAAACCTTCTATGTTCATAGGTTGATATTCGTTATATGAGTTTTGACGGCTTCTTGGCAACGAAGTCCTTCAGATAGAACGGCACGAAGTATGCCACGTCCTCAAAACGGCCCTCGGCCATGCGTTTCTCGGCTATGGGCGACATCCACTTGGCCAAAGGCTTGACGTCGGGGATGAAACGCGCGTTGGGATGATTTATCTCCTTCATGCACTTGGCAGCGCCGTTGCCGAAGAAATATACAGGTCCGCGGTCGAGATACTCGCGGTAGGTGTCGGCCGTAACGATGTCGGCACCAACGGGACGAACCTCTTTCAGTGAGCGGTCATACACGGCGGCATACACCTCCATGCGGCGGGCGTCGATCATCGGGCACAGCAGTGCGCCCTCTTCCACCTTCTCGTCAAGAAGCACCGGAACGGCCAACAGCTCGAGTGTGGGGACGGCTATCAGCTTGAGGTCGCGGCCGTAGCACACGCCCTTGGCCATCGACACACCTATGCGCAGACCGGTGTAAGAGCCCGGACCGCAGCTCACTGCCACCGCGTCGAACGGTATGGCATGGCTGTCGGCAAACGACAGTGCCTCGTCAACAAACGAACCTAACTTCACGGCGTGGTTGGGGCCGTTGAAATCTTCGTTGCTGTAGATGCAGGCTCCGTCCTGACTCACGGCCACCGAACATACGTCGGTGCTCGTTTCTATATGTAAAATACACGACATTTTGTGATTGTTGTTTTATAAAACACGTTTATGCGAAGCCGCACACGGCAGCCCCGCGGTTATCGACATTTCGTATAACTTTTGCAAAGATAATGCAAATAGAATGGTGGACAAAATAAAATCATTTATTTTTCGCATGCCGAAGCCCTAATTTTAACGCACGGACGGCATATCGGCGCAAAAACACGGAACAGTCTTACAGCATGCAGTCATGTCCATATTGTCCATACACCTTTGCGGCGCGGCACACACGGCAACTCACCGCCGGGCACAGCAAAAGACCGACGGCACAAAACAGGACAACTACATACGGAAGCATGTCAGCAGAACCGTGCTTTCTCTTTGCACCTTATTATATATATACACCTCTTGGGTAGAGGTAAGTATTTTTGACACGGGAATATGTGAGCAAAATGTAAGCTTTATTAAAAATATCCTACTGATTGTATTTTTTACCGGAAATTTGTTGGTTATTCCTAATAAAATCATTAACTTTGCCGAAGTTTAGTTGATTAATATGATTAACCTCTACCCAAGAGGCGTAACTATATATGCTTAAAATATTACAATTTAAAATAAAAATAACGTAAAAGAGGCAAACTACAAGGAAAAAACAAACCACGTACTATCTAATTGTTCTTTGAGAATCACCGGATCTATTCCGCATTTCTAGCAAGCAATCAATAGCACTCGCGTGACTATTTATTCTTGATAAGCTGAATTTATTAAATTAAACAAATAAAAAATTAACGCATGATGAAAAAAAAGTATCTTATTCCTAACACTTCTGTTGTGGAAGTGAAGACGGAAGGTGCCTTGCTTACCGAGTCATGGCATACAGGCGAAGAATCACTTCCTATCATTGGTCCTGACGACGAGGACAAAATCACTGATGAAGATAATGATCAGTGGACTCCTACTCGTCCAACAAGTAATTCTAAGAGTTTTAATGTATGGGAATAAAAACAACAAGGTAAAAAGCAAAAGCATGAAGAAGTTTACATTATTTATAGCATTAATCTTGACTGCCGTATTCGGTGTCAAGACAACAGCATCCGCGCAAACTTATGAGACGGAAGAGCAGATTGAATGGATAAATTATGCCGTAACATTCACTCAAGCAAAAAGCGCTGCAGACGGAATATATCTGTGTCACTGGGATCGCCAGAATAACAAATACACATTTGTTAACGCTGGAGGTGAATATGAAACACAGGCTATTGCCTCAAACCGAGGTATGAAATTAACTGTATCGGGAAACGTAAACACTGCTAACTTTAAAGGAACTCTTTATAATCCAACTGAGGGTGTATCATTAGGAATGGAGCCAGGGACAAAGAGAGTCTTCCTTGACAGAAATGCTGCTGAAGAAAAGAATTGGACACTTACTGCTCATACATCGACCACTCCATCAGGGAAAACATATTATGATATTCAGAACGTATGGCACCAATACCTTGGTATAGAAACAACAAAAAACACGCTATTGGTATATGATGATAATCCTGATAATAGTTACTGGCTTCTTATACCTCGTACTGCATTCCGCGACGTATTGCTTAGCGTTACCCATCAGACAAACATCGAAGTAAGCGGTTTGTTCCAGAATACACGCTTTGTACGTTATATGGATAGAACATCATCTTGGCAATGGTGGACAATTAGTGGAACTTCATATGGAAGTCAATTACAAGAAGACAACGTAGGACAAAACACATCTAATGGAAGAGGTCTTGGAATTGCATCTTACAAAGCATACCGTTCAATGGCTCCAGGTGCAGAAACCATTAAAGGCATCACTGTTAAAGATCACGATGGACAAACCGATATAACACTTGACTATGCAAAGAGTTATGGTAGCTTCAGCGCCGGAGAGATGAAAAAGCCTATAGTTATGCGCCAGCAGATAAGCGGCATAAGACCAGGAACATATACAATTACTGCACAAGCATTCGTTTCTGATGACGATAATGAAATTGGTAACAGAAACAACAGCAATATCGCATTCCTTTTTGCAGCAGGAACAAGCGGAGTGAACCAAGGTGCGGAAATACCGGTTCTTAACCAGACGGATCAGACAAAATTTACTGAGAATTTCTACAATTATCATAAGGATGTATTAACGAAAAGTGCCCCACAATACTTCCGTGGCAACGTCGCTGCAGGAGAATACCTGGCAACCGGTGGTGATTACACAAAGAGTTCTGATGCAATATACAATCCTAACACTGAATTCAAGACAATAACACTGAATGTAACAGTTACTGATTCAGGTGATGGTACTGGTACCCTGACAATCGGTGCTGCAAAATATCAAGAGCAAGGAACACTTTACATTACAAATATCGATATTAAATATTCAGGAACATACGAATTCGGTATTGATTCATATAGCACAGACAATACCGCTTTCTCAGAAGACAATACAGATGGTATAGACGAGTATCGGTATGGCTACGCACGTCAGTTCAACCTCGTACGCGATTTCAATATCACAGCAGCAGGTCAGGAAGCTAATGCTAAATGGGAAGCTCTCGTTCTGCCGGTTAACCTGACAGCTACACAGGTAAGAACTGCATTCGGTAACGATGTTAAGCTTAGCAAACTCGTAGGTCTTGCAAACAATGGCAATCAGATTCGCTTTGAAGCAGTAGATTTGGCAAGCAACCCTGATGAAACGGTTATAAAGGCAGGAGACTGCTATGTAATAAAAGTTACCAAAGCACCGGAAGTAGCAAGAGATATGCCATACAAATTTGATGTATACAGCAACGATGAATTTGGTGATGTAAAAGTACCTGTTATATATTATGGTCCAATATATCAGATTGACGGTTTGACAAGAACGTCAAAACTTGGTGACCTGATTAAAGCCAACGGAGGTTCATATGCTGACGGTGTTGTTACGAAAACATATGAAACAAGTGACGGAACATTAAAATACACCGGTTACTTCTACTGGAATCAGACAGCACCAAAAGATGCATACGTTGTATCAAGAGGTAAGATGTTCTATCTGGATGCTGATAACACTTGGACAAACCTCACCGGTACAATGTGGAAGCTTGAAGGATCTTCTTTCACTGGTGCGAAAGAACTTTCTGTTGACTTCGGTGACGGAGATATTACCAACGGTATAAGCGGCATCACTGTAGAAGGAGAGAATAATGTCAACGCAACAGGCATTTACAACCTCAACGGACAGAAAGTATCTGACGGTACATCAACAGAAAGTCTTTCTAAAGGTATTTATATCGTAAACGGAAAGAAATATGTCGTACGTTGATTTATATCTCTTGAAGATTATATCATAAGACAAGCTCTAAGAGCCTGGCACGCCTTCGGTGTGCCAGGCTTTTTCTGTTCAATTATATTCCAATTATCACGATAGCAACACACTCTTCGTGCTTGCTTGTCGTTTTTTTTAGACCTAAAACAAAAAACATACACACGCATAAATTCAATCAAAATAAAACGCACCTTAATTATTAACTGACAAAGAACTGAATGTTATGAAAAAAAACAATTACCAAAAACCTTTGATTTCTGTTATTACGCTCAATGCCGAAAGTCCTTTCATGCAGGGAAGCGGAGAATCTACTACACCAAACTTTGATTTAGAGAACGCAGTAAACGAGACTCCTCCTGAAGCCGACTCGAAGCAAAACAATGTATGGGACAGCAAATGGTAAACGAAGCAAAAAACAGAAGCAAAAATATATGAGATTAAAGACATTATTATTGGCATTGCTGCCCGCAGCCACGGCCGTGGCACAGCCGACAGCCCAGACGCCCACGTCAGGACAGACCTATTACATCTACAACATCGGAGGCGCGGGATATCTTTCTGCCGCCGACAACACACTCAAACTGTCCGGCAACGGCATCCCCGTTACCATTTCTGATGCCGACGCCACAGCCGGCACATTCTACATGGACGCTCCAAGCGGCCGCATATCCGTCACTCCGTTCAGCGGCATCACCACCGACGGCACCGGCACCTACGACCAGTGGCAGTTCACTCCGGTGGCAGGCAAGGAACGCACCTACAACATTTCTTATCGCATGAAGGAAGGCAACACCTTCCCTTATCTCTACATCGACGCTACGGCTCCGACAGCCGAAGCACTCAAGATGCTGCCATACGCTCCGGCCGACACCTACACCAACGGTCAATGGCTGTTCGTTGCCGAGAGCGACTATGCCGACAACACCATCGTGCTCGACGAGAATACCGATTCGTACAGCGCACCATCAGGATCCAACCTGACCGTGAACCTCAAACGCACCTTCAGTCCGGGCTGCTGGAACACGTTCTGTGTGCCGTTCGACATCGATGCCGCACAGCTCCGCGCTGCCTTCGGCGACGACACGCAGCTGATAAGCTACACAAGCTGCGACGGCATGGTGCTCCACTTCTCTTATACAGACAAGGCTGAAGCCGGCAAACCGTACTTCATCTTCATCGGCAAAGACCACGAGACACCTGCCGACGGATATGTATTCACCGGCATCAACCGCTTCGTGACAGAGCCGCAACCGGTGACCTACGGTTCGTTCACATTCAACGGCTGCTTCAGCAAGATAACAATTCCTGAAGGCTCATACGTCATAAACGACAATACGCTTTATCACACACAGACCAAGATGAACGTCAAAGGTTTCCGCGGCTACATCAGCTCAAGCGACGCAAGCAGCAAGCTCAACGGCTGGACCATCGACGACACTACCGACGGCATCAACGGCATTACATCCGATTCTGATGCGAACGGCAAGATATACACCATCGACGGACAGATGATGCGCGACAACGCCACAGACACCAAGGGCATGCCCGAAGGCGTATATGTAGTTAAAGGAAAGAAGATTGTCATAAAATAAAGCAGCGAAGAAATGAAGAAAATATATTATATAATGCTAACCGCCCTGCTCAGCATCTGCTTTGCGGGCAACCTGTCGGCAGCAGACACCAAGGAGGTGTTATGGAGCGACTATTCTCCGGCCGGCAGCACATTCAGCAAAACATTGTCGTCTGTGGACCTGACGAAGCAAACGATACATGCCAAAATAGACCTGTCATCGTGCCAGTATTACAACACATGGGAGAACATCCTGTCTATCGGAACGGACATAAGCGCATGGAACGGCGCCTACAACGTACATCTGTACTACACACGGTCAACAAACACGCTCCAGCTCAACTGGGTTAACCTCGAGCAGCAGAGCATACAGACCGATGTCGCATTGAGCAGCACAGACCTTATCGTTGACCTCACTCCGGAAGGACTTCTCATAAACGGACAGCTACAGAGCAAATACACCGCCGACGCCATGTCGCCGCTTTACGAACAGTCATCTGTTTCTGTGGGCAGCACACAGGGCGAAACCCGCAGCTGGGCGACATATAAGGAAATCAGCGTGATCACTCCCGACGAGAGTGGAGAGGGAAGCGGCACTACTGGCGATGTTCCTGCATTGAACACAAACTATTACATCAGCATCGCAGGCAACACCAACAGCGTGCTGACAGTGAATTCTACAGCAAACGACGCGCCCATAAGTGTCGGCACACTCGCAAACACCACCAACCAGCAGTGGCTGTTGCAGTCGGAAGGCACGTCTTCTGAATATAGCTACAGACTTGTGAATGTATATTCTGAGAAAGCTCTCGACATGGCGTGCGACGGCGGATCAAAGCCACCGTTGCAGTGGACTGCCAGCGAAGGCAACAGCAACCAGCTCTTCAAGTTCGAGAAGCAGTCGGACGGAAGCTACAAGATCTGTGTTTATTATAATGGTGCCCCGTGCTATCTCACAATATCTGACGGTGCTCCAGCCCGCACGAACTACGAAGAATATGCTTCCAGCTTCATCTTCACCAAGGCAGAAGGTGGCAGCGAGCCGGACATAGACGAAGATCGTACATTCGATGTCTCGTTCATCTCTGACCAGACAAAGCTGGGCGACCATAAGGAAGATGCTCACGCGACATTCATCCCTTATGCCACGACTGCCGACATGAAGGCCGATCCTTTCTACTCTACTCCGTGGCTCACACCGGAGAAAGCAATGACCATCAATCTGAACGGACAGTGGAAGTTCAAGTATGTTGCCGGCTCTTCATACGCTCCGGGCAGCAGTGAATTCTACGCAGCCGACTACGACGACAGTTCTTGGGACGAGATAAAAGTTCCGTTGTCATGGGAAATGGCAGGCTATGGCAAACCTGTATATACCAATGTGGGTTATCCGTTCTATAACAATGCTCCGAACGCAAACCATGGACGCGAATATAACGGCGTGACAGACAACAACGCAACCGGCTTCTACCGCCGCACCTTCACCCTGCCGGAGTCATGGAACGACAAGCGCGTGTTCATCCACTTCGACGGTGTTTACAGCGCAGCAGTGGTTTGGGTGAACGGCAAGTACGTAGGATACTCCCAGGGATCCAACACCGATGCCGAGTTCGACATCACCGACTTCGTAACTCCGGGCAGCGACAACCAGCTGTCTGTACGTGTATATCGCTGGTGCGACGGTTCTTACCTCGAAGGTCAGGACATGTGGCATCTGAGCGGAATCCACCGCGACGTATATCTGGTTGCTACTCCTAAGACATTCGTCAGCGACCATTATATCACCTCAACCGACATGAACACCGAGGCCACCAGCGCAACAATGAACGTAGCGCTGACCATCGACAACCGCGAAGGTGAGACAACAAAGAAGAACATTGAGGTGGAACTGCTCGACGCCGACGGCTCTACGGTAGCAACCATGAGTCAGAATGTTGAACTGACCGAGGCTGACAAGACAAAGAGCATCACGCTCTCTACAGATAAACTCACAGGCCTCACACCGTGGAACGCTGAGAAACCTTATCTCTACACTGTCGTCGTACGCCAGAACAACGCCGACGGAGCTGAGGAGATGGTATTCTCCACAAAGTATGGTTTCCGCAACATCACACGCAGCGGCAATCTTGTCTATATCAACGGACAGCGCGTATTCTTCAAAGGTGTGAACAATCAGGATACACATCCCGAATACGGCCGCGCCATAGACATGGAAACAATGCTCACCGATGTGCGTATGATGAAGCAGGCAAACATCAACACCGTGCGCACAAGCCACTATCCACGCCAGCCCAAGATGTACGCCATGTTCGACTACTTCGGACTCTACGTTATGGACGAGGCAGACGTTGAGTGCCACGGCAACCAGGGTCTGACAAGCACAAGTTCATGGTCCGACGCGTTCGTCGACCGCAATGTACGAATGGTTATGCGCGACCGCAACCATCCGAGTGTAATATTCTGGTCGCTTGGCAACGAGTGCGGCAACGGCAGCAACATGGCAGATGCCTACAGCGCAGTGAAAGCTCTCGACAGCCGTATGGTTCACTATGAGGCAGGAAGCGCAACAAGCGGTTACTCCGACCTGTATTCAGACATGTATCCGACGGTTGCGAGCGTAGAACAGAAGAGCGCAGGCTACAGTGGAATGCCATATTTCATCTGCGAATACGCACACGCCATGGGACAGGCTGTGGGCAACCTCATCGACTACTGGAATGTTATAGAAAACAGCACAGGAATCATCGGCGCATGCATCTGGGACTGGGTTGACCAGTCAATATACGATCCTGAGAAACTCGCCGCAGGCATCAAGCAGGACAAGCGCGGATTCAACTACTTCACCTCAGGCTACGATTACAACTATCCTGACGTGAACAACGGCTTCCAGGGAAACTTTGTGAACAACGGTCTGATAACAGCCAACCGTGTATGGACAGCCAAACTGAGAGAGGTTAAGAAGGTTTATCAGTATGTGACATTCGAGAAGTTCAGCGGCAACACGCTCACAATAAAGAACAAGTACAACTTCACCAACCTGAGCGACTTCTGCCTGCGCTACGCCATCCTCAAGGACGGACGCACCGTAGAGGAAGGTCAGACCGACCTGCCTTCAACAGTTGCCGGCGCAACAACAGACGTTACAGTGCCTTACACAACCAAATGCAGCGACGATGCCGAATACACCATAATGCTCAGTCTCTGTCTGAAGAGCGACGCATCATGGGCTAAAGCCGGCTATGCGATAGCTGAGGAACAGTTTGCTCTGAACGAGCGTCCTGCCCTGTCGGAGATCAACGGTGGCGGTTCACTCTCTGTTGTCGACAACACCGTATCGGGAACAACAACCGACGGCAAACAGTATGAGATATCATTCTCTAACGACGGTCAGCTCACAGGATGGACATTCGACGGCAAGTCGTTCATCAATGCCGCACCCGACTTCAACTGCTTCCGCAACATAGACAACGACCGAAACATCGCAAGCACGGTAAGCAAGTCTCAGTACACCAGTCACAGCATTACAAGCAAACTGTCTAAGTCTGGCGACAACGCCGTTATGACTCAGCAGGGCACCGGTTCGCTGTGCAACTACACAATAGCATACACAATCTATCCGTCGGGTGTCATCGACATGAAGGTGACGTTCACTCCGCACAGCGCCACACGCCGTATAGGTCTGGGCGTACAGTTCCCGGGTAGTTTTGAGAATGTGGAGTATTACGCAAAAGGTCCGTGGTCAAATTATGTTGACCGTCAGACAGGTTCATATCTCGGACGTTACACAACGACCGTTGACGATATGTTCGAAGAACTGCCCCACCCGCAGACAATGGGCGACCGCCAGGCTCTGCGCGAACTTGTACTCACCGACCGCACCAACGGTGCAAACCTGAAGGTGCAGACCGAAGGTCAGGTGGCATTCTCACTGTCGCACTACAACGAAAGTGCATGGGATTATTACGGTGATGTTATGTGGAGCGAGAAACTTCACCCGTATGGCCTGACACGTGACAACACTGTCTACGCACACTTCGACTACTGGCAGCGCGGACTGGGCAACAACAGTTGTGCCGGTGATTTCTGTCTGCCGCAGTACGAATGCCCGACATGGGGTTCATACACCTACACACTGCGTCTGACACCATCGACCGTGAACGAGTAATTTCATAACAGATAGCCTACAGGCAACAGTCTGTGGACTTACAGACAGATACAAACATTATGGTCCGTCTGTGCGCGTGATGCGTACAGACGGTTTTTTATTTTCATCATTCCATATTCCCAACGCAAGGCAGAAACCGACGCCGGGACGACAAAATAATGTACAACACCCGAAAACACCATTAAGAACACAATAAAGAAAAGGACAAATACGTTAGCAATAAAAACCTGTAACTGAAATGAAAACCTGTAACATTCTCCACACTCTGGCACTTGTGTGCCTGTTGCTCAGCGCAACCAATATCATCGCACAGAACAAATACAGATGGACAGACGAGCTTACACTGCTGCGTTCCATCGACCGCCTGCCCGAATATCGCAGCGGATGCCACGTAGAACAGTTCTCCAGCTACGACCGCACATGGGGCAACGACGACGGATTCTCGGGCAAATACTCTTATATCCGCAAGGAAAACGGTAAACTCGTGATAGCCGAGATGAAAGGCGCTGGCGTCATAAACCGAATCTGGACGCCCACACCCAACGACAACATACTGTGTTTCTACTTCGACGGAAAGAAAGAACCGGGCCTCCGCATACGCTTCTCCGACCTGTTCTCAGGCAAGGTGTTCCCGTTTGTAAAGCCCGTATGTGGCAACGAGGTGGGCGGTTACTACTGCTATCTGCCCATCACTTATGCCAAGTCGTGCAAGATTGTGATGGAAGGCGACGGCCTGCAGTTCATCCAGATACAATACCGTCAGCTGCCCGGCATGAAAGTCGAGACATACGACGGCACATTCTCCGATGCCGACAAGGCGCTGCTCAGCGAGGTGTGCGGCACATGGGCAGCCACAAATCCGCAGGCCAACACCTACGCACTGGGGCGTTCAGCCGGCGCGACCGTGAGCGAGAAGACAGTCACCCTGAAGCCCGGCGACGAGGTGACCTGCTTTGAGAGCAATGCCCCGGGCCGCATAACGGGAATAGAGATAGACGGCGGCAACGCCTTTGAAGGCCCGGATAAGAACATCATACTCACCGCCCGGTGGGACGACGACAAGACCGACGCCATCTGCGCACCCGTCGCCGACTTCTTCGGCTACGCCTACGGCCGGCCCGCCATGCGCAGCATGCTCATGGGGCGCAGCGGATATACCAACTACTGCTACCTGCCAATGCCTTACGACAAGTCTGCCAGTCTGAAACTTATTTACCGCCGCGACAAATCCGCACAGCAGCCGCCGGTTTCCATAAGGGTGAGAATACACCACAATTCCACCGCCCGCGACGCAAAAACCGAAGGTCGTTTCTACTCTTCATGGCGGCGCACGCACACTCCGATAGGCGAATACCACACCTTCCTCAACACCAAAGGCAAGGGCCACTACGTCGGCACCATACTCCTTGCGCAAGGTCTACGCTCTGGCATGACCACATTCTTCGAGGGCGACGACAGCACCTACGTCGATGGCAGGATGCGTATGCACGGTACCGGCTCGGAAGACTACTTCAACGGCGGATGGTATGCGCTGCTCGACCGTTGGGACCGCGGCCACAGCATGCCCATACACGGATGTCTCGACTACTCGTTGCAAATGTCACGTACCGGCGGCTACCGTTTCTTCATAAGCGACAAACTGACCTTCGACAAGGAGATTTTCCACGGCATAGAACATGGCGATGTGAACAACTGCTATCCGGTGGACTACACGTCGCTGGCGTTCTACTACTCCGACACCGCGCCAGACAGCATCGTGCAACCCGTCGGCAATCTGCTGAAAGAGTACCGTCCCAACAGACATACATTCTATCCGCAGCTCATGGAGATCACGCCCGACGGCGACATACAGATAAACAACGACCGTGGACTGCGCATAAGCACCGGCAACAGCGGCAATCTTCGCATACTGCTCAACGACATACCTGAGGGCCGCTACAAGCTATATATGAGCTATCACGAGACGTCTGCCGGCACTGGATTCCAGATATGGCAGCGTCAGAAACTCATTACCGACTGGCGCGAATCGCACAACGACACCGACACCTATCGCGAAGATGTCTATATGGGCGAAATAGAACTGACCTCACAGGACAACTCCATCACTGTGCACATCGCAAAGACCGACAAAGGCAACAGCCTCATCGTGGGCACCGTGACGCTCGAGAGAATATCGGATAAGGAATAAGAAAAAAGATTTTAAGGCGTTCCGCTCCGATCACTTTATAAGAAGTGCTGCTCAGCCTTCTTCCATACATAATGCTTAAATGATTAAAACCCAATCGGTCATTAGACCGCACATAGTGTTATCTGTCTGTGCATTCATACTCTCAGTCGGTATTATTGTGAATAAAGAACACCAACATTGCGTGGAAAAACATTAACATTATGATAAAAGAACTTCAAGACCTGACTTACACACAAACGCCATGAGGCCGACAACATCAATAAACAATCATGGCCCATAAACACTGCGGGGCGGACATATCGTGAAGACTGTCCGCCCCGCATTTGCTGTCAGATGCGCAATCCCATACCGAACGACGCTGAATAGCACTTCGGCGCGCGACTCGTTTTCAGGAGAGGAGTGAGCCCCGCACGTCCGTATATCATCAGGCAACCGTAGCCCAGACGCATCTCAAGGTTGACTCCCAACGGATTGAGATTGATATCCTCTGTCTGTGTATGTGTCTTTTTGTTCGCACGATATTTCGACTCGTCAGACATGCGCATGTCTATCGATGCTCCCAATCCGGCGTAGAAACTTTTTCTCGACCACTCCATCATCACCGGCACACGTATAATGCTGTAGCTGATGTAGCTTTTCTTCACCTTGATATCCTCTTTCTCAACCAGTGACGACATGCCGTCGGTGGTTGTAAGAACATAGTTTCCCTGAAAGTGATTGTATGCCCAGGTTGTCTGCATGGCCGTTGTCAGTGCAAGATTACGGCCAAGCCTGAAAGCCACACTCGCCAACGTGAATCCGAATTCCCACGACTTTGAGTCGCGTGTGTGCAAGGCAGTGCTTCCACTGAAGCCCATCGCTCCGTCCGACAGCAGATTGTAGCCCATGAAGAAAAACGGATAATGGCTCTCCATGGGTTTCCTGTTTTTACCCAATGTCTGCGGGATGAACGGCGAGGTGACGTAAACCCGCTCCACCTCCTGCCCGTCGGCGAAACTTGTCTCATAGGTGCGTGTGAGCTGCGTGCCGTCGTCTTTATAGACACTTACGCTCGTTATTCCCGCCGAATCGTTCACCACTATCCTGTTGTCGTCCACGATGATTGTTGTGTCCGCCGGTTCACCGGCCATTGCCACAGCCGGCAAGAGCAAGGCGAAGAGTAATGATTTTTTCATATCCATATATTTTATGTTTTATATTATTTTCTTGAATAACACATTTTCATTATGTCGTCGGGCGAGAGGTCACCCTCGATGTATATCACTGTGCCGCGTCCTCCACTGCCCTTGCTGAAAAGAACATAGCGATTGAGGTCCTTTGCCGCAGGCGCCATCATATAGTACCCGCTCACCACGCGGCCGTCCTCCACCACCTCGCGTATCTTCTTAGCCTGCTTGCGGTCGCCCTTCAGAATGTTCTCTATCTCGGCGGCGTTTCTCTTGTATATCAGACTCTTATACACTTTCAGCCGGTATCCCATCAGCGTGGTGTTGTTCATCTCCACCATCTTGCTGCCACGCTCGTGACCGAAGCGGCGGAACACCTCGTCCACCTTCAGCCCCTTCTGAGCGCAGGCAGGCACGACGAGCAGCAACATCAGCAACACCGTGCATACACGCACAAGCAATGTCAGGTGCCGTGTGCCGGCAGTATTGTTGAAATACATATGTTTCCTGTGTATCATTTTTCTATTCCTTTCTTTTCGTTTCCATCACAATGATTACGCCTTTTCGCATTACGTCCGCGCAGGCTTCAGCCGCATGGACTCATGAAGAGAGTGTCAGTCAGCCATCATGTCGAGCGCCGAGAACGAGTCGTCCTCATCTGCCGACACCATCTGCAGGGCTTCCATGGCCTCGCGCTCCACCACCCGACGGTCGGTATATACGCGGCCGTCTATCACGGCGTAGTTGTCGTGCCTGTCGGGAATGCCCTTCACCAGAACCACGCCCACCACACATGCCGCCGCGAGCAGTGCAGCCACCACCACACGCAAGCCTCCGCGTCGCCTCATCGGCACCACGACAGCCCCTTCGTGCCTCGTCGCAGCCCTGCCGGCAGCCATGCGTTCCTCGTCCACGTAGGCCATCATGGCACGGCAGGGCCTCCACTCGTCGGATATGTTGTCGCCCGCCTGTCTGAAAAATCGCGCCAACTCACGCTCCTCGGCGGCAGTGGTCTCGCCGTCGAAATATCTGTCTATCAGAGCCCCTATGTGTTCATCGTTCTTCTTCATTGCTGTATGTGTTTTATAAGAACCTCCTTATGCGTCAGCCGCGTCGCACCGCCGTCAGCCTGACATACTCCTGGCGTATCCTCATACGCGCCCTCGACAGATTCTTGCGCAGGCTCTCTGCCGAGCAGCCCGTTATCTGCATTATCTCGCTGCTGTCGTATCCCTCAATCTCCTTCATGCGGAATATCATACGCTGCAAGTCGGGCAGCCTCTCCACGATGCGCCTCACGAGGTCGGCCTCGTCGCGTGCCTCCACCGCCGTTCCGTCGTCGCCTATCTGTTCTGCCGTCGAGGCGTGCCCCTGTTCATAGCGTCCGTGGCGCCAACGGTCGTTGACAAGGTTGCGCAACATGGTCGTGGCGAGCGCGCGGTTGCGTCCGTCAGCGGCGAGCGAGTCGCGCATGTTCCACAGCCTGAGCATCACCTCCTGCGCCAGGTCCTCCGCAACGTCGTCGTTGCCGGTAAGATGGCAGGCAAGTTGTTTCAGCTCACCACGCATGGGAATTATCTTGTCGTTAAATTCGTCGGTTCTCATTTCGTCTTTTCATAATAATAAACGATTGAAACGCGAAAACGTGACATCGGAATATGATTTTTTTATTTGCCGGCACGAAAAAGCCCCACCTCAAGGACCGGAAAAGCCGTGGCGACGCGGCACGATTATCCCTATCAGACAGAGAAACAGCCGTGACTGCGGCCGCACGAAAACCCCGCCGGGCAATGATAAAGTACGCGCAGGACTCACGTACAAATAATGTATAAATATGCAGAAGCCGACACCGGGAGACGAATAAATATACACCGTAAACCGTCGAGAGGGCCTATGAAACGAAAAAATATAAATCTTTTACTCTCAAAACCGTATATTCATACACCTTTCTGCCGGAAATTCGGCGTTCCTTCCCGACGTATCGTCGGCGGTCAAGTATTCAAAAGACAAAAATATCGTACTATAAGAACACACGGCGTTATATTTTTTTGTATTTTTGCAGAATATAATCCGGCATCGGCAAAAGCACACACGCAACACCCCCGCAACCGTGCCGCAACTAAACAAGAATCTTATAAACAATACACAGACACCCGACACCCTGTCTGAAAAAACCAAAAGCTGATATGATACAATCAATGACCGGTTACGGCAAAGCCACCGCAGCCTGTAAAGGAAAGAAAATCCATGTGGAAATAAAATCGCTCAACAGCAAGACGCTCGACCTTTCCGCACGCATAGCACCGCTATACCGTGAGAAGGAGATGGAGATACGCCAGATGATCACCGCGCGACTGATACGCGGAAAGGTGGATTTCTCAATATGGATTGAAAAGGACGCCGCAACCGACGCAACACCTATAAACGCCGCTCTGGTAGAGAACTACTACCGACAGATAAAAAACATCGCACAGACAACGGGCATACCTGAACCGCAGGACTGGTTCTACACCCTACTGCGCCTGCCCGACGTGACCACACGCACCGAGAACGAGGAGCTCGAAGACGAGGAGTGGAGCACGGCACGCTCGGCCATCGAAGAGGCCATCGGCCACCTGATAGAGTTCCGCAACCAGGAGGGAGCAGCTCTGGAAAAGAAGTTCACCGAGAAGATAGACAACATCGGCGCACTGCTCAAGAGCATAGAGCCATACGAGAAGTCGCGTGTAGAAAAGATAAAGGCGAGAATAACGGAAGGTCTGAAGGCCATTCCCGACGTGGAGTACGACAAGAACCGCCTGGAGCAGGAACTGATATACTACATTGAGAAGCTCGACATCAGCGAGGAAAAACAGCGTCTGGCCAACCATCTGGCCTACTTCCGCGAGACGATGAAAGAGAATGGCGGACAGGGAAAGAAGCTGGGATTCATCGCTCAGGAGATGGGACGCGAGATAAACACCACCGGAAGCAAGAGCAACAACGCTGAGATGCAGAACATAGTGGTGAAGATAAAAGACGAGCTGGAGCAGATAAAGGAACAGGTGCTCAACGCACTTTAAAAGGTAAACGGGGCGGCGCGACATGTCCAGACAGACACGTACGCGCCGACATCATATAAAAACACATACACATGAACGACAATACGAAAACCGGAAAACTCATAATATTCTCCGCGCCGAGCGGATGCGGAAAGAGCACAATCATCGGTTGGCTGATGAAACACGAGGAACTGCGTCTGGCATTCTCCATATCGTGCACGAGCCGACAGCCGCGCGGAACGGAACAGAACGGTGTGGAATACTTTTTCATCACGCCCGAAGAGTTCCGCCGTCGCATAGAGAACGACGAGTTTCTGGAGTATGAGGAGGTATATAAAGACCGCTTCTACGGCACTCTGAAAGAGCAGGTTGAGAAGCAGTCGGCACAAGGCGACAACGTGGTATTCGACGTTGATGTGAAGGGCGGATGCAACATCAAGAAGTTCTATGGCGACCGCGCGCTGAGCATCTTCATCCAACCGCCGTCGATAGCAGAACTGCGCTGCCGTCTGGAAGGACGCGGAACGGATGCACCGGAGGTGATAGACGACCGCATAGCACGCGCCGAATTCGAGCTGTCGTTTGCCGGACAGTTCGACAAGGTGGTGGTGAACGACGACCTGCAGAAGGCTGAGGAAGAGACACTGGCAATCGTGAAGGAGTTTATCGGACTGTAAACACACTACTCCTCACGGCCAATCCACGACAGACAGAAAAGATGAATAAGATACGCACAGGACTCTACGGCGGTTCGTTCAACCCCATACACAACGGCCACATAGCCATAGCACGGCAGATGACAGAGAAAGCCGGACTTGACGAAGTGTGGTTCATGGTGTCGCCACAGAACCCGCTGAAGGAGCGCGACACACTGCTCGACGACGCCAGACGACTGGAGATGGCACGCACGGCACTCGAAGGCGAGACACGGCTGAAAGCCTGCGACTACGAGTTTTCGTTGCCGCGGCCCTCATACACATGGCACACGCTCCAGTCACTCTGGCGCGATTATCCCGAAAGGGAGTTCGTGCTGATGATAGGCGCCGACAACTGGGCGCACTTCGGCCGCTGGTATCACGCCGAAGACATAATGCGCACGTGCGAGATGCTGATTTATCCACGGCGCGGATACGATATTGACACGCAGTCGCTGCCCGCCGGCGTACGGCTCATAGACACCGGACTGTACGACGTTAGCAGCACCGAGATAAGACAACTCATAAAGGACGGTAAGGACATAAGCAGTCTGGTGCCCGCCTCCATAGTGACAATGGCCGAAAGCTACTACGGCCACTCCAAAGCATGACGGGCGCATGCCCGCTGCCTGCGCGCCAGCGTCACACACGACGGGGCTTCACTGCCGCAACTCCATGAGACACAGCGCGAAGCGCATCGGCGGCACATTCATGCGCGAAACGGCTGTATCAGGATTGTAACACGTGTGTAGCACTATTGTAGTATGTTTATCCGACCTTTGTAAAAAATTTACAGCAAACTATGGTAAACAGGACAAGCAGCAAGAAGAAAGCGACCAACGACTACATCGAACGCGACCTTAGCTGGATGTATTTCAACCGCCGCATACTGCAGGAAGCCACAAAGACTAACGTTCCACTTTTGGAACGTCTGAGCTTTCTGGGAATTTACTCAAACAATCTCGATGAATTTTTCAGAGTGCGCATGGCTACGCTGAGCCGCATTGCCGAGTGCGAGGACAAGAGTCTGAAAAAAGAAAAGGAGCACGCACAGAAGCTGATAAGGCGCATAAACAAGCTGAACAACACTTACGCCAAGGAATATGCGGAGGCAATAGCAAACGTAACGCAGCAGTTGCGCGACGAACACATATTCTTGCTCAACGAGACTGAGCTGGACGAAGAACAGCAGAAGTACGTCAGACTGTTCTTCAGGCAGAAGCTCAGCGGCTTTGTCAGTCCTGTATGGATAACCGCCGCCAAGCAGCTTACCGACGAGACGGACGAGAGCATTTACCTCGGCGTGAAGATGAACACCGAAGGCAAGAAGTCGAGCGACTATGCACTGATAGAGCTGCCCACGGAAGCCAGCGGACGTTTTGTAAGACTGCCCGACAGAGAAGACAACAAATATCTGATGTATGTGGACGACGTGATACGCTACTGTCTGCCATACATCTTCGGCGGACTGGGATACACGCATTTCGAGGCCTACTCGTTCAAATTCACAAAGGACGCCGAGATGGAGATGGGCAACGACCTGCGCAACGGCGTCCTGCAGAAAATATCGAAGGGAGTGAAGAGCCGCAGGAAGGGCGACGCGCTGAGAGTGATATACGACCAGAACATGCCGCGCGACCTGCAGAAGCGCATCATGAACCTGCTTAACCTCGACAAGCTCGACACCGTGCTCGCCGGAGGACGCTATCACAACCATAAGGACCTGATGTCGTTCCCCGACTGCGGACGCGACGACCTGAAATATCCGGTATGGAAACCCATCGTGCGCCCAGAGGTAAACAGCAGTCAGGAGAGTCTGCTGCGCCTTGTGCAGAGCGGCGACAGATTCATACACGTGCCATACCACAGCTTCGACTACTACATACGTCTGTTGCAGGAGGCGGCCATACACAAGGAGGTGAAGAGCATCAAGACCACACTCTACCGTCTGGCCAAGGACTCGAAGGTGGTGAAGGCCCTGATATGCGCCGCACGCAACGGCAAGAAGGTGACCGTGGTGATAGAGCTTCTGGCGCGCTTTGACGAGGCATCGAACATCAACTGGTCGAAGAAGATGCAGGATGCGGGCATACACGTCATATTCGGAGTGGAGAACCTGAAGGTGCACTCCAAGATAACGCACATCAGCATGAAGAACGGCAACGACATAGCATGTATAAGTACGGGTAACTTCCACGAAGGAAACGCGCGCGTATATACCGACTACATGCTCATGACGGCTGCGAAGAACGTGGTGAGGGACGTAAACTCGGTGTTCACCTTCATCGAGAAGCCTTATATCCCCGTTACGTTCAAGGAGCTGCTCGTGTCGCCTAACGAAATGAAGAAGAAGTTCATCAAACTGATAAACAACGAGATAAAGAACAAGCAGCAGGGCAAACCGGCATTCATAAAGATAAAGATAAACCACATAACCGACCCGGACATGGTGAAGAAACTGTACGAGGCATCGGAGAACGGGGTGAGAATAGACCTGCTGGTGCGCGGCAACTGCTCGCTCGTGACCGGCATTCCGGGAAAGAGCGACAACATACACATCTGCGGAATAATAGACCGCTACCTGGAGCACTCGCGCATATACATATTCGCCAACGGCGGAGACAAGAGGTGCTTCATAGGCTCTGCCGACTGGATGCCGCGCAACCTTGACAACCGCATCGAGGTGGTCACGCCGGTATATGACGAGAAGATAAAGGAAGATCTGGAGAGAGTGGTTGACTACGGACTGCGCGACACCATGCAGGGACGCGTGGTTGACGGCACCGGAGAGAACAGACCGTGGACGACGGAAGACGGTGTGGCGTTCAGATCGCAGGAAGAGCTGTACAAATATTACAAGGAACAGCAGATAAAAGAGAAAGAAGCGTTGAATAACAAACAAAAGACCGAAGAACATGTGCAAGACAACAACTGACACAGACAGAAGATGCTACGCGGCGATAGACATAGGCTCAAACGCCGTGAGACTGCTCATAAAGAAAGAGGACGCCGACGAGAACCTGGTGAGCAAACGACTCACTAAAGCTCTGCTGCTGCGTGTGCCGCTGCGGTTGGGCTTCGACGTGTTCACGCTCGGCGAACTGTCGGAGAAGAAGGCCAAGAACCTCAGACGCCTTATGAAGGCATTCCGACAGCTCATGAAGATTTATGAGGTGACCGACTACCGTGCCTGCGCCACATCGGCAATGAGAGACGCGCGCAACGGAAAGAAAGTGATAGACAAGATACTGAAGGATTCTGACATAAACATAGAGATAATAAACGGTCAGGAAGAGGCGCAAATAATATACAACAACCACATAGAGTGTCTCGAGGACCGCACTGGAAACTATATCTATGTGGACGTAGGCGGCGGCAGCACGGAGATAAACATGATGATAAACGGACAACTGGTACAGTCGCTGTCGTACAACATCGGTACGGTGAGAATGCTCAGCGGCGCGGTGAAGGACGAGACATGGGAGACCATGAAGAGCGACCTGACACGCCTGACCGCCGATTTCGACAACGTGAACATAATAGGTTCGGGCGGCAACATAAACAAACTCTACCGCATGGCGGAGAAGAAGGACAAGAAAAGACTGCGTCTGCCTGTGAGCGAACTGAAGGCTCTCTACGACATGCTGGAGCCTCTCACGCCGGAGCAACGCATGAAGGAGTATGCCCTTAAAGCCGACCGCGCCGACGTAATTGTGCCGGCTGCGAAAATATTCCTCACCATTGCCGACACCGTGAAGGCCGATTTTGTGCACGTTCCTGTTATTGGTCTGGCTGACGGAATAATAGACAGCCTGTACGCAAAATGCCACAACGACAGCAAATAACACGGCTCTGAGGACGTTCTGACGGCCGCAGCGCACCGACGTGAACATAAGCCATGACGCCGCAACGCGGGAACACGCGCGGCAAAGGATGCGCAAGACACAAAACATCATATTATTTTCATAATGAATGATGCGCCACCGTATAATCACAAACGGTGGCGCATTTTTATGTTATCGCGCCTTTCAACAACGTGCATCGACATATTGAGGTCCGCCCGACAAACCGTTTTTGGAATAACAAATTCCGTTGCCGTAATAAAACAAATAATCACAGCAGGAAAGGTACATTCTTTCCATCCTCTTTTTTCCACATCGTATTGACATTTTCAGCGAAAACCAGCGCAACATACTTACAATTTTTCTTGACTAAATTTTGACAAAATATTTTGGCAAAAGAGATGTAAATGGATGTTAAATCAGGTATATCCGAGACCGGTTCGGGGCATATCGCCCTTTGATATACCCCATAACATAGTCCGGAAAGATTGATTCCGCGTTCTGATATTGCCCATTTCGTCATGCGATTAAGCCCATTTTGTGGTGCGAAATGGGCCATTTCAGCCTCTGATATAGGCCATTTCGCATGCCAAAATGGTGCTTTTTGCAAAGTGATAAAATACCCTTTAAATGTAAATCATTGATATTCAATATCTTATAATAACCTCTTATAATTCGCGTATTTGCGACCAAAGGAGACCTCGCCCGCAAATACGCGCTTATTTTTCGGGGTATATCAGGAAACTCCGACCGAAAAAACAAAATCTGCTTTCAATCTGAAAGTAGACTATATCGTTATTATTTCTGAATAGGAACTACGCGAAACGCTGTCACCGTATGCGCTTCACGGCAGCAGACACAGCCCGCTCGAAATAACGGCCTTCAGCCATCTGACGGCCGACACGCATTACATTGTCGCACATACGATTGTATTCATCGCGTGTGAGACGCTCATAAATGCCGGCAATGTCGCGCAGAGAGCTGACGCAGATACCTATTCCGTTGTCGCGCACAAACGCAGCCATCGCCGCCTTCTCCCAGATAATGAGGGGCAGTCCGCAACGTATGTAAAGCGAAATCTTGTGCGGTGTGTTTATCATAAGATAAGAACCCCAGTCGCCGTCGCAGCAATCCACCGAACCGCCATCCCACACCAGACCGAAATCGCCCTCTGAAGTGCGTATGAGATTGTCGGGAAGCATGAAGCCCTTGGTATCGAACTTATCGGGATTTGCGGCGCTCGTGCGGTCGAATCCGCGGCCATAGACATTGAGAGAATATCCGTCCATCAAAGAGCCGAAGTCGTAAAGGAAACGATTTTTCCGCAGAGAGAGCTGACCGGCATAAACTATCTTGCGCAAGGGCCACGTGGCCTTGCGGTCAGGACACGCGGCGTCGGACAGGAAATCGAACGCGCCGAGCGACTCGACAACCTTCTTACGGCCGTGACCAACGAAGCCATGTTCGAGCAGCCAGCCGCACGTTGAGGGGTTGCAACCTATGAGGGCGTCGGACATATTCATCATAGCTATCTCGCGCTGCTCGGAATTGCGCTTGTTGCGGAAGCACTGAAGGTCGTGGATGAACGTGACTACCTCTGCCCCACGCAGATGAACCAGACGGCAGATGAGGGAATAATACTTGGTGGGATACTGCAAGACGAGTATGTCGCCCTTGCGTATGACCATCGCCGCGCGCACAAGTATCTCTATCGTTCGCACGAAATGGCACAGGCGCGACTTGCTCACGACAAACGGTTCTGCCACCGGCACGTAGCCCGCCCTGCTCATTATATGCTCTATGTCCATACGGGCCTTGCTGCCGGCATCGTTTACGTGCTTATACTTATAGTCTCTCGGTAAGAAGTATTTCATCGTGTTGTGGGGAAGATAAAATGTTTGGTCTATAACTTTTTCCTTATTTCGGGATAGTGCTCGAGTATTTTCTCGAGAGCCTTGCGGTTGCGGTCGTCACCCGGTTTGAGGTTTACCGACTTCAGGGATATGCTTCCCGGCTTGCCTATCTCGAACGGCCGGCGACAGCCTTTGCGGAGAGGTACGACATAAGTGCCGCGCGACACGGCTGCAGCCCAGAACCATACGTCGTCGTTGATGGGCGCCATGTCCATGAAAAGCGAGGCATCGAGCATTTTCTCGTCGAGCGAGTGAGGCGGATATAACACGCCGCCCACACCCGTCTGCATGGCATGATGGTCGAAGATGTAGCGTCTGAAAAGAAAGTCATACCACCGGTATTTCCTCCATTTCTTATACGGCGCGTCAAGAACCACACGTCTCACGCGGTGGGCTACGATGGCTTGCGGCAAGCGCTTGTGCAGGTGCAACAGGTCGCGGAGCATGTCGGCGTGATAGAGTATGTCGTCATCGATGGTCACGATGATGTCGTCGGGGAAATCGATCAAGGCAGGAATGAGTTTGGTGTAAGACCGTATGTCCTCACCGTAAGTTCTGACCTCGAATATGGGATTGCGCTCTGCGAGGCGTTCAAGCTCGCTCGGTATTCCGCAGTCGGCGAACTGTGACGCCGTGAGATAAAGCACGATCTTGTCCGGAAGTACCGATCCGTCGAGGACGGATTGGATGGATTGTATTGCGTATGGTATTGCTTGGGGGAATGATGTGAGCGAAACGATTATTTTCTGTCGGTCATTCATTGAATGAAGTATTAGTGGGTTTTAGTGTCATTTGCTATTTTCTGTCCTACCTCCGGGAAATGCTCTACAATGGCTTTCAACGCGGCGGCATTGCGGTCGGTGCCCGCCTTGAAGTTCACAGTCTTGAGCGAAAGTTCCCGTGGCTTCTTGAGTCCCTTAGGTTTGTTGTGTCCGAAAGGCACCGGAACCACCGGTATGTCATTGGCTACAGCCGCCGCCCAGAACCAGATGTCGTCGGTTGTCGGCGCAATCTGCGTGAAGAGCGACACGTCGAGCATGTCTTTCTTCAAGGCATGCGGCGGATAGAGCACACCGCCCACACCGGTCTGAATGTTTCTGTAGCTTACATGTATTTTCTTGAACAGGAAATGATACCAACGGTATTTACGCCATGTGCGGTATGGCCGGCCGGGCTTCATCAGCTTGGCACGGTGGGCAAGCACGGCGTTCGGCATAGCCTCATGAAGGCGCAACAGGTCGCGCAGCATGTGTCTGTGATAAGCCACATCGTCGTCTATCGTAACAATAACCGCCTCAGGGAAGTCGGCAAGTGCGGGAATGAGCTTACGGTATGACCTGATATCCTTGTCGTAATCGCGTATTTCGAATATCGGATTCTGCTCGGACAGGCTCTTCAGCTCCTGCGGTATGCCCTCAGCTCCAAACTGAGAGAACGTGAGGTAAAGCACAATTTTGTCAGGAAGGACCGATCCGTTGAGGATAGAACGCACGGCCTGAGCGGCATACGATATAGCTGCGGGGAACGAAGTAAGCGACACAACTACCTGTTGTCCTGGCACATTAGATTTCATCTTCATGTTATATGGATTATTATTTTCACCTCTTATTGTTCACTCTGACTCACGCATGGCGGCAGGAGACACGATTTGATACGCCGTACTGATGCCATTTGACAAAATTAGTAAAAAAAAGATGAACGGCAACCGCATACGGAAAGAATATGACCGGACAGGCATTTTTTTCGCACTCGTGTCTCAATAAAGTACCGAAGAAAGGCAATCGGCGGCTCTTTTGCGGTCTTCATCAAATATGGCTGCGACTCCTGACCAGTCTATTTGCTTCTTCATAAGATCGGGGGTGTATCCGTTGATGTCGTATATCAGACGGTCGTCAAGGCCGAACTTCCCGAAGAGAGAGTGAAACCGCTCGAGTCCTCTCTTCCTGTTACCGATGGCAATGAACGGCTTTTGGAATATCAACGAGAACACAGAGCCGTGGAAACTGTCGGTGAAGACATACGATGCACGGCTGAACGCACGCAGCCATTCCTCAGGCGAAGGCACCATCTTGGCGTCAGACGAGGCGTACCATTTATGGCTCCTGCGTCTCACCGTGAACGGTCTCACGCCCAAATCGGCAGCCATGCGGTCGATGATACTCCGTTTCTCGTCTGTCATATCGAGGATATAACAGAACAATCCGCCGTTGTCTGCCGCATCATCTGCGTGTGACGACACGCGCAGATAGTCGTCCTTGCCGAGCAACATAGTCGGGTCGGGCATCTGTATGGGCGGTATGCTGCACCGCCATCCGTACACGTCGTTTATGAGACGGAGCGCACTTTTCTCCCTCACAGTGACGAGATCGAAATCCTTTATATATCCGGCACACATCTTCCTTTGCTCGTCTGTGTATTCAGCCTCATCTATTCCGAACGATGCCGAGAACGCTATCTTAAGTATCTTCTTGCCATAGAAGGCCTCATCTTTTATAAAGTCGAGATAGTAAGTGTATATGTCCGGATAGGCATAACGCAGGCGCCACACCTGGTCGGAGCCCACAACGACGGCGTCGAACCGTGAGAAATCGTATCTCAGGAAGTCTTTTTTGTTGTAAAAAGGAGCGGTGAGACTGATGTGTTCATTTATAAACTTGTGTACCTGTTTGCGTGAACCGGACTTTCCCGTTCCGAACATCCTGCTCAGAAACGACACGTCGTATCTTTTGAACAAGAGTATTTTCTTGAGATTTATCGTCTCAACCTCATGCCCCATCTGCCGCAGGAACGTCTGCAAGGCGTAGTTCTGGATTATTCCTCCATAGTTGATGTTGAACGGAAGGGTAAGTATTGCTATTCTCATATCATTTGTTTCTATTTTTCCACACGGCAATCTTGGTTGTCAGTCTTTCCATAAGGCCGCTCTTTACAGGGAATGATGAGCCGGAGGCGGAACCGTTGAGCTTTCTGAAAAAATCCGCACGGGCATCACCGACAGGCAGATGCTCGGCAAAGCCTTTGTTGGTTCCGATGCACTCTTCGTATCCGGTCTCCACGCAATCGAGGCTTTCTGACAACGAGCCGAACACCGAAGCGCCCTTCTCTGTGTTGATAAGTACGAGGCTGACACCTTTATCATCATTGTACTCGGGCAGCACATTGTTTATGTTCCAATAGTCGGCTATGACCATATCACTGCCTGAACGGCCGTTCTTGCACTTACATTCATAACACGAAGGACGCAAATACAGGTTGCGGATAAAGCCTCTGAAATAAGGATCTTTCTTATGACTGCGCTCGTAAACCATGCCGTTGGCAAACTCAATCGTGACATTATAACCGGCCCATCCGCTCTTCTTATCGCGGAAATTGATGCGTCTTATCGCATCGCAACGATATTCTTTCTTCTTATCATCGAGATATCTCTGCCACACTTTGGAGCTCGGGACACCGTGACAGAGTATCTCTACGGTCAGGAGATTGGGATATTGCTTTCTCAAAAAGCCATGCAATCCTGCAATCTGACACGGTGTTCCGGAGAAGAGAACCTCCCTACCGCTTTGCAGAAAGCTCTTCACCTGGGCATAAGACTGTCCCATGCGGCTTTGCAGATACTTTGAACCACGGAACGAAGCAAGTCCCGCAAGGTCTTCAGTATATGTATGAACAGTGTTCCAAACGTCGTCGAACGTCACGCCGAACACGACTCCACCGCGTCTTATCACTTCGCCGGCGATGGCTGAGAACACTCCTCCCGACGAGCTGTCTGCCCTCACTTCCTCGTCACTGTTCTTTGAAGCATACACCTTGAGCGGCCTTTTCGCATCGCCGGAATTGATAATCGGGCACACACGCTCGCACAATCCACACCCTATACACGCATCCTTATCCACCGACGGATAGGCAAACCCTTCATCGTCGGACAGCATCTTTATGCACTGTTTAGGGCATATCTGCGCGCATGCCGAGCAACCGCAGCAGTCTTTTTTGTCTTTTATATCTATCATAACGGATGATGTATGGTGACAGGACTATCGGTTTCAGATCTCAATGCTTGCAAAAGGAATGTCGTGAACCTTTGCCGCATAAACAGGAAACTCGCTCGGATACATATAGGATGTGCCTATTCTGTATATCTTCCGAGCCTCACTAAGGACATAAAAATCAAGAAACGACTTAAGATATATCTCGTATTTATCGCTCGATATATTGTTTTTGCCGCCGTCCATGTGGACAAGTGTTCCCGGAATGATGTGTACGCCGTCTATCTGCGACGCCCTTTTAAGGAACGTAACGCTGTCTGAAGTGACCAGCAATGCCCTGTCACCGTTTTCGGTCTTCAGCTTACGGAGCGCGTCAAGACATTTCTCTATGAGTTGTTCAGCCTTATCCTTGTCGTTGATTGCCTTGAAATGATATTCCTTGAAATCGCCGAGAAGATTCTGAAAACGGAATACCGCGGCATAATAATCGTCGCCAAGTCCGGCCTTTATGGACTTTATGCGCTCCTCAAGCACGGGTCCCGGCTTGAACAATTCGCGGAATAGCCCGCCCCAAGTCATGCCTTCGGCTGTGTCATTCTCCGAAGCGAACGCCTCGTTTATCCTATCCAGACAATCCCTGTTGGAATAGAAATGAACCTGTTTATCGGTTTTCAGGTTCAGGAGTCGCCGTGCAAGATACTCCTTGCGCATATAAAGCACCCTGCAATATTCAGGATTATCCGTATATTCACCATCCTTCAAGGTCCAGTCATAGGCCGCAGGCGACAGATAATCTTCCAGACGGAACGGATAAGTATATTTTATTCTGAACGGCAGCCCGCGGTGTCTGCAATATGCGTATAGGGTTATTATTCCCTTGAAACTGTCGCACATGCCTCCATGCTTCGCCGATCCGTCAACCATGGCAACATAAACCGGGCGTCCGGCCGCAGGATTTCCGAGCGCCTTCGACCTTGACGCGATCTTCCTGACAAGGACATGTTCCTTCAAGATGTGTTTCGACTCAATGAGTCTGTATTTGCATGATGCCATACTGATAGTTTATAAATATACGACGATAAGCATGAATCCTCATGAAGAAAAGGACTCATTCCTTTATATCATTCAAATCATATTGCCTGAAATATCCGAAATTCCGGGTACCGTTCACACGTGCCCTTCCACGCGCACGCTTCGCCATGAACTCCTCTTTAGACTTCACCGCATAATGGTTTATGCGTATGACATCCTGTTGCGGCGTACGGTCGCCGAAGCTTTTGGTAATAGGTACGCCATGCGAATCGGCCGAACGGCCCGACATTCGTGCCGCCTCATGACAACCGATCATGGTGCATACACGCCGTGGATCGGCTATACTCTTGACTTGGGTGTTCAGTCTGTTGTCGGGAAGAGAATGACATCTGAACCTCTCCATCACTCCACCCGGCTCGCGTTTCTCCGCTCCACCGCTGCCATATACCAGCCAATTGATCTCAACCGACGAGAATTTCTCCATGCGATGCAGGAAATCAGGAATGGTGGCATCCTTCACCGGCACGATGAACTCGTCGAGATCTATCACCGCTATCCAGCGCGCCTCGGTCCTGTGAGTCTCGAAACAATGATCGTATGCAGCGAGCTGACGCTTGCGTCCGGGCCAATAAAGATAATCTACAAGTCCCGACTTTATGTAAGGTTCGAGCACTTCTCTGGTGCAATCGGTGCTTTCGTTGTCGTAGATATAAAACTTCTCGACACCCATCTTGTGATGCCATTCAATCCATTCCTTGAAATAAGTCCCCTCGTTCTTGGCTATCGCGCACACGGCGAGGTAATATTTTGGAGCGGTGTGGTCGTGTCTCAATCTGTATTGAAGCCTGATGATGTTCAGTATTCCATAACGCAGGAGGCCACGCCATCTGTTGCGTGCCATCTTGCACGGTATCACTCCGGCAATAATTTCGGCAAGTGCTTTCTTCATTTTCTCATCAATTTAGACGTAAACATCAGGTTATGTCACCGTTATAACTCGAAGCTTGACTTCTCGGGAAGTATGCTCTCAAAGGCGTTGCGTATGTTTTCCATCACCTGTTCGTAATTGCGGATGTGCACATTATCGTTCAGACATATCAATGAATACGACTGATTGTATATCGCACGCACTGCCTGTTTGGGTCTGATCATAAGCGGGAACATCTTCGTATCGCTGTATGTGTTGTACGGTTCGAAGTTTCCGCGACATATCTGCCACGTGCGGAACAGCTCGGGAGTGAGGTCGTTAAGGGCGCGGAACCTGTTGACAGACGTCTCGGTGAGTTCCTTTCCGGCCACGGCCCACACCTCTTCGAACGTGCTTTTCAGATAAGGCTGGGCATTGTGCGGCGTGCGCAGAGTGATAAACTTGCCATAAGGTCTCAATATATAGTTCCACCTTGCTCTGGCACCATAGCTTTTGTCGAACCACTTGTCGTGGTCGCGCCTCATCACTTCCTTCTTGTCGAAATGACGGTTTATTATCTTCAGGTTGTTCTTTATCCTCCTGTACCACTGCGACCAAGACGGATTGTAGAGGAAAGTGGCAATATCACAAGGCAGTCCGTTCCTGAAAAAACGCTCTGTCGTAATATTGTTGATGATATAGAAATCATCATTGAAGTATACGAAATGTTCGGCCAGATCAGGTATCTTATGCAGATAACGCTCTATCACCACCGAATTGTATGTGGGCAGGAATTCCTCCGGGATATAATCCTTATGGTTCACCAGGTTTATCTTCGGATTGTTCTCGTCAAGCCACTCAGGCTTTTGGCCACTGGTAACGAAATGTATCTTGTGCACCCACGGTGCAAACTTCTCCACCCCACGGAACCAGTATTTCAGAAAACCGTAGTCGCGGAAGCGTGCTTCCGACACACCGTTCTTGGTATTCTCCGGCTTTCCCGAATACTTCGCAAAATCGGCCTGCCACTGCGGGTCGTTCATATCAACCCATGTAATTACAAAGTCTATATCCATGATTCAATATAACTTCTTATTATATATTTTCGTTTTTCACTGCTCCACCATCCATTTTCCTCGCGTGCTTAAACCTCCGGTGTGTCCACAGATACAGTTCGGGCTGTTCCTGTATGGCCTGTTCCAACATGCGGAAATATATTGCCGTGAGCTCAAAATCGGGCAAAGACTTAGGATCATCGTGCATCTTGACATACTCAGCCTCGTAAAATCCGCGTTTCACACGTCTTACTTTAAGAAACCATGCCTCGTAACCGTAGTGCTTGGCTATCTTCTCCGAACCCACCAACACCGGCACGTCATGGTTGAGGAAATGCAGGAAATGGCGCGAGTCTTTCCATCGTGGCGACTGGTCGGCTATGAAACCTATCACGCAATGCCTGCCGGCCTTCGCCTGCTCGTTGATGTAACGCGCCGTCTTGCGCATCTCCACGCAGACACCACCCAGACGTTCGCGGTTGCGTTTCATTATACGGTCCATCGTGTCGTTGCGCAGTTTGTGATATATCTCTGCCGATGTTGTGGTCTTCTCAAAGTACCGCGACATTGACGCACACCACTCCCAGTTGCCGAAATGTCCCATGTACAGAGCCACCGACTTGCCTTCGCGCTGCACGGCGTTGAACGTATCCATATTGACATATCGCATTCTCCGCGCAATCTCTTTATCCGAGATGGTAGTCATCTTGCACGTCTCGAGCAGATTATCGGTAAAGAAACGATAGAACTTCCTTTCGATATCCCTTATTTCCTTGTCGCTTTTCTCCGGAAAAGACTCCGTGAGATTCTTGCGCACCACGGCACGTCTGTATCTGAACACATAATATATCAGATAATAGAGGAAATCGGATATAACATACATCACCCGGAAGGGAATGCACGACAATATTTTCAGCAAAGTACAGAGCAAATGATATGTCATAATTTCCTTATCGTTTCTTCAACATTCTTCAATCTTTGTCAGCGTATTCCTTTTTACGGTGAGCCCACGCACGACGGACATTCCGGACTTTCACGTGAGCTGCCATACCGACACATAAGTCAACAACAGACCGACCACTCAAGCCCGGACGCCACAGCCTAAGCCATGCACATCGGCCCGCATTTTAACCATATGTCAGCCATCGGCACCGCTAAAGTACATCACTAAAGATGAACTCCGACATAATGTCATGCCGAGACTCACCACGGAACACGCTGCAAAAATAATCTAAAATTCCCACTTTTTGCTTATTTCTCGCTTCAAATATATCATAATTCGTACGAGTTCGGGCTAAGCCGCCGTATTTTTCAAAAAAGACAAGTGGCAATACCGCATTTTTCGGGAGTAAACATCAGACCGTAGGGCTGTCTGTTACGCACCGTAAGGCAAGTCATATAAGGAACGCGTACATGATGAGCCGGCTGAAAGAACGATAGACTTATGCAGAGGAGAGATGCGATAAAAAGATAAACATCGCACGCATATGTGTGGCTCACTCTATCAACCGTGGGGAACATAAAAGAATCATCCTTACATCATGAAAAATCTTTTTGCAATCTCCACTCGGCTCATAAGAAACTCTGCGGATATTGTTTGCAGCCGGGAAACTGCGTATTCACTTCTGAATAAGTGCCTCTTCTTTTCCCGGAATCAGAACAATACGGGCTACTTTCAATTTGAAAGCAGATTCTGGTTTTTCGGTCTGAGTTTACTGATATACCCCGAAAAATAAGCGCGTATTTGCCGTCAGACTCTCCTTCCGGCGCAAATACGCGAATCATGAGAGGTTATCATAAGACGTTGAATATCAATTATTTATATTTAAGGGATGTTTTATCACTTTGCAAAAAGCACCATTTCGGCTTGCGAAATAGGCCATTTCAGCCTCTGATATGGGCCATTTCGCACTACGAAATGGGCTTTATCGCATGACGAAATGGGCAATATCAGAACACGGAATCAATCTTTCCGGACTACGTTATGGGGTATATGAGAGGACGGTATGCCCCGAACCGGCCTCGGATATGCCCTATTTAACATCCGTTCACATCTCTTTTGTGAAAATATTTTGTCAAAATTTAGTCAAGAAAAATTGTAAGCAGACCATTCAGTTTTCCTTAAAAACATCAATATAATGTTGGAAAAAAAGTATGTAAAGAGTGTACCGTTATTGATTTTATGATTTATCTGATTGCGGCAACGGAATTTGTTATTTCGCAAGACCCGTGTCATCACGGCGCATATTGCCCAATGCGTTCAGCAAGTTTTACGAGATTCGATGATGCCTCTACGGCACTCTAATGATATTTAGCGAGCGAAATTACAGTTCGCGAAATCTCCAAATAGCAACGACAAGGATAAAATAAAAATCGGCTAAGTATTGAAATCAAATACTTAACCGATTTGCTTGTACCCAGACCCGGTACAAGGCATAGAAATCATAGGAAAATAAAAGAATTTATCTTCCTTATTATCAGTCATTTGTATATTTCTTATTTTCTCTATTTTTGCCATATTTTGCCCATTTTTCGTCATTAAGTACACTTTTAGTACACTTTGAAATTCCATTTTCTTTTGTACCTTTGCAATATCGGAAAACAAAAGAAAATCAATTATTTAGCGTAATCACCCGGTTATGGTACCTAAATCGGGATAAAACCTCTAAACAATGGCAAAGTTAGAAAATAAAACGAAAGAAAACCCTAAATTGGAGCAAAACAGGCTGTCGGACGGCAGAATTAGTTTGTATCTGGAGTATTATTTGGGTAGAGAGGAAAAGCCTGTATTGGATGAAAACGGTAATCAGGTGTATTATGAAAGCGGTAAGATGCGGGGAAAGCCGAAGTTCGCTATCAAGCATCACAGGCGAAAAGAGAACCTCAGCCTGTATCTGATAGAGAAGCCACGTACCCCTGCGGAACGCCAGCAGAACAAGGAAACACAGGAGCTTGCTGTAAAAATACGTGCCGAACGTGAACAGGAGTTTAAGGAAAGTATGTTGGGCTATCGCCTGAAAAAAGACCGGAACGTGAATTTCTTGGATTATTTTCAAGCCTATATCAATGACTATACCAAGAAAGACATTCGGATGGTGCAAATCGCCCTAAGCCGTTTTCAAGGACTTTTTGAAGGAGCATTACCCGATGCACGAGTTCGGCATCAAGCCGGAACTTATCACGAAGGACATGATGGAACAGTACGTAGCTTATCTGCAATCCCGGAGCGTGGGCGAAGGGGCTAAAAGCATCTTCCAACGTTTCAAAAAGGTTATCCACTATGCGATTGACCACGATGTGATGCTGAAAGACCCCTGCAAAGGCGTTACCTGCAAGGCGGATAGCCAGATACTACGCAAGGACGTGCTTTCGCCGGAAAAAATCCAGCGGTTGATTGCGCGCCATTATGACAACGAGAACCCCAACGTAAGGCGTGCGTTTATCTTTTGCCTGTATTGTGGCTTGCGCTTCTGTGATGTGAAAGACCTTACCTATAAGAATATCGACTACGCTAATAAGCTGCTAAAATTTGAGCAGAACAAGACCAAAGGTCATTCCGCCAGTAGCGGTGTGGTCATTCCGCTCAATGACGGTCTTCTTTCGCTTGTGGGAGAACCGCCGGCAGACGGTAACAAAGACGCTCTCATCTTCAACCTGCCTTCGTATGAAAGTTGCTGCAAATCTGTCAAGCGTTGGGTGAAAAGAGCCGGGATAGATAAGCACATAAGCTGGCATTGCGCCCGTCACTCATTCGCCGTGAATATCCTCAACAATGGGGCGAACATCAAGACGGTTGCCAGCCTGCTCGGGCATAGCGGACTGAAACATACGGAGAAATACACCCGTGCGGTGGATAAATTGAAAGAGGAGGCGATAAACAGCCTGCCGGAATTAAAGTTTTAACCATAAAAGACTTACCTTTGCAACTATGGACTTTGAAGCATTAGTAAAACATATCAGCACGATACAAAGCACGTTGCAGGCGCAAGCCGCACACGCTGTAAACCTCGCCCTGACTGCCCGCAATTGGCTCATGGGCTGCTATATCGTGGAGTTTGAGCAAAACGGTGAAGACCGTGCCACATACGGCGAACAACTGTTGAAGAAACTGGAACAGCGGTTGAATGTCAAAGGACTGAACGAGCGCAGGTTTCGTGAGTTCCGGCGGCTATACCTTGTTTATCCGCAACTGAAAGAGCCTATCGCACAATACATATTGGCAGGAAGCGAAATTCGGCACACACTGTCCGCCGAATTCACAGAACCAATTCGGCACACGGTGAGTGCCGAATTACAATCCGTTAATAATCAACCAAGTGAATGGAATACACAAGCTGATAGATTATTTGAAAGATTACCGTATTCTCATTTAAAGTTTATTTCTAAAATAGAAAATCCGGTCAAACGTGCTTTCTATGAAATGGAAGCAATAAGGGGTTGTTGGTCAGCAAGAGAACTGGAGCGGAAAATCAATTCCCTCTATTACGAGCGCAGCGGATTGTCGAAAAACAAAGAAGCCTTATCTGCTTTGGTGCAACGGCAAGCCATGCCGCTGCAGCCCAAAGACATTATTAACACGCCCGTTACGTTGGAGTTCTTGGGATTGAACGACCGTGCTTTGGTAACGGAAAACGACTTGGAGCAATCCATTCTGGACAACCTGCAACGCTTCCTGTTGGAAATGGGACATGGCTTCTGCTTCGAAGCACGCCAAAAGAGAATCCTGATAGACGGGGATTATTTCTTTGCCGACCTCGTGTTTTACCACCGCATTTTGAAATGCCATGTCATCGTGGAATTGAAGATAGACAAGTTCCGCCACGAATACGCTTCGCAACTGAACCTATATCTTAACTACTTCAAGGCGGAAGTGATGCAACCCGACGACAATCCGCCTGTCGGCATCCTGCTTTGCACCGAGAAGGGCGACACGTTGGTAAAGTATGCCACCGCCGGATTAGACCCGAACATCTTCGTGCAAAAGTATATGATAGAACTTCCCACTGAAGAGGAAATTAAGAAGTTCATTTCAACTGCAAACTATTAGCAATAAAAAACACTACTGGCGAAAAGAAGGAAAGCCATTCTTTCTCTTTTCGCCAGCACGTTTATTACTGCCAACAAGAATAGGTTTAGGTTAGTTTGGATGTATATACAAAAGACAGAACTAAACCGTAAATGCAGACGATAATTATAGCAAGTCACTTATGATACATTCTGTTCTTCCAAGACTATATTAGCATCATTATCGCATTTTTCAGGCTTAATCCGCTCTATACGACGAATATGTTTTGCCCTATTAGCTATAATTAACGGTACACGCTCGACAACAACAGCCGATGTGTCAAGCCCCAACGCACTCGGTTCTCCAATGCCTATCTTTCTAATTAAGGCATAAAGGCTCATCAGCAAATTTTGTCGGCGGTTACGGGAATCTTCAGGATAATATATCCGGTGGATAATAATAAAGCGAAAATCACCCGGTATGCCATTCTTATGCAATGAAGGATAAGAGCTTGTTAGTTCTACTTCACCATCCGCAACAAGGTCATCAACTACTTGTCGTAAATAAAGGCTCACGCGCGGTTCTATACGAAAACCTATACGCATGGTTATACTAAACAATGTCCCTTTTATTAATGTGGAACAATTATATTCAAGTGTGTCTGGTGTATCCACAAATTCAAGGTTAATAAGCCAATAATGATCTGCCCGTTTAGGCTGCTTATTAATTATGGAATACAACAATTTATCGTCCACACAACCTTCTTTGTCTGCATGATTCACATAGACAAGATTAGAAGCATATTTGGATATGCTTTCGTCCGCCTTAATATCAGAAATAATGTTGTAGTATTCACTTAACCGTTTGGAAGACATATGTTTTCGACGAATTTTGTTGGCACTTACCCATACAAACATGATAAAACATAATAATCCACCTATTAACAGCGTAAACCAACCTCCGACCATAAATTTGGACAGGTTTGCAGCAAGGAAAATACCTTCAATAACACAATATCCGCCGACAAACAGTATTGATAGAATGCGTGGAATGTTATGCATATGCAAATAGAATCCCAACAACAATGTTGTCATCAACATTGTAATAGTTATGGCAAGTCCATAAGCGGCTTCCATGTGGGTGGAATCTCGAAACAACAATATAGTAAATATTACTCCAATATACATTACAAGGTTTACCATTGGAATAAATGACTGACCTTTTACGTTGGTAGGGTGCTTAATACGCATACGAGGCCAGAAATTCAAGTTCATAGCTTCACTCAATATGGAAAATGAACCGCTTATTAGAGCTTGGCTCGCAACAATAGCTGCCCCGGTAGCCATTGCTATGGAAAACAACAGTATTTCTTGTGGCATGATTGAATAAAATGGGTTCACTGTACCTTCTGCACTTTCCGGATGATGCAATACCCACGCTCCTTGCCCCAAATAATTTAGAATAAGCATCACCTTTACAAATATCCAACTGACCGTAATATTTCGTCTGCCACAGTGCCCTAAATCAGAGTATAAGGCTTCTGCACCAGTGGTACACAAGAAAACGGCACCCAATATCAGAAACCAGTGGGGGGATTCCACTAATAACCGTATGGCATAGTAAGGATTGAATGCCTTGAATACTTGAGGATAGGAAGTCAGACTGATAGCTCCGGCGATTCCAAGAAGCAGGAACCAAAGTAGCATAAATATGCCAAATGACCGTCCTATATTTTCTGTACCAAAACGCTGAACGAAAAATATAATGGTAATAATGGTCAGTGTAATAGGAATCACAGGCAGATGCGGACTGATACTTTCAAGTCCTTCTATGGCAGTTGTGACCGTAATGGCTGGAGTGATAATACCATCAGCAAGCAAAGTGCTCGCACCGATAATGGCAATGATGTAAATCCACCTTCTTCTGTGGCGGCGTAAAAGGGCATAAAGCGCAAGTATGCCACCCTCCCCGTTATTGTCGGCACGGAGAGCCACCAGCACATATTTCACCGTAGTCTGAAGAGTAAGCGTCCATATGATACAAGACAATGCGCCTAAAACATAATTTTCATCAAGAGCTTCTCCAGTATGAATGATGGCTTTCATAACATAGAGTGGCGATGTTCCAATGTCACCAAAAACAATACCCAATGTGATGAGTAACCCGGCAAATCCAAGTTTATGTTGAATATTGCCTTCTTTTGATAGGTTTGCCATAAAAAGTAGTTTTTTGTTCTACATATATTTGTTTTCCTTTTAAGCGGCGCAAATATAAAATAAAATCTTAACAATAAGATTTCACTTTTCTTTTTTCGTGAAAAATATCATATAAACCTTGACGATGGTCAAGGCTTGTCTAAAAAAAAATAGTCTGTTTGAATTACGTATAACTATTAAACTCAAAAGCCGAAGTTATGGGACTTATCCTTCACCTCGGCTTTTTGCTATTTACTGATTTCCTAACCTATCAGCTTCCTTTTTCAACTGCTCAGCCTGCTCATTAAGCAGCTTTGCCCGTTCCAAGGCTTCCGCCTGCCTGCGGCAACGTTCCTCAAAATCTAGTACCGAATCCGTCAGGTTGCGGATAAAACGCTCGTCCCGCTGCCACTTGAACTTATTCTCCAGTCTTTCAAGGGTATTGCCGTCCGCTTGTCCCTGCATCAGCAGATAACGGTATTTCATGTCGTTGTCCTGCAACTGCCCCATCCGTTCAGCCAGACGGACATTCAGGAACAGGGACGTGGCACAGACAATCAGACCTGCCGAAAAGAGGAATAGCTTCGGGCGTACCAAAGAAGTTACTTTGTTGTAAATCCGCCGATGAAACGGTACGGGTTTGGCTTCTTCTTTTTCTGCCATGCGCTCATCATGGTACCGCTTCATTGTTTCCAGCATTTCCTTGAGACAGCCGAAAGTGGCTACTACATAATTCTTGACCTCCCCGAAAGATTGCCGTTGTTCCTGTCCTGATTTCCGCAGTTCGGCAAGCCGGGTCAGGATGTCTTGCAACTCTTTTTCGGGAACCGCCGGGTTCCTGCGTAACTCAGACAATGCCCGTTCTATAGCCTCCAGTCGGGAAAGGGTTTCCTCGCGTCCGGCTGGCGTCACCTGCGCTTCCTGCTTCTCCTTCAGTTCCGTGACCATGGAGAGAAGCCCCTCTAAAATCAAATTTTCTTCCATATCCGTTTACAGTTTAAGTTGTCTTTTCTTTTTCTTCTTCTTTTTTCTCAGACTCCAGTCAATTTCTTCGTCCGATGGAGCAGACGGCGAAACATCGAACAAGCTGAACAAGCCGCCCATTGAAGGGCTGTCGTTCCTTTGCGGTGTTTGCTCAGGCTCCAAAATAGGTGCGGAAACTATCTGCTGGCGGCTATTTTCTACGGTATCCATTCCTGCGTTCCCGAAATGCTTATCCAGTTTGGAGAAGCTGAAATTGCGGTCTATTTCCGAACCTTTGAACGTATAGGCACCTTTGGTGAAGGAGATGCCCTGCACCTCGTCTGTACGCCCTTTATACTTGAAGCGGATGCCGATGCCCTTTTCTGCCAGCCGCTCCTGTAACTGCCGCCAACTTTTGGACTTGCCGATTTCATTCCTCACAGCCGTGTAAATCTCGTATTTCGACTTGTCCGGCTCTTTCAGGCGATGTCGCTTAACCAGTTCCTTGCCTTTGGCGAAGTATAGCCCGTGCTTGGCTTTCAGCTTCTTGCACACCTGCTCGTTGCGGTACATGTCGTTCCTGTCCAAGATGGTCTTGCCGTTGTTGTCTATGCGATTGAACACGATATGCACATGCGGATGCTCCCTGTCTTGGTGGCGCACGATGATGTACTGCGTATCGGTGATTTTCATCTCGCGCATATACTCTTGCGCAAGTTGTATCATCTTCTCGTCCGTCAGCTTGGGCGCAGCGTTTACCGAATAGCTCAGCGCGATATGTCCGACTGGCTTGCCCAGACGGGGATTCATGGAGGCTTGTGCGCAGAAGCAGCGGATGATGTCCTGCCTGCTTTCCGCCAGGACTCCGTCCGCATGGAGCAAGACCGCCTGCTGCTTGCCCAGCACGTAGTCCACACAGCCCTTAAACCCGCTTCCTTTCCTTATTTTTCCAATCATCCGACAAATGGCTTATGATTTCCACTATCCTGTTCTTAAGTTTCACCAGTTCGACCGCCACTTTCGCAAAGCCTCCGGCATTTGCCCGGTGCGCCAGCTGGTTGATGTTGTTCGCTTCGCCTGCCAGTTTGCGGAGGATGTCCGTATCCTGCCTGTTCAGCCGGGGCGTTATCTCTGCCGACACGACAGCCTGCCGCACATACTCGCTGACACGCAGCCCGGCTTCTGATGCCCGCTTCCTAACGGCGTAATACTGCAACTCGGTCAGCTTCGTGCTGACCACACGTCTTTGCTTGTCTATCCGGTTCTTTGCCGGACGACCGCCTGATTTGTTCCTTGTATCTGTCATACATTTTTGTCTTTGGAAGTTGTCTTGAAAATTGCGACCGACGGGAGCGGTTTCCTTTGCGGGGAGCAAAGCAAGGCGGTTTCGGTCTACCGAAACATAACCTTGCTTCCCCTAAGAAACGTCTGCCCGTTGCTCACAGTGTCTATCTCCGCCGGGGTAGATTCCCCTGCCTTTCTTCTGCCTTAGCAGCAGTTTCTGTCCGTTTTTCTGTTCCTGCTTCCTGCCGCACAGGTAATCGTTCAGGTCGGAATATTCCCGGTAATTGTGCGAGAAATCCCGTACCCGATAGGAGTATTCCGCTGTGATGGCTTGCGTTGCCCGGATGCCTGCCCCGTCATTGTCGAGCAGGCAGTGGATGCGTTCATACTGCCCCAATGCGTCAATGGCTTTCTGTACATTGGCGGTGGAGTTGAGTATGACGTAATCCTGCCTGTCAAGGTTGGGCATGACAGGGCAGTTCTTTGTCCTTAGCGTGAGGAATGAAAGATAATCCATGAAGCCTTCGAACACCAGGCACTTCTCCCTCGGTTCGCCCTGTTGCCGGATATGGGTGATGTCTTTCGGGGCGATGCAGCCTTTGAAAAAGGAGTTGCGCACCTCGTAGCCGCCAGCCATATTCGGGAAACCGATGGCGAAGTAGGGCTTGCCGTCATGAGTGAAACGCAGTTCCCTGCATTCTCTTTTTGCCAGTGTAAGGTCAATGCCACGCCCCTGCAAGTAACGGAGCAATGCCGGATGGGTGAGGTCACGGACTTCCAAATGTTGAAAACTCGGTGCCGACCTTTGCTGCCGAAAAGAAAAACTGACCGGGCGGACATGCTGTGCCTGTTCTGCTATCCGGTTTAAGAGGTACGGCAGATGGTCGGAACAGTAAAGTTCCTGTGCCAGTGCGATGATGTTGCCGCCTTTGCCAGCCCCGAAGTCATACCATTGTTCCCGTTCTGTGTTTACTTTAAAGGATGCTTCATGTTCCTCCCTCAGTGGCGATTTGTACCATAGATTCGCTCCCTGCTGCTTGACGGGTGAATATCCCAGACTGTGCAGGTAATCGGTGATGGGTATTTTCTTTGCTTCTTCAATGTTCATAATGCAAACTTTTTAGTGGATGATGAATAATTGGGAAGTGTACCAGTCCGGTTTAGACCTTCATATATACGCCCGTACTGTACCGGACTTGATTGCCGGGAGTGACGGGAAACGGGAAGTCTGTTCCCCTTATATATATGTCCGAACTAAACCAAACCTGTTTTAGTAGTGAAAATCGGGATTGTAACGGTATCCCTTTCCTTCCTTTACAATCATACGCTTGTTCACGAGGAACGTGTTCAATGCCACGAGGACATTGCGTCCCCGCTCGTAGCCGATGCTTGCATAGCCCTGCTTCAACGCCTGTATGACGTTGGAATAGCCCTGCACGGTGCGCTTGCCGAAACCGTTTTCCAACGCCGTGCGGTGCTGCTGTTCAGTCAGTTCCGTAAGCGGGAAACTTTTTTCCTGCTTGGGCTGCTGGAATACATAGCCGTCCACGACTTCGGGCAATGCGCTGTCGTTGATGCGGAAGGCGAAAGGCTCGAAGTCCCGGTCGCGTATATGTGCCGCCTTTACCTCGCTGATGTTCCCGTCCTGCGTGCTCTTGGTGATTTGCAGGACGGTTTCCGCCTTGTTGTTCAGTTCCGTGCCGATATGTCCCCTCGTATTGTCATCCCCCTTGTTCAGATGCAGCACGGTATGAATGTGCAGGTTGTATCCGCTTGACCAGCGCATGAGCAGGTTTATCAGGTCGGTCGATTCGCTGGGGCTGTTGATGTCATACATCAGGTCGCGGATGCCGTGTCAATGATGAGCAGCCCCACATCGGGCATGTTCTCCAGCATATACTCGATAATCCGCTTCCGCATGTCAGGGGTCTGTTCCCGAAGTACGATGAAAACAAAGTCGTCCCTGTCTTGGTCGGTCGGCAGCCCGGCAAGCCGCAGGATGCGTTCCATCACCTTGTGGCAATGGTATCTGCTCTGTTCGGTGTCCACATAAAGGATTTTCCGTTTGTCCGGAGGCAGGCACGCCGAATAGTGCAGCACCTCGTCATTGGTCAGTGCCGCTGCAACGATGGCGGAGATGTTGAACGTCTTCTTGCTTTTCGCCTTGCCTGTGGAGGCGCTGAAGTTGCCCAGCGTCCCGATGGTGGAGCCGTTCACCCAAAGGATCTCAGGCGGCACATCGTAAGTGTCCGTCACTTTCAGGCGGATGCTTTTCCAAAGGGCAGCAAAATCTTCCTTATTCATGATGGTGTCCCCTTTAGCCTCCGTGCTTTTCTTGTTTTCCATGGGCTTTACTTCTTTAAGGGATGGTTGAGAACATACTTCTGCGCTTCCTGCTCTATCTGCGTTTTGGTCTTTACCGGATTCTGGCGGAGCCATGCTTCCAGTTCGGACTTCTCAAAATAAAGCATCTTCCCCTGCGGCTTGTAATGGGGAATCAGATTGCCCGAAGTCAGCTTGTAAAGGTAACTTTTGGACAGGTTGAGGAATGTGCTCGCTTCATCAAAGCTAAGCACGTTCTTGGTTAGGAACAACATTCTTTCGAGTTCTTCCACTCGCATTTCCAAAGTTTTTTCCATATTGCTTGAAACTTTTTGGTGAAACAATATGAAGGTGCGCACCCTCGTTTTATTTTTGATGGGGCAAAAATCGGCATCCTCCAAAACATCAACACATAAGTTACGGGTAACTCACGTGAAATATTTTTGTTTTGACCTATGCCGACATGCCGCATCGTTTTGTTAACGGGGGCAAAGTTAAAGGCTTGGAAATGAAGTCTAATTGAGCTTTGTTTGACCGCTCAGACTATGCTCAACCTTTTTGCAGTTGCTTGATGTATTTGTCTATGATTTCGTATCCTTTCGGGTAGATGCACTTCACGTTGTCTGTCGCGCTCGACAAGTCGCTGCGTGTGAGGTATTTGTCTTTTATCTTGGCAAGTACCAGCTTGTTGTTGGCTATGACGGACTGCCACTCATAAGCGATATAGTTGTAGCAGCTAAGCTGCATCATCAGATAAGCCAGCAAGCGGTTGTTGTTGGACTTCAATACCCCGTTCAGTTTGCAGGCGAAGAAGTCCGAAAGGATTTTCGGGGTGATTGTCGTGGTGAATATGTGCGCTTCGTTGATACATTCGACCAACAGTTTGATTTGTTGCGTTGTAAGGACTGATTTGAATGGATTGGATTTCCCGACTATCTTGGTCGGCTCAGGCTGTGCCTTCTCTTCTTCTTTTGGCTGTTCTTCTGATTTCTCATCCAAAGGAACAGAGGCATGACTGGCGTCCTCCGATTGTTGGAGGTATTCCAGATATTGGGTCTGCATGACAAGGCGCACAATGGAAGAAAAGAACGGAAGCTGCTCATCATAGCAAGTGGAAGATTGCAGGTATTTGTCCATATCAAAAGAAGAACATTGGAACGAAATATATTTTTTCCGCTCGTCAAAAGAGAGATTCTCGAAGAAACCGCTTTCCCAAAGGAAGTCCGGCATCAGTATGTCAAAACGTATATTGTGCAGGGCACGGTTCTTTTGGCATAGGGGTACAAGGTTCTCGGTCACGTTGAAAATTTCTTGCCGGATGTAGTCATTCATTTGCGCTTCCGTCAGGTATTCACGCTTTAAGGCAAGCGCATTAGTTTTCATCCCGTATTCATGGGCAACACATTTATCAAGTAACTGCTGTATCTTTTTGAAGTTGGTTTCTCTGAAATCTTCCATATACGTTGTGCATTAAAATCGGTTTGGGTTACAAAGATAAGTGATGGATACCGTTTTCAAAGCAAACAAAAGCAGGAGAAAGGAAGAAATATGCAGCATCTTTGTTAATAAAGCATAAATATAAGGTTGATAAAACGGCGAAAGTACTCTTTCTTTTTCTTTTCGTCAGGAAGTACACTTTTAGTACGCCCGATAAAAAGAAAAACCCTTGATAATCAGTCGATTATCAAGGGTTTGAAGTACCCAGACCCGGGGTCGAACCGGGACGGATTGCTCCACTGGTGTTTGAGACCAGCGCGTCTACCGATTCCGCCATCTGGGCGTAAACGCGAATGCAAAGGTACGATATAATTTCGGAATAACAAAGGTTTAACACGATTTTTTTTGTTTTATTCAGACTATTGGAGGTATGTGATGAATGACGTGACTCGCCGGATGACCGTCACGGACGATACGGAATGAATCTTTATATCCATTAAAACAGAAATAGACAGATGGCGGAGCACGACACGAGATGATGTCTTATAGACAGCTGCATAAAGTTTTATCACCAACCGTCACCAATAAAAGAATGACAGACATTATTAAAAGAAATGTCATGACGCAGCGGGATGGCGGTCGGCGACGATATCTTATAATTCGTGGTTATTCTTAAAATAAATATAAAAGTCTTGGCAGTATCAAAGGAACTTAGTACTTTAGCTGATGCAATATACTAAAAACAAAAAATGTCATGAGAACAAATCCTAAAAATAACTATTGTGTTATTCTCGCCGGCGGAAAAGGACGCAGGCTGTGGCCGTGGAGCCGTGAACAGTTTCCAAAGCAGTTCATCGACTTCTTCGGATGCGGACGCACACAGCTTCAGCAGACCTTCGACCGTTTCTCCAAGATTGTTCCGCATGAGAATATATTTGTAAACACGAACATCAACTACGCTGACAAGGTGAAGGAACAGCTGCCCGAACTGCCCGAGCAGAACATCATGGTGGAGCCGATACACCGCAACTCTGCCCCGAGCGCGGCATGGACCACACACAGAATAATGCACATGAATCCGGACGCATGCGTGGTGATGGCGCCGTCTGACCAGTTTGTGCAGAACGAAGAGATGTTCGCCAAGAACATAAACGAAGGTCTCGACTTCGTAAGCGATCACGACTGCATACTCACCATGGGTGTGAAGCCGACACGTCCGGAGCCGGGCTACGGATACATACAGACCGGTGAGCCGATGGGTGACAATGTTTATATGGTGAGGTCGTTCACCGAAAAGCCGGAGCGCGACTTTGCAAAGATATTCATGGAGAGCGGAGAGTTCTACTGGAACACAGGACTGTTCTTCACCAACGCGCGCTACGGATTCAGCCGTTTCTGCGAGATACTGCCTCCGGTTCTGCGCAATTTCGACGAGCAGCATCCCGACTACACCGTAGAGGACGAGAAGAACTTCATACGCGAGAACTTCCCGTCTTATCCCAATCTCTCGCTCGACTACGGATTTCTGGAGCAGACCGACAATGTGGCTGTGATGAAGTGTGAATTCGGATGGGCCGACCTCGGCACATGGCACAGCATATACGAAGCCATACACAAGGGCGAGGGCGACAATGTGGTGGTGGACAGCGACGTGATGATAGACGATGCCCACAACAACGTGATAAAGCTGCCGAAAGACCGTCTTGCCATAATCAACGGGCTCGACGGATTCATCGTGGCCGAGAAAGACAACGTGCTGCTCATCTGCAAGAAGGAAGACTCGTCGGCACTCGTGCGAAAATTCGTGAACGAGGTGCAGATGAAGAAGGGCGACGAATACATCTGACAAGCGCCCGCAGCGCATACAATAAAAGAGAAGGCCTTATGCCGCGTCACTCCTAAGTGCGGCATAAGGCCTTCTTTCATCAGATACGGTTTACTCAACCTGCTATTTTCTGATATTCGGCGAATATTTTTGCGGCAATATCCGCAAGCTCCTCGTCGCTGAGCTTCAGTTTAGGACCGGCGAAGTTCATGTCCTTCTCCGACTGCATCGGCACAAGATGTATGTGTGCGTGAGCCACCTCGAGTCCGAGCACGGCCTCACCCACCTTGACACACGGGAACGCAGCCTTTATGGCCTGAGCCACTTTCTTTGCGAATACCTGGAAACGTGCAATCTCGTCATCCTCCATATCGAAGATGTAGTCCACCTCGCGGCGCGGTATGACCAGCGTATGGCCCTTCACCATTGGATTGATGTCGAGGAATGCATAGAACTCGTCGTTTGCGGCACACTTATAGCTTGGAATCTCTCCTGCCGCTATTTTTGAAAATATATCCATAACCTTAAATTTTTAAAACAACGACAACCTTGATGCTTATTCTATAGATATCTTGTCGATACGGAGCTTTATGGTTCCGCGCGGTATCTTTATCTCGGCGATATCGCCCACCTTCTTGTTGAGCAGTCCCTGCGCAATAGGAGTCTTGATGGATATCTTGCCGGCTTTCAGATCAGCCTCGCTCTCGCTGACGAGGGTGTAAGTCATCTTTGCCTTCGTTGCCATGTTGGTCATCTCTACCTTTGAGAGAATCTGCACCGTGTCTGTGCTGAGGCGCGATGTGTCTATTATCTTTGCCTCTGCTATGCTCTGCTTCAGCTTGTTTATCTTGTCCTCCAGATGAGCCTGTGCCTCCTTGGCTGCATCGTATTCGGAATTTTCACTCAAGTCACCCTTGTCGCGGGCCTCTGCAATAGCGGCCGATGCCTTTGGGCGCTCCACAGTTTCAAGCTGCCTCAGGTCTGCCACGAGCTTCTCGTAGCCTTCTTGTGACATATAAGCCATAATCTTAAAATTTTATTAGTTAGTTTTTCTTAGCAGACAAAAAAACACAGAATTCCGACACGCGAGCCTTGCCGTCGGAATTCCTTATCCTTGTCTTTATATGTAATCTTCTGCTGCAAAGATATGAATTTATTTTCTGTGACACAAATATTTATACAATTTATAACAATCACATCGCATTTGTTAAATTAAGGAAATCGTTTTTTGCAACGCCATTTCGCGCACCCCGTCAGACGCACTGTCACGCAACGTCCGGAAAAGTGCTTTCGTACGCATTCTTATTATCTGCATTACAGAAAATTTCCATCAGGACATTCCACCGTCGCCACAGCCTTTCATACCACACTCAGCCTCTTGTCCGGAACGTCCCGGATGGCATACAAAAAAGGAGGCGATATCTCACGACACCGTCCCCCAGAGTATTAAGTATTCGAGTAAAACCTCTTTTAAGATTCTCAGAGATCAAACTTGTAGCCCAGCGTCAGCTGGAATACGCTGTTCTTGCAGTCTGCTGTGTCAAGTGTCTTCGTTACACCGAAATTGTAACGTCCGTCCAATACAAAGTTCTTGTACTCGTATGACAGACCGATTGGAATAGAGAAATCAAACGTCTTTGCTGCGTCCAGACCTGCTTCCGAGCTTGCGTCTCCCTGTGAAGCCTTGGCCTTGCTGTTCACATTGAACGCCGGCTGGATACCGACTTTCACTGCCAGATTCTTAACAACATACACGTTAGCCAATATAGGAATATTGATATAGTCGAGTTTCATTGTTTCCGTTCTACCGTCCTCAGACCATTCGCATCCCTGCTGAGAATACAACAGGCCTCCAGAAATGCTGAAAATATCAGTCATCTGATATTCAAGTTCTGCGCCTACGGCCAGACCTATTCTCGACTCGGAATCATCCGCCTTTGTAAGAGTCGCGAAATTCATACCTATTTTGGGCTGAACAGTCCAAGAACCCACAGCGTGCTGTGCAAACGTAGCTACTGATGATAGCATCAGAACAGCCATAAGAATAACTTTTTTCATAATGATTAGTGTTTTAATTAAAAAATTTCCCTCCGTGGCAGAAAGCCCCGCGACGGGGTTTATTAACTCTGTTTGTTACTGCCGGCATATGTTGCATACTTCCGTATGAATAATGACGCAATACCGGTAATCCGGCATTACATATCGGCAGCAAAAGATTCATCTCTTTTGCAAATATAGAACAAAATAGAATATACTCAAAGCTTTTTACTCTCTTTTTTATATTGCCATGATATTTTCACTATCGCGCATCTGCGACATGCAGATTCCGGCACACGTCTTTTGTGCAGTGTCGGGCGCGCTGTCCGGTGCTTCGTTTTCAGAGTCAGCCGACGTGCCACTCCATGTATCTGCCGTTGCGGCGTATGCGCTCCATCAGATCGGCATATACACCGTTATGGCCGAGTATTTCCGGATTGCCGGTGAGTATCATCTGTCGGCGTGCACGGGTAAGCGTCACGTTGAGCTTGCGGTCTATGGTTCTGCCGTTCTCCTCGAAACAGTTTGACGTGAGGAAGTCGAGCTGCGCGTCGTTGTTCACCGTCAGCGAGCAGATTATCACTTCGCGCTGCGAGCCCTGGAATCGTTCCACGGTGTCGATGCAGATGTCTGCGGCACAGTCGAGGCCGCGACGCTCCATCTCGCGGCGTATCATGGTTATCTGGTTACGGTAAGGCACGATTATGCCTATCGTTCTATCACAGTTGAACGAGCTGCCTGCCAGCCGTCGGATGCGCACCACGAGGTCGGCCACTATGCGTGCCTCGCTGGCGTTCACCTTCTCCGACCTTCCGCCTTCGTCGGTCTTTTCCGACGGGATGAATATCACTCTTTCGTCCTTCAAAGCCTCGTCCAGTTCGTCGGCGGGCTCATTCTGATAACCGGGGACCGATTCTTTCTGATGCGGACACGGCACTGGTTCAAGCCTCTCGTCGGCATAGAACATTGCTCCGGCATAGGCAGCGATTACCGGATGCATGCGTCCCTGGCGGCGCAACAGTCCGATAAAGTCCTCACGTCCGGCGCGACGCTCGTTACGTATGAGTCTCTCGAACAAAGAGTCGCGGCAGTTTCTTATTCCCGCCTCGTTCAGACACGGTTCTGTCACGGCCGACTCCTCCACGCTCTGCTGCACCACTGCCGGCAGCTGTTTGTAGTCGCCGATGAGTATGAAACGGTCGATGGCAAGCTCGTTGCGGTTTTTCGGCCGATGGGCGGCAAGCAGTCCCACAAGTCCCGGCTCGGTTATCTGCCCGGCCTCATCCACTACGGCGAGCGCGAAATGTTTGAGTGCGAAAATGTACGGACGCAACATGAGCGTCGTCACCGTACCGACATACACCCTATTCTCCACAAGCAGCCGCCTCAGTTCCACCAGACGTGGGTTCTTCTCCACCGTGTTGCCCACCAGATACGGGCGGAACCGTTCGTCACAACTGTATTCGTTGCCTATACGCATGAAGTCTATGCCTGCGTCGCAGAGCATGGAGCATATCTCGTCAACGGCGCGGTTGGTGTATGCCGTCAGCAGGACCGACGACTGGTTGTCGGCTGCAAGCTGTTCCTCCACCATATAACGCATGGCCGTAGAGGTCTTGCCAGTTCCGGGAGGGCCCACGAGCAGGAAATAGTCGCGGGCCTGCATGGCCCGCAGCAGCAGGTCGTCGAAGTAAGGACCGTAGCTCTTCGTGAGCCTCACGTTGGTGTCGCGCCGTGGCTCACGCTGCGACAGCAGAAGCTCACGGCGGTCGGGCGACGAGGTCACAAAGTCGAACAGCGCACGCATGGTGGCAGCACTGCCCACATCGCTGCCTGAATGTTCTATGGCATAATGCAGCGGTCTGCCGTCGCCAGAGCGCCGTGCCAGCACGTCAGGATTCTGCAAGGCGTTGCTCAGACACACCGATACACGGCTTGCCTCTATCCTCACCATCACACCCTTGAACAGTATGCTCCGGCGCACATCGGGCTGTTCGCCTTCCGGATAAGCATAGACATACACCATGTCACCACGCCGGAAGTTCGGCGAAAAGTCGTCGCCGCAGTCAGGCACATCGAGTGTCAGCAGATCGTAGCTGCCCGACGACGCATTCTTTTCGAGCGACACAAGTCGCAGTCCCATATATATGCTGCCGGCGTCGAGCTTCTCTTCGGGCGTCATACGCCACATGTCGGCCACGCTGCAGCTTGGTCCGGCAAGCTCGCCTGTCTTTGTCAGCAACTGTTCTTTCAGTACGAAAGTCATCATCCGACACAGATATGCACGCTCGAGTGGCGGGAGCGCTGCCAGTGGATCGGTCACTTTCTTGAGCTCCGGCAGCAGATAGTTCTCGTAGAAGAAACCGGACATGCAACTCACGTTCAGCGTTTCGGGCGTTATGTCGTCGATAGCCGACCCGAAACCATCGGCAGTCATGGCATACTCTTGCGCCACAACAAGATTGCGGAAGCCGATGGCCTCGCGCAGTTCTGTCTCGAGATGGCGTGTGCGAATGAGTCCGCCAGGCATCGGATACTTCGAATAGAGAAGCATCACTTCAGGCTCTTTGCCCGTGAGTTTGAAGTTATATTTCAGCACTCCATAGTAAAGCAACAGCTGCACGTAGTGTTTCGTCACATACTGCTCGCCCTTGCTATTCTGCGTATTGCGTTCAATAAATCTGTTCTTGCCTGATTTCTGCTCCACGAGCATGCGTTTGTCCGACGTCATCATATCGACACGTCCCTGCACACCGAGCCTCTCACACACGAACGACGGCTCAAGCAGTACCTTCGATTTGTCGTATGTCTTAAAAAGACTCGACGTTATCTGAATTATGTTATTTGTCTGTAGCCTGGCATCTCTCATGAATTCCGACGGATTGAAACCGTCACATGTAGCATACTCTATGGCTTTCTCGCGGAAGTTTTTCTTTATCGTTTCGTTCAGAGAGAATTGCGGACTGTTGATGATGTCGTCGAGAGCCATACCCGCGAAGTTTCCGAGTATTATGTGATATGTGTTCGGACGCTCCTTCAGACGATTGAGAGTGTACAGCAACGGATGGTGTCCGTAGTCCTCGAAACAGGCTGCAAGCGAACTGATATCTACAAGAAAATCGGGTTCTACCACAATTTCACCTGCCACAATCTTATCGTCCGACCGGCTTATGTCGAGCAGATTAAGCTGCATTCCCTTACGCAGTATCTGACGAAGATAGCCATATTCGTCGCCGCCTGCAACCGCATCGTATGCCACATGCAGCTCGGTGCCGCCCTCCTCATCTTCAGTCTGCACAGTGATATATTCATCATTATGACGCAGAACACGACATCTGATACAATTATCATCATCGTCCTGTTTTTTTCTTTTCACATCACATTCAGTCCGGCCCACCTTTTCAGATTTATTAATGAATAGCTCCGGATGAGAGAACACATTAGAAATCAAATCTGACAAGGTTTTTCTGTCATGATAAATCTTTTCAGGTAATAATTCCTTATGGCTGTTTGCATCATACCTAACCTTGTGCACAGAATTTGTTTCACTGACAGACAACTTGAATATCCGGCACAAATTGTCAAGTCGCTCCTGCATATTTGCATTAGCATTATCTTTATCATCCAACACAATAGCACACAACTTGTCCAATACCTCAAGCATTATTTTATTGGCATCCGGACTCTCCGTATTTTCCAGTTTCTCCACGAGGAGATACAATTCCTCCTTAATAATATTATTATATATCATTTTATCAGTCTGTTTATGGGTGCCTGCATATCGCGGATGATGTGTTTAAAACATAATACAATGAATAAAATTATTCGTTGCTTATACTCTTAAATACTATCATACAGCTATACAATAAACGAGCAATGTAACATACCATGCCCCGGCAATCCACAAAATTAATCATTATTTAATTAATGTTCCGGAAAAAACATCACATATTTATAAATTCATACACGGCACACGCCGACACTGCCGGCATACATCCACATTTTAATATATGTTGTTTGGTATGTCCGGAAAAATTCATTAAGTTTGCATCAGACTATGATTGCCGCATCACTTGCAGGCAACATGGATAAAGGAGATAGCTATATGGCAAAAGAACAATCATCAATACGCGAACGCGAACGCACCGGAGTATGTGAACCGAGACGATATAAGGTCATCATACACAACGACGATTTCACGACGATGGAGTTTGTCGTGACGGTGCTCAAGACTGTCTTCTTCAAGACAGCCGAGGAAGCGGAGCGCATGATGCTCAACGTTCACCGCAACGGACAAGACGTCGTCGGAATATACAGTTATGACGTGGCGCTGTCGAAAATAAAGAAAGCGACCCGCATGGCACGTGCACAAAACTTCCCGCTACGTTTCAGTTGCCAACCGGAATAAATTATGGAAGAGAACGTAAACTTGAACAAGATACTTGCGCTTGCACTCAATTACTGCAAAAGACTGCGCAACGAATTTGTCATGCCTGAGCATGTGCTCATGGCATTGCTCAACTACAGACCGTTCATCGAGGCGCTCTACACTGTAGGATGCAACGTCGAGGACATGTATAAGGAACTCAACGAATACATGGAGACAGTGGAGGTGGTGCCTGAAAATGTCGAGTACAACCCCGACGCTTCGGCTCTCTTCGGACAGATGCTTGAGATTGCGACGACACAGGTGGAACAGTCGGAAGCCGAAAGAGTGGACATTCCGCATCTCACCATCGGACTGCTCAACCTCGAGGACTCCGAAGCCACTTATCTGCTAAAGAAATATCTGGGCGACAACGTGGGCGACTTTCTCAGTCTGCTCATATCCTCGCACCCCTCACAACAGGAGTCTGACAAACCCGAAGAGCAACCGAAAGAGACATGGAAAAGTCTCGTGACATGCATGAACGACATTGCCGACACTTTCACGCCGCTCATAGGGCGCGACGAGGAGATGGAGCGCACCATACAGGTATTGTGTCGCAAAGACAAGAACAACCCGCTGCACGTGGGCGAACCGGGCGTCGGAAAGACGGCTCTTGTGCGTGGACTCGTGGCGAAGATAGTGAAAGGCGACGTACCGGAGAAGCTCAAGGGATGCCATGTCTATCAGATGGACATGAGCACGATGCTCGCCGGAACGCAGTTCAGAGGCGACTTCGAGAAAAGAATGAAGCTCGTCATGGACGGAATAAGCGCCGAAGGCAACGCCATTGTCTACATAGACGAGATTCACAACATGATGGGTGCCGGACGTGGAAGCGACGGAGCGCTCGACGCCTCGAACATGCTGAAGCCCTATATGGAGAACAGCAACATACGTTTCATCGGTTCCACCACCTACGACGAGTACAACCGGCACATGGCGCGGAGCCGTGGCATAGTGCGGAGGTTCCAACAGATTGACATCCCCGAGCCCGATGTAGAGGAGACTATCAGGATTGTCAACGGACTGAAAGAGCAATACGAGAAGTTCCACGGCGTGGAATATACAGACGAAAGCATAGATTACGCCGTGCGGATGGCTGCCAAACACATAAACGACAGATTTCTTCCCGACAAGGCGATAGACATAATCGACGAGGCGGGAGCCTACCGCGCTACACATCCCTCGGCTGATGATAAGCAGGTGGTGGATAAGGATCTGATGACCGAAGTGCTCATGAAGATGTGCAAGATAGACGCCGCCGTAATGAAAGAAGACGACAACACAAAGCTCGCGTCGCTCGAACAGAACATAAAAGCCAAGATCTACGGTCAGGACGAAGCCGTGAGCCAGGTGGTGGAAGCCGTGCAGATGGCAAAGGCCGGACTGCTCGACGACAACAAACCGCTGGCAAGTCTGCTCTTCGTCGGTCCTACCGGAGTAGGAAAGACAGAGGTGGCGCGCGTCCTCGCAGCCGAGCTCGGCATATCACTCGTGCGGTTCGACATGAGCGAATACACCGAGAAGCACACCGTGGCAAAGCTCATCGGCTCGCCGGCGGGATACGTAGGCTATGAGGACGGCGGACAACTGACCGACGCCATACGCAAGACACCGAACTGCGTGCTGCTGTTCGACGAGATAGAAAAGGCTCATCCGGACATCTACAACATACTTCTACAGGTGATGGACTATGCCCGTCTGACCGACAACAAGGGACAGAAGGCCGACTTCCGCAACGTAGTGATAATAATGACGAGCAACGCCGGAGCACAATATGCATCGCGTGCCCAAGTGGGATTCGCGGGAGGAATATCCCAAGGCGACGCAATGATGAAACAGGTGAAGAAGACTTTCAAGCCCGAATTCATCAACCGACTGTCAGCCACGGTGGTATTCCACGACATGGACATGCACATGGCGGAGCTCATAATGGACAAGAAGCTCGGCGAGCTGCAGGAGAAGCTCAGCAGAAAGAACATAACCATGAAGCTGAGCGACGCCGCACGCCAATGGATCCTGAAGCGCGGATTCACCAAAGAATACGGTGCGCGTGAGCTCGACCGCATCATCAGCCGATACCTGAAACCGATGCTCACGCACGAGATACTGTTCGGACACCTTGCCAACGGAGGCGAGGCATTGATTGACATTGTTGACGACAAACCCGCGATTACGCAATGATATTCCGCATAGGCAAAGAACTCGCGTTCCCCGATCCGCGTCTCGGCGATCCAGACGGGCTGTTCGCCGTGGGCGGCGACCTGAGCATCGACAGGCTGATACTGGCCTACTCCAACGGCATATTCCCGTGGTACGCGTTCCGTTGGGCCGACGAGATACACTGGTATTGCCCAATGGACCGCTTCGTGATATTCCCCAAGGAGATTCATGTGTCTCATTCCATGCGCACACTAATGAACAAAGGCCGATACACCACGACCATAAACCGCGACTTCCACGGCGTGATAACCAACTGCGGACAGCTGCGCATAAGCGAGGAAGGGGCGTGGCTCGGAAGCGAAATGACCCGTGCCTACGAGGCGATGCACGAACAGGGCTTCGCCGCAAGCGTTGAGGTGTGGGACGGCGACAAGCTCGTCGGCGGACTGTACGGCGTGTGTCTGGGCAGCTGTTTCTTCGGAGAGAGCATGTTCTCGCTTGTTCCGAGCGCGAGCAAACTGGCACTCATACACCTCGCACGCTACATGGAGGAGCACGGCGGCACGATGATAGACTGCCAGTTTGAGACGCCTCACCTCAAGTCGATGGGCGGACGACACATCAGCTACGACGAATACATGAAGATGATGCGCGGTTGACGGCGCACAATAGATAGACAACAGAAACACTAACAAGGCATTCCCGTCCGGGAAGCACAAAAAATCAACGAATATGGACAAGAAAGATCTGATGCGCAGAGCCATCGCTCTGTCGGAAGAAAGCGTAAGAAACGGCGGCGGACCTTTCGGCGCCGTGATTGCACGCAACGGTGAGATAGTGGCCGAGGCCTCTAACAGCGTCACCATAGACAACGACCCCACGGCCCACGCCGAGGTGAACTGCATACGCCGCGCGGCCGCAAAGCTGGGCACGTTCTGCCTGGAAGGGTGCGAGATATACACCTCGTGCGAGCCCTGCCCCATGTGTCTGGGTGCCATATACTGGGCGCGCCTTGACAAGATATACTATGCCAACAACCGCAAGGACGCCGCAAAGATAGGGTTCGACGACGATTTCATCTATCAGGAAATACCTCTTGCGCCGTCCGAGCGTCACAAGAAGATGGAGCTGCTGCTTCCCGAGGAGGCCATAAGAGCATTCCGCATGTGGGAAGAAAGCAGCGAGAAGACCGAATACTGACCATCAGAGCGTGCAGAAGAACGTCACGAGGAACGGCACGCTGAAGTCGGTCACGAAACCATGAAACACTGACACGACGACATACTCCGGACCCACGCTGCGGGTGATCACCGGCAGCGTGGTGTCCATGGTTGTTGCTCCGCCTACAGATATCGGTGCCAGCTTGCCGAAACGACGGGCAAGAAAAGGCGCGAGGAGCAACGCCGCCAACTCACGGAATATATTTGCAAGAAGAGCCACGGTGCCCAGTTCGGCACCGCGATACTCGGTTATGAATATGCTGGAAAGCGAATAATAGCCTATGCCTGAGCCGACGGCGAGACAGTCGGACAGCTCACGGTGAGGCAGAACCACAGACGAAGCCATGGCGCCGGCAAGCGTACCGGCAATGGTGACGAACGGAAGCAGGGCCAGACGTGGATTGAGTTGTCTGAAGCTGCGGAGCGTCGCGGAGTCGCAACCTATCGACATGCCCACGCTGAACATGAGCGCACACAGCACATAAAAGCTCGTACGGCCATTTATAAAACCATCGGGTATGATGTGAAGCAGTCCACACGCCACGCCGACAGCAAAGAAAGCGGTGATGACAAGACTGCCCTTCATTCCGCCTCCCCACTTTTTCTTCCGCGCAACATGCGCCACATGACCCACGAAAGGAGCACGCTGCCTGCCACGCAGCACACTGCAATCACGAGCGCGTCGAGACCGAGCGTGAGCACGTTGCCGGTGATGCGGGGATCGGCACCCACCTCAACACCGAGCATGAAAAGCAGCGCCCATATAAGCACTGTCACCACACGCGACACCACCGGGCGGCACTTCACGCCGACTATGCGTCCGGCAAGCACCCCGCAGAACATTATTACTATGACCGTAAACATCTGTTTGCGATTTCCTTTTTACAGTAAATCTTTTCAGAACAAAAAAACGTGGCTGAATCATTGTCCGCCGAGACGCTCGAAGAAGACGATGATCTCTTCCCACGTCTTGAACTCGTCGCTGCCCCATACCACCGTAGTGCCGATGAAGTCGTCGCACTCGTGGTCGGTTATGAGATAGTCGCCGTAGAGCACCTGGCGCTGATTGGCGAACACGATGCGGTCGTGTGCCGGAGCACTGAGAAACTTCTCCACCCACGCCACGGCCTCAGCCATGCTGCCGCTATCGTTGAACGGCGCCGGAGCAACCACATAAACGTCATAGTGCTCCATAAGCATCTCGTAAGCCTTGTGCATGCTTGCTGTGGCGTTATGGTAGCTGTCGGCAAGCGTCGATATGTCTATGAGCACTATCGGACGCTGACGGCCTTCCTGACGGTCGTCTATGCGGCGGATTACAGGCACAAGATAATGAAGCGCCACCTTGTCGGTGAGCCGGTGCTCACCATGAAAATGTATGGCAGCGGGATAGTGTTCGCGGAACAGGTCGAACGTATGCACGAGCGGATCCTCGTCGCCGAAGAGTCCGGTCACGCGGTCACGCTCCTCCGGAGTGATGTCCTCGAAACAGTGGGACGTGGCCTCGGCATACTCCTTCACGAGCGACTTGGTGACGATGAACTCCTGCACGCCGTCGGCCCTCGGGTTCTGGAACGTCTGCTTGCCTATCATTCCGTGCTTCGACATGGTCTCGCCCATCTGGAAAGCCGGGTTCACCAGTATGCGGTCGTAGCCCTTCAGCTGCTCGGCATACATGCCTCCCATCGACGTACCGATGATTAGGTCGGGCTTCTCTTCCTCGCACATGGCCCGCAACATTTCCATGGCCTCAGCGGGATGTATAGGTATATCGCGTGCCACGACGGTGGCCTCAGGCATGAGAGTGCGCAGGAGCGTCACCGTGCCCGATTGCGCCGACGAACCGAAACCGTGGACATACATTATCTTCTTGCCCGACATAAGTTCGGGAAACTGTTTCACATACTGATTTTCCATAACTTTTTCTGTTTTTATGAATTATCCTGCCGGACAACAGAAGCCTCAACGGCTTGCCGGCGTATCAGTCTGTCAGCCTCACCCAACGGTATGGCGCACCGACCGACACCCGTCTCCGGACCGCTTGCAAAATTACACATTTTATTCGGCTCAAACATAATTTACGTCACACAGATTGCACCCCGGAACATAAAAACAGACGTCATATATTTATGCGGATATACGAACTATTACGATTTATGATGATTATGCGTCCGCAAACAAGGCCATGACTGATTGCCGATGAGAATGTTTTTATATCCGGCAAAGCAACCGTCTATCAATAACTCGATATGATATGTAAGGCAGTTCGGAAACATCCGGAAAAGCAAGAGCGGCGCAACAGGAAATAAACGGGGATTGGTATTAATAGAATAGCGCGGGATAGATTCTGAAAAAACGCGGGATAAATTCAGAAAAAACATGGAATAAAATATGAATAAACATTGTTTTCTTATTATAAGATGAAACGATGCAGGCCACTTTCAGATTGAAAGCAAATTTTGATTTTTCGGTCCGTGTTTGCGGATATACCCCGAAAAATAAGCGCGTATTTACGAGCAGACTCTCCTTCGGGCGCAAATACGCGAATTATGAGAGGTTTACATAATACGTTGTATATCAACTATTTATGTTTAAAGAGTATTTTATCGTTTTACAATATGCACCATTTCGGCATGCGAAATGGGCCATAGTGGAGTGCGATATGGTGCTTTTCAGCCCCTAAAATGGGCAATATCATATGATGAAATGGGCAATATCAGAACGTCGGATGGCCTTTTTCGGACTACGTTATGGGGTAGATTAAAAGCCGGTATGCCACGAAATGGCCTTAGACACGTCCGATTTAACATTCATTTACATCTCTTTTGCGAAAATATTTTGTCAAAATAAAGTCAAGAAAAATCGTAAGTCCGTCACGAAAATTTTACCCGAAAGCGATGAAATATGGCGTGAGAAAGTACGCGGGAAAGGTGTGCACACGCTTTTAATATGATGATTTGTAGGTTTCGGAAATATCAGTTTATTATTACATAAGACACGTGCCGTCGTGGCTTATACTATTCGTGTATAAATAAGTTTCCCATAATCCTATGGCAGTTTATGGATAAAATCATTCACTATAGGATTTCTACTGAACCGTAAAAACTTTGTTTTTCCGTTTGTCATTGCACTCACCTTTCACTATCTTTGCATAAGACAGGATGCGGTTCGGCATAGACAATCCTGGTAAAACTTTGTTTTCCCGTCTTGTCTCTGCGCTCACCTTTCACTATCTTTGCAAATTATATTGTTCAGAAAAACGGTTATTGCATATTGTGACTGCCGTTGAGAATCAAAAATAAAAGTAAAACATAAAAACAAAATAGCAATGGAAGGATTGATAATAGCTCTCACACTGCCGCTGCTCGGAACGATGACAGGTGCGGCATTCGTATTTTTCATGAAACATGAGATGCCTTCACTGGTGCAGAAATCGCTGCTCGGATTTGCTTCGGGAGTGATGGTGGCTGCGTCGGTATGGTCGCTGCTCATTCCGGGTATGGAAATGGGAAGCGGCGAAGGATGGGCAAAGGTGATGCCGGTGACCATCGGGTTCCTGTGCGGCATAGCCTTTCTGCTTGCCATCGACTACCTGACGCCTCACCTGCACATAGGCGACAGCAAGCCTGAAGGCCCGCACAGCGGTCTCTCGCGCACGGCCATGCTCTCGCTGGCTGTCACCATACACAACCTGCCCGAAGGCATGGCGGTGGGCGTAGTGATAGCCGGAGCACTGCAGGGTGACGCAGGCATATCGGCGGCAGGCGCACTGGCGATGTCGCTCGGAATTGCCATACAGAACATACCCGAGGGTGCCATCATATCGATGCCGCTACGTGCGGAAGGCAACAGCCGCAAACGCGCCTTCGCCATAGGCACGCTCAGCGGAGTGGTTGAACCGATAGGGGCGGCAGTCGTGATAGTTCTCGCATCGGCCGTCGCCCCTGTCATGCCCTATCTGCTTGCGTTTGCAGCGGGCGCCATGATGTATGTCGTCGTGGAAGAGCTCATCCCCGAGGCATCCGAAGGCGAGCACAGCAACATCGGAACAATAGGTTTCGCCATAGGCTTTGCCCTGATGATGGTGCTCGACGTGGTGCTCGGATGAGCACACACGCCTATCTCACAATCACCTTGCGCGCCGTTCCGTCGGAGTAGCGTATGATGTTCAGTCCGCTCTTAGGCTGCGAGAGTTTCACTCCATCGACTGAATAAATACCGACAACAGTACGTTCGCCTGTCACGGAAGGTCCGGATATGGCCGTGGAAGTCTTCTCCATGCGCGAGAACGCGAGCACAGAGAGTGTGGCGTTGTTGCTCTGGGTTATGGTGACAGACTTCACCTGCTTGTCGGCATCACAGCTTATGCTCTGCTCGAAGAGGCAGTAATGACAGTCGGTTCCGGGTTCTGAGTTGGATATTGTCATGCATCCGAGCTGCGTTACGGCCTCATCGCCGACAGGATTTCTCACAGACCAGTCTCTCACGGTGAGCTTCAGAGGCGACGAACTTGCGCCGTCGGTATAGTTCACCACTACTTCTATCTCACTCTGTCCCTTACCACTGGTGGCAAGCATGCACAATTCGCTTGTGGCAAACGGCTTGTCGAACACAATATCACCTCTCTGTCCGGAGTATGTCAGGTACAGAGCGTTGTTGCCGTCGTAAGGAGCCAGATGGTACTCAATGTCGGAGTTGGACACCACAACGCGGTCGTCAGGCAGTCCGCCTTCTTTTATCACCGCCTCCGAATAGAACGAGCGGTTGCCGTCTATTGCGCCCGTGGTGCTTGACGAAGCCGGCAGCGCTTCGATAACAACATCACCGTTCCAGCCGCGTACCACGTCAACAGGAACATAATGTATGGACGGGTCGCGCGGCAACAACTTCTTGTCCATGAATATCACGCGGTTTCTTATCCAGTTTTTCAGATATTCTATCTCGTCGCCATAGGTCTGACCTACATAATAGTTGGGCCACACCGAACGGCCGATGATGTTCCACGCGCTTTGGTTTCGGCCGAGCGCTCCGCCCGAAGTTATTACATTGGTGAGTGAATCTATCTTCATCTCGATGGCCTCATCAGAGTATTGGCCGTTGCGATATTGCTGCCAGCGCAGTTTCACATCGTTCATAAACGACTTGTCGTGCGTCAGTTTATACCACCAGAACGGCACGAGCTGCGGGTCGCTGTTGCGGGCGTTGAAGTCGTACTGCCACAAGTCGGTGCGCTCGCCCTGATTATAATTGGCGTTGCCATAGGCGATGTTGAAATCCCAAAGTGACATCTTCCAGCGCGGATCGAGTCCTTCGCGTGCGGCACGTGTCTCACTGTATTTATACAGGTTGGTGCTCAGGCGGTAGCCGTCGATGTTGAACGAGAACTCGGTAGAGAGCATATAGTCGATGAACGATGTCACGTCTATATACTTGCGGTAGCCGCGCTCGGGGTCGGTATAGTAGTCGGTGCGGAACGAAGCCTCCATATCGTCAATCTGCTTATGCAGTGCCTCACGTGTGCCGGGCATCAGTTCGGCGAAGTCCTCATAGTCTGGGGCGGAGTATTGATAGGTTATCTTGTTGGAGGTTATGTCGTTGCCGTTGCCGTCAACGGGGTGATACTTCGACTGATAATACTCCGGCTCGTCGTCACGGTCTATCTCCACGAGGTAGTCTCCGGTCAGATCGCCGTCGTCCTCACCCGGATCGTTGAGGTTAAGACGTTTCTTACCCTTGCCCACCCGCTCGGACATGATGAACACTCCGTAATATGTTCCGTCGAGAACGACCTCGCAGAACTTTGCGTGTGGCACGAAGTCGAAATACGGACGTCCCAGTTCGAAGGTGAGCACATCGCGTATCATGCTCTTGTCGGAGAACGGGGCAAGCAGCGCCCAGTCGTTGTCCTTGCCCATGCCCATTATCTTGACCTTCTGTTTCTCGCCTCCCTCCTCGAGCGGTTTGTCCAGCGGGCGGAACGAGTATGGTTTCTTGTCTGAGTTGTTAAACGACGAGTTGCCGCGATATTTCAGCGCCACGTAGCCTTCATAATCCACCTTCTGGTTAGGATAAGCCAGTGTGTCGCCGTAGTTGTACTGGCCTTCGCCGTTGTCGATTATTTTCATCCGTGCCGTGATACGGTCCTCACGCTGTATCATCCGGCCGTTCACATTGATGAAAACTATCGGCATATTGGTCTTGGTCAACCTGACGTAGGCATTGTTTGTGGGCTTGTAATTGTCGGCACGCTGTGCTTTCAGACACGCCGCAATCATCATCAATGGCAGCAGTAACAGTAATCTTCTCATATAATATGTATTTAATTATTAAGTTTCGGGAATAAGGCTTTTATATTAAAACAACGGAAACATATTTTCACTTAAAGTCTCCGGCAATGAAAAACATAAAAGACAATGCAACGGAGCTTGGTGAACGCCGGACGCGCACACACCGTTACATTGTCTTTATATAAATGAATGAAATAGCTGGATTATTTTATCACATTCAGTTCACGACCCACTTTGACGAATGCCTCAACGGCTTTGTCGAGATGGGATTTCTCGTGTCCGGCAGACAACTGTACACGGATGCGGGCCTGTCCTTTCGGAACGACAGGATAGTAGAAGCCTGTCACATAGATGCCTTCGTCCTGCATACGGGCTGCAAAGTCCTGCGACAGTTTGGCGTCATACAGCATTACGGCGCAGATGGCGCTCTGTGTAGGTTTGATGTCGAAGCCTGCTGCGAGCATCTTGTCGCGGAAGTATGTCACGTTCTCCATCAGTTTGTCGTGCAGCGCGTTGCTTTCCTTCAGCATCTTGAACATCTCTATGCTTGCACCGACGATTGAAGGAGCCACAGAGTTGGAGAAGAGATAAGGACGCGAACGCTGGCGCAGCATGTCGATAATCTCCTGACGACCGGTCGTGAATCCGCCCATCGCGCCACCGAATGCCTTGCCCAGAGTGCCGGTGAAGATATCGATGCGACCATATACGTTGAACAGCTCAGCCACACCATGGCCGGTAGCGCCTACCACTCCGGCTGAATGCGACTCATCAACCATGACGAGTGCATCGTACTTCTCTGCCAGATCGCATATCTTGTCCATTGGTGCTACATTGCCGTCCATAGAGAACACGCCGTCGGTAGCTATGATACGGTGGCGTTGTGCCTGCGCTTCTTTCAGGCAACGCTCAAGGTCTTCCATGTCCGCATTGGCGTAACGGTAGCGTTTAGCCTTGCAGAGACGCACTCCATCGATGATCGACGCATGGTTGAGAGAGTCTGAAATGATGGCATCCTCGTCGGTCAGCAACGACTCGAACAGTCCACCGTTGGCATCGAAACACGACGCATAAAGGATTGTATCGTCTGTCTTGAAATAATCAGATACGGCTGCCTCAAGCTCCTTGTGCAGGTCCTGAGTACCGCAGATGAATCTTACGGACGACATACCGAATCCGTGTGTGTCCATGGCTTGCTTTGCAGCGTTGATGAGACGGCTGTTGTCGGACAATCCCAGATAGTTGTTGGCGCAGAAGTTCAGCACCTCACCACCATTCTTAACCTCAATATCGGCACGCTGCGGAGTGGTGATCACACGTTCGTCTTTATACAATCCGGCAGCCTTTATATCTGCCAATTCCTTTGCAAGGAATTCTTTCATTTTACCATACATAGCTTTAAGATTTAATATATTGTTTAAGCACCGTTATAGTGTCATACGGCAAAGGTCACATTTTTTTTTGTTTTCGGCAAAAAAATAAGCCAAAAAATGTCTTATTACGGCCAAATCTGCATACCTTTGCTAAACGAAAGACCAAACTAAACAAACACTAACAATGAAAAATATTCTAATCATCGGTTCTACCGGACAAATCGGTTCTGAACTAACAATGATGCTGAGACACCTCTACAGCGGTAACGTCGTTGCCGGATACATACCCGGCGCTGAGCCGAAAGGCGAGTTGAAAGAAAGCGGACCGTCTGCCATCGTTGACATAACCAATCAGCAACAGATTGCCGATGCAGTGGAAAAATATGATATCGATGCCATCTACAACCTTGCGGCGCTGCTCTCTGCCGTTGCCGAAGCAAAACCGCAACTGGCTTGGAAAATCGGTGTGGGCGGACTGTTCAACGTTCTTGAGATAGCAAGAGAGAAGAAATGCGCCGTGTTCACTCCGAGTTCTATCGGATCATTCGGTCCTTCCACACCTAAGGACAAGACTCCGCAGGACACCGTCCGCGACCCGAAGACCATGTACGGAGTAACCAAAGTGACCGGCGAACTGCTCAGCGATTACTATCACACTCGCTTTGGTGTGGACACAAGAGCCGTGCGTTTCCCGGGACTTATATCCTACGTGACACCTCCGGGAGGCGGAACCACCGACTATGCTGTTGACATATACTACTCTGCCGTGAAGGGAGAGACATTCGAATGTCCTATCGCCGCCGGCACATTCATGGACATGATGTATATGCCCGACGCCCTGCGCGCAGCAATAGAGATAATGGAGGCCGACCCGACAAAGCTCGTTCACCGCAACGCTTTCAACATAGCTTCGATGAGCTTCGACCCTGAAATAATATACAACAGCATTAAAGAAGTGATTCCCGACTTCAAGATGACATACAAAGTCGATCCGTTGCGCCAGGCGATAGCCGAATCATGGCCCAACTCCATCGACGATACTTGCGCACGAGAAGAATGGGGATGGAAACCGGAATACGACCTGAAGACCATGACCAAGGACATGATCGAGAAGCTGAAAATAAAATTCGGTAAATAAGAACAGTAAAATCCATAATGGAATACGGGACCGTGGCAGCATGCTTCACGGTCCCGTATTTATTTCTTAAAGCCCTAAACTCACTTCTTAACAATCACCTTGTCAAGATCGGAATATGCCACCGAAGCCGTGATTGTGCCCAAGGCATAAGCCGCTATCTCGTAAGGCTGATAGACAAACGTCACACTGTCTTTACCCAAAACGAAATTATCGGGCACGAATGGCTCGCTGAACGCGAACACTCCTTTTTCCTTCAAGCCATCAAGATTGGCCGCCTTATATGTCCGAGAGAGTGATTCCACAATCTTACCAGTAACAACACTGTCGCTGCCTGCGGTAAAAAAGTCGGCCTTACCAATCTTCTTGCCGGTGGCACTATCGAAATTCAACGCCTTCGTAAGGCTCGTTCCGTGCGCTCCTCCGGTGTAAGAATAAGTCTCGAACGAATAAGTCGTCACACCTGTCTTCTCATGACTGACGCCCGATTTCACCATATACGTATAGTTCAATGGCACACCATTGACCCCCATAGACATAAGTTTCTTGCATTCCTCACGATAGTCCGCGATATAAGCAGCCACAAAATTATCCACAGCCTGCCTGATGTCAGCGTGCATACCGGCCTTCAGCGTAGGCTTATACATATTCACATTGAATATGCCCGAAGTCAGAATGGAGTCGTTGACAACTTCTGCGTTGGCACCCTTTGCATAAAGAACGCTGAGACTGATCTCGCATTTTGCATCATTCTTTCCGCTGTCGAGCATCGCCACCGTATCGACAACAATGCTGTCGAAAGCCAGACTGTCAACGTCAGACGCAGTCTTGTTCTGACCACCACACGAACTGAAAGCCGCAATAATGGCGACAAACAGCATTCCTACCGGAAACATCACCTTTTTCATAAAGACGTTTTTTTGATTTGTAAATAATAAGATTTGGGGTAAAAAAGATATTATCAATGCAAATATATGGTCTTTTCCACTTCTCCGGAATATGTATTCACCTTTATAGTTACAGCATCTGTGGTGAACGATGAAGTTCTGATGCTGAGATACTTACGTACAGAATAATATTCAGGCACGCCGCCCTGGTCGTGCAACAGACGCAGAACCGTGCAGCTGCCGCCACCGGTCGTTGTGGTGGTCTGCTCTCCTACGATGCCTATAGTGTGCAAAGCTCCGTCGTCATCAGTAGTTCCCGATTTCAACAGAATGCACATATTAAGATATTTTCCGTCGGCAGATAGCCACGCGCTCTCGAATGTCACGGGATCCACAGGCACATTGCCGATCTGCCACGCAGGCACAACATCGAGCACAGGAACCTGTGCCACCGACAGAGCCTTGGCAACAGCATTGCCCGACTCGTCGCTATCCAGGTTGTAATAAAGCAGCGCACGATACACTGAGTCGGGCGTAGTTATCCACGACAACGTGAACGGCGGATTTACAGAAAGCCGCTCGCCATCGTCGGTAACCACATAATCGACATATTTGCCGGCACCGGCATGCATATCGACAAAGTCGGCGCGCAGATACGAATACCTGCCGTCGCCATTGTCGTAGCCGTCGGACGAACATCCGGCAAGCACCGTCGAGAACAGCAGCACGCATATCAACAGCCGTGCGTAAGCCTTATACATTCCCGTCATTCAGTGCCATCTGGTTGCGTGCCGGGTTGGCATACATCGTAAGCATACGCTCACGCAGGAATGCGTAGTCCGGATTCTCTATGTCAATCTTGGCCAACTGGCCATCTATATATTTCTCGAATGTCTCCTTATCCTTATCAGTGTAATGTCCGGACAAAGCCTTCGAGCCTTCGAGCAAGTCTATCGCAATGTAGTTGTTAGGATAAAGCCTGTAGTTGGCAAAGATGTTACGGTCGATGTGTTCGGCAACGGCGCGGAACAATTCACCCTTCGGCATGTCGGCATCAAGAGTTGCGAGCCATTCGTCTATGCACGGAGCGCAATGATAATGTATGTGTCCCTTATATCCGGTGATGCCCGTCTGCATGCTCACGATGTCGTCCTGAGCCGACTTTTTCCATCCTTCCACGTCGCGTTTGAGCTGGAATTCGCGCGCCTTCAGGAAGTCGCACGGGTCGAACTCATAGGATATGGACAGCGGAACGATGTGCAACGCCGCGATGCGTTCGGCCACAGAACCCTCGCCGCCCATGGCCATCATCTTTATGATTGCCTCCTGAGTGCGGTCGTTGGAGTCCTTGGCGCGTCCCTCACGCTGCGCTATCCACACGCCCTCTTTCTTCTCGCTTATGACCAGATGCATATAGTCGGACAACCGTTTGCTTGCCATGAGCATCTGACGCATCGGAAGCGAGCGCTCCACGATGAACGACTTGTTGATGCGCACGAGGTCCTTAACCCACGGCAACGACAGCAGATTGTCGCCGATGGCAATCTCGCAGGTTGTGGCGAAGTGCGAATCGACGAGCATCATGTTGAGCAGCGCCGAGTCGAGCACTATGTCGCGGTGATTGCTCACGAAGGTGTAAGCCCGCGTATTGTCGATTGCCGTGCAGTCGATGTCGCATCCCAGGCTGGCCTTTGCCAGCAGACCGTTGAGGAACGGATAGCAGATGCTTATCTGGAACTCAAGGTTTGTCCTGCACGAACGAATCTTTGCAGCCAGCGCGTCGAACGGTATGCCGGGAAATACCGCCCCGGCCACCTGTCTGAACTGTGCGTTGGCGATAAGCCGCTCGAATACTTCGGGCAGTTCCTCCGGCTCGAACGGTCTTATCTCATCATACTGTCTTAATAACTCGATGTTCATAATAACTTAATTATCAGGTCAGGTTTAAAGCGAGAGGCAGTGCTGCCGCCTGCTCAGAACTGGTTCTCCACAATATCGGTCAGCACGTCCTTGATGTCGAGTCCGGCAGCGCGTACCTGCTGAGGGATGAAACTCGTGGCGGTCATGCCCGGCGTAGTGTTCACCTCGAGCATGTTTATCTTGTCGTTGCCATTCTCATCCTTGGTGATGATATAGTCAACACGGATGATACCGTTGCAGCGCAGTATGTCGTAGATGCGCGACGTCTCCTCTGCCACACGTGCGGCGGTGTCAGGACTTAAACGTGCCGGAGTGATTTCCTTCACCTCTCCGTTATATTTGGCATTGTAGTCGAAGAACTCGTTACTGGTCACGACCTCAGTGGCAGGGAACACCACCGACTTTTCCTTTGTCTTGTAACAGCCTATCGATATCTCGGTTCCGTCGAGGAAACTTTCTATCATCACCTCGTTGCTCTCCATGAAAGCCACGCGCAATGCCGGCGCAAGTTGATCGGTGTTCTTCACCTTCGACACGCCGAAACTGCTGCCGTCGGCTGCCGGCTTTACGAAACACGGCATTCCGATAAGGCGCTCTATCTCCTCGTCGCTGTACTTGTTTTCCTCGCCGCGACGCAGCAACAGACTATTTGCCACGTTCACTCCGTAGCCTTTCAGATAGTTGTTGAGCACATACTTGTCGAAGGTCATTGCCTCGACGAGCACGCCGCTCGTGCTGTATGGCACCTTCACGAGCTCGAAATAGCCCTGCATCAGTCCGTTCTCTCCCGGTGTGCCGTGTATTGTTATGTAGGCATAGTCGAACACAACAGCCTTTCCGTCCTTTACAAACGAAAAGTCGTTGCGGTCGATGGGAGCGGTCGTGCCGTCCTCAAAGTTGACATGCCAGTTCGATCCTTCCACGTCAACGATATACACATTGTAACGTTCCTTGTCGAAGAACGAATAAAGCCCTTGTGCCGAATTCATCGACACGTCGTGCTCAGACGAGTCGCCACCGCATACGATGGCTATGTTTCTCTTTATATTTTCCATATTATTGAAAACGTTGTTTATTAGTCTTCGAATGTATTGTTGTTTGTTCCGGCTATATATACGCGCCACTTGTCTATGAGTGCCGCGAAGTCTGCGGGCATCGGCGAGTCGAAATCCATCTGCTTGCCGGTGATGGGATGGCGGAAGCCGAGCGTCCTTGCGTGCAGCGCCTGACGGTTGCACAGCTTGAAGCAGTTCATTATGAACGCCTTGTATGACGCGCTGCGGTTGCCACGCAGTATCTCACAACCTCCGTAACGCTCATCGCCGAAGAGCGGATGACCGATATATCGCATGTGAGCCCTTATCTGATGGGTGCGCCCTGTCTCGAGGATGCACTCCACGAGCGTCACATATCCGAATCGCTCCAGCACCCTGTAGTGTGTCACGGCAGGCTTGCCTATGCCCGAGTCGGGCGGACACACGGTCATGCGTAGCCGGTCCTTGGGGTCGCGCGTTATGTTTCCCTCTATGCGTCCCTCGTCCTCGTTGAAGTTGCCCCACACCATAGCGACATAGCTGCGGTGGGTCGTCTTGTTGAAGAACTGCGCTCCGAGCGACGTCTTTGCCGCCGGAGTCTTGGCCACGACGAGCAGTCCGCTCGTGTCCTTATCTATCCTGTGTACCAGTCCTACCTCCGGATCGTTGGGATCGAAACTGTCCACTCCCTTCATGTGCCACGCAACGGCGTTCACCAGCGTGCCGTGGAAGTTGCCCACACCCGGGTGCACCACCAGTCCGGCAGGCTTGTTCACCACCATCAGGTCGTTGTCCTCATACACGATGTCGAGCGGTATGTCCTCAGCCTCTATCGTAGAGTCGTAGCGCGGGCGGTCGAGCATCAGCGTCACCACATCGCCCGGACGCACCTTATAATTGCTCTTCACAGGGCGGTCGTTCACGTGGACATAGCCTGCGTCGGCAGCCTTCTGTATCCGGTTGCGGCTGGAGTGTTGCAGTTTGTCGCACATATACTTATCCACGCGTATGGGCTCCTGCCCCTTGTCCACCACAAAGCGGAAATGCTCGTAGAGCTGTTGCGACTCCTCGTCAATCTCTTCTATGTCCTCTATATTGTCTGCCATGAATTGTCCTGTTTTTGTTTCCACACATATTTATATATGCCGTGAGATTACTCACCCGTGCCGTCTTCAGAAGGCGGGGGAGAAGTCACAACCTCGAACTCGTCGACATCGCCGTCGTCCACCGGCTCGAAGCTGTCGCCGTCCACGTATTCCACGCTGTCCGACTCGTCGCGCATGCCGCTTCCGGCCTGCACCGTCACCACGTCGTCAACCGATATTCTGTCGCCTGCCACCACCTGACGGCCGCGCACAGTCACGCCATAGACCCAGTCGCGCTCACCCGGCACATACTCCGGCTTGCCCACCTTGAAGCCCATTGCCGTGAGCTTGGCGATGGCCTCGCGCACCGAGCTGTTGTCTATTATGTCAGGAAGGGTTATCATAGGCGAATGGGCTGCGTTGACGATCACTGTCACCATGCGTCCGGTCTTCACCTTCGAGCCGGCCTCGGGAGTCTGCTCGAGTATGCAGTCCGGCGCGAGCGTCTTAACATAACCCGTATCGCTCACGGTCACATCGAGTCCGAGCTCGCGCAATATGTGCTGCGCGTCGCTGAAAGACTTCTGCCGCAGATCGGGCACGACAATCTCCTCGCCGTGATGGGTATATACGCCGAGCCAATATTTCAGCCCGAGGCACGCCAGCAGCACAACCAGAGCCATTGCCGCCAGATTGCCCCAAAGATACCAGCTTCCGAACTTTTTGAAGAAATCCGTAGGTTTCATCTCACATAATTTTGCACAAAGATAACATTAACTACTCAATGAACAAAATAAAAGAGTACATAAAGTTCAAAAAACAGCCTCACGGCAAAGCCGCGACAGCAACGCGGAGGGACGCCGATAAAACCGCCACACGGGTATGCCAACCCAACGCCGCACCCTTCGCCGAGTGAACAGTGAGCTGCGCGAAGTATTATTTCACACCGTGAAGGCCGCTTCGCCGTATGGCGGCATACGATTTTCCGGTCAACGGAAAAGTAAGTTCCGGACATCAGAAGATACCGTTTAAGATTTCAGAAAATGCCGTTTCAAGCATCAGAAAATGCCGATTCGCAAGGCAAGGGAATACGCATAAGACATAAAGATCCGCATAACCGTCATCGCCGCCAAGTGTCCGGAATCCGGATTATCAGCATCAAATTAATATGAATACGTGAAAAACGGTATGCTCCGCACGTCTGACAACGGTGTTTCTGATGGAAATCCACGCGCCACACTTACAATTTTTCTTGACTTTATTTTGACAAAATATTTTCACAAAAGAAATGTAAATGAATGTTAAATTAGGCGTATCCGAGGCAATTTCGCGGCATACCGACTTATGATATACCCCATAACGTAGTCCGAAAAAAGCCATCCGACGTTCTGATATTGCCCATTTCGTCATGCGATTAAGCCCATTTCAGTGGCTGAAAAGCACCATATCGCACTCTAATATGGCCCATTTCGCATGCCGAAATAGTGCATATTGTAAAACAATAAAATGCTTTTTAAATATAAATCATTGATATACAATATTTTACGAAAACTTCTCATAACTCGCGTATTTGCGCCCGAAGGAAAGTCTGCTCGCAAATACGCGCTTATATTTCGGGGTATAGTCGGAAACCAAGGCCGAAAAACCGAAATCCGCTTTCAATTTGAAAGTTGTACGAATCGTAATATATCATCAGAAGACAACGACGCCTATCCGTCACCGCAACCGCCGTATTCCACCTGCTTCCAATCCACGCTTAATTCCCGCAGGCCCCTATCCTGCCCCGAGCCACAATCGTTCAAAAAGCCCGTTCCGGCAGGAAAGCATAAAAAAACAGCAAGGAGCAGGCCGATAGCCCTGCTCCTTGCTGCTCACAAAAATCCCGTGCCTGACGGAATCTACGGCTTATTTGCCGTGATGCTCGTCTGATACAGTCAGCTTTTTGCGACCGTGAGCACGACGTGAAGCCAATACGCGGCGACCGTTCTTTGTCGACATTCTCTCACGGAAACCGTGCTTGTTCACTCTCCTTCTGTTGTGAGGCTGAAATGTTCTTTTCATTTTCTATCTAAAATTTTATTTGTTATTATTCACGCTTTGGGCTGCAAAATTACTCATTTCTTTTTAATTAGCAAAGAATAATGTGATTTTTAGCAGAAATATTTAGGTTTTTTTCCAAAATTACCGTAACTTTGCAGCGAATTTACGAAGAAGCAACGAATAATTCAATTTTAGACAAACACATATGATCAATTCACAGGACATTAAGAACGGAACATGCATCCGTATGGATGGCAAGCTGTTCTTCGTCATCGAATTTCTGCACGTGAAACCCGGAAAGGGCAATACTTTCATGCGCGTGAAACTGAAAAACGTTGTTGACGGACGCGTTTTGGAGCGCCGCTTCGACATCAGTGAAAAACTTGAAGACGTACGCGTAGAGCGCCGCCCGTATCAGTATCTCTACAAAGAGGGCGAGGACTACATCTTCATGAATCAGGAGACTTACGATCAGATTCCTATCGCACACGACCTGATCACCGGTGTTGACTACATGAAGGAAGGCGACGTGGTTGAGGTTGTTTCCGACGCATCAAACGATACCGTACTCTTCGGCGAGATGCCGGTGAAGACAAACCTGCGCGTGACACACTCAGAGCCGGGCATCAAAGGCGATACAGCTACAAACGCTACAAAGCCTGCTACTCTCGAGACCGGTGTTGAGGTTCGCGTACCGCTGTTCATCAACGAGGGCGATCTCATACAGGTTGACACCCGCGACGGCAGCTATCTGCAGCGCGTGAAGGAATAACACGTAGCGGAACACAATAACAGGAAAAGGTAAAAACCGGACACGCAACGCTGCATGCCGCTTTTTACCTTTTCTCGTTTTGATTATATTGCATTGCCTTTTAACCGTCTTCATACACCAACCTGAAAACAACTGAAGATTATGAAATACAGCTTCATCATTCCCGTTTACAACCGTCCGGACGAAGTGGACGAACTTTTGCAGAGCATGACACACCAGACACTCACCGACTTTGAGGTGATCGTGGTAGAGGACGGCTCGGCACGCGACTGCAAGGACGTGTGCGCAAGATATGCCGGAAAGCTCGACCTGCACTATTACATGAAGGAGAACTCCGGACCGGGACAGAGCCGCAACTACGGAGCGGAGCGCGCACGGGGCGAGTATCTCATAATTCTCGACAGCGACGTGGTGCTACCCGAGGGCTACCTGCAGAGCGTTGACGACGAGCTGCGCACTCTTCCGGCCGATGCGTTCGGCGGACCCGACTGCGCGCATCCGTCGTTCACACCTACGCAGAAGGCCATCTCCTACTCCATGACGTCATTCTTCACCACCGGAGGCATACGCGGCGGCAAGAAGAAGATGGACAAGTTCTATCCCCGCTCGTTCAACATGGGCATACGCCGCGACGTATATAAGGAGCTGGGCGGGTTCTCGCGCATGCGCTTCGGCGAGGACATCGACTTCAGCATACGCATATTTAAGGCGGGCCACGCGTGCCGTTTGTTTCCCGGAGCGTGGGTGTGGCACAAGCGCCGCACCGACTTCCGCAAGTTCTTCCGGCAGGTATACAACAGCGGAATAGCACGTATAAACCTATACAAGAAATATCCCGAATCGCTGAAAATAGTGCATCTCATGCCCGCCGCGTTCACTGCCGGCACGGCTCTGCTCGTTATCCTCGCAGCCGTCATGTGCCAACCGCTGTGGCTGGCGCCCATAGTGCTCTACGCGCTCATGATACTTGCCGACTCGTCCATGCACAACCGCAGTCTGCGCATAGGCCTGCTGAGCGTGGCGGCGGCGTTCGTGCAGCTGACGGGCTACGGCCTCGGATTCTTCAATGCGTGGTGGAAACGCTGCGTGCGCGGAGGAAGCGAGTTCAGCGCATTCGACAAGACATTCTATAAATGACCGACAAACTGAACATCAACCAGTGGGCCGAGGACGACCGTCCGCGCGAGAAGTTCATGCGCAACGGTGCCAAGAGCCTGTCTAACGCCGAACTGCTGGCCATTCTCATAGGCTCGGGCTCGACCGACGAGAGCGCCGTGGAACTGATGAAACGCATACTCGGCGACTGCAACAACAACCTGAACACCTTAGGCAAGAAGACCATCCACGAACTGACACAATACAAAGGCATGGGTCCGGCAAAGGCCGTCACCGTGCTCGCGGCGTGCGAACTGGGCAAGCGTAGGCAGGCTGAAGGGGCCGAACCGCGCCCGCGTCTCGACTCGGCAGACGCCATCTACTCGCACATGCACACCAAGATGCAGGACCTGGACGTGGAAGAGGCGTGGGTGCTGCTTATGAACCAGAACTTCAGACTGATAAAGGAGGAGTGCATATCGCACGGAGGCATAAGCGAGACTGCCGTGGACATACGCATAATAATACGCGAGGCGATACTCCACAACGCCACCGTCATAGCCCTGTGTCACAACCATCCGAGCAACAACGCCACGCCCAGCGCCGACGACGACCGGTTGACGCAAAGACTGAAGAAGGCGTGCGAGACCATGAGAATACACATGGCCGACCACATCATCGTCACCGACGGCCAGTATTACAGCTACTGCGAGCACGGCAGACTGTGATTGCAAAAACCTGATTTTTTATTGTGTCGCTATCATTTTTTCATTATCTTTGCATAAGATAAGCTGCACTCGGAAAACTGAAAGCAAGCTATCTTTCCGCTCGTTGGCAATATCTTTGCATAAGATATGCTGCACTCGGGAAATTGAAAGCAGACTTTCTTTCCGCTCGTTGGCAATATCTTTGCCTTAAATAAAAACATCACACATGACACAGGAAGAAAAGACAAATATAGAGGAACGCATCGTAGACATTCTGAAGACTGTTTACGATCCGGAGATTCCGGTAAACATATACGACCTCGGACTGATATACAACATCGACGTGAAACCGACTTACGACGTTGTGATAGACATGACATTCACCGCTCCCACATGTCCTGCCGCCGACTTCATCATTGAAGACGTAAGGCAGAAAGTGGAGACGCTGGACAAAGTGAAGTCGGCAACGGTCAATCTTGTATTCGAACCCGAGTGGGACAAGAGCATGATGACCGAAGAAGCGAGAGTAGAGCTGGGCTTCGAATAATCATCCACCGTGCCTGCCACGCACAGACGGCAGGCATGACCATCCAGCGCACGCCACCGGTGTGCGCGCTGCATCAACACAACAGAAATAACCTTACGCCACCATTCACTATGGACAAGAAAAACGTTTACTTCCTTTCCGACGCTCATCTCGGTTCGCTGGCCATAGACCACGGACGGACTCAGGAGCGCAGGCTCGTAAGATTTCTCGACAGCATAAAGAACAAGGCTGCCGCTGTTTATCTGCTCGGCGACATGTTCGACTTCTGGAACGAGTATAAATATGTCGTTCCGAAAGGCTACACACGTTTTCTCGGCAAGCTGTCGGAGCTTACGGACATGGGCGTGGAGGTGCATTACTTCACGGGCAACCACGACATATGGACCTACGGTTATCTGGAAAAGGAATGTGGGGTGACGATTCATACGAAGCCCGTGACGACGGAGATATACGACAAGGTGTTCTTCCTGGCTCACGGCGACGGGCTCGGCGACCCCGACAAGAAGTTCAAGATGCTGCGCAGGATATTCCATAACCGCACGTGCCAATGGCTGTTCAACACCATACATCCGCGCTGGAGCATGGCGCTCGGCCTGAACTGGGCAAAGCACAGCCGGCTGAAACGCGCCGACGGCAAGGAACCGCCATATATGGGTGAGGACAAGGAGTATCTCGTGTTGTTCGCAAAGGAATACATGAAAAGTCATCCGCAGATAGACTATTTCATCTTCGGACACCGACACATAGAGCTCGACCTCATTCTCTCGCGCAAGTCACGGCTGATGATAATAGGCGACTGGATAACGCAGTTCACCTACGCCGTGTTCGACGGCGAGCACATGTTCCTCGAGGAATACGTCGAAGGCGAAAGCAGACCATAAACAAACCAAATAACATCTATTATGATTTCATTAAAGACAATCGTACTTGCAGCGGCATGCTCACTGCTGACATGCAACGTCGCCGTGGCACAAAACCACAACGACTTTGCCAACTACAAGCGCTACGCTGAGGAGAACGCCAAGCTCGGAAAGCCTGCCAAGGGCGAGAAAAGAGTGGTTTTCATGGGCAACTCCATCACTGAGGGATGGGTGAACACGCACCCCGACTTCTTCAAGAAACACGGTTACATAGGACGCGGAATAAGCGGACAGACATCGTATCAGTTCCTACTGCGCTTCCGTGAGGACGTGATCAACCTGGAGCCGAAGGTTCTCGTGCTGAACTACGGCACCAACGACATAGCCGAAAACACAGGCCCCTACAACGAAGACATAACCTTCGGCAACATCCTGTCGATGGTTGAGCTGGCACAGGCTCACAAGATTAAAGTGATACTCACATCCACCCTGCCGGCAAGAAACTTCGGATGGCGTCCATCTGTCACTGATGCCATGGAAAAAATACGCAGCCTCAACGCTCGCGTGAAGGCTTATGCCGAGGAGAACGGCATACAGTATGTGGATTACTTCACTGCCCTGCTGGCACCTGACAAGGGCGGCATGGACACGAAATATACGCCGGAGACAGTGCATCCCAACGCCGCCGGATATGACGTGATGGAAGCATTGATTGTCCCGGCAATAGAGAAAGCGCTGTAACAACAGGCTAAACGATATAAAGAAAGGCATGTCATCCATAACGGAGACATGCCTTTTATGCTTTTATTATATTCATTACGTGTGTCCTTTCTGTATCTATCGCCTGGCCGAAATCTGATACTGACCGGACAACAATGTGTTTTTATCCGTAAGACGAAACGAGTTCGACAGAATATTACGGTTGTCTTTATCAGCCGGTTTTATAAGAAGCACTCATTGACATTGGCTTTCACCTGTCGTGAAATGGGCTTTTCCGGGTTACGAAACAGGCCGTTTCATGGTCTGACATGGACCGTTTCAGAGCACGAAACAGACTCTATCATGGTTCAAGAAAGGCTCTTTCAGAACGCGATAAAGACCTTTCCGCAACATTATAAGTAGTCTGAAAAATGATAAACACTATCAATGCATAATAAGATATGCTCAAGCTTCTCAGGAAAGAAAAGCGAGAGGTTAAAATATAGAATAACAACACATATTAAAAGCTGAAATAATTTAAATCTATTGAAATTATAGAATTAGAACAAGAAAATCGCCCGTTTTTACCCAAAATTACATATAATGCGCTATATTAGCATACGAATTTTGTAATTAAAACAATGCGTATGATTCACTTTCTAAGAAAATACTCCCCAAATTACGCAAAAAACAATCTTGAAGGTTGGTCCATAATTTTAGTTGTTGCCGTAGGATTCGAAGCAACATCGTTTGCACATAACTGGCTTGAAATGATCGGGGTCTTCATTGCTGGAGTTTTATGTGCCCATATTATCGCCTGTATCGTGAAATTTTTTATATCTAAAAATCTTAAGTAACTATGAAAAAGATAAAAGCATTTTTAGCTTGTAGTGTACTCGCTTTCTCTATGGCTTTATCCGTACAGGAAGTTTATACATCTTCTACCCAGAGCGAGATTTTCGCAGGTATCAATTACTATGCACAGCACCATGATGGAGATGCTAATTGGAAAGCAAAGGCTGGTGTTGCAACAAGAGCCGGCAGTGTTATTTCATCCGCGTGTATGAAAGCAGCTCTTATTGGATCTGGAGCAAACACTTTAGGCATAATCATCTGTGGTGCTGCCATAGGATTATAACCATCAACAAATACCAATGAGATATTTAACACTAAAATTACATATATGTACGATAACAATAGTATATAACATGAGTTAGACGAATTCAAAACAAAACGAGCTGTGTGTATAGAGTTCTCGTAACATTAATACACGGCTTCTTCGAAAAGCAACAATATGCAGCAATTGCACCCAACAGGTTGACGATGAAATTATCAAAGCTCCTGTGTATTGAACCGAAGGTCATTGTTTGCGTAACAATAGAAAGTAATGTTCCACCGGTGCTATATTCTTAAGTTCGTCATTGACAGTTTCGATAATGACCCGCTTTCTAATAAGCAGTTTGTCAGAAAGTGACATCAATGTTCCTTTCACGTTGCCTTTCAACTTGGTTATAAGTTGTATGCCGTCCACGAACAGTCTCTCAAAAAAATTCCTGCCGATGTATCTCTTATCACCGACAATCTTTCCATAGATGAATTTCACAAAGACTTTGCATTCAAGAGGTTTATAGTCATCCACATCACTTGGAGTAATCATAAAATTCAGGAGTTCTCCGCGTTCGTTGCATATGAGATGCAGCTTGAATCCTAAGAATCAGCACCTGGAACATTTACCTCTCTGTGCTATTCCTTTGAACGTCTTATGGATAGGGATTCTCTGGTTTCTATAAATCCGTAAAGGAGTAGGAGTACTGTCAACAAAGCGAATGCCTGTACATTTTCCCACAAGAACATTCTTGATGAACAGAGCCAATGGGATAGCCAATTCTTTTTACAATTCAGCAAAACGGTCATTTCGCCGATATAACACTAACAAATGTAAAGAAAAGATATGCCGGGGATATCGACGGACGCGGAATTGCACTTACATCACTTCATAATTGCAGAAGCCGCTCCATACTGCTCTCCTACTTCATTACCGCGTTTCACTTTCTTGCCATATCCCAAAGTATATGTTACCGAGATATTGAGGCGTTGATGGAAGTTATTACCATTGACATACTGTGTTTCGGAGTATAAAGGTGTCGATAGGATATTGGTGGAGCACAGCCAGTCTTTGCGGAACAAGTTCATCGCACTCACACGGATATTCCAACCGGAACGGCTCCATCCGGCAAGCATCTGATAGAAATTACGGTCTTTGTATATCACTCCGCGGTTGCCCTGAACGGTTAGACTGCGTGTCTGATAAGATGCCTGGAAATAAAAGTTACCAAGATAATAGGTGGCAGAAGCATTGCAATAGAACGGGGAACGCTTGATGTCGAAAAGTCCGGACACGCGATATAATGAAACAGAGGGCGACGCTGCCAACTGCAGATTGTCGTTAAGCAACTTATAATTGAATGACATTCCTATCTGTGTACGGTTATAGTCGCAGTCTGTCTCAAAGGTTCTGAGCAGAGCCTTGCCGTCATTGTATGGATTAAAAACAGGCACATACAGATTAAACTCGTCGAAATACTGCACGAAAGCAGAGGCAGAAAATGCGTTTACGGGCATCCAGTTATACGACAGATTGAATGTTATCTGCCGTGACAATCCGAGGTTCGGATTTCCGGTATAATACATAAGCTCATTCTGCTGAAGCACATTAGGCGTCTTTTCGCTTGCTCCCGGATAGTTGGCTCCGAAATGGAAATAAGTGCGGAAAGAATGTTTCTTTGACGGAGAGAAGCCGGCTGACAAATTGATCAGCGGATAGAACTCCTCCACCGACAGGTCGTTAATCTTGTTCTTTTCCCACTGCAAAGCCACGTCTGCACTGACATTCCACATCTTATCAGAGAAATTATAACCCAAGGCAACACCTGCGTACATATCGGAAAAATCATTGTCGTATGGCGATGTGCCTGAATAGCTCACATCGTTGGATGTGGAACCGTACCATGCACGGAAGAAAGCGTTCTGCCGGTCGGTAATCTTCTTGAACAGTGTGGCGCTTCCCCTTAACTGCAAGACGTCCTCCCTGGAACTGTTCAATATACCGGAAGCATCCTGTAAGGAGGTTTGGTAAATATAAGAATAGTTGGTATGACCATAGTTTATTCCCGGAGCGATGCTTAAACGGAAACTTTTCGGCAAAATGAAATAGTAGTTCCCTGACCATATCAGATAACGGCTTGTGTATGGTTCGCTTTTACTGTAAGAATAATTATTGCCGTCTTCTGTCGAGAAAGAAAGCGTACCTCTCGTGTAAGCCATCGAATTCTGCTCGAAATTAAAACCTAAAGTATTGGATATCTGAATTTTGTCAGAATCGTAGATTGCCCTGAATGTCACGGGATATTGGTTCGACTTGAAACGCGATTCATCGAGGAACTCGTTCCGTATGGTCTGATATTGCTGTCCGTCATCACCAGATAGTGTGTAAGAACCGGTTGTTGATGTACCGAGATGACTGATGTCATGGTTCGATGCACCGGCATATAAATCATACGTCATGTGCTTATAAACGAACTTGGAATAAACAGACGCCCTACTCGACAACTTTCCGATAAGGAAGTTTTCATTCACTGTGGCCTTAGTATAACCTCCGTATTCATATTTCTGAACAACGAAATTAACCACATGTTCGCTTCCCTGAAAACGCGGATCTACAGGAAAATCAAGATACTCCACCTTGCGTACATCAGCCGTCAACAGACCTTCCATCTCTTCTTCAGTGGCGGGAATGGAGTTTATATATATCGTAACCTTTTGTCCGCTTGGCGTTGTTACCTCGCCGTTCATGAGGTCTACGTTTATCTGAGGAATGGCAAGCTGACGCAGAAGGTCGGTTGCGTTCTGCGCGGAAGACTTTTGTTTAGACGTAGGTATGTATGTCGATGCAGACGCGTTGGTACGTTGCATCTGCGCATTCACTACTACTTCATCAATCTTTCTTACAGGAATGCTGTCTTCACTCTGACCTTTCATACTTACAGGAAATGCGAACACAGAGAATAATACCGGAATTACAGCAGACAAAAAAGATTTACGATTTCCCATTCTTTTATATATAATTACCGAGTGTTTATCAAACATTAGAACGATGTTATAATCGTATTGCAGGATATATAAATCATAACAACATTTTGTTTGAGACGTAAAGTTATAATATTTATCCGTATTTTACAAATTATCAATGTGAAAATGCAACATTATCAGACAGGGCGTATGTCATTAAGAAAGAATGTACTTACATTAAATAGATAAAAAAATGAATCACTGACATAACAGGACTTCATTAATAAACAAAAGAAACCGGGCATTGAAAAAATAAGTTCCAATGGCCGGTCTCCCGTTATATTCCGATTTATATCAAACAATCTTTTTTATGAAAAAGACGCGTGTGATAATAAATCAAGCCTTATCAACAAACAAAATTGCGTCGCACGGTTACTTCTTAAGCAGCGCCATGGTGTCCTTGGCAATCATGAGCTCCTCGTCGGTAGGTATGACACATACCGTAACCTTTGAGTCGGGAGCCGATATGATGGCCTCTTCTCCTTTCACCTTGTTTGCTTCCGTATCGATCTTTATGCCAAGGAACTCGAGGCCTTTGCATGAGTTCTCACGGATATCGGTCTGGTTCTCGCCCACACCGGCGGTCCATACGATGATGTCAACGCCACCCATTGCGGCTGCGTATGCACCGATGTATTTCTTGATGCGGTATGCGTACATCTCCAGAGCAAGGCGTGCACGCTTGTTGCCTTCGGCTGCTGCGGCCTCAACCTCGCGCATATCCGACGATACGCCGCTTATGCCGAGCACACCACTTTCCTTGTTCAGGTATTCAGCCATCTCCTGAGGCTGCAGTCCGAGCTTCTCCATAATGTATGTTACAGCCGACGGATCGATGTCGCCACTGCGGCTTCCCATCATCACACCTGCGAGAGGAGTGAGTCCCATTGACGTATCCACGCACTTACCAAACTTGACGGCAGTTACGCTGGCACCGTTGCCTATGTGGCAGGTGATGATGCGCTGTGTGTTGATGTCGCGTCCGAGGAAATCGCAAACGCGGTGAGATACATAGCGGTGGCTGGTTCCGTGGAATCCGTAACGGCGCACATGATACTTCTCATACAGCTCATAAGGCACTGCGTAAAGATATGCGTAATCAGGCATTGTGCTGTGGAACGCGTTGTCAAACACGCATACCTGCGGCACGTTAGGCATAAGTTTATCTACCGCGCGTATGCCCTTGAGGTGGCCGGCGTTGTGTACCGGTGCCAGATCGCAGAGGCTTTCGATGCCTTTCTCTACGCTTTCGTCCACGATGACACTCTTCTCGAAGAGGTCACCACCCTGCACGATGCGGTGGCCTACGGCGTCAATCTCGTCGAGACTCTTTATCGCTCCTATCTCAGGATCGGTGAGCAGACTGAACACAAAGTTCACGCCCTCCTTGTGGTCGGGCATGTCGTGCATTATCTTTTTCTTCTCGCCATTGGGGAGAGTAACCTTTACGAAAGCCTCATCGAGTCCGATGCGCTCCGCACCACCGGCAGCCATGACTGAGTGGTCGTCCATGTTGTAGAGTTTGTATTTGATGGACGAGCTGCCGCAATTAAGTACTAATATCTTCATTTTCGCTTTTATTGTCTTTTAAGAAATACGTTATGCCGTCACGGGAACAGACCTTCCGTCTCACAGCGGCGACCATGTTCCCGACACGGCAGGTTGTTTTTTATTTTGCAGCCTGTGCCTGGCAAGCCGTGATGGCAACCATGTAATAGATGTCATCGATAGAACATCCGCGGCTGAGGTCGTTCACCGGACGTGCGATGCCCTGCAGAACCGGACCTATTGCCACTGCGTTGCCAAGACGCTGTACAAGTTTGTAAGAAATGTTTCCTACTTCGAGGTTTGGCACGATGAGCACGTTGGCATGTCCTGCGATGGTGCTTCCCGGAGCCTTCTTCTCGCCTACGCTCGGCACGAGAGCGGCATCGGCCTGCAACTCACCGTCGAGATGGAGTTCAGGATCGAGCTCGTGAGCCAGACGTGTGGCCTCAACCACCTTGTCAACAACCTCATGCTTTGCACTGCCCTTGGTAGAGAAGCTGAGCATTGCGACGCGAGGATCGCTTATACCGGCTATTGCCTTGGCTGTCTGAGCAGTACATACGGCTATCTGTGCGAGCTGCTCGGCTGTAGGAACCGGTGTTACGGCTACGTCGCCCATTACGAAGATGCCGTCCTCACCGTAGCGATGCTCATGCGTGATGATAAGCATTGCTCCGCTGACACATGTCACACCTGGTGCACACTTGATGATCTGCAGAGCCGGACGCAGCGTTTCGCCTGTAGTGCTGAGCGCTCCGCTCACCTGTCCGTCGGCCTCTTCGAGCTTTATGATCATACAGCCTAGATAGAGAGGATTCTTCACCAGCTTGCGTGCTTCCTCTATTGTCATGCCCTTGCTCTTGCGGAGTTCGGCAAGTTTTTCGGCATACATCTCGCTCTTCGGATTGTTCTCAGGATCCACGATGGTGGCTTTCGAGATGTGAGAGAGGCCCCACTGCTGTGCAAGGCCGTTTATTTCCTCAGGATTTCCTATGAGGATAATGTCAGCTATGTCGTCAGCCAGAACACGGTCGGCGGCTTTAAGAGTACGCTCCTCCGTAGCTTCGGGGAGCACGATGCGCTGTTTGTTGCTTTTGGCCTGCGCAACGATTTTCTGTAATAAATCCATGATTATTTATATAATATGTATTTTGTAATTTCCAATTTGCAAAATTAAGAAAAATAATCCAAACAGAGAGACGTTTTAACGCTGTTTTTTTCGCGTTAACACGAAGTGTGACATATTACACGATCCATACGGTGAGAAGCGTCAGAAATGCCGTCGGAGGGTACTGAAAACCACGATATTACAACATGGTTTCATACGTATCTGGCCTCTACTCCGACACTACTGTCCGACCACACACTTCAAACCACAAAACCACCCACAATGTTCCGATTCTCTACAACTGCGGCCTCACGCCACAGCAATACAAATAAAGAATGGTCACAAATGCAATATCACAAAACAATTACGCACACAAAACTAAATAATTACCACACACATATTTTTTAGACAACATAAAAATCCCGGTCATACAAGACGCCATCGCAGACCAGGAAAGAGTCTGTCGCAAATCCGGAATATAATCGCAACACAGCGGGAACATATTTAAAGAAAAACGTGAACGAATAAGGGAATCGCCCATCTATTATGTCCAAATTATCAAAAAATTACATTAATATGTCATTTTCTCTCATTTTCAAAGACCTATATCAATGTATCTTTGTGATAAAACAAATAAAAACATTAATTAAAACCTATTCATCATGAAACCTAAATTGTTGTTTATTCTCTTCTGTCTTATTGCCAGCATAAACGATTCCGGGGAAAATATTATATATGTTGAAACCCGAATGTCGGACAACAACTCCTATTGTACACAATACAATGGTCATAAGCATTTCTTCATCTTCTTCATAATTTATCCTTGTTTTGATTGTTTATGATATAATTCTTAATATAACAATAAGCAAGGATGCCGGCGAAAAACACCAGCAAAGAAAGTAAGATGATTATAGTTATCGAATTACAAACATAAGTAATTCCTATCACTAAAATGCCAACTATTATCATCGTACATAACAAAAGAGGGTCTTTATGTAGAGGTTCATTTAAAGGTCCAAAGATTTTTTTACTCATATGAATTAATAATTCATGACGTTTTTATCTATGATTAACGTGAGTTCGACGAATTGTAAGTGTTTGTAAATTTGGTGATTAGCGAAAATTGTTGTAACTTTATAGTGCTGAATTACAAAGAATTACAAACAATAATCGCTATGATCAC
>ENA-ORSK01000079-ORSK01000079.1-human-gut-metagenome-genome-assembly--contig:-NODE-79-length-96863-cov-5.713660_pt1 | contig 96863 bp, 92 predicted proteins | sample MGYA00242192_ERZ509159 | MGnify/ENA primary metagenome ERZ509159 (study PRJEB26280, sample SAMEA2338663) | human gut metagenome | biome: human gut; feature: human-associated habitat; material: faeces...
CAACATTAGTAAAGTATCCAATAGAAGTACATCTATGGATCCTTTATCAATTGGTTCTCCTACTACTGGTGCTTGGTTTTCATATCCAACACAAACAGTAGATGCAATCACATATGCAAACGACGAGCCAATCTATGTTGACATACCTCTTCGACCGATTGAATCTGAACCAACTGTAACAAGCACGTACAAAAATGCATCGAATAAACAAGTTACAAAAACTCCTAGTACTACTGGTTCCGTAACCACCAAACAGACAACCAAACCCAACATTACTAAAACCACTACTCAAAGATTATCTGAACCAACAATACCACTAGTAAATACTAGTATGACAATAGATTGGGATGATGTTGTTACTCCAGTAAATATACCAGCATCTGCAGATGAAGCTACTAAAAAACGTGCACTCAGTAAGCCAAAAAATGGATATTCACCAGATTGGTTATCATTGGCTCCTACAGTGTATAATGCTTTGCAGTCATTAAGAGGACCAGAAGAAGAACCATTAGTATTAAACCCATATGCTGGTGCAGTTAGAAGTACAATGGCTAGACGTAGAATGAATATTGAACCCGCAAGATTGGCTAACAGTAGATCAAGAGCTATTTCAAACTATAACTTAGCAAACATTAATGCTAACACTGGTTCTAATTTAGCAGCAAGAACTCAAGCTGCTGTTGATGAATATGCTTCTAACGCAAATATGTACGCAACTAAACAAAATGCCGATAATGCTTACTTGGGAGAATACGCAAATACTCTTAATAATTTAGGACAACAATTTGTACAAAGTGAAAATATGTACAATGATCTTAATGCTAGAAATAGAGCTGCTGCTAGAAACTTTGGAGCAACTGCAACTAGTCAACTTGGTAAATGGTCTCAAGTAAATAGACTAATGCAAAATCAATCTAGTAGGGATCAAATGACACTACCATTCTTAGCTGATTTCTTAAGTCAAGGATTTACTAAAGAACAAGTGGATAATTTATTAACAAGAACTAGAAATAGAGTTTAATATGGTAAATAGATATGACAATCCTGCACAAGCAGAGTTCATAAATACATACGTTCCAATTCCATTTGAACAATTGTATACACTTGGGAAGCAGGCAAAAGAAAATGTAGATCAAGCATTAAAAGATTATTCAACAGCTTTGGACAAATGGGCTGAATTTCAATCTCCATCCGCTGCTGACACAAAAGCATACTATGATGAAACTTATGGTAGAGCTTTGCCTGTGGCTGAAGAACTGTCTAAAAACTTAGACATGATAAAAACTGCAGAAGGTAGATCTAAGATATATTCAGCAATAAACAATGTAGACAGAGCTAAATTAAGTATGCTTCGTCAAAGTGCTGAAGGTTTAAGAGAGAGACAAAAAGTAAATCAACGTCTAATGCTAGAAGGTAAATATAATCCCTTGTGGCACGATGTTGATTTTACTGGTTATAACACACTTACTTCAGGCATTTATAATGATGTATCTCCACTAGGTTATCAATCAATAAAAGATCTTACAGATAAATATGTAAATAATCTTAAAGATAGCTATTTGGGTAGATCCAATGGTTTTATTCATACTGGTGTAACTGGGGATCAAATTAAAAAAATATTGGATGAAAATAAAAGTGGTATATTGTCTACTCCAGAGGCACAGATGCATATGCAAGTGTACTTAAAACAGAACCCTGGAGCAACCGCTGAAGATGCTGCAAATGCTTTTATGGAAAGAGCATATATAGATAATCAAGAATACATTAGAAATAATATTACAGTAGACCCATATGCAATGCAAGCTTTGAAAGAACAACAAGCTTTAAGAGTTGCAGCTACACGAAAAGGAAAAAATGGTGAACAACCAACTGATTATCCAGATGCTTATACTAAATTGTATAATGACGCAGTAGTTCAAGAAAAGCGTCAAATGCAAAATAATCCAAATCTAACTAGAACAAGATCATTTATAGAAGGTCAAGCATCTATGATACAGACTTTGACAGACGCTGCTAATGCTCTAGAATTAGGTGCTATTACTCCAGAAGAATACAACACTATGTATAAGGCATACCGAGAATCTGCATCAAAGAACTACAGTAATGAAGCTATGGCAAATGCTTATGCAGAGGATGTTAGGGATATGTTTGCTAAACAATCTGATATATTCCCAGCTGTTGGAGTAAAACAAGAAAAGTTACCATTGTACTATGATACTGCGTCCAGGGTGTTGAACGAACTTACTTATCCTACTTCAGGATTAGTTATGAACCGTTACAATAAAATAAAATCTTCTAAAGAAGTAGAAATTAACAGTAATGATGCTATAACTAATGGATTTACTATTCCAGATACTAATGGGTTAATATTGTCCACAGACTTTGTAAATAAAGTAATGAAGGTTCCTTCTATGAAATACACTGTTCAGGATAATTCAAGACTTAATAGAAACTTTGCAGAAGACCTAAAATCTGGAGTATTCCAAGATGTTATAAAGGTGCCTAGAAACAAAATAATGGTAGGTGAATCCAATGGCCAACCACAATTATTTCAAAGGGTTAGTGTTAAGATACCTATTCAGTCTATAAGAAATGCTAACTATGATGTTGACAGTTTTAAAGAAATGGTTAATAAAACTATGGGTTTAACATCTGAAGTTGGTTTAAGTGTTAAGCCAATAAAAGGTGAAAGTGTGGAAGATGCATGGGGTCACTCTGACACCAGAGGTGGTGCAGCTCTTACTGGAGAATACTTTACATTTGATGCAATGGAACCAATTGATCCACATGGTATGACAAGAATGACTTTTGATCAAGAAGTCAATAAAGAACATGGTGGGTCTAAACTACAAAATGATTTATATGATAGTTCATATAACGAATCATATTCTTCTGATATCGAACTTTATCAAACTATGCTTAATCTGTTACAATAATATATGGAAACATCTATATTAGACAAATACAATGCTGGTTTAATACCTTCTAAAACCAATGCTACTACTGCGGCTATACGACAAGTAAACGCCCAGCATTCCCCTTTAACAAAAATTAAAACAGGGTATGATCGTGAATTGGAACAAACTCCAATTGATGATTATGAAGAAATGTATCTATTGGACAAAGAAAATCCAGAGGAAACTCTTAAAGATAAGAGCTACTTAAAAGATGCATGGACCACTTTTATGAATAGTGGAGATCAAATCAATCTAATGTCGGAAAGAGCTAAATTAGCTAAGGATATAAATCCCGTATTAGATGATATTGATTATGAATTGAATTTTCTTAGTGATAAGCAAAAGCTTAAAAATCTTGAAAATACTATTCCTACTTTGGATGAGAATTCTGAAGAATACAAAAATGCAATATCTGAATACTTTCAACTCCAAAGAACATTAGCAGATAGACAAGAGCAATACGATAGCATCTTGTCTAAATATGGTGAAAAAGAAGGTGATAACATTGATGCGAGAATTGAATATCTAAGTAATTCTAGAAAATCGTGGGAAGAAGAAAGATCTAAAGTAAATGAAGAAATAAATAATATATACTCTAACTTACGAGAAAGATCTGAAAATTATACACCGTCTTCTGAATTTAGAATAAAGGAACAAAGAGCTCAAGATAAACCTTGGTATTCCCCAGATTATTTCTTATACGCTGGTCCAGGTTTAATAGGTTCTTCTATGGCAACTGTTGGTGGTTATATCGCAGATGCTTTAGCTACCGGAGCTTTGTGGTTAGGTAGACACTATGCTACTACTGGAGCATTGAACGCTGTCCCTGGAATTGGAGCCGCATCAAATTTAATTGGATGGGGTGGTGCAATTGCAGCTACAGCAATTAGTATAGCTGGAAATATCTATAGTAGACACAGAGAGTCTTTGGCTCAAGTATATGGTGCGTATAGATCTAGAATTGAAGATAGTTTAAAGGAACAAGGTATTGATATTAAGCAATATGCTGAAATTGGTAGAAATCAATTAAAACAACAAGATCCTAATATAGATGTTTCTAAAATATCTGATGATGAGATAATTGATAGAGTAATATCTGGAGAAATCAATATTAATGATAAGGCATTAGCAAATGCCAAAAGATCCTTAAAAGATGGATTAGAAAGAGTTTATGATAATAACATGGCATTATCTGCTATGGATGTTGCTCAATCTGCTTTAGTATTTGCACCTCTTGGCAAAGCTATGGGTAAAATAATAACAGCTCCAATTAAAACTGCTTTAAATCCATTATTAAAAACAGGTACAAAATTAACTGAAGCTGCAGCAAGCAAATACAATAAGCTTGTAGATGCTTATACTGGGTTTAATGCCAGACTTGCATATAACTCTCCAGTAAAAAATGCTAGTTTACAAGCTGCTAAAGCACTTGGTAGATTAGGTTTCTCTGCTACTGGAGAAGCATTTGAAGAAGCTAACCAAGACATATTTGATTATGATTATATTTCTGGTAAGTATGATAAAAAGTCTAGTAGCATATTTCAATCTTTAATGGGCTTAGCTGATGCAAACTATCGTACTGCAAAAATATTATCTGGAATAGATACTGAATCTGAATTAGCTAATGATCCACAATTTTGGAATGATGTAAAAGGTGGTTTTGCATTAGGTTTATACATGGGTGGACCTACAATTGCTTATCACTCTGGACTAGATACTTACAAAGATATGACTGCCAATTCTTTTGTAAGGGACGTGGTCGCTGATCACATTGGTAAAAAAGATGCAATGATCAAAGCTATGTCATACTCTGAAATGGCAAATAAGGAGTTGAATTATCAACAAAATGTACTTGATGTACTTGAAAATTACAAGTATAATTTACCAGAAGGTATTACTGAACAAGATTTAAATGATGAAATAGCTACTGCAAATAACATCTTTAGTTTGTCTAAATCCAAAGTAAACCAAAACATTGGTAAAACCATTGGATATAATCCTGGAACTACTGAATATAATACTTTAATTGGGTTGCAACACTTGGCAACAATAGATGCACAAGAAGCACTTGACAATGCTAATCAGGCACAAGAAGCAGATAATAATTTCTATACTACTCTGGAAAATGATCAAATGTTAAACCATTATTCTCCAGAAGAAAAGCTTACTGCTGTTGCATTAACCAAGTTAAACATTCAAAAGCAAGCATTAGAACAATTAAAAACAGCACTTGAGTCTAAGCCAGAAGAAAATCAACAAAAGTTTGGTATAACAAATGAATCAAATGCTGTTGGTAAATCTATATCAAAAGAGATACCTAAGATATTAAAAGATATAGATGTTAAATTAAATCAGTTGGCAGAAGGTACTAAATTTAGCCCAAACTTTGTAGCAACTCCTAATTTAGTTAGCAAAGGTGTTGATAGCTATGTTAACACAATGATTGCAAACCATGATCTTCTAATAGCAGAACACAAGATGAATGAAATCTTTGGTAATACTTTGGAAGATGGCAAACTCATAAATTTCAACAATGCTTCTGATGAATCAAAAAAACAAATAGGCAAAAAAATAAAAGAAAGAATTGATAAGTATATAAACAATTCAGATGAGTCATCAAGAATAGTAGAAGAAAATGCAAAAGATGTTGTTGAAACAGAAGCTGCAAAAGAGATGTCTAGAGAAGCAGCTAACCAAAGTGATGATCAACAGCCTATTACTAATAATGAAACTCAAGTAGATAATCAGATAGCTTCTAAAGTAGAACAAGAAAAGGTTGAATCTCCAAAGACTCCTATAATGGATGATAGGGCTACTCCTGACATTGATACTAAGATACCAGTAGCAGAGGTAGAGATAAAGAAAGATGAGGAGTTTCCTAATAAAGGTTTGGAAGAGTTAAGCAAAGAATTTGAAGAAACTTTAGCCAAAGTAAGAGAAAAAAAAGAACCGGAAACAGAAGATACTGAAAGCAAACCTAAATCTAAACCTCAACCAGTTGTTGAAACTCAAGAAGATGAAGAAGATGAAATAGAATTTGAACGAGCTGATGAAAAAGCTTTAATAGATTTTGCAAACTCTGAAGCTGTTTCTGATGAGGAAGATAAGAAAGTATCTGAAACATATAACAATTCTAATCCTGAAGTAACTGAAGAATCTCAAGTAAAATGGGCCCGTAAGAAGATTGCTACAGAATCCACAATGAATAGGAGAACAGATATGGACTCTGAGACTAGAGATTTGGATGAATCTTTAGAAATGGAAGAATTAGTACAAGATAAGGTATCTCATACACTGTTCTTTAATCCTGATGCTACAACGCCTATTTATCCTGGTACCAAGCCAGGCAAGGAATTAGCAGAGAGAATAAAAGATCCAAACTTTTTTAATGATAGTTTCTGTGAGTTTGTTATAAATAAAGATTATACAGAAAAGGGGCATAAACCATATAAAGAAAATGATCCTAGTACATATGATTCTGCATCTATAATAATGTTAATTCATCATGGCACTGGCGATTATGCAATGGCTTTGAAAACTCCTTCTGGAGCTAGAACTTTCTTAGCAGCAAAATTATCTAGCATACCTAAAGAAAGGCTTACAGAAGAGGATATTAATCTTATTAATAATGCTAATGATTTATCTATAGCAGATTTACGTAGATTTAGAAATGCAGTAATTTCTACAATAGAGTCTGCAACAAATGATGAAGCTGTAGTACCTAGCACAATAGTTAGAACCAAAGGAATACCTAATGTTGTTAGAAAAGATGGTAGAGCAGTGTTCAGACCAATTCATGAAGTAAAAGGGTTAGAAGTACCAACAGAAATTACTGACATTACTCCAGAAAAAGTAACATTTGGTATAAGTGATGGTATTGTAAAAGATTCTGATATAATAGGAGCCAATGGTGAGAAATTACCTGGTAAAGGAGGTAGTGGACAATTGTTTATTTACCCACCAAAATCCAATACTTTATCAAATCAAATGCTACCGTTACAATTAACTCTTCAAAGATTTGATAGAAAACAAGCTGAATTCTTAGCCAATTTGTTAATTAATTATGGTGCTAATCCTAATTCTGAATATGGAGATACAGGAATCATTGCTGGAGAATTAATTGATTTCATGGTTAGATTTGGAGATGCTACTAAAGTAACTACTGCAGATAAAACATTTGATTGGTTAAAAGAAAAGCAGTTATATATTGATGATAAAAGTAATTTGGTAATTGGTGAAAAAACATTCAATATTGGTAACTTATCTACTCAGGATAAAAAAGACATAGCTGAAGCATTAATGGGATTCCATTGGCGTGTAGCTAGAAAAATTTTCTTTAGACCAGTAAAAGAGGCATTACCTTCAATATATGATTATTTTAATCATAATTCTATTGACTCACTTGATATTATTCCAGGCGTATCCTTTACTAAGGATGACTTCATTTCTTCTACTCCAGTTTATACTATGGGAGTATTAGAAAAAGCTGGTATAATAAAAAGTGATTTAGATGATCAACTGTTCAAAGATTCTTTCGCATATGCTGAAGATGTTCAAAAGATACCAAGAAAGATCAATAATCCTGAAGTAAAAGAAGCTGCTGAAAATAAAGCTAGTTCATTGCCAAATATTCCTAGTATCCCAGAACCACAGGCAGATGTTACTGAAGATGTTACAACTTCTGAAGCCACCACTCAAGATGATTCTTATATAGATGAAATAACTAATGATGGAGAAATAGATCCTTTGAGCTTGGGTATTGATGAAGACTTTGATATACCCACTCGTAAAGTTACAGGTAACATATCAGAAGTAGTAACTCCAGAGGAAATTCAATGGTTTAGAAATAAATTAGGATTACCAGAAGATTCTTTGCATATTGTTGAAGATGCTATTGCACTTGGTGGTAATGAATATGCTATGGGTCTTGTTAGAAAAGATTCTACCATACTGTGGAAAGGTGCAGAACGTGGTACATTGTATCATGAAGCATTCCATAGAGTATCGTTATTAACTATTTCTCCAAAGGAAAGAAAGAAAATTTATGAATTCTATAGAAATAGAACTGGTTTTGTTGGAAGTGATAAACAAGTAGAGGAAGCTTTAGCAGAAGACTTTAGACAGTACATGCTAAATAAAGTAGATCCTGAATTAAATCTTCTTAAAAGAGCTTGGAAAGCTATTAAGAATTTCATAAGTAAATGGGTTTGGAGAACTGATACTAGCATCGATAATATTTTTAATAGAATCGCTTCTGGTTATTATAATAGATCTAAACAAAATTCAGATGCTGTAAATGAATTTCTTGCTGCATATAAAGGTGCAGGTGCCCCATTTAAGGTAAGAGGTCATAAATTTAAAAACATTAATAACACACAATTTAAAGAAACTGTAAATTCACTTGTAGGTGCTTTATTTACATTAAATAATGTAAGATTGCGTGATGATTTACAGAATCTTAATTACGGAGTGTTGAAAGCTGCATTAAAACCAGAAATAACAGCAAAGTTAGTTGAAAAAGGAACTATTACTAAGGAGCAAGGGGAAGTTAGAAATGAAATATACAATACATTTGATACTGTATTTAAACCAGAAATTATAAATAAATTAAATGAGTATCAAATAAGAGCAGTGGATAAGCAGGAAAATATTGATGCAGAGATTGATGAGAAAGCAGTTGGTAATGATGTAGGTGATCAGATGGCTAACTACATTCAAGAACAATTGGCTGTTTCAGTTAAAGATAATGCTCTTGCATCTATAAAGATTTTCATTGCAACAATGCCTAGGACAGAATTTGTCATGAAACAAAAAACAAATCCTGATGGCACTGTGACTCAAGTACAAGGTGTTGCTGCAATAAAGAGTCCTGTTACAGGCTTACCTCTAATGGTTGACTTTGATAAATCTTGGAATACAATTATTAATGAAATTCACTCTGAAAACACATTCAAAGGAATGATGGACAAGAGTGCAAAACTTGCTAAAGTAACACCATTATTTAAAACTTTGTATAATGAGTTATACAAGACTACAAATGAATATGTACAAAAGAAAGGTATTCAAGAGGACGAAGTTCAAAAAATAGCAAGAGAGAATTTACAAACTCAGTTTAGAAACACATTCCGTAAAGCTAGACACAAGTTAGTTGGTATTTTATCAGAAAAAGTTGAAGATGAAAACGGTAATGAACAAACTAACTTGTATGTTAAAGATGAAAATGCAAATAAAGTATCTAAAAATATATTAGAGGGTTGGAATTACAATTTAATAACAAACAGTGGTGTATTAGATACTTCTGATAACTTATTTAAAGCAAAGGTTAGTGAGTCTGAAGAATTCGTAGCTAGAGAAATCAACAATGAATTCAATAAAATAATAAAGATTGTAGAAAAATACAAAACTACACCTAACAAGAAACTAGCAAATGGTCAAACTTATAAAGAGTATGTACCAGAGAAGTTAATTACTATTAAGAATAAGATAGTTGATTTACTTAATAAAGTTGGAGTAGAAATTGATTTAGAATCATTAAACTCCTTCCTTACTAAGGAATATTATAATTCAGATTCTACTGAGTCATTAGTTTCAATGTTATCAGATAGATCCAATAAAGGTATATATTTCTTCTTTAATTCTAAAGTAAAGGACTTAGCAAAGATTCAAGAAAGTGGCGTAGTTCCTGGTCAATATAATAGAAGTATTACAAAATATTATGCTGACTCTAAATTCTTAGGAAGACTTGCTGAGACATATGCTATGTTACACCCTTCTTCTGATGAATTATCAGTATTATCTACTGATGGTAAATTGTTGTATCCTATATCAGAACACAATTATTTGTCTGATATGGTTCAAAGATTAGATAATGACCCAGCAACAGTAGAAGCACTTACCAAAGTATTATACAATACTGGTAATAATACCAATCCTAATTACTTCAAGGGTTCTGTATTGTTAACAAATTTATATAATAATACAGATGCTAAAGGTAAAATAGGATTTGAAACTCTTGTTTATTTTAAAGAACAAGGTAGTGCAGATAAAGGACGTAAGTACACAGAAATATCCCCTCTTGAAGACTATATTGCTAAGATGACATTCACTAGAGCAGGTAGAATTATCTTACCTACTATGGGTGATTCTCAAACATATAATACATTATATGGTACTGCAATAAACAACTTTAAAAATCCATTTGACGTAAGTAATGGTGAAATAAAATTCGATGCTCAAATTCTTAAAAGATTTATTAATTACTTTGAAACTGAATTAGATACCATTGAATTTAATTACAAGAATGAAAATAATTTAACTGAGGAACAAAAAGTAAAGAACTATGATACAGGAAATAGAAATGGTTATAGATTCAGATACTTCAATGGATTCTTTAAATTGAAAGAAAGACCTACGTTAAATGGTATTGAATTTGAAAAAGATTTTTCGAACTTTAACGAAGCATTAGACCTAGCAGAAGATCTTGGTGGTAATGAATATGGAACTTCTATTATTTCTCAAATAAGAAATAATTGGAATAAGTTCAGTAATGCTGAAAAAGCAAATCTAATGAATAACTACCTGTGGGATGCATTTAAAGATGAGTTAAATTATGCACAAGAATTAGGTATAATTAAATGGGATGGTAATAAAATAGCTAGTGTAACGAGTTTAGCATTGCCCCAGAAGGCATTAGAAGAAGCATCATCACATTATAAAAAATCTGCAACAGTTTCTAATTATAGCGAAAATCTTGGTGCTGCTGAAATGATTGGTAATTATTTTGCCAATACCATTTCTTCAGTAATTGAATTTGAGAAACTTTTTATAAAAGATCCAGCCTACTACAAAAATCCTGTAGATAAAATTAAACGTTTACGTGAGGTATTATCCACTGGTGTTACTCCAAGAATAGACTACGAAGAAGGAAATCCAATGGCAGATCTCACTGAAGTGAACGTAGGTACACTATCAGATAATGTTATCGTAAGTAGACAAGCTGATCAAATTGCAGAGTATGCTAAAAGATCTGCGGCTATACGATTACTTCAGGAAATGCATGACATGACATTAGATGAAGCAATTAGAACTTATGATAGTTCTGAAGCTTTACCCAATGATGTAGAAGATGCAGCTAATCTTATAGTAAGAGATAAATTTGATGGCTATCTTAACCCTAAAGGCAAAGTAAATCAAACTGATGCTACAGTATTAATATCCCCAGAGTTTTACAAAGAATTAGTACGTAGAGTAGATGGCTGGACACCACAAGTAGCAAAAGCATTTGATTTACTTAATGATCCAAATGCAGATCTCGAAGCAGATATGGATACATATGCCGAAGCATTAGCTGTTACATTGAAGCCTTTGAAATTCATGTATTTTGGTGATCACTACGATGTAGGTGCTAAAAGGGATATACCAGTGTTTGATAAGATGGCAATGTTCCCCGTACATCGTATCTTCTCTACTGGGGATATGGGTAAAGTGTTGGAAGTTATGCAATCACGTAATATCCACATGCTTGCTTTTGATTCCGCAGTAAAAGTAGGACAAAGGGCTAAAGAGGTTAAATCAAGAATCTATAAAGATAAGACTAATAAAGAAATAGACATGGACAGTTTAATGTCAATGCCTACTCATAAACAGTCTTTAACTAACTTTAGACGTCAGTTAATTACTGATCCTCATCATGCAGAAAGACAGATGTTTGTATCTCAAGCACAAAAAGCTGCTATGGGTAATATCAGAAGTGCATGGAAATATACCACACCAGATAGTAAAGTGTACAGTGGTGATGAATTAATTAACAATTTTAATGGTGCTCATAATGCTATTACTGAGGCTGGTAGAAAAGAGATAGAAAGAGATTTTGGTATTACTCCAGATAAACCCCAAGTAAGTGTACAAAGGTTTGCTGAAATTATGCAACGCAAAGCTCTAAGTTCAAACATGAATGACAATGTTATTAATGGTTTGGATGTCGAAAATGGTGAAACTGTTGCACCAATTTCTGGTTTATCTGATAACTCTTGGATAGAAAGCGGTCTTATATCAATGTTGAATAAATCAATTGTTGATACCAACTTACCTGGTGGTATGTTTATTCAAATGTCTTCGATATTGTACAATAGAATTGCTGTAACTTCAGATGTACAAAATGAAAGAAAGTTAAGATTCGCAAATACCGATGGTACTATGGATTGTGTTATTTCAATCAACTTATTGAAACACATAATTCCAGATTATGACAAAAAGACTTTTAGTGAAGCTAAGAAGTGGTTAATAGATCATGGTATAGTTGGTCCAAATTCTAAGGCTATTGCAATGGGTTATCGTATCCCTGCTCAAGGTCAAGCATCAACTGCAGCTCTTAAAGTGGTAGATTTGTATCCTGAACAAATTGGTGATACTATTACATTACCTGATGAGTTCACATCTCTTACTGGTTCTGACTTCGATATTGATAAATTATTCGTTGCTAGATATAACTATGATAAGAATGGTAATAGAATCAAATTTGAGACTAAGGAAGATTATACTAATAGACTTAGAGAAGCTGGTTTAGATGACGAAACCATAGTTCGTAAAGTTTATGAAAGATATAATGGTAAAACTGACTTTGAAGCAAATTCAAAAGAAGCAAATGAAAACATGCTTCTTGATATGTATATATCAGTTATTTCTAATCCATTAAACTTTGCAGAAGCCAGACAACCACTGGATACAGTAACAGATTACTTGAAGGATACAATTCTTAAAGAAGTAGATACAATAACCGGTCAAGGTAAACGTACAAGTAAATCTCAATTGTATTATGCTACTCCAACATTCCAAAGTAGAACTAAAGCGGAGTTGAATGGTGGTAAATCTGGTATTGGTCCATTTGCATTAGCAAATGCTCATCAAGTTCTTACTCAATTGGTTAAACTAAGATTTAAACCAAATAAAATTTTAAGAGACTATGGCATAAGCAATTTGTATGGTATCCAGAGTAATGATAGAAATAAGATTAATATCCTTGACTGGTTATCAGCATTAATCAATGCTCATGTGGACGTTGCAAAAGATCCATACATCATTCGATTGAATGTAAGGAATTTAACATTTAATATGACTAACTTCTTGATAAGATCTGGTAAAGGTGAAAGTACATTCTATTTCTTACCTCAACAAATATTAAAAGACTTTGCAATAGAATACGATAAATACTCTGGCTTTTATAATGTAGATACACAAAATAAAAATCCTGAAAGTCTAGCATATAGAACCATCTGGAATACATATTTTGAGAAAGCAAAATCTTTATCTAAAGGTAAATATGATCAATTTTTAGACTTTTTAAATGATAAAGGTGTAGGTGCTAAACAAAGAGCAAAGATGTTCGATGTCAATTACTTAAAGAAGCAATTGAAAAAAGAAGAAACATTTGATTGGTACTACAATCAGTTGCTCATTATGAAGACTTATCAAGAACTTAATCCGTTCTCAAGATCTTTGTCTGAATTAACTACATTGTCTCAAATTGATACTAAGCGCTTTGGTAATAATTTTGGTTTACAAAGTGCATTCTTGGATAAGTGGAAACAATTCATGGTAGAACAGCAAGTGTTTGAAGATCCTATAAAAGTATTTTCAAATACATTCTTAGGTAAGAAAATGCAAGATGCATTGATATTCCCTAGAATTGCCTTCCAAAACACAATGATTAGACTTACTCCAGAATTTGAAAACTTAAGAACATTAATAGAATTCTATACTAAGGGTTATGCAATTAGTGATGATACATACATTAATAATATTACCAGAAGTATGGAAGCTACGTATAAAGCTGGTTTCTTTAATAAGTATTTAGCTGAAAATGGAATAAAGCTCAGTAGTTTGTTAGGTGGTCCAAATAGTATCTCTAAGAGATTGGATAGAATTAAATCTGATGTAAGAAGTGGTAAATATCCAGATTTATTAAGTAGTGATGGTTCATTTGAAAATGTACTTATTAATAACATCTTTAGTAGACCAAAGGAAGATACAACTGAATTAAATGGTCCTGATTTTATTGCTTACAAACCAAACAAGAGTGGTGACAATAACTTAGAAAATGAAATCATCAGAGCTTGGGAAGAATTGTGGGATAGCGATTATCAGGAAATAAGAGATTTTGCAAAAGATCTTGCATTGTATGCTTTCTATACTTCTGGGGATGCATTTGGTAAAAACAATATCTTTAGATATGTACCTAATTCAATTAGAGAAGAAATAGGTTATTTTGATTACATTAGAGATTTAGAACGAAATCCTGATGATGCGGTTAAAGATATTAAAGTATTCCAAGTAATAAAAGACTTGTGGTGGAATGACCACGTAGTTCCTACTATTGATTATTATGTATTAGATTCTAGTAGAGAAACCATTGAAGAAGAAGGTAGACCTGTGTATAGGGCGTTACCTCACGAAGATAGTGGTTTTACTGTAGTAAACAAGAGAGGAGCAGAAGTACAGATTCCTGGTATTATATATGACAAGAAATTTCAATCTATAATTTCATTCAATCAGAATGGTCAACCTATATTTCCACCATTTAAAAAAGTAAAATTAGATAGAAACAATGATCCTAGAACTACGTTCTTGTATGAGTACATAGGTATTAATGAAGATGATGCTCCAGTGTACAGATTGATTAACAAGAAAGGAATGAGTTATAGAGGAAACATATTGATTGAAAATGGTAGAAATAGATCTGTTCTTAAATACAACAATGTTGTACCAAATGGTTATGAGATTATGCCAGAAGAACCAATAACTTGGGTTACTGATCTTACTCCGGTAAAAGCTAGTTTACGAGCAAAGGCATTTAATCAAGCTGGTGAGTTTAATACAGATATGCTTGCTAATATACAGCAAACAGTTAAAACTCAACAAGCAACTGAACCATTATCTTATCAAGAATGGGTTAAAGACTATCAAACTCAAAAAGGTGAAGCTGATGCAGAAGCGGCACATCAACAATATCTGGATAACTTTGAGTATAATAAACCACAAATTGATGAACAGTCTCCAGTACAACCGAATGCATCTACAAACCTTGCAGAAGCATGGTCTCAAAAAGAAGGATGGTCTACAGAATATTTTAATTCCAAAGTATTACCAAAAATAAATGAAGCATGGCAAATTGAATATGAGTTAGCCCCTGATCAATCTGTTCCAGCTAAATTTAAAGGTAATATGACTTTTGATTATGGAGAACATGGTAGACCAGGATTAAAATCCAAATCAACTATAGAAGCAGTTAGAAATGGGGAAAGAACAGCAACAACAAGATATGAATCACAAGGGCATTTAGATTATTGGAAACAAGCTCAAGTAGGTGATGTTATTGAATGGAAACGTGGAAATGAATCTGTAAAAGTTTTAGTTACTAAACCTTTGACTAAATTAAGAACTTCTGATGCTATTCAACAAGATCTATTTGCATCTGAACAACCTATCGCACCTACATTTAGTACCTCCGATGTAAAACAACCAGCAATTACTGATACTACTAAGGAATTCTTAGATTATGCTAATCAATTTGGTTTTACTGATGAAGCTGCTTTACTTGCAAAAGATTTACCAAAAGCATCAGAAGAAGCTAAGAAAGTAGAAGAAGAGTATGTATTTACGTTTAATGATGGGTTTAAAATCAATTTACCAGTCTCATTAAATGATCAACAGAAATCAGCTTTATATGAACTAGAGAAGTTCATTGAAGACTGTGGAACTGAAATTACTTTATCTGGTTATGCTGGTACAGGTAAATCTACTATCATTGGTATATTTAGTAAGTGGTTAGATCACAGAATTGGTAGAGGCAACATTGTATATACTGCTCCTATTCATAGAGCAAATGTTATAACTAAACAAAACAATCCTAATGCTAATGTATATACGCTTTCTGCTCTATTTGGGTTTACTCCAGATACAGATGAAGCAATGGAACGTGAATCATTGGATTTAAAAGAACTAGAGTTTAGATCTAAGAATCAAGTGAAATATGAACCAGGTCAATTAATTATTATTGATGAAGCTTCAATGGTGCAAGACGGTTTGTATGAATACATTCAGAAAATCATAGCTAAAGATGGTGTTAGTGTGATATATGTTGGGGATTCTGCACAATTAAGACCTGTAAAATCAGATCATATTTCTAAAGTATTTACATCTGATGGAGTACCTCAAATAACTTTAACCAAAGTAGAAAGAACGGGTGATAATCCTATTTTAAAAGAAGCCACCAGACTTAGACGAGGTGAAGGATTGAGTTACCAAACTGATATAAATGATAAAGGTCAAGGGGTGTTGTATACTTCTAATGATACAGTTATAAATGAAAACTTAAAACAAATTATATCTTCTGAAGAGTTTAATGCTGATCCTTTGCATTTTAGAGTTATTACTGCTACAAATGCTGCAGCAGCTACATATAATTCAAAGATTAGATCTTTAAGATACGGAAAATTTGCTAAGCCCTTTGTAAAAGGCGACATTCTAATGGGGTACTCAAACAAACTTAGAAAACCAGATGGGTCTTATAGATTAATAAATTCTATGGATTATATAGTACAGAATGTTAGAGATACTACTGTAAAATTTAGAACAGATAAAGGTACAATAGAATTTAAAGCATTCAAATTATCAATCAGACCTATTGGCAATACTATTATGGATGACTTCCATATTACTGTAATTGATAAAAATGAACCAGATTCTAAGCTATTTGAAATAGTAGAATATAAAGACAGATTGTGGAGAATGGCTAAAGAAGCCAAACAGGATGAGCAAATATCTAAATATAGAGATTTGGTTCAAATGGCGTTTAACATTGATAATGAATTAAACATTACCAAGAATTTAGAAGACAATCAAGGTAGGTTAAAAATTAGAAAAGCAATTGATTATGGGTACGCACAAACTGTTTGGAAATCACAAGGTAGTACATACAGTAAAGTTTTAATACTCTCCAATGAAACTGATACGTTTGGTTATGGTAGAGATGTAATGCAATTAAGAAACGAGTTGAGATATGTAGCTGTATCACGTGCTAAAAACTTTGTTATAATAAATTCAGAAGCTGAAAATAAAAAGAAAGTTTCCATGAGAAATGAAATAGCTGAAGAGGATTTGTTAGATGATATAGAATTTGAACCAGCTACAGAAGAACAAGCAATAAAAGCATCTTTACAGGATTCAATTGATGAGTTAACAGCAAATGGTAAACAACGTAGAAAAGAATGTGAATAATTATGCAGTGTTTAAATATTAAAAATAAAGAGGTTGCAGCTTTACTCAAGAAATATACAAAGATATTGGGTAATGAAAACGCTGCATATTATGTATTATCAGAAAACAATGGTTATGGTTTAGATAAGGCTCCCAATGGGGAGCCATCTAAGCTATTTTCAGATTTAGTTAATCATTTTAATGGTAATAAGAAAGAAGCTATACGAACAAAGTCATTAATATATTCTGCACAATTTAGACAGATAAGAAACATTGTATTAAATAATGATGGAGAAGTATCTATAGATGTGTTATTAAATAATTCAGATAAAATAAATAATCCATCATACGTTCCAAAAAAAATACATGAAACGTATAATAAACTTATTCAAGCCTTGACAAGGCGAATAAAAGACATTCAATATGCGAAATATAGTGACAGTAAGAAAGTAGATGAATTAAGAGCGTTAGAATTTAAATTAAACCAATTGGAAAACGATCAAGCTACTTTTGAATTTGTAGATTATATGGCAAGTGATGTAATGTCTGCATTAAATGAAGTAAAGGCTTTACAAACCAAAGTAAATGAAAGCCAAAAGTACAATAACCCGCTAGATATAACTTCTGCAGAATTAGATATGATAAAGAAAGGTTATATTGGTTTTTATGGTAACATTGCTACTAATATCCAGAACATGTTGGATGATGAATCTACGTTTGACTATTTAAATGATCCTCAATTAGTTGAGGATACAAAACAAAACTTAAAAAGGACTGTAGGTGACTACTATGAATTAGTAAGAAACTATAACAATTTAGCAGACATTGTTGCTAAAGATAATTTTATTAGAGAAGCAACTAAAGCCGGTTCATTTACTATAGATCATCTTAAAAAAATATTAGATGAAGGTGATGTGGATATAAATCTATGGGATCAGTGGGCAGGTAATACACAATATTCTAATAGTGAGTTAGTACGTATAATTCTTAACAAGATAGTTAATACTAAAAATAATGTTGCTGAAAAAGAACTAGAAGTAGGTAAAGAGCTTGTAGAAATACTATCACATGTAGATAAATCTAAGTTAGCTTATATGCATGAAAAAAATAAAGATGGTCATAAAACAGGCTTTATAACAAGAGACTTAAATTACGGTCAACACTATCAAGATTACTTGGAACATCAAAAAAAGTTAGCCGAAAAGTTAGGATTTGGAGATAAAGATATTGCTGAAGTGCCTGGTTTATTGAATCCAGAGCAACTAAAGAAATGGAATAAAGCAAATAATGATTGGGAAGCTAAGCATACAATTCGTAAGTTTACTCCAGAGTATTACGAGCTAACTAACAGTCTTAGTGAAGAAGCAAGATCTCGTAGAGATTCCATAAATATGGAAATAAACCTATTGTTAAGTACTACCGTTGATAAGAACGGAGATTACCACAGAGAAGATTTATCCGATGAAGATTATCTAAAATTACAAGAGTTAGAAACTAGACGTAGAAATTTAGCTAATCCATATTATCCAGATGGTTCAGTAAAAGTTGGATTAGATAAAGAAATAGCAATAGAAATGAGAGAGTATAATGAAAAATTAAGAGAGAAATTACATTATACTCCAAATATGGAAAAGTTTAATAAAGCTCTACAAAAGGCAAAGAAGAATTTAAGTCCAGAGAAATTTGCTAAGTGGGAACAACGCAATACAGTTGATCAAATAATTGAAGAATTCTGGGACGATATTAAAACTCTTTCATCAAACACAAATAAATCTGATGATCAAATACTATATGAAACGGCTAGAAAGAACATGTTAAGACTTTACACCAGAGAAGATGGTAAAGTAGATGTTGATAGCATGCCTGACCAAGTAAAGTCGTGGATTAATACTTATGATGAATTGATTTCTGAGGAAAGTTTGAAAACTCGTGATAAATCAAAGAAATCCAAAGTAATGGACATAGCTGAATGGGAGGTAAACCCTAGATTCTATGAAGAATTAGAAAGAGTTGAAAAATTAGGTCAAGCTGAATATAATGCGTGGGTTTCTATAAATGCTAGATATGACTATGAAGGAAATCTTGTACCAGCTTCTTTTTGGAAGAAATTAGTTCCGAAGAAAGAGTTAAGAGCCAAATACATGCGCAAAGTACCTAATAGATCTTGGTCTGAAATCGATAAAGAATCACCTTTCTACGATAAAAGATTTACTAAATATGCAGATCGTGGAGAAACAAGAATTCCAAATCCTGAATTGTATGACAACAGTGCAAATTATCGTAAAATAACTTCTGATTCAAACTTAAAAAAGCTTTACGATAAACTTGTTGATGTAATGGAATTATCAAATTCTAAGATTCAATTCTTAAAGTATGAAAATAAATATAGACTACCACAAATAGAAGGTGGGGCATGGACACAAATCCGAAGTAAGGACAATATTTTAAAGGGGCTAGCGTATGCAATAGAAGATACTTACACTGTAAAGGATGATGATAATGCATATATGTTGGAAAATGCTAAACGATCAGATGGGTCACTTGTTAAACTTATACCTACTAGGTATATTAAGATGTTATCAAATCCAGACGCTTTAACAAACGATATAGTAGGATCTGTCATTGCTTATTACAAAATGGCAGAAAATTATGAACAAATGAGTGAAATTGCCCCAGAATTAGAAGTAGCTCTTGATTTTGTTAGTCGTACAGATTTTACCGATAAGAAGGGTGGTAGAATACAAGGTTTGGAAAGTAAGACATATGATAAATTAAAATCTGTACTAGATCAATTGGTATATGGTATGGAAAAGAATGCATTAGAATTAGATGTTCCTTTACCAAAAGGCAAACATGTGACAGTAAGTGTTGGTAAGTTAGCTGCTAATTTAGCTGCATACACTAGAATACAAGGCATATCTCAAAATATGAATGTGATTCTTACTGGTCTTATTACAAACAAAATACAAAATAGACTCGAAGCAATTTCTGGTATATACTTTGGAAATAAGGAACTTGCACAAGCAACAAAATTAATCATACCGTCATATGCAAATGCAATAAAGAACATAGGTTATTCAAACAACAAAGACAAGGTTCTATGTTATATGGAGTATTTAGGTGTAGTAAGAGAAAATGCTCAAACCTTTAGTAAACTTAATCAATCTAGATTTTTAAGAGCATTAAATCAGCACTTTTGGTATTTTGGACATGAAATGTCGGATTATGTAACAAAAGGTAAAATGGCATTGGCAATTGGTCTATACTATAAATATGATCCTGAATCTGGTAAATTCTTAAATAAAAACGAATTCCTAAGAAGATTTAAGAGTAAAAAGGAAGGCAATGCCAAATGGAATACTCTAAGTGTAACTTTTTATGATGCATTTGAAGTTAAAAACAACAAACTAGTAATAAAACCAGAGTATGCTAAATCTCTCGATGAAGCTACTATAAACAAAGTTAGAAATACGGCAAAACAAGTAGGTACCAGAATTGACACGCAATTAACAGACTTGGATAGAAGTAAATTACATGCAACTGTAATTGGACAATTATTACTTATCTTCCGTAACTTTATTTTGGTTAACTTACAAACTAAGTTCTTAACTAAACGTCAATTTAACTATTCTACAGGCATGTGGAGCGAAGCTCAAGTACCAGCTGCAGTTAAATATGTATATAGACATTACTTTAATCAGAATAAAATAGATCAATTAAAGGAACTATATCAAAATCATTATGATGAATTGGACGATTTCGAAAAAGGATGTCTTAAAAGAGTTACTTATGAAGTTTTATTTTCCACAGTAGGTTTTATGATCATTTCTTCTTTAGTAAGAGCGATGGCAGATGATGACAAACGTAATTGGTGGAAACAAGAAGCAGCTTATCTTACTCTAAGAGCTTCATTAGAGACACGTAGTAACATATTACCTATTGAAGTAATTAACTTACTTAATACTCCTACTGCTGCATGGTCTACTTTACAATATTGGGGTGACTTAACTACAATGATGTTGAATGATCCTACACAGGAGATAAAAAAAGGTCCATACAAGGGTATGAACCGATTCCAACGATCCTTAATTAAGGCCACTCCTTTAAGAAGTATATGGGAAGCACAAGATCCAAGATCAAAAATGGAGTATTACGATAATATGATTTCAATATTTAACTTTTAAAGCCACAAAAATTTTAACGGCCATTACAATAAAGCCCCTTCAGTTTTTGCTGTTGGGGCTTTTCTATATTTTAAATCTTGTAGTGATATACTTTCACCTACCGGTTTTGTTACTTTTGCAAGAGGATTAAATAGGTATTCATGAACTTTACTATCAACACTAATATTCCAAAAGTTTAATATTTGTAATTTAGCTTGATATCCTAAGCGTTCATATAAACCAAGATCTATCTTGTTTACTATGGAATGAATTGAATAAGCCTTATTAAAGGCAAATACTCTATAATTAATTCTATCTATTGTTAAAGTATAATCACAATAATATAGTCTATGTTTCTTTAATCTCTCTATTAAGTAAGTTTTAGTATTATGAAATACTAAAAAAATATGATTTGAAAGTAATGGGTTATTCATATCACTTGTGTACATATTTACAAACTCACTATTTTTCAAATCATATTTTGTAAAGGTATCATAAAATATTTGAGGAAGTGAAAATATACTATGTTTTGTATATTTATTAATAATCATAGTAGTTCTGCTCCATCTCCTTCATAATATTCTTTTATATGATCCCATAAGTCATTATCTTTGTGCCAAGCTATGCGTTTGATAGCATCTTCAATAACACATACTTTGGCTTCGATGTATTGATTCTCAATATTAAAAACCTTTACTTCATAACCGTCATGACTTTGAACAGCTATTATATATGTTTCTCGTGTATATTCTTCTAAATCTAGTTTTAATTCATTTTTAAAATACCAATAAATTGCAAACCAGTAATAAGCTAATTGTCTACAATAGTCAAATTCTTCTATAGAATGTCTGAAATTATACACATCAGCTGTAGTTTTAATATCAACGAGTACTACTTTCTTATTTGTATGATCAATCATTACTCTATCGAGTAAAGATTTACAAGGAAAATCTCCTAATTTAGAAGCATTTGGAAATTCCCAATTTATATGAAATTCATTGTGAACTTCAAATGTTTTTGGATAAGCAAATAAAATCTCATTTGCTTTTTTATGCTCTTGTATATTTTGCTTTATGGTCTTTAGAAGAGCCAAATCAGCAAAAGAAATAACTTTCTTACTATCTTTATTTCTAAAGTATTCAATGTAGTTTTTATATAATTCTACTAATTCTCTTGCTTCTTGAATTCTTTTATCGATAGATTTATTATTACTATAAGCTGCATTATAACTCATTAATAATATATCTTCTTCAGTAGCAAAAGGATCGGTTAATCTTGCAGTAGAATAAAATTCTAGAAGATCTTTTTGTTGCTTTACTTTAGGTACTGCAAAATCTAAAATAATATAATCATTCCAGAATTCTTCTGGTTGAAGAATATATTCATGAATCATAGTTCCTTTATCTAAGAAACTTGCTTTTAATCCTTCAATTTTTCCATCTAGCATATCCTTTAGATATCGGGGTCCCTTTTTTAGGAACCATCCGATATTACTATTACTTATACGAGTGTTATCTTCGTAATAAGGTATACTTATGTCCATAATTACTCTTCTAATTTATTTAAACGATCTGCTTCCATTAACTCATTAACGAATGCAATGTCATTTAGTTCATCTGCTTCAAAATAAATATCTTGTTCAGTCTGAGACATTATATCATTATTCATATTTTGCTCGTTTAATTGTAAATTAACTAATTCGTAATTCTTCATAATCATAAATTTTAAGTTATAGTTCAAATGTTAATGGTTTAAAATAAATCGAATAAGATTCATCGAGTATACTTACGTTTGCTACACGTACATTAGTCCATTCCGTATCTTCTTGAAATACATAATCGTATACAGGACATGCTGTAATATTATGATTTCCAGTATGAACGTGTCCACATAATGCATACTTTGGTTTCTTTCGTCTAATTTCATCAGTTAATGCAGCACAAACGTACTTTATTTCAGTTCCATTGTCATGAGTAGTTCCAACTTCTCCGAAATTAGATGCTTCGTGAGTCATTAATATATCTAAATCTTTTGGTATCTTTTCATATTTCTTAGCTAATTCAGCGTGATTAGCCATGAATGCCCATGGTCCACATTGTTTACACCAAGGTGTTCCATATATTTTATACCATTTGTCATCAGTACTATTATATACTTTCGTTTCTCCATCAATCAATATAGTTAACTTATTAAATAAGTAAGTATTTGATTGAGTAATCATCTTTTCAAACCAAAAATCATGATTACCTGGAGTAAGTATAATAGTAGGGCAATCTATCTTCATTATCCATTCTTGAAATTCATTAAATATCCATTTTGTCATTTGAATATAGTCTCTTTGAATCTCTAATGGAGATATATCACCACATATTAATAGTAGATCACATGGTTCTATATCAATAAGATTACCATGTAAATCACTGATTGCTGTTACTTTCATTTGGCCTTAGTTTTTGTACTTTATCTTCATGCTCTTTTAGCATTTCATTACATTTATCTCTTAAATATTCTACAAAACATAGACATTCATTTCCTTCAAATTGTTTAAAGAACTGATCTGCTGCTTCTTTGTATATATTTATATTATGATTTTGTTTATAATATTCTTCGTGATCACTTAGAATTATATCCTCAAAATCATCATCAGATTTCTCAAAGATGTGCATTAATATTGCAGTTCGATGAGATATCTGTATGAACTTTCTTTTATAGTTCTTGAATTCGTCTAATACATTCATCTGTCTCTTTATGATTATGTACTACAAATAACTTATACTTCTCAGCTAATCCTTTATTTAATAATAACCACATAAACCATTTCCATTTATATGGCCATACATCGTTAGGTCTTCCTTTAGCCTCTATGATAAAATTATCTCCAACAAAATCTGGAGTATAAGTCATTGCTCGAATCTTCTTACCACAAAATGTAAATGCTGGTATTAATTCAAATTTAATAGGCTCATATTCTGCTTTGAGATTATGAGCCTTTAACTGTTTATAAACATATGTTTCAAGTTTACTTTTAAATTCAATACCATCATATATATTTGGTGTGGCATTTTTAACTTTCTGATTTGTCGTTTTCTTTCTTTTTGTTTTTCTTTGCTTCATAACGATCAATATATGTACAAAATATACTTCCACAAAGATTTCCAATAAAACTAATCAGAATTAATTGTAACCATGTTAGACTTGGTGTACTATTTAACCATTCCATGTTCGTTATATTTTTCTATTTTTATAAAATGATTTGCAAGTTTTTCTAAAGATATCAAGTCATAATTAGCTAGATTTCCGTCTATACCAACATCTACTCTTAATTCTTTAGAATCTATATTTATTTGATCTACTTTTCCATGACAATGACCGTGTATCATAATAGATTCTTTATCTTTATGCTCCCAACTTAATATTGGGAAATGACACATAATGACTTCTAAATCTTTATGTAAGAAATTATATACAGATTTCTTAAACTTAATATTCTTAATTTGAGTAATATGATTAAAATAACATTTTAAATGATCTGGTATTTTATCATGATTACCAAGTATTAATATTTTATTTCCATTTAGTCTTTGAAATAGTTTTCTTTTATCTTCTACTTCACCAAATGCTAAATCATCAAGAATGTATACCGTATCTTTCTTATTTACTCTAGAATTCCATTCGCTTAGGATGAAATTCTAGTATACGATCGTGGAAGAAATGTAGATCTGAAGTAAACCATATCATAGCGTTTCTTTTAACCAATTTTTAATTACTTCAAAGCCATTTAATTTTACCGCATCAGATATATCTTTAGCTTTCCATTTTTTATGAATTAGAAAGCCATTTAAACCTATTTTAAGGCTTATTTTACGCATATTTTTAACTCCAGGAACATCTCTATCAAAACATATTAAAATACGCTTAAATCGAAGTTTAAGTGCATCTATAACATCTGGAGTAAGAAATGTGCTTTCTGAAGCTGGTGATATTGCAGTATAACCCATTTCATATAAACACATAACATCCTTCATAGATTTAGTAATAATTAGTAAATCACCTTTTTTAGGTAATTGTTCATATCCCTGAATATCATATGGGGTTAAATTATTACGCCATTTAGTATATTTATCTGCTAAAGGTCTATAAATCTTGAATCTATCATATACTTTATATGCATACATAGGATTATTTTCCTTATACACTCCCTTTACTACACCATCACATAAATAATATTTTATACTACTTACACCAAATTTCTTTAAAGTCTTTAGAGAAATTCCAAATTGTGACCAATATTGTTTATCTATATCTGTCCAGTCTTGTCTAACTACTCCGATAACTGTTTCAGTAGATTTCTCTACTTCTTTATTACTATGCAATACTGTATTATTAGTAATTTGCATATCTTTTACTATTTGATTTAGTAGATCATTATAATTAGTTATACCAGTATATAACTCTACGAATTTGATTATATCTCCGCATTCTCCATTACCATGATCTTTAAATAGTAATTTTCCAGTCTTCTTACTTCGGAATATTCCAAATGAAGGATTCTTATCCTTTCTGAATGGACTATTATAGATAAATCCAACCTTAAATTGTCCTAGATATCTAGCATAAATATCATATTCTGTGACTTTTGATAAGATATAATCCAAAGTAATAGGATTATCTTGTTTTTTAATTCTTTTAGAGTCATACATATGATATAAATTTGAATAAGTGCAATGTGGGGTAACGATCCCCACGAATCTAACCATTAGACATTGCTCCACCTTTAACAATACCCCCTGTGTGGTCAGTGCCAGCCTACGATCTGGTTCTCCTGGTGCGCTATCATTAAAGTATTTATCAATATGCTAAGCGTGAGAAGTCTTCGTTCTATTGCGCAAATAGAATTATATTTTAAAATGGCAATCCATTAGGATCGGCATTGTTTGTATTATCTAAAGTTCCATCTACTACAGTAAATGAATCATTAGATAATAGTGGATTTGGATTCGATTGTTCAAAATCAGCAATTACTGGTTTCTCAAATTGATCAATATTCAACTTGACAATAACAGACTCATTTTTATCAACAATCGTCATCGGTTCAATAAATCTATATTTTGCATATTTCGGTAGAGTAGTATAACCACTATTATTATATACTACTTTAATACGAAGTAATGTAGACTTATCTGCATTGTTAAGCTTTTCAGCTACCCAAGTAATAAATTCCTTAAAGCTTTCACCATTAAAGACTCTATCTTCAGGATTTGGATAATAGCACTCAAGAATTTGATCAATTCTTGCAAACTGATTATCACATTTTCTTTGCAAATCTTCATCGGACATATTGTCTGATTTAGACGGTTCCCACTCTGTATGAGTCATAAATTTACCATCTTTTGCAATGAATTTAAACTCAATAAAATTATTACCATTGAGAGACTTATCTACTCTAATTGATTCTAATACTACATTGTCATGGATACCAGCTGCTAAATATGCAATATCTTTTTTCTGGATAGCTTGTGCTCTTTGTGAACTATAAATCATCTTCTTCTATGTTTTGGTTATTCTTGGTCTGGCAAATAAATTTTATCCCAATATACTGAGATTTTTCCTTCGTCATCACTTTCTGCGATAACAATATTTTGACCTCTTAGGTGTGGAGCTCTTGCTTCAATAGTAATATTCTCCCCACCTTTAAAGGATGCAATGGTTTGGTTCTTCTTTCTAGAAATATATGCGATAGCATCTGCTTCTCCACATATTATATTACTTAACTTTCCAGCTAAGTCTAATTCCATTTCTGAAAGTTCTTCACCATCTTTGTTTACAAGTTTATCCTTAGTATGACCTATCAGGATAAAATTCTCGCAAAGTTCTCTAAACATATCTAATACTTTACGTACAGCTTGTCTTACATAAAACCAGCCACCGCCTTGCGGCAGTAATCGTACGTCTCCCTTATAACTCTTCCCCATCGGAGTTTGATTATATAAAGTGAGAGCATATGATAACGTAATTTCTTCCAAACGTGTTGCGTTATCGATCGTGATATATTTGTAGAAATATCCATTACATTCTTTATTCTTTTGTCTAATGGCATTAGCTATTTCACCTAAATCATTAATATTTCTAGCTTGTACTGCTAAGCAATCAATAAATTCAGATCCACCCTCTAGATCGATAATTAAATTATTTTCTAAATGAGCTGCTAATGTTGTTTTACCAGATTTCGGTTTACCAAAAAAGATAAGAAATCTTGGATTTCTCACCTTTGCTTTAATTTTCTCAGTAGGTAATACTATCATAATGTTAGTCTATCTACTTCTCAGAAAAATTTGAAAGAATTTGATATAGTTTTTGAAAAGTTTTGTAAAAATTCTGAAAAGATTTGTTATAAGTTAAATTACGCTGCGATCTCTAATGAGTTAATATTCATTGAGATATTATAAAGAATAATACGATCCTTCTTAGGAATATCATTAAAGAATGATGAACTTGTAAACTTCGGGATCAATCGAGAACCTACTTGAATATAATTACCATGGATCTTAACTGGAATATCTCCAATCTTAAAATCATAGGAGGGATTCTCTGTATAGTAAATATAATCAAACAAGCGAGAAGCCGCTTTGTTCCATTCCAGATTCAATGCTTCCGGAGTAATATCCAAAATTGTATAATTCTCATACGAAGCATTATCCAATGTCAGAATTGTGTACTTGTTATCATTCTTGTTAGCCCACGGGAAAATAGATTTAATCTTATCCAAGATACTAATTGTATAATCATTCTTCTTAGAAGAAGTAGTTGTCGTAAAATACTTACTCAAATCGATTGTATAGTCAAGATTTGTGTTACTTTTTGCCGTATTGTTTACTGTATTATATTTGTATGTCATAATTCGCCTTTATTTAACCAAGATTAATAAAAAATCTTATCTATAATTCAATTAGATTGTTATATTTCAGGTCATTCTCAAATTCAAGTATTGCTAACTCTCCTTCTCTTACTTTAAGAAAATGAAGATATACTTTATTCTGTACAGGTAGTCGTTGAGGACCATATGCTGTTATACCTAAAGTTTCAGGTCGAGATAAAACAGCTATAACATCACTGCCTTGAAATACAGAGTCAGATGATGATAAATCGCTTCGCATCGGATAGTGACTCGATGGATTATTAATTCTATCAATATTTTCTATATTACGATTCATTTGAGATAATTGTATGATACTTGTCATACCAACTTTCTTTGCTTTAATAAATACTCTTTCAAGCTCAGATATAATCATTCTTTCATCTTTATAGTTATCACTATTTACTAATAAAGTATGATCCAGAATAACTATTAACCATTTATCCTTAGCAATCGTATTTTGAAAATATGTAATTGTATCGTCTATCTTTTGTACTGTAGCTGCATCATCCACATAATATATAGGATAATCTTTAAGAGATTCTGCAGTTTCCTCAACTAAATTAAGTTCAGTATCAGAAAGATCTTTTGATGCTGAGTACAATTGTATAGTTGTTTGACGCAACTTGTTAGATAGTTTTCTTCCTACTTGTGCACGGCTAAGCATTTCAAATGAGAAAGAAAGTACGACCAATTCCTTGTTAGAATTAAGTTCAATTAAATCGGTTTCGAGCGTATTTACAAACGAAGACTTACCAGTTCCTGATGCTCCTACAATTGTATAAACACAACCAGGTTCAATCCCACCACAACACATTTCATTGAATTTATTCCACCTACTTTTAAGTGGTTCAATTTCATGGTTCTTACGTCTTCGTATATATGTAACAGCTTCACTTGCAGCTGTAGATATATGTTTAAACGGTAGCGGATTAACGTAATTTTGTTCCATACAACATAGTAGTTTCAGGTTGGTTAATATTCATTTGCTCTTCAATTAATTCCCATTCATGTGAAGTAAGCCATTTCCACATAGTTTTCATATAACCAAGCTTACCAGTCATTGCTTTATCGGAAAGCTCAAAATTCAAAGCGGTTATGATCCTATTGTGAAGATCAGGGTTGCCTTTAACTAGTTTGTTATAATACTCTCTACATTTCTTAATATTACTTCTAAGAAAGCCTTTAGTTCCATCTGGTCTATTAACCATTATTGGATATAATGTATAAAATTGCTCAAAAAGTACGTCTTTAGGAGTCAATTTATCTACTAATTCCTTAGTAGGTTTATACACTAATTTTTTACTATCGTCTTTCTTCTGAATAAGATTTCTGTCGATTAAGTCTTGTATCTCACTATCACTGACCAGGCGAATAAGTGGTGTGATACCTTGATGGGATTTTTGATTCTTATCTAATACAAGACTTAAAAATACTAACTGATTAATTGATATATTGTCTATTATTTCTAATAGACTTGTATCTAGTTCAATGATCATGCTCTTAAAAATTTTAAAAGCTTGTCAAAGATTTGTTATTTTCTGCCAATTTCTGTTAAAAGTTAAACAAGCTTAACTGTCTAGGTTTTAATTGTTCAATCACTTTAACACATTGAGTAATATAATATTGATAATCAACATCATATATACTCTGGAATGTTTCTCCTTGAGAATATTTCCATTGAAGATCTTCATCAGAATATAATCGATTATGAAGTTTTACCCCATGACCTTTTAGCATATTATGATATGATCTTTTTCCAGTTTCATCTAATTTCCATTTCCATAAGTAATATCCACTATTACTAACGTAAAATCGATTAGTTCTCTGCTGAATTTGTTCATTATACTCAACTGTCCACTGTTTACCAGTCTTCTCAGCTTGTAAGAATTTACGTATATCTCTACATGATTTAATTGTATCTTCTACTGGAATATTATGAACGAAATAGTTAATAATTGCTTCAGGTATTATCTTAGGTTGTAATCCTCTTCCTAATTCAATATCAGTCAGAAAGAATCCTTTCTTCTTAATATTTCCATCAGATTCTACTCCAAAATAATCATTTATTGCTAACTGATAAAATGAAGTAAACTGTTCTGTTTCTAGAGTAAGCTTAGTAAGCTCTTCCCATTCCTTTAGTACTTGTTGTAATTTATCATATTTGTCCTTTTTTATCTTATATAAGATACCATCAGTATTAATCTGATATAACTTACATCCTAGATCTAAAAGTCTCTCAGCAAGCATTAAAAGTAGCAATTGACCGTTAATTCGTACTTGCATAATAGAAAATGGTGCATATAACCAAGATACTTCTTGTTGCATTTTCCCAGTTACTCCATTAAGCATATACTTGTACGTTTCATTTTTATTTTTTTGTTTTGTTCTCTTAAATTCTAGTCTTTCCTGAATAATTTCAGGATATACTTCTCTAAGAATGGATTTTAATTTGGGTGGATATAGTTCATATACTGCAATTAAACTTGGGTATAGTGAATTAACATCAGAATCTAATAATAATTCATCTTCATTACATTTAATTGAACAGCAACCATTGTCACCATGTATACCTCCGACTCCAATAGTTACTTCCATTCCACCAAATATAAAAGTATTAATATAACCTTTTCTACCTGGAGACACATTGTGTTGATTTTTCATATCTTGCAATGCTTTCTGAAGTACTGGAGTATTAAACTTTATAAAAGGAAATATAACTTTTTCTAGATCTATACGATCCATAGGAGATTTCATATTCTCTAACTGGTCCTTACTAAGACCAGATTTTTGCATTACCTTTAATTGTAATAATTTATCTCCTAAATTTACTCTATCCAGACTTAAGCATGGTAATCCAAAATCTCTTTCAGTTTCTACTCGTATATCTAATAGTTTTTCACATCGATATAAAAGTTCTTCAGTAGATTTCACATCATTAATATTGTATGATATTAACCTATCCATATCCTTCTCTGGGAGATCTTGTTTCCAATCGACTACAAATTCTTCTACGTTTTTGTATTGCATAGTTACTTGCATCTCTTTTAAAGATACACGTAATGCTTTAGAGAACAACATTGTTAATAAGTCAATTGATAGAAAATTCTTAGTATATTTATACTCTTTCCATAATTCAAAATTAGAGTTTTTGTCTATTACAATTTGACTCATTCTGAATATAGATTCTGTTATTTCTCTTGTACTGAAAAACTCAAAATATCTTTTTCTATATAATGAGAAGATATAATTCAATACTGGATTATCATAGTGATGATTATTATAACCAACAAAATAACAATCCTGAGTAAAGTAATTGAGGAGATCTTGAATATCTACTTTTCTAGAAGATATTTCAAATACTTTAATTACTCCTGTTTCTGTATTCTTACAAGTACAAGTAAATATGTTCTTAAGAACTTCAATATCAAAGACTATACAGGTTTTGTCTTTAATTTTCATAGCTATAATTTGTGTGATACGCCTTGGATTCGAACCAAGTTCCTATATAAGCGCTTATATAGACTACCTACTTTTCCCTTATAGTTTCGGATTATTTGCGTATCAAATTGTGCGTTGAACAGACGCACCCCTGTTTCATAGACGAATATCAGCTTATGCTGCGGTTTTATCCTGTTTCTGTAAACGAGTAATAGTAACTCCATCAATCTCTCGATATTTAGAGTTAACCATTTCCATAATACATACTTCAGGATTATCTGAATCATAAATAAAGTATCCTACTACTTTATCAGATTCCTTTTCCATCATTTTGTTAAAAGAATATTTTACAATATCTTTTAACTTATCTGGAAGACAGACAATAGCGCCAACTCTATCTCCAGTAAGAGAAGGTTGATCGATATACTGGGTTCTCACAATATAACGATGTTTACTACTGTCTTGTTTTTTTGGTTGTTCAATAATAGGTCGAACTTCCACTTTGTTCTTTACTTTAGGTAATTGTATACCATCTTTAGAAAGGTACATTTGACGTCGTTGAAGTTTCTTTTCATTACGACGTTCTTGTGCCAGTTTAAAATGCTCGAGATCTTTTAATGTCTTTTGTTTCTGAGTAAGTTCTACTTGTTGGAGTTTATCCATACGAGCTTTACGTTTCTCAGCAAGCATATTTAAACGCTCTTGTTCTGATTTCTTTCTTTTCTCCTGTCGTGCTTGATACGCTTTAGGATCTGCTGCTATTTCAGAAGCTTGTTTTTGCATCTCTGCTTTGTAAGCTAGATAACCAGCTTTTCTAGCTTCTGCAGCAATTTTCTCTCTTTCTTCTTTAGTTATATGCTTTGTCTTATCCTTAATTTCTTTATGGTGAATAAGTTTAATTGTACGTTTTTTGTTACGCTCAATTCGCTCTTCTTTAGTAAGCTTTTGTCGCTTAGGATTGAAATCTTCGAATTTTGTCTCCTTAGCAATCATTTTCTCATCGTGTTTTTCCTCGATTGCTTTATCGATAGCTTTCTGCTTCTTAGAGGTATCCTTAGTAGGAATACTAGAATGAATCTGAGAAAGTTTCTTTGCTTTCTCTTCTCGCTTCTTTAAAGCTGCCTCTTTACGCTTTTTAGCAGCTTCTGCTTTAAGTTCTTTCTTTCTAGTCTCCCAAGCTTTCTCTTGTTCTTCTTTAGCAATTGCTTTACTAAGAATACGATCAGCAAGTGCATTTGCATTTGCAATAATTTTCTCTTTAAGTGCTTTTACTTTATCTAAAGAGGATATTTTTTTTTCTGTAGATTTGATATCTTTAGTTTTCATAAATTTTGATAATTTTAATGTTAGTAAATAAGTTTTCGAGACTTGTGATTCGTCCGGGATTCGAACCCGACTTGCCAAACTCTTGTTCCTACTTAAAGGGAGCGACAAATCTTCCTTTTTATGCTGCCAAATACATGTATGCTCCGCTAGTATCTAACTCAGCTGCATCATTAAAGTCAGCAAGTTTCTTTTTTAAGCCATTAATCTCCAATTGAAGATTATTACGAAGTTTGTTTAGATAATCACGAGTAAGTTCCTCATTCTGTTTAAGATTCTTCTTACCCTTCTTCATCTTTAGGGTAGGATTAATCGTTGACTTCTCAATAATAATGCCTAATTGAACAAACTGTTCATTTTTCTCTGATAACTCAAAGATAATAGGATAAATACTATCTTTCGGAAAATCGCTACGTGATTTAAAACCGATATTGATACAAAACTGATCTAGCTTTGTCTGAATACGATCTATAGCTTTTTTATTAATATCATCTAATAATGCTTTCATATCATAATGACGTTTGAACCCATTCTCAACTAAGTTCTCTGTTCGAATGATCATCCAGTTATTAGTGATATCTTTATTTAACTTCTCTAGCTTTACCTTAATTTCTGTTGATTTAATTTTCATATACAAATTGATTTTAAATTGTTAAACATCTATTTATATACTTGAATTATCAACTACCTGTGAGGGCGTATTCATCATCGATAATGACATCCTCTTCTTATTCTCGAGGCTAGCCAACCCACTTAGCATGTTATTATACATACCGTATTACGCCCATGTTATGGTAGAGAAATTAACTCATCTCTTTCTCTACCAGGAAATATCTTGAGTAATGTGTAATATCTATTCATCATTCATCACAGAATATAATTACCATTACTTATGATTTTCGATTTTATGGACGACGGAATAATACTTGCGATGGATTTGAAAAATCCACTACAACAGCTTGACCAGAATTGTCTTTTACTAATACTCCATTTATTAAAACATTTTTTCGATTAGGAACTCCTTTCTCAACTGTAGAGTTCTCTTCAGTCATTGTTTTAATATCTGAAGCTAATACAAAACGATATGCAACAAAAATTGCAGATATAGCCAAACTATAATTTCCATCTTTATAATAATTTGAGAAACGATCACACATATCTTTATATGCATCATCATTTCGACCACTACCCATACCGGTTATTATCTTAATTAATCTAAGACAAATTGTCTCAGGATTAAGTACATATTCTCCACCAAATAGGCGATTTAACCATGAAATACTCGTTTTACCAAGTGTTATCGATCCATCTTTATTGACTTTCTTATATTTTGCTACTTGCTTTTCATCTGTAAGTAGTAATTGATCTACAAGAATAGGATCACTAAACATGTAAGTTAAATCTCTAAACGCCCACGGACTTATAGTAAATCCCTGCTCGGACATAGTAATTAGATATTAACGTCAATACCTAACTCTTTCATCCGAGTCCGACAAGCTGTAGCCTCAAGCTCATTTGCCTCGGCTAAAGTTCCACAGAACTTCATCTGAACATTCAAGAAGCTCTGAAGTACGTTCTTCTCATCCCGGTTAAGGGCCATAACTTCCGGTACTAATTTAACATAGTCTACAAAGATAGTAATTTCTTCTTTGTTAGACCGTTCGTACTTCTCAATTGCTGCTTTAACAGTAGAAGCTGACGGTACCGGAATAACTTTCGTAATGTCGTCAATATTGGCGATATCGAGCCGTAATTTCGGATCTTTATTGAACTGAACTTTACGTTCGTTACTCATTGATTCTACTAACTCGACTGAAGTTACCTCTATCGGTCGAATTGAGTATAGATAAATGGGCCGACTTAAAGTCAATGCACCATTCTTTTTATCTTCTGAATAATTTGTATCTACTGGGTTCCGTTCTACTACTAAAATATATTTACCCAGAGTTGCGCCACATTGTGCGGCATTAATACGCATATAATCCATAATCTGTTTCCTCCTTGATTTCGTGGTTGATTCCACCAACGAAACATTTTAAATTGTTTTTAAAAGATTAATAAACTTAAATAAAATAAAAGAACTTCTTTACTGGAGTATTTCCTAAATAGGGGATGTTGTTGCCCAGGTGCCTGTTATCTTATCGCCTACGTCAATTCAATGACTACTCCTTGAAATTATTCTTTATACTTGATAAGCTTATTGGATTCTATTTCACTCTGTAATTCTGCTATTGCTATTACTCTAGCACTCCATAGAGACACATTTAAATAGATACTTCCTCTTCTTAAATGACACTTTTTCATCTAGTGCATTATGGAACTAGTCTTACTCTAGAATTATCCAATTATACTTTTCATATTAACTAATGAAGGTTCGTGTCATGACTAACTGTCCCTTACGCTTGCCCAACATCAGACTAATGAGATCTTACGACATTAATTAATAAGTCACAAGATCAATACGTTTTTTACTATCTTCTACCGCTGTATATTGATAGGGATATGCACATGCTACTAGTTCTTTACATTTCTAGGCTTCTCTAGCAAACGTTATATCTTTGTCAATACAAATATACTATTATTAGTATGTGTGTCTTAAATTGGCTTAAACACACTGATAAGATATAATAAACCACATAGGATTACTTTATCGAATATTCCACATATACGGTCGTTTTAGGAACGTTACCAAACCCAACACTTCTAGTCTTTTCACCCTAAAGTGGTTGCCACTCTATTCTTTCATATGCAGTATACTGCCCATATGACCTTTTCGAGGATTTTTCTGTTTTACAAGCTCGAATATTGAGGACTTTCACCTACTTTCCATTTACTCTTACTTACAAATAGGTCTATAAGTATTAGTTCGCTTTCGGTCACTCTTAAAGATTTATAAGTTTCAATGAAACGCTTTATACCGATCATATGATTTATCATCATACTCTGGTATTCATGCACGAAGCAATAACGGTTGGCTTGTTGAGGGCGCAGTCAGAAAATGGTTTACCTTATCCTACAAATGATAGGCTTTTCCTAGCGAGGACTTCCTCAAATTTATTTTAACTCGGGATTTTGGCCCCTACGGTGTTAAACATGTTAATACTCTCTAATATTCTTTGTTTAAGAGGAAATATGACTCTCGGGCCAGTGGTGAATCTTTGGATTCAGTAGCTCTACGTTAATAGACTTGAACTTAGCCCATTGACTTTACAAAAGCCCTACTTTCGTTATATATTTTAAAGAAAGCGTACTAAACTTTGCAGGTTTCTCGGATATCAACCGACGGACTCTGTTAGCCGACGTCAAAAACTTTGTATTAGGTAAGTCAGACCTGTTTTAGATACATACAGTGTTACTGTATTACAATCTTGCCAAGAGTTGTTCTAAAACTTGGATTAACGTTTTGGTACGCTTCACCAAACCTCTACGTTTCCATTTATTATCGTGATATAACTCATGTAGTAAACACAATCACGTTGATATTAATAGTTCTATAAAGTATAGGTTTGGCACCTAATCCGGATAATCTGTCATACGTATCCATAGAAAATAAGTCTCGAATTTATTTCTACTTTCCCAGTATGGATCATAGCCACTCAGCCATATGAATCTTTAGTAATAACACCAACTGTTGACCTTTACTTCTAAGAATAAAAGCTGTAGTAATTGATTCTACTTTCTTCAGATTCGTAGCACCTTATAGCACCCTCTATTTAAATATCTAATCTCCTTCATAACTATACTTCCCCTATATTCTTTTATATAGGTGTTTCAGCACTAATATAGTGAACACTAAGATGGCAAATTTATTTAACCTATCCAAATTAATTAAAGTGGATTCAGTAAGGTAGCTTTGGACACTACCCGGAACTTAGTCAGTTCTTTGTTGAGTAATTCTATCACCTTTTGTAATAGTTGCAGTTGCTGTTTAAAGTCCCTTCTTGATTTCAGGATTGGTTTCCTCCACGGACTTCTAATGAAGTTTACTATTGTCTTTACTCTAAGACTTAATAATTGCATTGTCACCTACAATTATTGATAGCTGCTGAAGCAGACTCCATATATCGTTTATCTTCTACGTTTCCCTACTTTATCGGTAAGCATATCGAAATGTCTTCTCTTAGTATATTCACCAGACGGTTCTCAATACCTATAGAATGGATTGATATCTACACTATTCCATTTTCTTATTAACTTTTCTAGAGTAAAAGGATATACTCATTAATAAGTTATCATACTACCTTTTGAATTGCGTGTTAGCGCTATCATATTCTTGTATCCTGTCTTCCTTGTCTATATTATACGATTCGTTGATCAGACTTGTCCAAATATAATATACGCTGTCTTATTGCTTTTTAAGTGTACAGCTACAATACCACTTTCCTTCTTCTTATTACGGGTAAGGAATCGTTTGACCCGACAGCTTTTATCTTTAACTGTTATATTATACACCATGCAAAAAGTAAACACATTATAAAGAAAATAATTAAGCCTACAAATGCTAATTTATCTAATGTATTATTATTTGCTTTCATCTCTCTACTTTTTTAGGTACCTGAATACTTGGTATGTGAAAGCGAGGAGTAGGTAGAGTAAACATCACTACTTTCTCCAAATATTCAGTTTTTGTTTCATATTCTTTCCTTTCTTTAACTGGTTTCTCTACTACCTTTTCCACGAGTTTCGTGGGGTGATTAATGGTGACATCAATGTTAGCAATCGGCATATCGCTTTTTACATTGGAAACACCTTTATTAAGATCAATCTCTAAGGATAAATTGCCCTTAGGATCGAACTTTAATGCGGGCAAGTCAAGTGGTTTTACTTGATCTGCCCGAACCTCTTCTACTTGAAAGAAGTTCGTATTATAAGATAATAATATACCTATAATAGCAAATGACACGTATGTAAGTAAATTGCCATGTCTACTCATTTTGATAATGATTTATAGTTATTTACTTCTTCTCTTCCACCGGTTTCTCGTCTTTCTTAGGATCTGCAGTTTCCTCAGATTTCGGAGTTTCCTTAGGATATTCGCTTTCTGTATATAGAGCGAAGGCTGCATCCTTGTCTACGTACATATTACGAATTTCGATCATTTTATTCGTTGCATTGAGCATGAACTTCGGATCTGCCATAGGAACTTCAGTCTTATAAGCTTCATAGAATTTGTTCATGATCTTCTTGGCGAGTCCTACTTCATATAATTTAGGATCGTCAGTATTAACAACTAATTTACTTAGTTGCGGTACCTGTAAGAAGAAATCTCGAGTAGGCTCAAGGATTCCGTTCTTAACTGCTGTAGTATCATCGATTGGTTGCTTAGAATCCGCATTACGAACACGAATAAATGCCTTAATCAAATCAACTACCTCCTCTTCACTTAATACCGGAAGATTATACTTTACGGTCGAATGAGCAAAAATCGGATTATGATCGGCGATCAAAGAACTTACAGTTCCTTGACATAAACCACGTACTAACGCCGTAGATTTATTACCTAACAGGGTAACAGCATCTTCGAATAATGCACCTAATCCAATCTTGTTCCAAGTTTCCTTCTTTGCTTCGTCGGATTCTTGATTCTGTCGGTATAACCGTACTTTCATCAAGGCTTCGCTGAAACGATTGGGAAAAGGGGAATTTTGCTGCGATAAGATATAAGACAATCCATTCTTCGCATCATTCTCATCCTTCCACTTTAAAGCATCTAACTCAGGAACTACAGGAGCTTTTTTCTCTTGTTTAATTTCCTCCTTAGCTTCTTTCTCTGTTTCTGGAGCAATGTCCTTGAATGATAAGGTCATTTGCTTACCATCATCAGATACATGATGAGGAAGCATTGTAACACCAATATTATTAAATGTATTAATAACATCTTGAACAATGACGTCATCATTTGGAACTGCAAGACCTAATTCAAGCTTTTCTTCACGAGCCTGAATAGAAGCCTTAGTCATACCCCAAGCAAGATTATATGTGAAGGCTTGCTCCATCTTAATCGTTGCTGGCTCACCGGATTTCATACCGGCTATATGTCGCTGAGCTACTTCTAGTAGTCGAGCATAACCATCGCCAGACATTCTCTGATGTGGTTGTAACTTAATGTTATTTAAGTCGATCTTTGAAGGAATTTCTTCCTTTGGCTCCGGCTTAATCTCTTCAGTTGCAACTGTTTCTACTGCAGGATCTACAGGTGGTGGAGTTTGTATCCATTCCTCCTTCTTTACCTCTGGTTTTTTCTCTTCCTTCGGTTTTTGTGGATTATTTACTTGAGTTTGTTTTGCACTCTTGTTATCCTTTACTTCAGTATCCTTTACAGGAGCTTGCTGAGTTGTTTTATTTTTCTTAGACATGATTCAATTGATTTGTTTACTGTCCTTTACAGTTTTAAATTATTAAAATAACTAATGATAGAAATAGTAATGATCCCGAAAATAGTTAGTAAGCTAACTTGAATCCTCGTAATCTGGTGACGCTCTGGTTCTAGTATGAACTAGAAGATTTTCTCCTTGTTGTTGGTCTCCTTGGTCTCTAATAAACCACATATAAGCCTTACTTACAGACTCAATTGTTGCAGTAATCATTGGTGTCACTCCAACGATTTGCAAAGCCTGTATGGGCATGTGGTTTACTACAGAGACCTTTTCTATTTGGTCCTTTTTAGGCTCGATATTACGAGTCTTACTCTGGATACCAAATCCAACAACAATCGCAAATGCTAGTGTCAATATTAAATTGATACCTAGCTTTGGGCTACCTTGCACTCTAGCGATTGCTACAATCACTAGAATTAAAGCAACAATCATAGAAATGAAAGTCATTGTTGTCATGTTCTGTTAATTTTTTGAAAGTTTATGAAAAATTTCTCTCAACCTACGTTTTGCCTTATTCAAATCGGACTTTACAGTACCAATAGGAATTCCAAGCTTAACACTTAGTTGATCGTAACTAAGACCTTGATAGTATCTTAACTCGAGTAAATTTCGATACTTAGATCTTAGGCGAGATAATGCTATTCTTAGAAGTTCAATATTCTCTGTTTTAATCATATCTGACTCGGGATCTAGAGATATTTCCTCTAATTGAATAGTATTTGTCTCATTATCTATGCTGAAGTTCTTACATAAATCCTTTGTGGCTCTTATATGATCAATAGTAGTATTAACTGCTATTGTCTTAAGCCATGCTTCGAAGCTAATAGGGTTTACATAAGAACTGAGTTTACTAAAGGCTTTTATAAACGTGTTACTCAATAAATCTTGAGTAAGTTCATCATCTTTGACTATATCAAAGATAATATATCTTATCAGTCTATGATACCGTTCATATAACTGATTAAAAGCCTTATTATCACCGTGTTTTGCTTGTTCAATTAAGATTTTTTCTTCTTCTTTCATATAACAAGCATTAGTTAGTGGAAACTAGGGGAGTCGAACCCCTAGAATCCTTTGTTTAGAACGCCCTCTGCGACGACACAGCTATCTCGTCTGAAAGTAGGCAAATCTTATTACACTTCCTTATTTCTAAACTAAAATGGAATACCTAATATATATCTATAATAATATGTATCATATACATATTTACGTATCCAATAACATTGAATTAAGTTATCAAATATTTCATCAGAGTATATCCTAGGTAATTCTATTTTGTCTAACATTGCTACAGCAATTCTTAGTCTTACTAAGTCTGTAGTATGTTTGCTCCCTATCATCTTATTAGGATGAAAAAGACGTTGAGATATCCAAGCAATCCATTTCTTAATTTTTGCTTTTATCTCAATCCAAGTACGCCAATCCATATTATCTGGACATACTGAACAAAATTTCCCATCTGGAGTTTTAATCCAACCAAAATATTTTTCATATTCTGATCCAATTATTCCCCAATCCATACAATAACCTTCATCTTCTCTAAATACTGGTAAAAAGTTTTCACATTTGCTAGTATTTTTAAAAAGATCTTTTATTGTATTACAGAGTTCGCCTCGTTGATCGAAGATTTTATCTCTATTTTCTTCCATTTATCGTCTTCTAAATAACGAATATTTATTATATCAAATAATTTTTCTGCTTCTTCCCAAGATATATGTAATTTACCTTGAATATCTGCAGTAACAGCAATTTTATTTAAATTACCATCTGGTTGAATATTCTTTATACTTATGAATTCTTTATATTGTTCATCAGTATATTGAATACTACTAGATTCTGTGTTTCTTTCTTCTATTTTACTTGATTCAATTTCTTTAGATAGAAGAGTAAATTCAAATTTAGTAGGATCTTCTAAAATCTGTTCAACTATTTTATGATCTCTTTCGATAAGACCATTAGCAAATGAACTTAGTGAAATACTATTTGTGATTCTTATAAATGGTTCCTTACCATTTAAAGACAAAATATATTTCTGTTCACTGAATAAGTCTTTAACAATATATACTCCTGCTTTCATTTCTTAATTGATTTATAATATGTGTCAATAACTCGACTTGCTGTAAGCAAATCAACTCCAAACTCTTCTTGGATTAGACGATTCTTTTCAAAATCATCATATGGTTCATCCATTATCTTCTTTAATTTCTCCTTTTCACCGGGATTATCAAAGTATATCCAAAATGTTAGTCTCATATTACTCAGGAATTAAGAATGGAATGTTTTCAAGTTTTAGTATCTCATTATATACTTTATTCCATTGTTTTGGAATATTGTATGTTTTATAAGAACTTCTATGCTTTTTGGGATTGTGGTAATAATCCCACCAAGATCTACTTAATACAGTGATTTGAGGAAATTTCTTACTTTTTCCTTCATTCTTAAGTAGTAATACAATGTTCGATTTACTGGTTATTAAACTCTTTGCAGATGTTGCTTTTGTTACATCTGCTCCTAAGTTCATTAACATTTTAAGGAAACTAACGACACTTTGTCGTGGTCCTGCTAGTATACATTCTTTATTAAATGATACTAATCTTTTTTCAGCTATTTTCTCATCCATAAGCTTTTTAAAATTATAATTGAATCGGATTATCTCCCCAGTTCATATTCCTTTTGTATAAAGGAATTTTACAATCAGTCATCAAGTTTGCATTATATAATGCTTTTGCAGTACCTTTAGGAACCTCAATCTGATGACCTTTTTCAGAATATCAATATCCCCATTTTTCACCTAATGTGTTAGTGCGTATTACTCTTTTAGGTTTAAATTGATATATGTATTCATCTCCAAATGTATCTACTGCTATGTAACTCATAATTAATATTTTGTTATCTAGGTGGGATTCGAACCCACAATCTCCTGATAAAATCCAGGGCTTTATCCAGTTAAGCTACTAGATATCCCTCACTTTCGTAGTTAGCACGTTGATTTACGCTGCTCCTAGAGCAGTGTAATCAGTGACAAATGTATTGCCATTTAAATTTAAAGTGAACCTATTTTACCTTTCACTATTAGTCAAATCCATGCAGCCCCGTTTGATCTTCTATATATCCTCACGTTAGTTTCCGCTACCTTCAAGCATACTCTTCGTTTTTCTTTAAACTAGAGAGTTCGGTTGATCCTACCTACTAAATAAGTCATTTTCATATGTTGTTCCTACGTCATATATAGTTTTAGAGCTACTATCAAACCCAGGCAGTGTTTAAAGCAACCTTACCCTTGAAACTTTTTGTTTATAATTATTATTTGTGGAGCTGGAGGGAGTCGAACCCTCGTCCTAATAGTTTCCAATAAACCTAATAAGATACGATACAGTTCTTATATCGTAAATACTTTTTAACTTTTAACCCCAAATTATTAAGTGTAGATAAAGAGAGATCACTCTCTCTTTACCTTATAAATCTATAGTAATAGTAAGAATTCTTTTTTATACGAGTGTATTCCTCTAAGAGTGCGCAATGCGACTTATGTCTTCCCTATAATACATATTTATCTCTTAAAAAAGAATGATCTTAGGCACGTGGCTCTCTACTACTATAGGAAAATGCCTTTGATAGATCTACAGAATTTGAAGTTTATCTTATCATCAAAAGATCATAAGCATCAACTTCGGCATATAGCTCTAATTCTGTGTGTGATTTGATATCATTACTATACTTAACTTACTTATGTAAGCCTATCACTAGGTCTTGACTCAAGGTTCTAGCGATTCAGCAGTTTCAGTTTATCGAAACTTTTCAAGTGATAGTAATGATCTCAGGCACGTGATCAGTGGCTCAGAATTTTCCACTCTGGCTCAAGGCTCTTGAGTATCTTGTTAATTCAAGATAATTTTATTCTACTCTAATTCGAATAATTAAATCGTGGTATTAATCTCTTTCTAGAACTAAATATACGGAAAGAGATTGGGAGACCTCTCGGACACTCCCAACTCTGATTTTGGAGTTAAATTACTGGATTAATATCTCCAATAATCCTCACCGTAGATAGCACGCTTAGCGTCACTGACGGCTTTATCACGCTTCTCTTCGGCTTCCTCGACAGCCTTATCGTATTTACGATAATCTCCGTCGGACTCAAAATTTGTTTTGGCTGTAGATACAGCTGTCAAAAATGCTTTTTGAGCTTCTTCTTTTTTACGAGCCATACGAAGCTCTTTTAATGCTCGATCTTCTGTAGACTCTGCGTTTGATAAACGACGTTCAACTTCACGGGTCTCTTGTTCTAACTTCTTTGCAGCGATGTTCTCTTTTGCTTTGTCTACTGCGGAAGTGTTTACTTTACCCTGATTGTTTTCTTGCTCTTGCATTTTTGCATCTAAATTAAAATCTGCCATAATTTTTAAAATTTTGATAAGTTAATAAAATTGATTTTTAAACTAAAATTGTTATTATTTACTTTTTAGTATTAACATATAATTCAAACCAATAATCGCTACCTTCTGATGTATTACTCCAGTTAATAGTGCCGTTAATAATTTCTCCATTACTAAAATTACTATGAGCGATTCTATGTACACATCTAATTAGTTTATTAGAGATATCTCCATTTCGCAATATTTGATTAGTGACATTTTTTACATATCTACCATAAGCATGGTTCTCTTTAAGAAATTGCTTAAAACTAGGATTCTCACTAATTGCGCTCTTTATTGATCCTTTTATATCTTTTTTACAAAGTGTAGAAGTAATAGGTTGTCCTCTAGTAGAAACATTACTAATACTAGCGGTATTACTTCGATAAATAAATTCTTCAAGCGCCATTATTTTTTATTTTTTAGTTTTTCGTATACTTTTTGGTATGCTACTTGAAATTCTTCTTTAAATATCTCTTTAAAGATATTACATTGAGAAGGATACATATTAACAAATTCTTCATCTGTTAATCGCCGACCTACAGTACCGTTGTCAATAACGGTCTTTCTGATAACTCTACCTTTTTCTTCTTTAGGTATTTTTATCACATTGTATCTTGTTCCAACTTTTCCATTGGAGCCACAAATTACTTTGTAGCGAGTAATTTCAGGTACAAAGGCTACTGTTACTTTTCCATCAGCCCCCTTCGTTTCTTTCTTTACTCCGGATTTTGTTTGCCCTACAGATAGTATCGCAAGTATGCGAGTGCTTACGTCTCTATCCTGTGCAAAACATACTACTTTTTCTTTTTTGATTGTAGCATTCGCCTTGCGAATACGTACAGTCTCTATTTTTCTTTTGCTTCGCATTTTAAATAAAATTGATTTTATTACTAGATAGTAGAATTGTATATTCTTTGTATTTTATTATATACTTCTTCTACTGATTCGATTACTCTTACACTAAAACCGCATTTAAGTAATACACAAGTGTACAACTCTTCTTTTGCTTCATCATTATTACAAGAGGCTAAACCTACTTTCTTAGGTAAATCTTCTCTTTCTGAAGTTGGAGTTATTGCAGCAATTTGTTCTATATCAATAAGTATACGTTCTTCATGATTTAAGTACGTAATCTTTTTTGATAGAGATTTGCTAAATGCGGAGAGTTCTATAACGTTTCTTATTTCCATGTTCTTAAATAATGAATCGTGGCATAGTCTTTGTTTTCTTATCGTATGCTGCCCCCTTTACTTTATTAGCGTACTATGCATCTTCACATAGCTTTGATTTGCTGTAGGACTCTGGGCTTATTCACGATTCGGGGATAACCACCATATTAATAAAAAATTAAATTATATGATAACTGGCGAGTAATCAATAAATTTCTTTTTTATTCTTAGTACCCTTTTTATAGGGTTCCATTTTAGGCTTAGGACGTCCTTTTTCAGAACGTCCTTGTTTTACTGCTTTACTTTCTTTCCACGTTTTAGACATAGCTCTTAAAAACTTTAACAATTTCAGGTAATGCCTCAATGTAGTTAATACAAAGATACTCTTTTTCCTCTTTTTTGAGAGGATTGTTAAATAAGAGAACTAAGTCTCTAGTAAAAGTAGGATTACGTAATAAGTAATTCTGTACTTCTACTTGCCATGTAAGACCTCCTCCAATAGATATTGGTGTACCTACATTCTGAAGTAAAACAGAAACTTGCTCGATCAACTTAGAATCGAATCTAGGAAATTGACGTTTCAGTTCTTCTTCATTTAATGAAGTAAGGAATTCTGGATTATCTCCTTCCTGTTCTTGCATAAAAACAAGAAGTGCTCTTTCAAGCATTTCTTTTACTTCTTGTTGGGACCAAGAAGTTGGAATCTGTACAAGACATAAATTATTTCCTGTAGTTCCAATAAGATGTAACTGTTTCATTTTTGATAAATTTAAGTTATAACTTTTAATGACGTCTCCGCATGTACAACTACGGAGAAGATTTTGATTGAACGATTGTTGATTAACAACAACTCATATTGTACTATGAGTAACTAATAACAAGTGTCATCGTGAAGTTTTACGTCTGCAAAATAAATATTAAAAAACTCTTACGTAAAACTTCTTAAAATCGGCTATCTAACATATTTTACGTTGTAGCAGAATTGTATTGCCAGTACAATTCTTATTAACGGCATGATTTTAACGTCCGCACGATCATAGTATTTGCAATTATTAGTACTAATTAGAACAATTGCCATTCTTCTTCTCCCGCATAAAAATACTACTTACGCCCCACATGCTTGTCATCTTCTGATGATCTAATAATAAAAATATGCACTACCTTCACAGGCAATGCATATAAATGAATTATAAGTCAGAAATTCAAAAAAGTTATTGCAATCATGATCATTTAATACTATCTATTACCATAACTGGTACTTTGACAGCTTTCTCACTTTCTTTTTCCGGCCTATTTACTTCAGTCTTTATTTCCACTTTAGCATTCTTAGCATCTGGACCTGTTATTCCCGGCATAACTTCTTTTAACTGCATACTAATATAATAGTTTGTATTACGGAGATACTCTTCAGCAATCTCTTCATACGTTGCAGTTGTACCTATTCTATTAAGAATAGTACGTACGATTTGTTCTGGAAGTTCCATACACAAATCATACAATTCCATGTTATGCTTTTCAACATTCCAGTCGTTAAGTCTTTCTTCCAAAGTAGTAATAATGACCTTAGTTTTAGTTGATTCTGAAGCTTCTTTAGCTTCTGTACCATGGTACTTATCGTACCCATACCACAGGATTCCTCCTAATAGTACGATGCAAAGTAGCCCAATGGCTACGTCTCGAAACTTGTTCATAGAAATAATTGATTTATTAATAAAACTGTGCAATATTGCCTTATTGATTGATGACCATTGCTTGAATATCTAATTTAATTTTAATTGATTCATTCTTCCAAGATATCATAGGAATATTTAATTGTATTCTATCTTCTTCAGATATCCGTGTATAATTAAAATTTCCTGCAAACTCATTCTCATTAGGACAGTTTAAATTAATCCAGTAATTTAAATCACCTTCAACATATCTTTTTGGCTTACTTGTAAAAAGATATTGTCCTCCATCTTCATCTACTGCGTACCAAACTTCTACTTTCATAAATCTTGTTGTTTTTGTTCTTCTTCGTATAAATATTTTTCTATTCTTTGAGATTCTTTATTAATTAAAATAAAGAACAAACCTAGTATAACACCCATACCTAATGAGGTTATTATTAACTCTCCTGTAATAGCTATGGTGTAGATACCCCCAGCTACTACTACCAATAGTAGTAACACATATAAAAGACATTTTAATGAAGATTTATTTATAGGATTCATAGGCCTGTAGAAATTGTTTATATGTACCTAGCATATCCATTAATAAACCACGGCATTTATGGAGATGGTTATATTCTTCTTCAGTAAGAATATATACTGAGCCTACTTTCACTACATTGTTATTAATTTCTTGGATATTTTGAGAATTAGAATTAGATTCATTTTGTTTCCAAACAAATTTAATAACATCTAAACAGTCTTCGTCCATTAATCTCGCAATTTTGCCAACTATTGTATTGTAAAAATTAATTGCGTCATTTTTATATGAAAATCTACTTAGATCGTAAAAGTATGATCCACAGTCTACAGCATCTTTAGCATCTCTTAGACTAATACAAAAGACTTCTTTTAATGTCTTTATCCATCTTAACTTGTTTGTAAATACTTCTGTTTTAGAGAAATCAAATTTAATACCTTTGTTCATGTTATCCATACTAATTTTATATTTTTAATTGTTAATAATAATCTAAAATAATCCTAAGTAGATCATAAGCCACTAACGCCGCCAAGCTGTTACATGTACCTACTTAGGATTTCAATTTAATCAGTATGTGTTTCACAACAGATACATGAATAGAGTTCTATAATTCAACAAGTTTGTCATTTTTAAAAGGGAGAAATAAATCTCCCTTACCTGATTATGGATAGATCTGTAAGAAACGATCTATATAACCGGGTTTTGTTGCAATATATACCCTATATCCTCCACCTAATTTAAATAGGTCAAAGTCTTTTTTGGGTATTTGCATAGCAACAGTTTCTACATCTTGTTTCCAATTTGCATCAAATACACGATGTAGTTGATTATGGAGATTATCCATATAACTGTACATACACTGTTGCTTGGATGCGATAGCAGTATTGATTACTATACCGTATCCTTTACTTAATTTATAAGCTAACTTAATTGCATCAAGCCAACTTAAATTAAGCTCTTTTTTAAGAGTCACAATTCTCTTATATAGAGATATACTACGACTCTTTTTTTTCTGAATTATTATTCTTATCATATTATTAAGTATTAATGATTCAGATTTCACAATAGGCATACAACGGTTCTGTCGTGACTTTCGTTGCCTTTAGGAGGTTATAATCAATGTTTGTAAAAATCTTTTAAATGACACACACGTGTTTCACAACAGATGTGTGTCTTACATTTTAACCAAAAGAATGTTACTGCTTTAATTCTTTTCTAACTTCATCTATAATACCATGAAAAACACTAACATTTACTTTATCCTTAAATTCAATATATGTAAATAATATCACACATATTGGATATAGGATGGGATCGTCTAACAGTATTAATAATATTATCATATAGATAAGTATTCTTAATACTAACCAAATGAATGATATTACCTTTCTCATATATTGAAATTTTAATAGACTCTGCATTTTTCAATTAGGCTTGTCACTAACTTTGGCTGCATTATATTAAATTAAAAAGAGAGTTGTGTATCACTTCATACACTGGGTGGTTTGTTATTCATGTTTAATAACCTTAACACCAAAATAGATACCAATTAGAGTTGGTATTATGTACAGTAATATGTTAGTTACTGCGTAACGTGGCTGACTTATTGTTATTACTATATAAAATAATAATACTAACAATAGTATACCAAATAGAATGTAATTGAGTGCTTTCATTTTCTTCTATATTTATTGTTAAATGTATCTACTGCTTTTTCTCTATTAGGAAAGGTAGTTATTACTAATTTTCCTTCTTTTTCGAGAATAATAGACCACTCGAAAGCGTGCTTTCCAACTAGGATAACTTTACGTCCTAGTGCATCTTCTACTATTGCCCTAACTGTGGCATCACAATTTGATCTGTGATATTTTCTTTTACTCATGATATTATTTATTAAATGAGTTTATTATTAAGTAACATATTCCAATAAATATCCAATAAGCTAATGACCATTCTAATATCATATCTAATATTGCTGATAATTTTGCTTTTGGATCTAATCCCATTGATAATAGGGATAAACATGACATTATGTAAAATCCTATTGTTGCTTTTGTTCCGTTACTCATTTGTTTCTATTTTTGAATCATTTATAACTGCAACACAAGAAAGATCAATGAGTACTTTCTTAAATTACGCTATATATTATATAAATTACTAATGGGTTTATTGTGAAAAAGAGAGAAAATGAGGGGAGAGAGGATGGTGTTTTACCACTCCCTCCCACTTACTCATTACAACTCATCGTCATCCACTATTTCACCCTCCAACAACGGATTAGACTTCTTCTCTTCAGCTGCCTTAGCTGCTTCTTTAGCTGCCTTAGCTGCTTTACGCTTAGTATCATATTCAACATAATCAACAATGCGCTGAGAATTGTTGTACAAGTTCTCACCACGCTTGATAAGACTTGCGTCAGACTTGATACATTCGCCTTCGTCAGTACACAGTGCATAGATGAAGACAGAATTATAGATGGAAGCTACTTTTACTTGCTTACCGTCTCTTTCCTTAGTCTCAGTGATGATTTTACCGTCATTGTCCTTGCGGATGAAGTCAGGAAAGCCTGTTACTTCAACACGACAGATTGGCATAACTTCACCAACAGTCTCCTCTAACAGCTTGAAGTATGTATCTTCATGCTCTTTGGTACTACCATATGCAGCCATTAACTGCATCACAACAGGTCTAGTTTGCTCTTGCAGCACCTTTCTTAGACCTGCTTGTCTGAACTCGCACACTGCATAGCGTGCTTTGCCGTCTTTGGAGGTTTTTACCTCTACTTTCGTAAGTTCGTAGTTCTTTACGTCTTTATCCTTGATAGACAAATCCATAGCATTTTACGGTTACCTATACACCATAAGGTTCCATTGACACATTAACTCTTTGACGGGGGGTTTCCCCTACTTGTTAGGAGAGGGGACTTGATATTGTACTGGTCCTCGCTTTCAATTATACCCACAAAAATATTTTTTATAAAAAATTTTTACAACACTTATTATTCATTTTCGTTCTCTAATTAGAATTTAAATAATAGCAATATGATATTTGAACAAGAATTAAAAGATAAAGGATTTGAAATTAAAGATAATCAACTCTATTATGAATTTAGTGACTTTGAGCTATTAAGAGCTAGAGTAAGTGAATGGGATTGCGCTGATGGTACTAAAGCTTTGAAAGTATCAGATCTTAGGTTAATGAATCCTATGGAGGAAGGTATGGCTCATATGATGATTTCATATTCACTTTACTTTAGGGATATTAACAAATTTTATGAATTATTAACACTTTTAGGTTATAAGATACGTTAAAAATAGTTAAATTATGTTAAAAGAATTAACAGTTAAAGAGGTAGAAGCTATCCTAAGTAAGGATAATAATGTGTATGGTATAGATAGTATTGGTGATCATGTATATAAAATACCAGGTTTAGGATACACTGGACCTAAAGGAGCTACTAGATTTGTAAATGAATTAAGGCAACAGGTTAATGAATTGTCTACGAAACTTTCGTAGATATATTAAATAATCATAAATAATGTTAAAATGACACGTTGTGAATGGCTAGAAGAACATGGTTTTATTAAGATAAAAGACCATTGGAATGGTAATTGGAACTATAGAACTTACCAAAAATATACGAAAATGATGATCTCATAGAAGTAGATATTGAAATAGATTCAGAAAATGATTTTATGGATGAGTATTTGGTAAATTGTGAGTTATTCTGTAAGAATAAAAATGGTACTCATGATAGCTTTACTCTAAAATAAAAATTTATTATTAAAGAAAATGGAACAAAATTAGATTGTAATACGTTACTACATCCAGAGTAGGATATAATAGTAGTTTAAAATGCAATTAGTAGTAATATAAACCATTACTCTTACTCTAGATAACTGCAGTATATAATATATTATTATCAAACTGTATCATGATGAATGAACCAAAATACTTAGAAATGATTAGACAAGGAGTTGTTAACATAAATGGTGATGATTTTAAAATAATCAGAGCATATGATGGATGCAGAGGGTGTTATTTTAGACAATTTGAAAACTTTAGTGGGTGTCTAAATAATGTTGCACAAGGTATTTGTTGTAGTGCTGGTGGTCACATTCTAAGAAAAATTTCAGAGTAATAGAACAAAAATTAATTAAGTACGTTTAGCCAGTATGGAAAATCAACAGGACATATTAAAAACCGTTATAGACGGTTTAGTGTATATCCCTACTAAGGATATGATAGTTAAACCCTTAGAGGATGAATACGTAGAGAAAGAAATTATTAAGCCAGTAGAGACTGGTAAAAAGGACGAAAATGGTTATGATATCAATGACACTGAAACAGTTAAAGAAAAAGTGTTAACTACATTCAGAAAAGGTATTGTATTACGTCTGCCATCTGGGTATCAGTGGCAAGATAAGAACGATCATCCTGAAGTAGGTGATGTGGTAGCATATCCTAGGAAAGCATCAATTGATTTTGATTTGTTCAAAGATAGTCAATTAATAAATCCTTATAATATAGTAGCCTTTGTAAAAGGAGAAAAATATTTTAAAGACTAAGCGTAGTCTTAATTAATCGTGGTTGTAGTTGGATGTACTAGGGGTTAGCATAAAGTTAACCCCTTTTTTATTGTATAAAATTTGCAACTTTTTTTGAATATTTGCGTTATGTGAATACGATTAAAGAAATGATAAATAACATGTTGGGTGAGTACTCAAAGTTCATTCAAATACAAGATGATGGTACAGTTAAGGTATTTGTTCCAGAAGACGTTAATAATCCTTCTATGAAAAATGCTACAGAATTAACATTATCTAAGAATGAAGCAATTAGTCTCATGGGTTTAGTAACCCAACCCAAACAATACGAAGTATGTGATTCTTCAAACAATTGCAGAATCATATCTGAAAAAGATCCTGATTTTGACGTAAATAAGTGGATTAAATTAGCACTTGGAACTATTAAAAAATAAATACTATGTCAGATTACCGAGTTACTATTACAACAGTCAGGGAAAAATGCCCATTTGATGCTAAACGGAAAAGCAAAGAATACTGCAAAGTATGTAAAGCTTGGAAAGATCCTTGTTCAGGATTAGGTATAGAAACTACGATTTCTTCAAGAAAAATTGGAGAAGATAAAATGAAAAAAATAATAAATATCATTAAATAATTATGATTACAGAATATAAAGTTATTAAACCTTTTGGTGTATTAAAATCAGGTGATATCCTTACTTTGGATAATGATATGTATACGTTCTCTGATGAGAAATCTTCTGACTCACAAAATTATCATTCCCAAGTAAACGTAGCTGTATCATGTGATATGATTGAGGAATATGCTAAAAGTGGTTTAGTTGAGCCAATTGAAAATGTTACTGTTGAATCTAATGATGAGAAGAAAATCAGACAGATTCGTACTATTATTGCTCAATTGAAGAATACTTACAATCAACGTAAGAACAATATTGAGAAAAAGTATCAGGAAGGTAAAATTCAAACTTGTGTGAAAGTAGAGCATGATACTGTATATTTCAATATGATGAAATTGTTAAATAAACTCGAGGCAATCATAAATGAATAAACTAGTAAAAACCGTATCAAATGAAGAATTGATACCAGAGTTTTTACAAGCGCTTAATGGAATACTTAGGTTAACTGATAGGGAACTTGAATTAATGGCTACACTTATTAAAATGGATATGGAATACGTTAAGGAACCTAATACAAATAAGAATGTAGCAAACAGATATAATAGAAAATATATCATTGAGAATTTAGGTATTACTAAGGATAACCTAAGTAGATACATTAAGTCTTTCAAAGAGAAGGGCATTTTGATAGCTGGACCTGCTGAAGACGAACTTAGCGTAAATAAGGCTCTGATACCAGTTGTTATTGGAGATCGTTTGCAACTAACGATAATACTGAGAATAAAATGAAATGTTTAGATATAAAAACAGGTTCCATTCTTATCTATAAGAAATATGGTTTACTAAAATGTTGGTGGAATAAATTAATGAGAAAAGAATTACCATTTAATAAGTATACTCTTTACTTTGGAAATTCTTCTATGTTTGTAGAAACCACGAACATCAAAGTAAAAGAAAAAGATAGATATATAATTTTAGAACCTATCAAACCATATAGTAAAAAGGAAGAAAAAGCTCTTAAGTTAGAAGTAGTAGAACACGTTATGATGAACAACGACACAAAGGATGTGTTTAGTGTGATAAATATAATTAGACCTTCTACAATAGACGTAGAATCATTTACAATCGATGGTTTGCTTAAAAATAAATACTATAGAATAGTATATGATTCAAAAGGAAAAAACTTCTAATATCTATATACAATTAGCAAATAAATATAATATTCCACATCAAGTAGTAGAAGTAATTTGTAATCACCCGTTTAAATTTGCAAATAGAGTTATTTCAAATGATGAAGATACTAAAACAATAATGTTTGGGTATTTATTCAAAATCAAACCAAAAAGAAAGTATGAAAAAACCAGAGAGAATGAAAAACAAAACAACTAAAGCTTTTTTATATCAAAATCTATATCCTGTAAATCTTTATGTTACTACTCTGGATGATTGGGAAGATGCTTGTGATTTTTTTGATTTCTTTCTTACTACCAAAGAACTTAGAAATGATGAACCAGAAAGAGATCGTCCCAAACTAAGTAGTGTAATGGGAGCTACGTTCTTGGTCAGAGAGAAATATTCTAGAGCTGTTGGTATATTAATAGTACTAGATGATTTCCATTGTTCTACTTTAGCTCATGAATCAATCCATTATGCAGATGCTGTATATGATTATTTATCAATGAATGCAGAAGGATATAATGAAGGAAATGAACAATATGCTTATTTAGTTACTTGGTGTGTGGAACAACTTGAAGATTTTATAGAATGCAAAAGGAAGGAAAAAAGAATGATAAGAAAGATGACAAAACAAGATGGGAATTAATGCCTCTTGATTGTCTTGAAGATATTGCCAGAGTATATACAGAAGGAGCTAAGAAGTATGGAGAAAATACATGGCAATATCTTGATAATGGTTATCAAAGATACAAAGGAGCTCTTTTAAGACACTTGTATAGATCAGAAAACGAAACATTCGATGAAGAAACAGGATGTAGACATTTAGCTCAAGTAGCATGGAACGCAATAGCATTACTCTGGTTAAGTAAAGCTAAAGAACCTGATTTAATTGACAAGTTTTCATCAAATGTTTTTGGTGGTATTAAAAATGAAGAAGTATTCAATAGTTCATTATTACCAGATAATAATATACAAGATACATGTGGAAGTAGAGCCAATGAATCAAATGAAGAACTTGAAGACTTATTTCACGAATTTATAAAAGAAGAAGAAAGACGAGAAGCTGGACAGAATTCTGTGGAATCAAGAAGTGATGTTGATGTACCTTCAACAGATACTAAAGGAATCAAGCAAAAGTCAATTTCTTGAAGATTACAGTGCAAACTTAGCAGCACAAGCAACAGAAATAATATTAGGACACAATATAGTAAGAAAATAATATGGAATTAAAATTTAAAAAATTACAAGAAGACGCAGTATTACCTAGTTATGCTAACCCTAATGATGCTGGTTTAGATTTAACAGCAGTCTCCTTTACTCAGGAATTTGATAAGAGTGGTAAGTTAGTATTGGTATATCATACAGGTTTATCCGTAGAGATTCCTGAAGGTCATGTGGGTTTGATCTTTATGAGATCATCAGTTTCTCAGAAGTCTATGTCAATGTGTAATGCTGTAGCTGTTATAGATTGTGGTTATAAAGGTGAGATTCTTGTTAAGTTTAAGATTACTACAGATGCTCTTCCTACAATTTATCAACCTGGTGAAAAGATTGCTCAGTTAGTAGTAATGCCTTATCCGAAGATGGAGCCTGTAATTGTAGAGGAATTAGCAGGTGAAGATCGTGGTGGTGGATTTGGTTCAACTGATAAGAAAGAAGAAGATGAGAATGCAGAACAGGGACGAGAAAGCGGAGCAACTGAAGGAGATAATCAATCAGTACAGTAAAAATCCAAAGTATGTTAATGCATTTTATACTAAGCAAGAAGTAATAGATGCATTGAACAGACATTATAGAAATAGATACATTAAAATAAATTTAGATTAATATGAATACGTATATTTATACAGGTGGCAGCTCATTGTTAACAATGAAGGATAACGATATTAAGAATTTTGATACTATTAGTAATCATTACTTAAATATTGATTGGGCTTGGGTAATTGAGGAAGATGGTACCTTTGTAGCTAATGAAAAAGAATATGATGTAAAAGCTGGTGATGCAATCTTGGTTCTCTATGCTAGTTATAGAGAAGAAGAAGTACCGGTTAAAGATAGAAGAAAAGTTAGAGACATCGTTATCATAAGAAACGAAGACTTATACAATAACTTCAAATTAAATAAAAAATACGAGGAATCTCAAAACAGTGGAAATTGTATCAAAAGTTGCTGTCCAGAGGCACCTTGCAGTGAATGTTAATCTATGAATTTAGCAGATATAGTTGGTGGACAAGTGGTCATACATCCAGACATGTTGGCCATTCCACCATTTAAAAAACTTTGGGATTCATTTAAAGATAAAGATTTAGCAACAAAATACTTATGGTACATAGTACTTAAAAACAAATACGATTCTCCTTATGTAGAAACTATGGAAAGAGATCTAATAGAACCTACATTAAAAAAGGAATTATTTGGAAATGAAAACTATGAATTACCAGAGATAGTAACACAAGCAGAAGATAGTTGGAAAAGCAGAACATATTCCTTACTTGAGTATATGTTAGATGGATTACTATTGAAACTTGAAGGTGCTGCTAAATACTATCACTTATCTAAAGATGACGAAATGGATTTAGATTCTATTAAAAAGCTTACAGATGGTGCTAAGAATATGGCTGGAGTAATAGAATCAATTGTGAAACTTAAATCTCAAGTAAGAGCAGAAGAGATTAAGAATAGCAAAGTTAGAGGCGGTGGAGAAATGAACCCATTTGAATTACCAAAAAAGAAGTTGTAGAAAATACGACACAATAAAAGACATTATAAAAACCTGCCCGTTAAGGGCTTAAAGAAATTGCAATTATGGCTAAGACTAAAACTAGTAAAAAGAATACTAAACCGACAATGATTATTTTTGACTTTACTGAGGTATATAACAACATGAAAGCAGAGCAAGAAAGAGATTTAGCTGAAGCTGCTGCTTATGCTATATCACACATGGATGAAAAAACAGAAAATAATCACACTACTAAAACTAGTTTATGGCAGAAAATTAAGAACCTGTTTAAACGAAGAAAGTAATTTATGATTGATTTCACAAAGAAAATCAAAAATTCTAATAAATTCAGAACCTCGGCTCTAGCTTATATAGAGTCGGGGTCTTATTGTTCATATCCCAAAGGTACATCAGAGTATTTCAATTTTTGGGAAACAGAGGCCGATAGATGCATTAATGGTTATACTGCAGATGATGGGGACTACATCACTGGGTATAACTATTTTTATTTAAACTATTGCCCAATTCAAAGAATTGTATATAAAAATAAAAAGAATAAACAAGGGCAAGAAGAGTTAATCAAAGTAAGAGAATTAGCATTTCCAGACTTTTATGATTATGATTACTACTATTTTCAAGCTATTGAAAGTGCACAAGATCAAGGTAAACACTTGTGTGTGGCAAAAGCTAGACGTAAAGGTTATTCCTATAAAGGTGGTTCTATGCTTTGTCGTAATTTCTTTTTGATACCTGGTTCTAAGTCTTATGTATATGCATCAAATAAACAGTATCTTACTGATGATGGTATCCTTACTAAGGCTTGGGATTATATGGACTTCATAGATGAAAATACAGCATGGGGTAAGAAACGACAAGCTGTAAATACTAGCATGCGTCGTAGAGCTTCTATGATTGTAACTGATAATTTTGGTAATAAAATTGAAGTTGGTTATAAATCAGAGATAATAGGTGTATCATTGAAAGATAACCCAGATGCTGTACGTGGTAAAGCAGGTATGTTAATACTTTGGGAAGAGGCAGGTACTTTCCCTGAGCTTAAAGCTGCATGGCAAATTGCTAGACCATCTGTAGAACAAGATGGTGTTGCCTTTGGTCTGATGATTATGTTTGGTACTGGTGGTGATGAAGGTCCTGCAGTAATGACATTACGTGAAGCATTTTATAATCCTAAATCATATAACTGTATAGGTTTTGAGAATATATGGGACGATGGTATCCAGAGTAAAGAATGTGGGTTCTTTATACCTCAACATACTAATTTGGATATACGTGATGAAAAAGGTAAACGATTGTACATGGATGAAGATGGTAACACTCTTCATGATAAAGCAAGGCAGTTTATTTTAAATTTACGTGAAGAGGAATTAAAGGAGGCTACTAGTTCTCAACAAATAGATAGATACGTAGCAGAACACTCTGAATCCCCAGCAGAAGCATTTACTGAATTATCTGGTAACATATTCCCAAAAAAAGAATTACAAAAACAATTAGCAAGGATAAGAACTAATACTAAATTACAGAATCATAAACAAGTAGGTACTCTTACTCTAGTTAATGGAGAGATAATTTGGAATATACAGAAAACAGGAGACATAACCGAATTCCCATTACCAAAGAATTCTGATCCTACTGGTAAAATAGTTATATGGGAACACCCAGTTAAAGATGCACCATTTGGTTTATATATAGCTGGTATTGACCCATATGATCACGATCAATCAGGTACTAATTCATTAGGTTCTTGTTTTATATATAAACGTTTTCAAGACTTTGAATCATATTCAGATATCATTGTAGCAGAATATACAGGTAGGCCAAAAACTGCTGAAGAGTTTTATGAAAATGTTCGTAAGTTACTTATTTACTACAATGCAAAAGCAATGGTAGAAAACCAAAACACTGGTTTATTTACTTATTTCAATAACAAACATTGTAGCCATTTACTTGCTGATCAACCAGACATCATTAAAGATATTGTTAATAATTCTACAGTAAATAGACGAAAAGGATGTCATATGAATAGAGAGATCAAACTTTGGGGAGAAGGTAAGATCAAAGAATGGCTGGAAGAACTTAGAGATCAAAAGCAATTAGGTTTAAATACTGTACTATCTGAACCATTCCTTGAAGAACTTATTCAATATAATGACAAAGGAAACTTTGATAGGGTTATGGCATTTATGCAGGTAATGGTCTATAGAGAACAATTGTATAATATACAAGTAAAGAAGAAAGAGGATGTTGAAAAGAAAATGAGATTGTTTGATAAACCGTTGTTTAAAAATACAGATGATTCATTTACATTCACGCCTTTAAATAATAACACAACCACATTTATGTTTACTAATTAATATGGAAAGAACAGTCAACTCATTTCCTATCCAAAGACTACCACTCAGTAAAAAAACCGAAGAATGGCGAAAAGACTGCGTGGATTACATTATTGGAATATCTGGCATAGCTTCGTCCGAAAGTATACCTGATGAAGAAGAAATGCAAAGCTATTATGATTTATATAATAGTATATACAATGAAAAAGACCTAAAGTATGTTACAAATCCTTTCAATCAAGATGATGGCTTTCCAGCAATGGCACAGGATTATAATATCATACGTCCAAAAGTAGATCTATTATTAGGTGAAGAAACAAAACGTCCATTTAACTTTAGAGTGTGCCGTACTAGTGATATTGCTAGTAGTGAAGTACAAGACAAAGCTAAACAGATGCTGTTGAATTATATGCAAGCTGCTATGCTTGCTAAATTAAGCCCAGAAGATCAAGCTAGATTTCAAGAAGGATTACAAACAGGCGAAATTCAAACACCAGAACAAATACAGAAGTATTTAACAAAGGATTACAAAGATGCAGCAGAAACAACAGCATATCAAAGTCTATTATTCTTACTTAAGAAAGAAAACATTTCCCATGAATTTATGAAAGGCTTTAAAGATGCACTTGTTGCAGGACTTGAAGAGTACTATGTAGGAATTAGAAATGGTGAACCAGTTATTAAAAGAATTAATCCTAAAGATTTTAAATATCCTGCAGAAGAAGGAATTGAATTCATTCACGATGCATCTTGGTGTTGTTACAGATCATTAATGTCATGGAGTCAAATATATGATCAGTTTTATGATAAACTGGATGAAAAGCAATTAAATGAATTGTTAGAAATAGTAGATCAAAAACCTACATCTGGATTTGGTCCAGACAAAAGTCCAGTAGATGATTTTGTTCATTATAACTTAAAATCATACAATAAATTACCAGATCATAATCCTTATGGAGATCCAGATAACATTGTAGTTTATCATGTATGCTGGAAATCACTTAAAAAGATAGGGTTTGTTACAATAATAGATCCTGAGACAGGTATGCCAGATGAAATACAGGTAGATGAATATTATAAACCTACTGGTGAAGAAATCAATGTTGAATGGAAATGGATTATTGAAGCATGGGAAGGATACAGAGCAGGCGATGATCTTTACTTTGGTATGCAACCATTAGAGTACCAATTCCGTAGAGGAGACAATTTAAATAGTGCTAAATTACCATACACTGGTGCAGCTTATAGTAATACAAATACTAAAGCTAAATCATTAGTTGCTATCATGAAACCATTACAATACATGTATATCATACTTTGGTATCGTCTTGAAATGGCAATAGCTAGAGACAAAGGAAAAATACCTGTAATAGATGTTACTCAAATACCTAAGAGTATGGGTATAGATGTAGATAAGTGGATGCATTACTTAGGGGCACTTGGCGTAGCATTTGTCAATCCATACGAAGAAGGTTGGGACATTCCTGGTAGAGAGGGTGGTAAACCATCACCATACAATCAGTGGACTTCTATTGATGCAAGTATGTCTAATACTATTAATACGTACATTCAATTACTTGCAAAGATTGAAGAAATGGTATCTGAATTGTCCGGAGTAACAAAGCAAAGACAAGGATCTATTTCTAGTAATGAGCTAGTAGGTAATGTAGAAAGATCTGTAGTTCAATCTGCTCATATCACTGAACCGTGGTTTTGGTTGCACAATCAGATTAAAACGCACGTATTGTCAATGTTATTAGATAGTGCTAAGTTTGCATGGAAAGATGACAAGAAATACTTAAATTATATATTTGATGAGGGTACTAGAACATTCTTAAGAATGGATGACAATTGGTCATATGAAGACTTTGATATTTTTGTAACTGACAGTACAAAAGAAAGTCAAGCCATTGAACAACTTAAGAGTCTTGTACAACCAGCTATGCAGAATGGTGCATCATTGTTAGATGCTGCTGAAATATTTACTAGTGACAATCTGAGTGTAATTAAATCCAAATTACAAGATATAGAAAACAACAGATTGGAGCAACAACAAGCAATGCAAGAACAAGAAAATCAACAACAGCAACAGCTTGTTGAAATGCAGAATCAAGTTAAGGAAGAAGAACTTATGCTTAAAGAAGCTGAACTTGATCTTACTAAATATAAGATTGATCAAGACAATGCTACTAAGATTACTGTAGCTCAATTAAATGCTTATAGAGGATCTGAGAATATGGATCAGGATATGAATGGTATACCAGATCCTATTGAGATTGGTAATCAAGAAATAGCTAGACAAAAAGCTGTATCTGATGCTATGAGCAAACAAATGGATTTAGCTAATAAAGCTAGAGCTGAAGAAAATAAGAAAGAACTTGAAAAACGTAAAATTGCTGCACAAGAAAAGGCTGACAAGTTAAAAGCTACAATTGAAAAAGAAAAAATAGCTCTTGAAAATAGAAAATTGCAAGAGGCTAAGAGGTTGCAGAAGATGAAAGATGATGCAGCTTATAAGAGAGAACAATTAAAAGCAAAAACTGCTTTAAAAAATAAAGTAGTTGGTGAATCTAAATCTAAAAAATAGGAGGACTAATTATGGCTTGTAAAGGAGGCTCTAAAAAGGGCGGAAAAGGTAAACCAGGTAAGACAGGTAAATAAATATTACTAGTATGAAATGGAAAGATTTATCTCTTAAAGAGAGAAAACAAATATACGATAGTGTCAGGGCAAATAACCCTGATGCTACGCATCTTGATATCAAGCAACAATTTGATTCCATTCCTGCATATCAAGATGGTAAAGGTAAGACCATAAACAAAGCAGATTTACCACCTGAATATAGGACTGGTACTCCTGAATACTTTGAAAGACAAAGGAAAATATCAGGTGCAGTTAATACAGTTCAACCAGAAGCCTATATTACTCCAGCTGGATACATTAAAGATGCAGTTAATTTTATTGAAGATTTAGGTAAGGGAGATTATGCTGGAGCTGCTATTGATGCTGCAGGTAGTAGATCATATCTGTTGAATCCTACAGAAGCTAAAAGTCATATGTTAACTCTAAAGAGATCATTAAAAGACTCTGGTAAAATTACAAACTGGAGTACTCCTGTAGACGAAAAGATGATTTTGGAATATATGAGAAATCCAACATCAAATAAAATGGTTAAGAATCAATATGATTTGTATAGAAATAAAAACGAGTATATTGATAGACTAAATAAATTAATTCCTATGGAAATTTTAATTCCATTAGGTGGTGCTGGATTTATAGGTAATGAACTAAATAAAGAATAATCAATATGGAAAATTTATACCCAGTATACCCAATTCCATCTTATAAAGATGGAGGTATACATATCAAGAAAAAGAACCGTGGTAAGTTTACGGCAGCAGCTAAAAGAGCAGGGATGGGGGTTCAAGCGTATGCCAAAAAAGTATTAAAAGACCCAAATGCAAGCCCAACTTTAAAGAAGAGGGCAAATTTTGCTAGAAATTTTGGAGGCAGAAAGAAAAAATAACAATTACAATCTAATTATAATTAATTATGGAAAACAATAGTAACGATACACTATTTGGATTTACAGCTATAACTGATATGTTTACTGAACAAGTTGGCAACAACATTCATCAAGATGATGATATTGATGATGAAGAATTAGAGAGACTGAAACAAGAGTCTGCTAAAGCTAGACCTGCTACTCCTGGATCTAAAAATAAAAAGACAGAAGAAATAGAAGACATCGAAGAGGAAGAGGAAACTGAAGACATCGAAGAGGAAGAAGTAGAAGAGTCTAAAAAATCTAAAAAAGCTTCTAAGAAAAAGGATAAAGAAGAGATTGAAGAGGAAGAGGAGACTGAAGAAGAGATTGAAGAAGAATCTGAAGAAGATGAGGTTGAATCTAAACAAGTATCTGCTTTATTTGATGCAATCGCTGAAGAATTGGAATGGGACTTTGATGAAGAAGACGAAGAAGAAAAACCAAAGACTGTAGAAGAATTGGTTGAGTATTTTAAAGAAGTAATTGAAGAACAATCTACTCCAGAATATGCAAGTGAAGATGTTGCAAAATTAGATGAATTTGTTCGTAATGGTGGTAAACTAGAAGACTATTTCTCTATTACTCCGGACATCGATATTGATAATGTTGATATTGAAAATGAGAATGAACAAAAGACAGTACTAAGAGAATTACTGGCTAGAAAGGGTTACAGTGATAAACAAATTGCTAAGAAAATCGAAAGATTTGAAGATGCCGGAGTATTAGAAGATGAGGCTAGAGATGCTGTTGAGGAACTTCAGGAGATTGTTGCGAAAGAGAAAGAAGAGCTATTAGAGCAACAAAGAATCAAAAAGGAGGAAATGGTACAGCGCCAACAAAAGTTTTTTGACGACGTTGTCGGTGAAATAAAGTCCTTGGACAGTATACGTGGTATTAAGATACCAGCTAAGGACAAGAAAGAATTATTGGCTTATATATTTAAAGCCGACGCTAGTGGAAAGACCCAGTACCAAAAAGACTATTCCAAGAGCGTAAAGAATTTAATAGAGTCAGCTTATTTTACAATGCGAGGTGACACTTTGTTAGATGCTGCCAAAAAACAGGGTACTAGCTCTGCTATTAAAAATCTGAAAAATAGTCTCAGATCAACAGGCGTTAGTAAAGGTACTAAGAGAATTAATACAAGTTCATCTAACTCTATTTTTAGTCGTGCAGTACAACTACTTTAATTAAAAATAAATTACTAACATTTATATGGATAACGGAATTTTAAATAATTTACAGATCGGTAGAGGTAAATGGTTCTCAGATCTTGTTGATGAGAATATGATTTCAAATGCAATGCTTACTAGACCGTATGAAGTAACTCGTGTTATTTCTTATGTATTCGGTTCTAAAGATGATGGTTATAGCACTTCTTTGGATGCAATTACTGGTGGTCTTGGTAATGTAATGACAATTGACCAAAGAGACTACGAATGGTCTGTAATGATCGATAGCGATAGAGCTGTGACGATTCGCTCTGCAAAATGGCAGGGAACAGAAATCACTGCTGCAAATGCTGACACAGTTATGGCAGGTTTGGGTAATACGCCTATCATGTTGTGGTTAGAGGACAAATGGTTTGGTCCTGGTGCAATTTTGGAATTTGATAATAGAGAGTATCAAGTACGTGTTTCTGGTGCTCCTTATCAAGATGGTAATGAATGGGTTTATACTTGTTTCATTGCAGATGGTCAATCTAACTCTTATATTCCTGGTGAATATTTGTTAGCTGGTCGTCAAGTATCTCGTTTGGCTTCTGCTTACGAAGAATACAGTGAAGAGGGTGATATCCTGAATTATAATACTCATTTCAAGATGAGAAACTTCTTGTTTACAACTCGCTTGGATTATGATATTACAGGTACAGCTTATTCTACAGTACTTTGGATTGCTTTAAAAGATCCTAAAACTGGTAAGACTTCTTATTTGTGGTCTGACTATCAGGAATGGAAGGCAATGCGTGAGTGGTCTAAGAGATGTGAGAGAATGATGGTTTACTCTAAGTCTAACGTAAATAAAGATGGTTCTACTTCATTGTTAGGTACGAACGGCCGTCCGGTTTACATTCCTGCAGGTTTGTTGCAACAGATTGCTCCGTCTAACAGACGTTACTATACTGAGTTGACTCCGGAGTTGTTGGAAGACTTCTTGTTTGACTTGTCTTACAATATCTTAGGTACTAACGAACGTAAATTTGTTGCTTTGACTGGTGAAATGGGTATGAAAGAATTTGACCGTGTATTGAAACAAAAAGCAGCTACAATGAACTTGATTGATACGAAGTTTATCAGTGGTTCTGGTCAGGCTTTGGTTTTAGGTGGTCAGTTTGTAACATACAAGATGACAAATGGCATCGAGTTGACATTGAAACATTTCCCGTTGTATGATGATCCTACTTATAATCGTTTGTTACATCCGGTATCTGGTAAACCACTGGAATCTTATAGAATGACATTCTTGGATCTTGGTAGACGTGATGGTCAAGCTAATATCGTTAAGGTTGTTCGTAAGGACCGTGAGATGGTTATCTGGAATACTTCAGGTTCTGTAGCTCCGGGAACTGGTTACTCTAAGAATAAATCCACAGTAAGATCTAATGCAAAGGACGGTTACTCTGTTCACTTCTTAGGTGAAATGGGTATCATGCTTCGTGATCCCAGGGCATGTGGAGAACTTATTATGGAAGTTGAAGATTAATAAAACAGGGGTGATTAAGTTCACCCCTTTTATTTAAAACTTATAAATTATGGATATTATATTAAAATTCGCCCGTACAAATCCATGGGCTGGAATAGCTAAGTATAAGAATTGTAAAGATTATATCAGTACTTACTGGACAAGATCTGGTAATAGATATACTGGTTTAACCCCAGAAGATGCTAGACGTTTGGAGAAAGAAATGGGATATGAAGAAGGACATTTATCTCCACAAAGTGGATTCTGGAAAACATATGCAATCGGTTTAGGCGCAAGAGATAAAGTTTTACATACAGAAAGGCCTGAAGATGAACTTGCATATTTATTTTTAAAAGGACACAAAAGAGTAGCAAATGGAATCAATAATCTTAAGCCTACTCATGATTATGTTCTTGTAAATAAAGAAATTGAAGCTGAAGAAGCTAATAAAAGAAACAAAGCTAAACGTGAGGCATTCTCTGAATTTAACAAGATGTCAATTGAGGAAATGCGCAAATGTTTACGCTTATATGGTCACAAGACTGATAATATCAGTAACGAGCTAGTTGAAAGTAGTTTGTTTGATCTTATTGAAAATGATCCTGATAAGTTCTTCTTGATTTGGGTAAACAACAAAGTAAGAGATACTCAATATATCATTGAAGCAGCTATTTCAAAGAATGTAATTCGCAAGTCTAAAAACATCTACTACTATGGTACTGACATTATTGGTAGAAGTTTGGAAGATGCAATTGCTTCATTGAATGATAAAAAGAATCAGGACATTAAAATGACTATACTTCAAGAAATAGAATCTAAGTAAAAGTAAACATGACAGTATTAGAAGCACATATAGCATTTAAGATTGAAGCGGACAAGAATGCCGTTAATATTGGCATATCTGGTTGTCCATCTTTTTTGCCTGAGGAAATTGATTATTGGTTGTATACAGCATATCTAAGTAAGATAGCTACTAAAGCTACTGGTAATAATACTCTTAGAATACCATTTGAAGGTAATGTAAAAAGAGTAGCAGACTTAGAAGGTTTAGTAAAAACTGATAAGGGATTGTCTTTACTAAGTGAACCTATAAGTAATAGACTAACTATGAATAATTTCAAATCCAGCATTACTTATGGTAGTGATACTCAGGAGAAACGTATGTACTTCTTAGAAGGAATTTTACATTTTGGTAGTAATAAGATAGCTACAATAAAACTTATTAGTCATGAACAAGCTACTAAATTCTTAGAAACTTACAACAACAAACCTTGGATCGAGGAACCTGTAGCAATACTAGAGGATAATAAGTTAATAGTATTTATAGATAGGGATCTTATGGTAGGTCCCTATACTATAGATATTACTTATTTAGCATATCCGAGAAAGATTAATAATCAAGATATTACGTCTACTCTAGACGAAATTCCAGAGTATATGCAATATGAAGTAGTTAAACTAGCTGCTGACATGGCAATTGAGAATATTGAATCTCCAAGAACTCAAACACATCCACAGTACGTAGCACAATTATCAGAATAGGAGGTATAGATGGACGCAAAAAATATGCAAATGGAATTTGAGCGCAGGATACAATTAATAGATTCTACTCTTACTATAGACCAAAAGCCTAATTCTGATCTTATATTTTCGATACTAAATGAAGCTCAAGATAGATATGTAATGATGAACTATGTTGGTGATGATCAGATGGAAACTGAAACCAACATACATACTAGAAATACAGATTCTATTAAGAGTTTATTAGTAGAAAAAGAGTTAACCGCAACAGGTACTACTCTTAATGGTTTCACAAGATACAGATTACCATATGTATCTACTGAAGAATATTTCTTATATGTACATTCTTTTAGTAAAGTAAAAGGTACATATAAACAATACAAAGATTTTGTTAGAGTAGATAATCAATTAGTTAAGTATAGGGATCTTGGTAAGTTTATTAAAACTGCATACAATACACCTATTGTTAGACAACCTGCTGTTGCATTAGTATCAGATCCTACTACTAAATATAATTATATAGAAGTAGCAGTGGATTCATATACTACATTAGGTAATGTTACATTGACTTACTACAGGAAACCATTAAGATTCAATACTACTAATGGGGCTAGTAAATGTGAACTACCAGAATCAATTCATAGTGAAATTGTAGATTTAGCAGTTAATATGTTTATTACTGAAGGTAAATATAGATTACAAGTAAAACAACCAAATGATCAACAATAATGAAGTATATTGAGTTACAAACCGCTTTTGAATTAGAGATAGATCAATTAGACAATAATCTAACAAAACCTACTACTTCAGATATTGAGTATTGGTTAATGGCTGGGTTAGATAAATTTATTAAAACTAGATACTCCGGTATCAATTTTAAGCAAACTGGATTCGAACAAGATCAAAAAAGAATAGATGACCTGCGTACATTAGTTACTAGAAAGTCTTATCAATTCACTACATATCCAGAAGAATATTCAGTTACTCTGCCGGATGATTATATGTTTACTGTAGGAGAAACAGCTGTAATATTTAGTTATGACCATTGCTGGCCTGTGGGTCCAAGTGGTCAACCAAGAACTAAAAATGTAGATGTGTTAGAAGCTACAGTAGAAAATATTGACAGACAAAGACAAAACACTTTGTCAGAATACAGATTACATGGTAGATCCGCCAGACCATTAAGATTATATGAAGGAAATGAAATTCATTTATATACAGACGGAAATTACAATATAAGAAATTATATTCTCACTTACTTGAGAACTCCTAAAAAGATTAGCCTTACTGATGCACCATTTGATGAGTACACAGATATGCCAGTTGCAACTCACAATGAGATAGTTAAGTTAGCGGTAGAGTTGTATTTGGAAAATAAGGCTAATCCAAGATATCAATCGTATATGAACGAAGTTAGTACAATGGAATGATTATACGAATAGTTTAGTTTGACGAGGAAATCTGAAACACGAAAGTAGAAGAACTAATCAAAATGTTAAGCTAGACGTCTATTTAAGTTTAACAATAAAAAACAATAATTATGTTACAACATGTGAACACAGTACTTATTGGTACTGAAGCACCTGCATCTTATACGACAGCAGATAAATTGACAGAAGGTCAAATTGCATTATTTGATCAAAATAGAGCAATTGTAAAAGATGCAACTGGTGCTAAAGCTGCTAGTTCATTGTATATCGGTGTTTGCGAAGGCAAAGAAGATGTTTACAATGAAGCAGGTACAAAATCAACTAAGTCAGTTATTCGCTTCTCAATGCCTATCATGAAAGGTTCTAAACCTCACATGGTATTTAGTAAATATGTAGCTGCAGCTGAAGATAAAATTGTAATCACAGCTACTAATGTTACTCCGGAAGTTGGTCATCGTTATGTATTACGTTTAGTGTACAATGACATCTATGAGGCACCTGGGCAATTTACTCATACTTATGAAGTAATTGCAAAGAATACTAATGCAACTGATTTGATTACAGCTTTCAAAAACAAAATCAACAAACACAAAGAAGCCAGAGTAGTAGCAACTAGTGATGCTGCTGTTCTTACATTGAATGCTAAGGAAATGCCGTACAACGAAGGTATTATGTTAGACTCAAATTATTCTCAGGTTTCTGTGGGAGCATTTATGTGGAAAACTATTCCTTCCGGTTTGTTGAGTAATGTAATGTATTCTATTGACAATTTAACGATTGCTAAAACTCAAGGTACTCCAGGTAAGGGTAATCCGAAAATTGTTCGTGATCGTGAAAATGCAGCTCTTGGTTACAGAGGTATCACACACCGTGCAAATGGTATATATCCGTGCATTGCTCCTGAGTTGAAAGCCGATTTAAGTGCTACTTACGATACATTGTCTATCGAATGGGATAATAAATATCTTAGTGATGATAATCAATATATTAAAACAACTCCATTAGCTTGTGAATTGTATGTAAATGCTGGTAAACTTGATGACTCTGCATTTATGACAGCTTTAAAAGCTTTTGTAGAAGTTGCTTAATCAAAAAATATAATTCAAACCAAAAAGGGGATTGGGAGTAATATCCCTTTCCCCTTTTTATTTATATACGATTGATATGGAAATGAATGAATCATTGTATTATGCAGAAATAAAACTGCTAACTACGTATTGCCACAACTGCCTAGATAACAAAATGAAGGATAAAATAATGATGTTTCTGTTTAAGAAAACACTTTATGATAATGCTACTACTTTGAATCTTGCAGATGATGCAGAACAGTATTATAATGAAATGCTGAATTTACTTGATATGAGAACGTGTAATTGTACTATTGATGACTGTAAAAATTGTAAAGATGGATATTGCGAATTATGTAAATAAAGTTGGTAAATTGGTTAATCAGTCTACAAAGTACAATGTAAAATTGGATAGAGTTTCGATTACAAATCTAGTACTATTGTTGCATTTAGATAAATTAGCTAAATGGGCAGCTAATAATTTAAATGACGAAGAGTTTCCTATTACTCAGGACGACGTAGATAAAATTATAGGGTATCTTCATTGCTTAAAAAAACAAATGAATTTCTATCCAGAAAAAGATATTGATTCTGATTGTATATTAACTGAAGTAAAGGAACATATAATCCAAGAGTAATATGAATAAAAAGATATCACAATTTGAACTAACAACTAAACTGCAAGAGCAAGACCTCATTACCCTTGTACAAGATGGTAGTAATAAAAATATTACTAGTGGAAGTTTTACTACATCACTATCAGGTACATTTGCTACTAATGAGAGAGTAGATGCTGTAGAAGAAGATGTTGAGATACTAGATACTAAAGTAAATGATAATTATAAAGATCTTAGTAATAAGATAGTAGAAGGAGATACTAGTGTAACTACTGATCTTAATAGTGCTATTACTAGTTACTATGATGTATTGAATAATAAGATCATTACTTTAGATACTAAGCATGACACCGATATGTCAGAGATTGGTGGTACTATGCAAGAGTGGATAGATGATATTGACAATAGATCTACATTACAACAATTACAAGATGCACTTAGTAGACTTACTGTAGCTGAGAATACTATCACTGCTTTAGCAGAAGTAATTGCAAATGGTGGAGGTAGTGGTTCTACTCCAGGCTATCACACCCAAAGTACTGCTACAATATTTCCTTTATCTGGTTATTATAAAGCAAATGATGCATCTCCGTTGGCTACATCTGATACATTAAATCAAGCATTGTCTAAACTTGAAAATCAAGTAGAAGCAGTGGCTAGTAGTTCTGGTTCTTTACCTGTAATCAAGTATGGAGAAAGTACACCTCCTGCAGATAACTTCTTATATACTTCTTTAAAGACTGCAGAAGATTATTTAAATAAGCATGGGGATACTGCGGATGGTAAAATAACAATGTTACAAGGTTTACAAGCAGGAAATACATTTCGTTCTGGTTGGGATGGAGTTGGAGCTAGTTTATATCCATTAGGCTCTAAATGGAATATGGAACTAGACAATCTGTTTGTTAGAGGTAATATGACAATAAACGAACTTACAGTAAATGAGATTAAGGCTGTGGGTGGTGATATTCTAGTTACTGTAGCAGATATGAAATGTATCGAAGTAGAAGAATTAGCAGATTCTTATAAATGCTACTTTGATGATCAAGAAGGTACTAAGTATAATCAATTTATAGTTAATGACTTAGCAATATGCCAAAAATTTGATGGTAAAAACGTTAAAAGATATTGGCGTAAAGTAAATGCTACTGGTAGTAATTACATCACGTTGTCTAAAGACGTATGCGAGCCAGGTAGTGGTAAGCCAGAAGCAGATGATGAAATATTACAATTAGGTCATATGTACGAATCTGATCCAGATTACAATTTACAAATGGATGAGAGACGTAACGCAATTTTTATCAGTGCTAAAGGTGATAATGCCCCTAGAATCTCTTACTATAAGAATATTGATACTTTTTCTCTAGCTGATGAGGATGGTGTAGTTCGTGAAAGAGTTGTAATTGGTGGTGATCAAACTAAATTTGTAGGTACGATTTATCAAACTTCTGACACAGGAATCGTTAGAGTACCTGTATATAGAGGTATTTGGGTTTCTGGCAACACTTACTATTATTATGACCAAGTAAGTCATAAAGGTAGTTTATGGATTTGTATGGATCCTAATGGTACCAAAGATGAACCAAATGAGAATGATGATCAATGGCAGAAGCAAGTTTCAAAAGGTGAAGATGGTAAGTCAGGAGATGACAAAGCTAAATGGGTAGAAATTATAGGTGATCGGTTATTTTTATTTGATACTCCCGATTTCTCAGGAACTCCTACTCCAAGAACTATTCATTTAACTGCAAATGTATATGGGATGGAAAATCCTACATACGAATGGAAAATGCTTAATGCAGAAGGAACTAAATTGTCTACACAAAGTTCTATAGACTTTCCATATACAGCAATGCCGACAGATTCCCGTACATTAAGTATTCGTTGTACTGTTACAAATTCTGATGGTACTACTTACTATGATGATACTCAATTAGCTAAATTATCAAATGGTGCAGAAGGTCTCGATGCATATTATATTGATTTAAGTAATGGTACGGTTGCGGTACCATTTGATGCTGATGGAGTTACACCATTAGTAGATTTGTCTACTATTACTACAGATGTTTATGCGTATCATGGTATTAATCCAATTGCTATTAAAAGTATAACATATTCTACTACTTCTGGTGGAGCTACTGTAAGTATAACTGGTTCTAAAGTAACTCTTACTTCAATAAGTCAGAAACAGGCTAGTATAGATTTAAATGTAACGTTGGAAGATGGAGTATCTATAGTTAAGACATGGTATGTTAATAAAGTGTCTAATGGTGAAAATGGTTTTAATGGGGAGGATGCAGCATATGTATATATGTCTGGAGAGCAATTCTTTCACTATAAAACAGGTAAAACCGTTCCTGAAAACACCACAATTACTCTTACTTCAGATTCATTTAATATAATTAATCCATCTTATAAATGGTATTGGGCGATAGCTGGTACATACGATTGGCAATTGTTAGCTAATGAAACAAATAGTACATTAGTAGTTAGTTATAATGGTATCTATTTCACTAGTACAAAAAAAGATGAGATTAGTTTTAAATGTGTGGTATCAGGAGCAGGAGCAGAGTTTTCAGATTTCATGACTATCAATAATGTTCGTGATGGTGAAAATGTATATAGAGGGGTCCTTACAAATGAAAATACTGGTGTACCAGCAGATTCAGGTGGAGTAGTAACAGATTATTCTACTGCTACTACCACAGCTAGATTGAAGTATGGTTCTCAAGATATTACTGATTTTAAACTTACTACTTCTTTACAAACTGGTACTGGTAGTGTAACTTATACCCAAAGTACACAAACAATAAAGTGTACATCATTGACTTCTGATTCTGCCATGTGGAGGATAGATTTTATATCACCAGCAAGTAGTAATAAGGTAGTAGATAGTGTTGATTTTGTTGTCACTAAATCTAAAGCAGGAGTAAACGGTGATGTAGGCAATAGTCCTATACAAATATTCTGTAATACTTCGAGTGCTAGTAATAAACCTAGTAGACCTACATTTACATATAGACCCTCTTCTGGTGGTGCAACTTCTGAAGGATATATATGGTATCCAGATCCAAAATACAGTTCATCTCAAACTACTTGGATTAGTTCAGGTAATTATGATCCAAATGCTGGAAAAATGGCTTACAATGAAAGTATAGGTGGATACTGGACTGATCCATTACCACATTCTGGTAAAGATGGTGAAAAGGGTGATAAAGGAGATAAAGGGGATAAAGGAAATACTGGAGCACCTGGTTCAGATGGATGGAATGGTCCATCTTTAAGTTATCGTGGAGAATACAGTTCTAGTAAGTATTATGCATGGACAGTTAACCCTGATGTAAGAGATGTCGTTAAATATGGTAGTGTCTATTATATGGTTGCTAATGGAAGAAGAGGTTTATCATCTTTTAAGAATGTAACCCCAGGAAGTAACACATCATATTGGTCTTCATTTGGAGCATCTTTTGAATCTGTGGCTACTGGGCTATTGTTTGCTGAAAAAGCTACTATTGCTGGTATGGATTTTTATAACAATTGTATTGCAGCTAGTAGTGGTAGATTTTTCTTAGATGGTAGATATGAATCTGATATAAACAATGGCTGGCCAATTATGTCGTTTGGTAACAATGCCGTAACAAATGGAAAACCAAGTTCTACAGCAGCATTAAAGATATTTGGTGGTGGTACACTAACAGTAGGAGATGGTACAGCATCTTCAAATGCTGGTATTACTGGTATTGGTACTGGATCTGATCAAGTTAGATTTTGGGCAGGTAAACCGTTTGATGATGGTACCTCGCAAGGAAATAGATTCCGGGCTCCTTTTAGAGTATATCAAGATGGTAGACTTGTTGCAAATAGTGCAACGATAGCAGGGAGTATTTCTGCATCTACTGCTACTTTTACAGGAAACGTATCAGTAGGTTCATTAAGTGGATGGAATATTCCAGGTGTTAAAACTATCTGCCATTACGGTAGTGGATTAAGAGGAACAATCTATTCCCAAGGAGGATGTCAAATTAGCTCTATAAATAGAAGTGGAACTGGAGAATATATAGTGTATCACAACATCGGTCATACAAATTATGTAGTATTGTGGCAAGGACAAGCACGAACTAGTTCTCCTTATTCAGATAGTGCTGGATTTAGAGGAACTATTGGAGTAACTTCCACATCTTCCAGTTCATTTAAAATGATTTGTTTGGACACAGATAACAATAAACATGATGTTGGTGATAAGGATGATGCAATTGATTTAGTAATTTTAGGTTACGCTCAATAATATGGAAGAAAAAATATATTTACTTTGTTCAAGTGGAATGATAGAAGCCCCAGAGGATTGGTACAAAGGATTAAAAGAAAGTGAATTTGTAGATTCTTACGAAGGATTACTTCAAGGAGGTTACATGCATCCGTCTAGTGAACAAATAGAATTTAATTTAGCCAATCCTAATCTAGATTTATATAATGCTTTTTATATGATTCCTAGAGATACAGCTGTAGTTAATGAAGAAATAAGAAAGCGTAGAGAGAATTTATATAATACTAGTACAGATAGATTGTATATGGCTTATGTAAAGTACAGAGAATTTGGAGAGGAAGAGAAAGCTGCAGCAGCATATCAAGAATGGAGAGAAGCAGTAGAAAAAATAAAACAAGATAATCCATACTCATTATAATATGATTAAGAATAATGTATATTATGAATGGTTCGCAAGTATAACCGTACCCAATCCAGATCAGGTTGGGTACTGGGTTGACTTGGGAGCAGATTCAAAAGGTAGAATAATTAAAGTTTACAATCACGATATAGAAAAATGGATTGTACTCTTTGATGTAAGTAAAGATGACTATGTACCACCATTTATTGGTTCTAATGGCAACTGGTGGGTAGACAATAGAGATACTGGAGTAAAAGCTACTGCAGAGACTCCATATATAGGTGAGAATGATCATTGGTTTACTTATGACCCTATCAACAAAGTATATGTAGATACAGGTATAGAAGCTCGTGGTCTTAGTGCTTACGATATTGCAGTTAAATTAGGTTTCAAAGGTAGTGAACAAGATTGGATTGATAGTTTAAGTAAAGCATCTGAAGATGCAGCTATTGCTGCATCTAGTGCAGCTAATAAAGCAAATGAAGCTGCAGATAAAGCTAACCAAGCTGTAGAAGAAATTGAAGGTGTAGTTGACGATGCAATAGCTGCTACTGATAAAGCTAAAGAGGTTGCTAGTAATCCACCAAAGATCGTAGATAATGATTGGTGGATCTATGACTATGAAACTAAACAATATGTTAATACTGGTATAGCTGCTATTGGTGATGCTTTCACTTATAAGAAGGAATATCCTTCAATAGAAGCAATGGAAGCCGATTGGGGTACTGCTGATGTAAAGTTAGGTGAATATGTACTTATTAATACTAATGATGTAGAAGACCCTGATGACGCTAAAGTTTACTTAAAGACTCAGAATGGTTGGAAGTTTATTGTTGACTTATCTGGTATGCAAGGTATTCAAGGTTGGTCAGCATATGAAGTTGCAGTACAACATGGTTTTGTAGGTACTGAAGCAGAGTGGGTTCAATCATTAAAACAACCTGCATTAGATGCAGCAGCAGAAGCCTTAGATGCTAAAGCTCAAGTAGAAGCTACTGAACAAGCTGTTAAGGAAGCAGAAGCATTACGTGTTACTGCGGAACAAGGTAGGGTTGCTAATGAAAGAACTAGAACAATTGATGAAAACACAAGACGTGCTAATGAGTCAGCTAGACAAACTTGGGAAACACAGAGACGAGAAGCAGAGGATACGAGAATAGCTGCAGAGATCTCTAGAAAGTCTGAGGAGGAGATTCGTAAGACTAATGAAGCTAATCGTGTATCTGCTGAAAGTTCTAGAGCTAGTGCAGAGACATTAAGAGCTTCTGCTGAAGCTGAACGTAACACAAATGAGCAGAAAAGAATTGAGGAAGAAACAAAAAGAATCAGTTCTGAAGAGGGGAGAGTTGCAGCTGAAACAGAACGTGTAGATAATGAAGATGCTAGAATAGCAGCTGAAACTGCTCGTGATACAGCAGAACAGGAAAGGATAGCAAATGAAGCCACTAGACAGGCAAATGAAGCGATTAGAGAGACTCAAGAGGCTGCAAGGGAAAAGAATACAGCTGATGCTATAACTGCCGTAAATGAGGCTAAAACAGCTGCACAACAGGCTACTACAAATGCTACTATTGCTGCTAACAATGCCAACACTCAAGCAGCAAGGGCCAAAGAATATGCAGACAATCCACCCAAAGTAGGAGAGGATGGATATTGGTATCTTTGGGATGAAGTCAATGATGTGTATGTAAACACAGGTTGGCCATCTTCAGGTATTCTCTTGAAAGGTAGTCTTAATAGTCCAGAAGATTTAAATGACATTGTAGACCCACAGCTTAGTGATTCTTATATTGTTGGTACAGACTTATACTTTTGGAATGGTACAGAATGGGTTAACATGGGTAGATTCCAAGGGCCTCAAGGAGAACCCGGTAAAGATGCTGAACTTAGTAAAGCAGCTATTGAAGCTGTATTAGTAGGTGAAGTAACTACTCATACTCATGATACTAGGTACTATACTAAGGATCAAACTGATGCTAACATAAAGGTAGTAGCAGATGATCTTGCTAACAACTACTATAATAAATCCCAAGTAGATAGTAAATTTACTTCTGTATATATTTTCAAAGGATCTGTAGATACGATTGAAGATTTGCCTACTGAAGGTAATGTTATTGGTGATGTGTGGAATGTTCGTAAGAATGATACTAACTATGCATGGACAAGTGAAGGTTGGGATGCATTAGGTGGTACTGCTGAATTAGCATCATTGACAGCTAATGGTTTGATGTCCAAGGAAGACTTTGCAAAGTTACAAGGTATTGAAGCAGGTGCACAAGTTAATAAGATTGAGACTATTACTAAAAGAGTACTTTTGAATGCTGTAAATAAGAATGTAACTATACCAGAGGATATTAAGATCTCAGATACTGAACCTACTGAGGAAGAGATCATGTGGTTAGATCCTAGTGAAAACTATGATTTCACATTTGATGGTTATAGTCAAGCACAAGCAGATGCACGATTTGTACAGAAAGAAGAAGGTAAAGGTCTTTCAACAAATGATTATACGAATGCAGATAAAACTAAAGTAATAAACTTAACTGATTATGTTACTGGTGGTACTGGTGCTGTTACAGATGCTAATGCAGCTACTATTACTTTATCTAAAAAGAATCCAGTGAATGGTTCCGCAAGTACTGATACAGTAGTAATCAACAAAGCCACTACTACTACTGCGGGTGTAATGTCTGCTGCTGATAAGACTAAGCTTGATGCTGCATTAACTGCTTCTGATAATATTGCAACTGCTACTAAGTTAGCTACTGCTAGAACTATATGGGGACAAGCATTTGATGGTAGTGCAAACGTTAGAGGTAATATAAGTGACGTGGATGATGTTTACATGAACAATAATAGATCTTTATATATAAAAGATACTAATGGGAAAAATGTTAGTACACTGTCAATAAGTGATCAAAATGGCTTCTATCTGGGTTTTGGTGCTAGCTCTAATGGCTACTTCTCGTGTTTAGACGGAAACACGATTTTATTTAGAACTGCTACTTCTCATACTGAAAGAATGAGGATAACACCTGATGGTAAAGTTGGTATAGGTATAATTGCTCCGGATGCTAATTTACATGTCTCTGGTAATAAATATAATATAAAATTAAATTCTACAACTGGTTCTACAGAAGATTCAGCTTTTATATGGGGGTCAAGTTCAAATAAAAATACAGTATGGAGAATTGTTGAAAATCCTACCAGTGGGTTATGGTTACAGTATGGTGTTTCAGGTGCAGACACCCATAACATGACAATAAGTGGTATGAATGCCACTAATTTAAATGCACTTGAAGTAAAAGCAAAGAATTTAACTGTAAATGGTAGTAAAGTATGGCATGCTGGTAATGATGGTGCAGGTAGTGGACTAGAAGCTGATACTTTAGATGGATACCATGCAGGGTTTGAAAACTACAATGTAGCATTATATGCTAACTTCCCAAACTGGGGCACTTTGATTACAGATGGTTTACTAAGAGAAGATTATACTACTGCCGGTCATCCTACTGTTGATTTCTTACAAGCAATATGTAAGTGGACCATTAGAAATTATAAAGATAAATCTGGTATTACTATTCAAGGAAGAATAAATCCTAATAGTCAAGGCTGGTGTGTAATATCATTGTATAGTAATAGTGGATTTGATGAAACAACATTATTACCAAAATATTGTAGTGCACAATATAATGCGTTAAATGGAGAATCATATTTATTTGGTACATACGATGCAGTTTGGTATTGTAATCAAATTGTAACCAATAACGATCTAGAAGATACTCTGGCATATTGGTATGAAAATAATAAGACTGTTTCATCTACTACATGTTTAACAGGTGGTAATAGAAATGTAATTGAATCATTAAGAAGTAAGTTTAAGAGATGTGTTGCTAAACCATATGGTGATGATGCTGCATTGATTAGTTACTTGAGTGAAAGTAATAGTTATAAGTGGCCAGATGATACTACAGCTGAATGGGGTATTACTGATAAATCAAATTTAATGGTCCATTTCCCAAAATACTACCATAAAACTATAGAAAGAAGTCCGGGCATTTGGAGAACCTATATATCTGAACAGCAAATAGATAGTGACTATATAGAAGAACCTGAAATGTTATTAGGAGCTTTTGAAGCAATCAAATTTTCAGATAGAGATTATATAAGTAGTGTTTATAATCAGGTAAGTACTTCTTCACAAACAATAGCAACATTTGTTACACAAGCCAAAGCTAATGGTTCAATGTGGGGTATTGGAGATTATAGATCTCACGCTACTATAGCTAGAATGTTCTGTGCTTACTATAAGAATACTAATATTAGTACAAGTAATAGTGCTATACCATGTTCTGGAGGTACTAAGAGATATAACTACGGTAAAACTGGTGGAACAATGACTCTTGGTAATAGAGATGGTAAAGTTGCAGTTGTAGAAGATACAGGATACTACTCAACCAACTTCTTAGGTATTGAAGACTGCTATTACAGTAAGTGGGAGTTTGTACAAGGAATAAACATTTTAAAAGGTAAATACGTTGTATATGACGGAGGTTCATTCCCAGATAAGGATGTAGCAGAGCTTGAAGCAGCAGGTGCTACTAATATCAGAGTTGTAGGATATGAACCTAATCCAGCTGCAACAACAGCATATAGTGGATGGATTAAAGCCATAGCTCAAGGCAAATATGGTGATGTAGTTCCTACAGCACATGGTGGATCTGAAACTACTAACTATTCCGATTATAGTTGGTTTAATCCAACAGGAAATAGAATCTTTCTACGGTCGGGTAATTCAGATTATGGTTCTCGATGCGGGGTCTTCTTGGCTTATGCTAGTACTGCGTCCTCGACTTCGTGGACGTCTATCGGTGCAAGATTAGCCTTTTACGGTAAGATCGTTGTAGTTGATTCAGATACATTTAAGAAAATGCAGGCATAGTCCTGAGTAATATAGATAATTAAATATTAATAACAAGGGCGGGATCTAAAAGAATTACTATGAGATGACTTTATAGTAAGACTGCTGTCACATTATTTCATACTTGAAAAAACAGTCAGGTAATTCAGATAATGGTTCTCAATGCAGAGTCTTCATAGCTAATGCTAATAATGCATCCTCGAATTCATAGACGAATATCAGTGAAATTTTGGAACTAACAGATACTTTCATATACTTTCAAAAATGTTTGTTGAACTTAGATCAGCCTTACCTCTAGGTAAAAGATAACAGGTGCTTTGAAGAGACCCTAGTAGTATTGGGCGAACGGGTCTTACCACCAAAATAGCTTATGAAAAGAATAGGCAATTTATTTAACAGGATAATATCATATGAAAATCTGGTCCGGGCTGAAAAGAAAGCTAGGCTAGGTAAAACTAAAAGATACGGCGTTAAGAAATTTGACAGGAATCCACATGAAAATCTGGTCCGGTTACAAAAGGCATTAATAGAAGATACTTATCGTACTTCGGAATACTGCGTATATACAATCATCGCCGATCGTGGTAACAAAGAAAGAGAAATATATAGGCTACCGTATTATCCAGACAGAATAGTCCATCATGCTATAATGAATGTTATAGAACCTTACCTTGTTAGTAGATTTACTGCAGATACCTTTAACTGTTTAAAAGGAAGAGGTATTCATTATGGAGTAAAGAGATTAAAAAGAGATTTAAAAGCTGATAAAGAAGGCACAAAATATTGTTTAAAATTAGATATTAAAAAGTTCTTTCCTTCTATAGATCAAGATGTGTTGTACTCACAATTTGAAAAGGTATTTAAGGATAAGAAACTATTAAGATTATTACATCATGTAGTTTATTCTACACCAAAAGGTTTACCAATTGGAAATTACATATCTCAATTTGCAGCAAATTTGAATTTGACTTGGTTCGATAGGTGGATTAAACAAGTATTAAAAATAAAATATTATTACAGGTATTGTGATAATATTGTTATATTACACCCAGATAAAGATTACTTAAGATATTGCTTACAAGAGATTGAAAAATATCTAGCTGATAACTTGAAATTAAAAGTAAAACGTAATTGGCAGATATTTCCTGTAGAAGTAAGAGGTATAGATTTTATTGGTTATGTATTTTACCACGGTCATACTTTACTCAGGAAAGATATCAAAAAGAAGTTTATTCATAAATTAAGTTATAAAAGTAAGAATAAGAGGTTAACATCACTAGCAGCTTATTGGGGATGGTGTAAATATGGAAACTGTCATAATTTATGGTATCGCTTTACGAGATCTTATAATTTTAAAGATTATAGACAAAAATTATTAAGTAGTTATGGAATTAAAGAAAGTACAAGGTGATCATATACCTGAAGTAATAGAATACCTAGGAATGAATGAATGGGCAGTTAGATGGGATATTGAAGAAGTTAATTCTGAAGATATACATGGTTATGCTTATTATGAATTAAAATTCAATGAAGAACCAACTTATGATTCTTTCGTAAGTAAGGTTATCAGAACTAGATATAGTGCAGATGAGGAAGCAGCATTAAAATCTAATATGGTTGAACAATTGCTTAGTGGCAGTCAACCTATTACCAGATATGATGAATGGCAATCTTTTCAAACACTTAGAACAGAAGCTAAAACAATTGGCAAACAAATATTTAATATTTAATTATGGTAATTAAAGTAAAATATAATGGGGAATGGGTTAAAATACCATACTTAAGTAGTGATCATGGTCGGGAACTAGTAGAAGAAGCACCTAAAGATGGTAAGCAATATGCTAGGCAGAATGGAGTATGGTCTGTAGTAAATATACCAGAAGTTGATTTTACTGATGTATATAATGCTATTGATACTAAAGTTGATAAAGTAGAAGGTAAGGGGTTAAGTACTAATGACTATGTTACTGCAGATAAAACCAAAGTTACAAACATCAATGAGGTAGTTGAAGCTGCTACTAAGAATATTACAGCAACAGGTATCTCTATTACTCTGGATAAAAGGAACTTAGTAACCAATGTAGTAGAAAATATAGAATTGAATCTTCCTGCATCTACTACAGCTTTAGCTGGTTTGATGTTACCTTCAGATAAGACAAAGTTGAATGGCATTGCTGCTGGTGCCGAAGTAAATGTTAATGCTGATTGGAATGCTACAGAAGGAGATGCATTGATATTGAATAAACCTACATTATCTACTGTAGCTACATCTGGTAGTTACAATGATCTTACTAGTAAACCTACTATACCTACTGTAGATGTTAATAAGGAATATGTAGACACTCAATTAGCTACTAAATCTGATTTACCAGATTATACAGTATTCGACATTGTTATGGAGATAACATCAAGTGACAATCCATCTATATCTCAGGAAAATTATAATAAATTATTAGAGAAACTTCCAAGCAACGCTGTTAATATATTTCCAGTCAGAGATAATGGAGTATACATATCAAGTATTTTTGGTGGGTATAATGTTAATGATGATAATTCTATTTGGCTTTATATAAAACAGGATGCGGGAATATTACAGAATTCTTCTACACAAATCTCTATATATCAAGATTTATCTGTAAATATAGATGCTGGTATGAATTATTTAATTCCAGTAAGTGATGGTATTGATGTATATACAAATCTAATAAGTGGTCTTTCTGAGAATAATACTAAGCAGTTAACAATACATACTACAGGTGATGGAACTAAATCTTTAATGGATGATGGTAAATATCGTAAGCTGCCAGTATATGGGAAGAATTTATTGCTTGGATCGGGGAAAGAAGTTAGTAATTCGAATTATCCTACAGCATCTTATTGGTTAACTGAATCTATCCAAAAAAATGCGGAAGTGACTTGTACTATATGGGGAGATTTAGGTGAAGGTCTTGACCATTTTATGTTATTTAACTCAGGTGATAGAGGAGATCAACTTGTTAGATATACACCTGAAGATTTTGTTAATGGAAAGGCTAGCAAAACGTTTAAATGGAGAACTCAAACAACAGATGGTGATGAGACATCTAATACTTTCTTGAGAGTTTATGCTTTTCCCAGGTCAAGTACTACTAGTACCATCCACAAGATCAAGCTTGAATATGGTGACATCTCGACCGAGTGGTCTCCAGCTTGGGAAGATATACCAGATCTAGAAGAAAGGTACGCATATGGTGTTGAATGGGATACTGCATCATCTAGTCCTGATGGAGTTAGAGTAGGTAATATGCAACTGCATAGAGAACTACCTATCCAGAGTAAGATAAGGGGAGTAATACTGGATAATAAAGGTGGGATAAAAAGTTATCTAAATAATTCAAATTGGAGTAATATAAATACAGAATATTTAACAGAGTCGGTAATGACTAAAATACCTGAACATTGGTATAAATTATATCAATACGGAACTAAATTTAGAATGATGCTATCTGCTATGCCATTACCAGGATATAACCATATAAATCAATTTTATATAAGTTCATTTGAGTCTGGAATAGATAGAAGCTCCTCTACTTTGATTTCTTCTTATGGTGTTGGAAGTACAAATGTAAATAAAAGAGGTGGTGATAACACCGCTGAATGGGATAGCACCTACCGTTCCTTGCTAGGTCGTCCCGTTACCAACCTTACCAGAGACCAATTCCGACAAGCTGCAAGAAAACGTGGAAGTGGTTGGGAGATGTACACCTATGGAGCACATAAAACCTTATTCTGGTTATTTGCAGTAGAATATGCTACATTAAATAGTCAAAAACCATTTAATGCTCAAAAAGATGCTAATGGATTCTCACAGGGTGGATTAGGAAACGGTCCAACACAAATGACAGATTGGACAAATTTCAATAATAATAATCCACTTATTCAATGTGGTTATACTAACGAATTTGGTAATGGATCTGGAGAGAAGGCATATGTGGTGAAAAATGCTTCCGATGGTACTCATGCTACATTGATGGCTAACAGGTATCGTGGTATAGAGAATCCGTTCGGTCATATCTGGAAACACACTGACGGGGCCAATATGCAGGTTACCACAGGCGATTCAGGATTATCTATACTATGGACTACCAGTGACCCATCGAACTTCAGCGATACCTCTTACACGGGTTATGACAAGAAGGGTAATGTCTGTCGTATAAATGGTCACGTCAAAAAGATGTTGCTTGGGGAAGATGGCGATATAATAGCCACGGAGGTCGGCGGTAGCACCTCTACCTACTGGTGTGACAACTACTACACCAGCACATTAGTTAGCCGCATGCAATTGGTAGTAGTTGGTGGTCGCTCGGACGATGGGTTGAATGCTGGCCTAGTTGACGTGGGTGCGACTAATTCGTCTGGTATTGCTAATAACATCGGGTCTCGCCTTTGCTTTTTCCCAAAATATAAATCAACTGAAATAACTACAAAATAATATGAATAGAACATATAGTGATAAAATACCCAGTACAATAGAAAAAGATAATGGTGGATATTATCTATATAGATGGGATATACAAGAAGAACAAAGAGATGAGTATATTGGTTATTCCTATTATGAAGTAACTGTATGGCCCACATTAACTGCTAATAAGATATTAGAAACATGTATTAATGAATTATGGGGTACAGATGTTGAAGCAAAGAAACTGAATGACTATAATGCTGCATTACTAGGGATATTAGATGAAAGTTATATAGATATTTACAAAGATTTCTTACAAAAGAGAAAAGAATTGAAGGAACAAGTAGATTCAGATTTCATTGCTTATGAACAAATGCAAAATGAATCAAATAGTGAACAAATAACCGCTATTACTTAGGGTAGTGTCAATTTATAAATAAAGAACTTTTAAACCTTATTGACGTTTACTAAATAAACTGTCAAAAGATATCGGAACGCTAGCTAATTTTGTATTGGTTAGCGTTTTGTTTTTCAATCACATCCTCTCAAATTATTGTAATGTTACAAAGACTAAATAATATTATATTAACGGCTCAAAGTGTAGCTACAGTGAATTACTTTAAAGAATTAGTTAATGACGGACCGATTAAATTTGTTGCCTGTTTACTATCTGGTGCAATGGGTTGGTTATCTACATTATTTGCTCCAATATGGACAGTAATAGTTGTAGTGTGTGTATTTATACTTATAGATGCAATTCTTGGCACCAAAGTATCAATTACTCATAGTGGTAAGTTTGAATCTAGAAGATTATGGTCTACTTTAAAGAAATTCGGAAACTGTGCAATAATAATTTCTTGTTGTCATCTTATGGACACAGAAATAGTAAAGTCAATTGACATGCATTTAGTAGAAGCATTTTCTGGTATTGTTTGTGGAGTTGAGTTATGGTCAATGATCGAAAATTTACAAGCAATTGATCCTACTGGACCGTGGAAGATCTTCAGTAAGTTTATACGTAGCAAAGGAGAAAAGTATTTGGATATTACAATAGAAAAAGATGATTTACCAAAGATAAAGAAACTTGTAAAAAAGATAAAATGATATTTTCTAAAGTAAAGATAGCTATTGCTGTTATTTTTAGTTTACTATTGTTTAATAATGTCAGACTTGCTAAGAAAGTAAATGACTTAGATAAACAAGTAGGGATTGCAATGAATAATGCTCAAGTATGGGAAAATATTGCAAATCAAAATAGAAATGAAGCAAGGTTGTTGGAATTGACAGTAAATGATTTTAAAAATTCTAACGATAGTCTAATAAAGGTCGCCAGGGATCAACAAAAGAAGCTAAAGATCAAAGATAAGCAACTACGTCAAGTAGCATCCACTGAGACCGTAATTAGAGACACCACAGTAAGAATAATCCCTTCAAAAGAAAAGGATTTCTGTGTAGAGCTAAAACCAAATCAATTGACAACCATCACGGTGGCTAGAAAAGATAGCGTGTTCACACATACTATGGAAATACTAAATCATCAAGATTTATTTGTATACGAAGATAAAGTCTATAGAAGACGTTATAAGAATTGGTTTCAAAGATTAATTCACTTCGATTTTAAAAAAGATAAAATCAGTAAATATCAAATTATAAACTCTAATGATTTAATTCAAGTATTAGATACTAGAGTAATACATATATCAGAATAATTGCAATACATTTCAATTTAGTGTTAATCAATAAATAAATTGAAACTATGCATTTGAACAAAATATTAGAACAAATTAAACGCCATCAATCCCCTACAGAAGCTATAGATAAGTTGGCAACAGCTTTAGAGAAGCATGAAGGTAGCCTGTTGGAGAAAGGCTTCACTATTTTAGAGTCAGAATTGGCTGCAAATATGTATGAAGCTATAAATGGCCCTCATTTTGATGAGGAACATGCTCATTACGCAGTAGAGGGTATGGAAAATGAGGATGGTACAAAAGGACCTCACTGGACGGTTGAAGAGACAACGTCCGTTGCCAATCAAATGGGCATAAACTTAAAATCAGAGAAACATAACAAGTGGGACTGGTTTGTTGCTATGAATATGATATATTCAGACTTTTATAAAGCAGTAGTAGCAATGACTGGTAGCGCAAATACCAAATATTTCGCAGAATTAGCTAAAGCTTGGCTTTGTGACAAAGACATTTCAGAAGGCAAGATGTGGCACTACTATGTGTACATTATGTGTGACGACGAAGAAAACGATTATAAAGCATATGAACGTATGCACGGTAATCGTAATAGTTATTACAGTCCAGAGTATGAACATCGTATGGGTAGAGAAAAAGGATATGACTATGAGGCTAGAAGCTATCAATATCCTTACTCTAGATATGATAGAGAAGAATTAGATCGTGATAGTAAACGTTACAGAGAAAATGATCGTGAACGTATGGAACGTGAAAGAGAAATGCGTGATCGTGGCTTGCGTAATACAAGAGAGACTCGTAACACATCTGTTAGATATTTCTAATTATCAAAAGTAAATTTAAATCAATTAAAATAAAATTAAAGTTATGTTAGAAAACGAAAGAATTATTGTACAAGACCGTGGTGGTATTGATGCTGGTATCGCTGCGTTAATGCAGAATGCTAATAAAGGTTTTGACCCTGCTGCTTTAATGGCCATGATGAATAATGGTAATGGCATGTTTGGTGGCAATGGTGGTTGGTGGTGGATCTTCATCATCGTGCTCTTCTGGATGTGGGGCGGATGGGGTGGAAACGGCTTCGGTCGTGGAAACCAAGCAGAAACAAATTCGGATTTCGCTCGTTTAGCTGCTATGGGTAATCAAAACAACAATACAGACTTATTGATGCAAGCAATCAATGGTAATAAAGATGCAATCAATACATTATCTACTAATCTGAACTGCGACGTTAAGTCAATTGACAACGCTTTGTGTTCTATCCAGAATGCAATTGGTAAAGTTGGCGGTGAAGTAGGTTTCTCTGCAGAAAGAGTAATTAATGCAGTTAACGCAGGTGACTGCAATGTTATCAAAGCTATTAGTGACTGTTGCTGCACAACTCAACGTTCAATTGATTCAGTTAATTTGAATCTGACTCAGATGAATGCTGATAACAGATTGTCTATCTGTCAGCAAACTAATACTTTGCAGAACGCTATTACTTCAGGTTTCAATACCTTGTCTAGTGAAAATGCTACAAGATTCAACATTCTTGGTGCTAAGATAGATGCTCAGACTCAGATTATCAATGACAAGTTCTGTCAATTAGAGATGAGAGAAATGCAGAATAAGATCGACACGTTACGTGACGAGAAGAACGCATTGCAATCTTCTGCATTGCTACAACAACAGACTTCTAATATCGTTAGTCAAATTAGACCTTGTCCGGTTCCTGCTTACTTAACATGTAATCCTTATGGATGTAATGGTGGGTTAAATGGATACGGTTACGGTTATCCTTACGGATACGGCGATAGCTGTTGCGCTTAATAAGAAAGGAGGCAATTATGTATCCTTTCGTATTTAATCCATTTGGTAGAAACAACACCGTAAATATTTTAGATCTAGTAATACCTAAAGTAAAAACTATAGCACTAGGTGAGTCCACTGAAAATGTAGTATTAGGTATCTGTCCTAAAGTATGGTGTAGATTACCTAAAGAAGGTGTAATTGTTTTAGAGGTACGCCACACGGCAGAAGCATCGGGAGCTAGTCTACCTGTATTTATTTCAGTTTCTGGTTCTGTAAGTACTGCTTCTAATACTCACAATATACCTTTAGTAAATGCTTCAAGTGCACCAATTACTGGTTCACAAGTTAGTGCTGGGAACAGATACATTGCATATTTTAACAAATGTGACAATGTAATACAGTTAATGAGTTATACTCCTGCTGCTCCTACACCAGCTGCTTAATATATTAATCAAGATATATGGGCAGCTATGAGAGTTGCCCATATTCTTTAAACTTATAAAGATATGACATTCTCTCAGTTAACGTCGGGTACCAGAATACACGTACTCGAGATAACAGGTACTTTTAAAAAGAACACAACGTACAGTTTAGGAACGGTAGTCAGTGTATCAAAACCCTATGACGAACCAGTGCCACCGACACAATTTCCGATGCCTATGCAAAATAGACGTAAGCTCGTGGATCTAGTGATTTCGTGTGATGGTGAACAAAGAAAACTGTCAGTATCTGAAGATAAAACAATGATGACCGATTCATCCATCGGTCTTACTATAGCCACAGAAAAATCACAAATTGTTAACATGGTTAGACAGTCTCTTGATGATTGTAGAATTAAGAAAGAGAGCCTGAGTAAGATTGATGAGGAGATGAGGAGATGTGAAGACATCTTAAAAATACTTAATGTAAATTCGGACATAACAACCAATGTGACAAAAGATTTCAAAGAACTTGATGACTTAAAAGCTGAAGTGAAAGAGCTTAAACAACTTTTACAAAACGTATCTGCTGTTCGTCCGGAAGTAATAAAAAATACTCCACCTAATTCTACTGAAGACAAAAAAGTAGAACCAGAAGGAGAAATAAAAAAAGAAATCTAAAACACAAAGGTTGGCTATTTAGTCAACCTTTTTTTATTTTAAACAATATGAGCACATTATACAATAACAAATACGATATCCTAGCTAGTACAATTCAACCCAACCCTGCTTCTGTTAAATATTGGGCAGATTTATCATCTAATGCAAATGGTGGAGATTTGAAATATTTTGACGGTACCAAGTGGGTTTTGGTAAATAACAAAGCTACTGAAGACACTAGTACTTTAAAACAAGATGTGGAAACTCTTAAAGAATCCAAAGTAGACAAAGTGGAAGGTAAGCAATTATCTACTGAAGATTATACAACAGCTGAAAAATCTAAACTTGCAGGTCTATCTAATTACAACGATAATGAAGTAAGAGAATTGATTTCAGCTTTAAATCTTAGATTGACTACTCTAGAAGGTGATTATGAAGCTTTGGAAGCAAGAGTTGCTGCATTAGAAACGCCAGCTGCATAAAATGGAATTAAAATTAAATAGAATCTTTCTAGGTAGTTCTGCAACCATTGGAGAATTGTATGTTGATGGGGAACACATAGCAGACACTCTTGAAGATAGAGTGAGACCAGAAGGAGAAAAAGTTTATGGTAAAACTGCAATATCCGAAGGTACTTATGAAGTTAAATTAACTTATTCACCAAGATTCAAGAAAATATTACCAGAAATACTTAACGTACCTAATTTTAGTGGGATTAGAATTCACAGTTTAAATAAAGCTGAGGAAAGTGAAGGGTGCATTGGAGTAGGTGAATGGAATGGCAAAGACACAAATTGGATTTCTAATTCTAGAAAAACGTTTGATAAATTGTTTAAATTGCTAGAAACTGCAAATAAAAACAAAGAAAAGATTACAATAACTATAAACAATTTATGGAAAGTTGCAAAGAACTAAGAGAAAGCAATTCGTATCTTTTCAATTCTTGGCGATCTATCCTTTATACAGAAAAAGGAAGACGAGCTGGAGTTGTTGAAAGGTGGAGAAAATTTCCTAATTTCTATGAGGATGTACACCATAATTATAAACTTGGTTTAAGATTGTGCCGCAAAAACAAAAATAAACCATTTGGACCAGATAATTTTGAATGGGTAACTGATTTAGAATTAGCTCAAACAAAACCATCTATACTAAAACTTACATACAACGGAGAAACCAAGACATTGAGAGAATGGTCAGAAGCATACGGAATGTCGTATAATGGATTGCGTATGAGACACACACGTGGTAAAAATTATACCGTTGAAGAGATTTTGTTTGGGAAAAAACGGAAAATAAAAGATAAATCTAGAAACTACCTTCTAAAAACAAGAGCATCTAAACTACTATCTTCTTACAAATTAAAAGATTGGAAATCTAACAGAGAATACAATTTAGATAAAGAGTGGTTTATTAATAATATTTTAAAGAAAGAATGTATATATTGTGGCAGTAAAGAAAAAATAGGGTGCGATAGAATAGATAATTCCAAAGGTCATACTTATGATAATGTAGTACCATGCTGCTATGTTTGTAACTGTGCTAGAAATAATAATTTCTCATTTGATGAAATGAAAATTCTAGGTAAAACAATTAAAAAAATAATGGAGGATAGATTAAATGATATTTAATTCACTAAATACAATAATAGATGATATATTTTTAACTTATAGGGATTCAAATCTTAGTGAAAGTGAGAATCTATCACGTATACAAGTAGAGCAATGGATTCATCAATACAGAGCATACTTGATCAAACAAGATCTAGATAAAGGCAGAGACATAAATGAATCGTATGTTCAAACAATAGGACCATTACATATTTCTAAAGTACGTAATTGCCCTACAGATGGATACAATTATAAATCTGATGAAGAACTACCAAAGTTTATAGATTTACATTTTGGATCTGGATTGATTTGTGTAAAAGACTTAGATGGTAATTTGATTCAAGTTGGAACTGAAACCAAAGCAAAGTATCAAATTAATAGAAAATATACATGCAATGATTATATTGCATATCTTAAAGGAAATCATTTGTACATAATGGGACCAGAACATCTAGAGTATGTTAGAATAGATGGTATACTAGAGGACCCAACATCAATTGGTGAATGTTTTGATAGGGATGATACACCATATCCTGTTCCTGCAAATATGATACCTACGATTAAAGACATGATCTTTAGTAAGGAATTAAACTTGATGCTGCAAATGCCAAATGATACTACTAACAATAGTACAAATGATGTAAAAGTTCAATAATGGAGACAAAAGCTTATACAGGACACAATTTTTATGATTCATACTTAGAATATGTAGAAGATAATCCACTATATCAAGTTGAATACAGAGTGTTTAGAGATATAATAAATGATTACTTTAAATACCTTAGAGATGAATTAATAGAAAATGGAAAAGAGGTTAAATTACCATGTAGAATGGGGACCATTCAAATAGTAAAACACAAACCCAAAGAGTATACTGGAAAGAGTCTTCGAATTGATTATGCTGAGAGCAAGAAAGCCGGTAAAGTTATTTATCATTTAAATGAACATTCTAACTTCTATAAATATAGAATATATTGGAATAAACAGAATATGATAACACCAAATAAAACCAAATATCAATTGGTGATGACAAGGGATAATAAAAGGCATCTTGCTCAGATTATCAAAAATCATATTAGAGATTATAGAGAATTATGATTACAAAATTAACTTCAATTAAAACGGTAATTGCTAAGATAATTGCTGATCTAGATTTGAAAGAAGACGACATCCGTATATCAGATATACGAAGTTGGTGTGGAGAAGCAATTGAAAAGATTGGCGCTGTTACACAGTTTATTCCAAAAGTATCTGGTCAAGATGGTACTCCAATTACAAAACTGTGTGGACATCAAGCGTCGTTACCATGTGATCTTCATCAATTACATCAAGTTGCATATTCTTTCAATTGTGATGGACCTTGGTTTCCTATGAGGAAAGCTACAGGTTCATTTGCTGTTTGGGGACATGACAAATGTTGTTGCAATTGTGGTTGTTATGATGAACTTGGCCACAAAAAGGAATGCCGTCATAATAATTGCTGTGAACATTGTGACCCAAATATGATTGTACAAGAGGATACAATGGTTAACTTGGTAGTGGATATGATCGGTAATATAGATAAAACAGAGGCTTTAGAATTACTAAATACCAATCAAAATCTACGTACAATTATTTCAAATCTTATAAACGAACGTACACATAACGATGGGTTCAATACAGCAAATCCTAGTGGTGGATTGCAATATAGTATCAAACCTGGATTTATAATGTGTAATGTTCCGTCAGGTTACTTAAAATTATCATACAGTGCGATACCTACCGATGAAGATGGATACGCTTTAATACCAGATTTAACTTCTTATACTGAGGCTATATACTGGTATGTTACAATGAAACTGAAGTATCCTGAGTATTTGAATGGTAAGTTAAATCGAGAAGTGTACTACGATATTAGAAGATCTTGGAATTTTTATAGAAACCAAGCATATGCTGAGGCATTGATGCCAAATGAAGATGGTATGGAGTCTATTAAAAATAATTGGAATAAAATCGTTCCAGAATTTAGAGATCACAATACTTTTTATTCACATACTGGGGAAAGACAAATAATTTATAACGCAAATGAACGCTACTAGACAAACAAATACATTTTCTGGGGGTCTTAGTATGGACGTAGATTATTCCGTATTGAAAGATAACCAGTATATATATGCAGAGAACATTCGTATACTAACGAATGAAGGATCTTCTTTTGCAGCAATGCAAAATATAGAAGGATTTTTAGCGTGTAGACCTTCTTCAAATTTGTCTGGTGAAACTATCATACATGTTACCACAGTAAGAGATTGGGCGATTGTCTTTACTAAGATTAATGGTACAAATAACAATAATGTATATAGAATTGATTTTTCTAGATCACAAGAAGAACCAATTGTAACGAAAGTAGTAACCAATAGACCTTTAGATATAACAGTTTCGTCTAATAATGTTGCTGCAATTAGTAGTGTATGTAGATGGGAAGCAAGTAATAATGTAAAAGTATATTGGGCAGATGGTCATTCACAAATTAAAGTAATCAATGTGGATGATGATCACATATCTAGTAATTCATCTATTACTTCGGATACTATAGTAATGCTACCAAAGGCTACATTACCTCCATTTGAATTTAATGGATTTGGAACAGGTAGTTTAGAATCTGGAATGATACAGTACTGTTATCAATTGTTTAAAGTAAGAGGTACAGAGTCTGCGATATCTCCACTTACTCCTCTTTATCATTTGAGTGATGGAGACCAAAAAACTAATTACAATGCTGTAAAAGGAAGTTCTAAAGGACAAAATACTGGTAAGTCCATAAAGTTACAAGTAAGAAACAATAGCACTGGATTTGATAGGGTTAGAATAATCTCTTTATTCTACAAGGCAAAGAATGAGGTACCTGTAATATCTATAGTAGATGATATAGTTATTGGCACTGGTTCTGTAATAAACTATGAAGATAAAGGTGGTAGTTTAGTATCAGAATTAAGTATTGATGAATTTAATTCATTAGCTAATTATACGTTTATACCTGAAGTAATAGAATCTAAAGATAATAGGCTATTTGCTGCCAATCTTACTGAGGAAACATGGGATGTAGAATATGATGCTAGAGCATTTAGAGCTAATTCTTCTGGCAATGTATTATTGTTATCTAACTCTGGCTCTTCATTAAACTTTGCTTTATCTGCATTAACTACTACAAATATACCTAAAGATCATGATTGTATATGCCCATTTAATGTTGATGGTAGTGCTTATAAATACACTACTTCTCCAACAGGAGGATATATACAAGGTGGTAAAGGTAAGAATGTGTCTTATAGGTTTATTACTACAGACTTGCTAGAAGATGGATCTACCACATCAAGAGGAATGGTAAATGAAGAATTTACATTTAATGCCTCATCAAGATCTCTTACTAGTCTAGATATCAACTACGAGGGAAATGACAAATCAAATTCAATAAGTTTATCATCTGGTAATAAGATACCAAACTATTCTAATGCTGAAATAGAATCCAAAGTAAAAGGATATATGAGGGATGAAATCTATAGATTTGGTATTGTATTATACAATAAACAAGGTTTAGCATCCCCTGTACATTGGATAGGTGATATAAGGATGCCATCTAATAAAGATTCTGGTTATAAGTTTTTTACTTCCAATGAGGCTAGTGATTATGGATCTAATTTATCAGTTGTTACTAAACCTCTTGGTATTGAATTTGAAGTAAAGAATTTACCATCAGACGTAGTAAGATATGAGATAGTTAGATGCGAAAGAACTCTATCTGATAGAACTATATTAGCTCAAGGAGTAGTAAGTTGCATTACGAATTATGATAGAGATTCTAACATCTTAACACCATTCCCATATCTAGCTTATTCAAATAAGCATGGCTATTATGCAAAGACCCACAATAATGGAGATTCCCAATATACCTTTAACTTGTCAGATACACAATCTAACAATTATTTCATGTTTGTATCTCCAGAAATAGCAGTCAACAGAGAAAATGCTGATGCATTAATTGATAAGTTTCAAACAGTTGAAAAGGTAGGATTTATGACATCTCCTATTACTGCGGACGGTGATTGGGGAATTACAGAAGCTGGAGCTACAAAAGTATTAGCAAATGCTAGATCTATAAAGTACGATGGTACTACGATAAAACCAACTAAAACATTAGGTAATCAACCTAGTAATGGCTATGTATCTGGAGGATGTGTTGTGATAAATAATGATGATTTTTATGCAGCATTGTTAGCTAAATACTATGGACTATATGTTGAAAGTGGTGTACAATCAGCTGCAATAGAAAGTGCAAAATATGCTGGTCCTAGTAGTCCTTGGTTAACAAACGGTGATCAGCCTTGGTATAATGCTGAAGCAGTGACTATTGGTGACAAAGTTTATTATAACTGGGTGTGGGATAATATTAAAACTGCAGGAGATGGTGAAGTAGATAAGACTGATGTAAACAATGTTAGAAAATATGGTCCACATGGGATTTGTGCTATATTCAAAAGTGATAATATGATCTCTAACATATCTTTAGCATCAGGATCTTCAAGTGCTAGATATTTAAATGCAGTAGCATTATGTAATATTAAACAAAGTGTAAATGCTTATGGTGGTAATTCCTACTCTGCCGTACAGAATTCTGTGTATATTACTACAGGAGCTAGTGCTGAATCTAGTGTTTCCACAGTGTTGTGTTATGGTGGCGATACTTATTTAAATATATTTGATTATAATAACTGTATGTTTAGTTACAATACAGATGATTATTATAATAATAAGGCAAATAGATTATTCTTAGGTGCGTTCATACCATGTGAATCAAGTGTTAATTTAGCATTAACCCATGCTGATTCATCTATAAATAGAACTTATCAAGCTGGTGATGGATATGCTAATCATTTCGTAGAAGATGATATAGTTACTGTTGGAGATTTATATACTCAAAATACTCCATCATATGCATACAATGACGCATATTCTGCTCAGCCTAATGCAAAGAAATTTGTAGCTAAATCTATCTATAATATAGATAATCTATTAACAGATACTCGTATCATATCTTCAGAACTGAAAACAAATAATGAAGTTACTGATTCGTGGACAAAATTTAAAGTAGCTAATTATCTTGATGTAGATACTAGATTTGGTCCAATTAATGATATGAAACTGTTTAAAAATAATTTAGTATTCTGGCAAACAGACGCTTTTGGCACAGTTGCAGTGAATGAACGTTCTATTATAACTGATAATAATCCAGGTGCTCTTACTCTAGGTGTTGGTGGTATACTAGATAGATATGACTATTTTACTACAATGAATGGTGAAAGTCCAAACCAGTTAAGAGCAAATACTCAATCAGATAGCACTGTGTACTGGTATGATAGTAAACGTAATGAGATATGTGGTTTTAATGGTCAATTACAAACAGTATCTAAATTAAAAGGAGTTCAATCTTATTTGAATAAGAATAAAGACTTGTTTAAAAAAGATCCTATTGCAGTATATGATAAGAAATACAATGAAGTTCTGTTTACTCTAGGAGATAAAACACTAGCGTTTAATGAACAATTAGGAGTATTTACTTCATTCTATAACTATAATCCAGACTATTATGCAGAGTTTAGTGATAAACTATATTTATTTAAATCATTGAAACTGTTTAAATATAATGGTGGTGAACAAGCTGATTTAGATTCTGACAAAGCAAAGGTATCTGAAATAGAATTTGTAGTTAACAAAGATTATCCACAAACCAAAACATTTGATAATGTTGAATATGGTGGTAATTTTACTACGGATACTAACTTTGATTTGATATTATTTACTACAAAAAGACAAACTAGTGAGACATTAACTAGTGCAGATATTGATTATAGAGAGGATACTTATAAATTTGCAATTCCTCGTAATTCTTTGAAGCTTAATGAAGTAGAACAACTGGCTAATAAATCATACAAAGATAGGATGAAAGGAAAATATCTTATCTGTAATTATAAGTATGATTGTAATGGTGGTAATGAATTTAAAGTGCCATATATTAGCACAACTTATAGATACTCAATGATATAATATGAAAAAGAAAAACAATAAAAAGACTATACCAGCATATGCGTTTGGCATGGATCAATTGTCAAACTACCTTGGTGGAGCTAATGTACTTGGTTCTGCCATTTCTGGTTTATCAGAAGAAGGTTCAACAGGTGATATTGCAGGTAGTACTATTGGCAGTGCAGCTTCGTTAGCCGGTGCTGGTCTCACTGTAGGTGGTCCTATTGGTGCTGCTGTTGGTGGTGGATTAGGATTAGTGAGTGGACTTATTGGTTCAATTAAACGCAAGAAACAAATGCAAGCGTTAAGACGCAGAAAAGAAACTCTCAATAAAACTAAAATAGGTATGAATGCCGCAGCTGAAACTGAAGGAGAATATTGGGATGATAATGATCTTGCATATACATTCGAGAATGGTGGAATACTCCCAGACTTAGCTTACTTGGACAACAATGAAGTGGTTAGAGATGATTATGGAAATATTGTTCAAGTTCCAAATACTCAACCAGGTACAGATAATCATTTAGTTGATGCGTCTACTTTGGAATCTGTGTTATCTGACAAAATTAAAAGACCTGGTACAAAGAACACATTTGCTAAGGAAGGACAAATATTATCTAAGATGACGAAACCTAGCAAAGGCAAAGACAAGTTTGCTGAAAATACAAACAGATTAAATAAAATAAATGCTAATAAAGCTTACAATAAATTATTAGCAGAACAAGAAGCAGTTAAAGCTGCTAAAGGAGTTAAACCCAAAGTAAAAGGAATACCTGCATATGCAGATGGTAAGGGTAAAACTGTAGACGATGTTAGAAGTAAGATGAACACAGATACATACGCTGCATACTCTGATTTCTTTGATGAACTTGGTACATACGCTGCATACTCTGATTTCTTTGATGAACTTGGTACAGGATTAAATAAATTTGGTGAAGCATTGGGGTATTTTCCAAAACGCATATTTGGTCCTCTTATAAATAACAAGAACATAACTAAAGCTGTAGAATCTGCAAGAAATACAAAGCCTTCTGCCACTTCTATGGATTATACTGGTGACACCAACATTAGTAAAGTATCCAATAGAAGTACATCTATGGATCCTTTATCAATTGGT